>Ga0207933_1003074_pt1 | contig 10181 bp, 12 predicted proteins | sample NGESurdeep092012_4_FD_184488 | JGI IMG/M metagenome (GOLD analysis project Ga0207933, IMG submission 184488) | Arctic peat soil microbial communities from Barrow, Alaska - NGEE Surface sample F53-3 deep-092012 (SPAdes) | ecosystem: Environmental > Terrestrial > Soil > Wetlands > Peat ...
AGATGGGCGCGATAGGACTGCAACAGAGCCTGCGTATCGGGAGCGTCGCCGTGCCAGTGCTGGCCAAACGCGTCTGCGAGAAATTCCGCGGACTCCAGCGCATAGTCGATGCCTTCGCCCGTGATCGGATTGACCAGGCCCGCGGCTTCACCGACGCAGAATTTGCGCGAGACGCCGGCATGGATCGGCGCAAAATCGGTGCGCAGCGGATAGGCCTGGATCGGTCCGACTTGCGTGGCGTCCTCGAGCATGGGTTGAAGCAGCGGGTGGGTCGCAATCAGTTGACGCAGTCGATCGGCCTGTTTGGCGCGGCGCTGATCAAATACACCGCATCCAATATTGGCGGCGCTATCGGAAACCGGAAAGATCCAACCGTAGCCGGGCATGTCGACGCCGTCAAAAAACAACGTCACGTTTTGGTCGAGGCCCTTGACTCCCTCGAAGTAGACGCGCGCGGCGTGTTCGACCGCGGGTTTGTCGGACAACAAGCCGGTGCCACGCAACAGTTGGGTTTGGGCGCCGGTCGCCACCACGGCCACGGCGCAGGTGAAGACTTGTCCCTGTTGCGTCACGATTTCGCACGGACCTGCGGGCAATTCGCGGATGTCGACGACCTTGGTGTCTTCGAACAGCTGCAGGCCCGTCGCCCGTGCATGCTGCAGCAGTACATGATCGAAGGTGTGCCTGGGCACGACCAGGAGGTCGGAAGGGTCGCGTCCATTCCCGCCAAAATCGATGGTGAAAGACTGCGCTTGGCTGCCACGAATGGTGACCCCGCTATGGGCCCGCGCCAGCGCACGTACCGCCGGATACACGCCGAGCCGCATTAAGGCGCGTACGCCACGGGGCGTGATGCCATCGCCGCACACCTTATCGCGCGGGAAATGCGCGCGATCGAAAAGGGCGACGCGCCGTCCTTGGCGCGCGAGGAGTGTGGCGCTGGCCGCGCCGGCGGGCCCGGCACCGATGATGCAAACGTCGAAATCGGGCATGCGGCAATGATACGGCAGACGCGCCGGGCTGCTGCGGCACTCATCGGGCAGCCCGGTACAATTCGGCTTGGGCGCGACGCGATCCTGACGTTTGCGGCACGCTGCGACACCGAGTTTTGGCGTTCGGACGTTTGGCTACCACTCTTCTATGGGCTGTTCGATGCCTGCTGCGTTTTACCCGGGTCGTTCTCGTTCGGTTATCCTGTTGCTCGGTCTCTTGGCCTTGGTCGCCAATGGCTATTGGTGGCGCCTGGGACGGCCGGTGACACTTCAGGATTCGTCGGTCAAGCGTATCGCCTGCGTCTCGTATTCGCCCTATCGCAAGAGCGGCCAGACGCCATTCGATCCCCACTTCATCGTGTCCGCTGCACAAATCGATGTGGATTTGCAGACCCTGTCACAGCGCTTCGATTGCGTGCGCACATATTCCGTGTCCGGCGGCCTGGAACAGGTCCCGGCCATTGCGCGCCGCTATCACATGAAAGTGCTGTTGGGCATCTGGCTCGGCCGCAATCGCGCGGACAACGAGACCGAGGTTACGCGCGGTATCGCGCTTGCGCGCCAGAACCGCGATATCGTGCCCGCCGTCATCGTCGGCAATGAAGTTCTGTTGCGCGGCGAATTGTCGCAGTCGACCCTGGTCGACTATATTCGTCGTGTACGCGTGGCAACGGGCTTACCGGTCACGTATGCCGACGTCTGGGAATTCTGGCTGCGTTATCGTGAAGTGGCGCCGGCGGTGTCGTTCGTGACCATCCATATCCTGCCGTATTGGGAAGACGACCCCGTTCCGATCGAGGAGGCGGTGGCGCATGTAGAAGCCATTCGGCAACGGATGCAGACTGCGTTTCCCCATCAAAGCATTCTGATCGGCGAGACCGGCTGGCCCAGTGAAGGACGTCAGCGGCGGGGGGCTGTGCCGAGCCGGGTCAATCAGGCGCGCTTCATGCGCGAATTTCTGAACTGGGCCGACAAATCACACATCAACTACAACGTGATCGAGGCGTTCGATCAGCCCTGGAAGCGGGGCCTGGAAGGCACCGTCGGCGGCTATTGGGGCATCTACGACGACCATCTCCACGAAAAATTTCCATTGCAAGGGCCGGTCACGGAGGCGCCCCACTGGATGCGCGGCATACTTGCCGGAGGCGTCATCGGTCTGGCGTTTCTGGCGGTCGGATGGTTGTGCGCCGCGCGCAGCGCCGCGGCTTGGGTGATCCTGGCGCTGGCGGGCGATGGCGTTGGTGCGGCGCTCCTCGCCCAGTGGCGCTATATGGGCTTTGCGAATCGTACCGGGGCCGAATGGGCGTTAACGGGTGGAATGACCGCGCTGTCTTTCATCACGGCGCTCATGCTCGCCTACCGGCTCAGCGCGTGGGCCCGTCCATCCGAGCCGTCGCGGGCCATGTCCCTGATACCCGGCAGTCGTTGGCCCCAGATCTTTGCGCGACCGCGGTCCTGGAGTGAAGCAATGGGATTGGCCCAGTTCATCTGGCTTTTTGCCCTGAGCGTCGTCGATCTTCTCTTGGTGTTCGACCCGCGCTATCGTGACTTTCCGATCTTTTTGTTCGCGGCGCCGATCTTCGGATTCTGGCTCTTGGCCGTGGCCCGTGCGACCGAGGGGCGCGACCGGAGCGAGCCGGCCGCGGGACTCGAGGAGCGATTCCTGTCCCTGGGGATCCTCGTGATGTCGCTTTTGATTGTCATCATCGAGCGACCTTCGAACGGCAGCGCCGATCTTTGGAGCGTGATGGGTGTGCTCTTGGCTTTAAGCGTTCTGGTCCGGGTCCGGCCTCGAAAATCGCCGCGTGCTGTTTTGGGCGCGCACGAGAACGAGCGCACCGACGACCATTGCTAAGGCGCCGGGTTCATAGCAGTACAAAACGATGGCGGCGGTGCCGCACGACAATGCGAGCGCACCGAACAGCACGCGCCGGTACCACAACGCCAGAACGCAGGTGGCCAATGACGCATAGCCCAGTCCCCACCCGCTGTAGCTCAGGATGATGGCCAGACGGATTGCACACCACCACGGCCCCGCGCCGGCGTCGCACTGGTGGGCGATCTGGGGTGGTTGAATCAGGAGATAACGCACTAAAAAGGCAAGCGCGCATACTGCAGATGCGATCAGCCAAGGCCGGCTTTGCTTTGTCATGGGCAAATTATCGCATTCGTAAGGCTTACTGCGAACGCGCCAGCCGTGCTAGATTGTGACCATGACGATGAGTGCGGCCTCCGAGGAAGTCGAAAGCAACACGCGGCAGCGCGGCACTATCGGACTCGTTCTCTCGGGAGGCGGCGCACGCGCCGGCTACCAGGTCGGTGTGCTCAAGGCTATTGCAGTCTTGGAGAAGCAACGCGTCGCAGAACTCGGTCGCCGCCAACGTGGCCGGCGCAATCCGTTCCCGATCATTGTGGGAACGTCGGCCGGCGCGATTAACGCAATGGCGCTTGCGTCGGGGTCGGATGATTTCCAGAAAGCCGTCGGACGCATCGTGCGGGTCTGGGAGAATATTCGCGTCGAGCAGATCTACCGATCGGACTCGTTGGGGGTCATCAAGACCGGTGCGCGCTGGTTGACCGCCCTCTCCATCGGTTGGACCTTGCGCAAATGGTCCAAGGCGCGTCCGAAGTCACTGTTCGATAACGCCCCCTTGGCGGAACTGCTCAAGCGCATGATCGATCCGGCGCGCATCGAGCGTCTTTTGGCACGCGGAACGCTACAAGCACTCGCCGTGACGGTCTCCAGCTATTCATCGGGCCAGCACGTGACCTTCTACCAGGCCGCGTGCCCGATCGAGCCGTGGACGCGTTCGCAACGCCTGGCCATTCCCGAGCGCATCAGTATCGAACACCTTCTCGCGTCCTCGGCGATCCCGTTCGTGTTTCCGGCTCAAGCACTTTTTTTGAATGGGCGTAACGAATTCTGTGGTGACGGTTCGATGCGTCAATTGGCGCCGATCAGTCCGGCGATTCACTTGGGCGCACAGCGTATCCTGGTTGTGGGCGCGGGCCGTATGCTGGAGCCGCCGGCGCCGTTCGATGGGCCGCCCCCCACCTATCCGAGCCTGGCGCAGATTGCAGGGCACGCGCTCTCGAGCATATTCTTGGACGGACTGGCGGTTGACATCGAGCGCTTATTGCGCGTGAACAAAACGCTGACGTTGCTGCCGGTGGAAGCGCGCACCGAGACGGCATTGCGTCCGATCGAAGTATTGGTGATTTCGCCTTCGCAGCGTCTCGACGAACTGGCTTCGCGCCACATCGGCAGCCTACCCTTGCCGGTGCGCGCGATTCTCGGTGGCGTCGGCGCGACGGACGCACGCGGCGCGGCACTCGCGAGCTATCTCCTGTTCGAATCGAGCTATACGCGAGAATTGATCGATCTGGGCTACGCTGATACGATGACGCGCAAAGATGATGTCCTCGATTTTTTGCGACGCTCCCCGCTACCTGTGTCACAAGAGAAATAAGCGCGTCAATTGTGAACCGGACACGATTTCCGGGTCAGGGGTTGGCAGATAACGTCAATGGCCTCAGCCCATGACGCACCAGCGCAACATTTAGCGCAGGCATAAAGTCCGGGAACGCGCTGAAGAAAGCCTTCAAACCATTGGTCGGCTTCATGAGGCTTTGATAGTGCAAAGGTCTTGAAACCACGGCGGCACAGGTCGACTCATTGCAGGAATCGATTGACGCCAGCCAAGCCGCCGTAAAAGGAAATAAGGTGGGCTACAAGCTTGGGCTGCGGATTAATAGCGACGTTCTGACGTCGGAACAACAGCTCTACGAAAATATGAGGGACCTCGCACGGACCAAATACGACGCATTGCTGGACGGATTGAAACTGGAGGCGGCCGCTGGAGGTCTTTCGGAATCGGATGTGATATCCGTCAATCGACTCCTAACCGCTTCCGTCCCCATAAAATAACCGATCGACATCATCCTACGTCACTATGCGATACCTGTTCGTACACCAGAATTTCCCCGGACAATATCTGCATCTGGTGCGTTATCTCGCACGCGATTCGGCCAACGAAGTCGTCTTCATCACGCAGCGAACCGACGCCGAGATCCCCGGCGTTCGCAAAGTCGTCTATAAGCCGCATCGCGCCGTGATTCGAGGCATTCACCATTATCTCGGTGACACGGAAGAGAGCGTGCTCAACGCGCAGGAGGTGGTGCGCGTCGCACATGGACTGAGGACTTCCGGATTCGTCCCCGACATCATGATGGGACATAACGGTGGGGGCGAAATTTGGTATTTGAAGGATATCTTTTCCAATACGCCATTGATTGGCTACTTCGAGTTCTTCTATCGCGTTAACGGGGCGGACATTGGCTTCGACCCGTCCGAGGAGATCATATTAGATACGGCGCCACGTATCAGAACCAAAAACCTGGGTAATTACATCGGTCTCGATGCCGTGGATTAGGGCCATACGCCGACTCAATGGCAGCGGTCCGTGTATCCACTGCGATACCAGTCAACCATTAGCGTGGTACATGAGGGTATTGACACGGATGTCGTCATTCCCAATGATCGCGCAGAACTTGAATTGCCAAACGGGATGACGGTCTGCGCAGGTAACGAAGTGATTACCTACGTGGCCCGGAATCTGGAGCCGTACCGAGGGTTCCCCATCTTTATGCGTTCATTGGTGCGGGTGCTGGCGCAGCGCCCGCAGGCACAGGTCGTAATCGTCGGAGGGGACGAGGTGAGCTAGGGCAAAAGATTGCCTCCCGGGCAGACCTATCGGGAACTGTCCCACCAGGAGTTGGGTGATTCCCTGGATTGGTCCCGAGTCCATTTTCTTGGGCGAGTGCCCTACTCGCGATTCTTATCGGTGCTTCAGGTTTCGCGGTTGCATGTTTATATCATGATGCCATTCGTCCTGTCCTGATCAATGCTCAGCCAGACCGGGATACCATCGTTCAAATAGCGGCCTGAGCGTACCGTCGAGCGCTCGCGTCCGGGTCTGCAAAAGCAGGTGAGCGCTGCGTGGCATCCATTGCATTTGCTGACGCTTCGCGAAACGATTGCCGATGAGCGCATTCACGGTGGACTCGGCCAAGCAGGATGAAATGCGCTCACAGGCGCGGTAGCGCTCTTCGCATTTAAACTTTTCTCGATTCCCAACATGTGCTGCGGCTTAAGCTCCTCTGCTAACGCATGAGCAGGCCCAATACTGACGTCGGCAGCGACTCGCGTCACTTGCGATCAGCAGAGCGCACGTCACAAGTACTTCAGGTTTCGCACGTTCTTAAGGTCATTTCGCGCGGAGGTTACGATAGGGCTCTTTGATGATCTGGAAAAACCCGTAGGAAATCAGTCCCGCCGCGACCGAGCCAAGCAGCCAGTGACCGTATTCCTGTCGCTTGAGCGCACTGAGCGCTCCGGCGATACCGGTCGCGTTTGCGGCGTCGTAGCGGCGCGCGGCATCGATCAGAAACGCGCCGATCACTCCGAACAAGACACCGCGAGCCAGAAATCCGACTATGCCCAGAGCGATGATAATGCCGCGCAGTCTGGTATGTGTTAAGTCGATCCGTTCGGTCTTGTTTCGCGATGCGGCGCGGTAGAACTGAAATAGCCCGAAAAGCGCGATGCCCACACCGGTGGCACCAATTATCCAGCGGCCGAGCGGCAGCGCCATCGCCCGACCCGTCCAAGCGGCCTGCGAACGTCCCTCGTCAGCGGCTCCGCCGAACCCGAGCAAGCGCCATGTCGCTTCGCCGACGAGGATAGCATGTAGCGCTCCGTTCAACAGATAGCCCAGACGCACCGCCCACCGCTTGATCGTCCGCCGCTCTCGTCGATGCGCAGGGTCGAGTACCCCGAGCACCACCTGCCACAGCACGAAAGCCGTCAATCCCAGCGCTAGCAATGCGAGCAGCGCGTCGCCAAATGGCGCGGCCGCGAGCTTGGCCAATGCACCCTTGGATCCGTTCGGCCGCTGCGAAGGTTCGAGCGCCGCGACCAGTGCGAAGGTGCCGATCAGCACGTATACCACCCCTTCCGAAACGTAACCGCAATGTCCGACCCATCGCAGCCACGAGGACAACCCCTGACTTCGAACCTTGGTCAGCACGTGGCAATTGTGATCTCCGGTCGGGTACATGACGGGGGGCCTTGGTCCAGGTTTCCAGAAACGCCGGCGGCAGTTACGCGATTACCGGTCCTACAACCTCGAAATGCGTGTCGAGTCTAAACACGATTGTCGCGTATCTTTTTTGATCAGATTCATTAGGATGTAAGTTCACGTCGACTCGATTGGTCGATAAGAAGGATCAATGGCCACCCGGTGCGTAGTCTACCAGCACACGATGATCGGTCCCCTCCCATGCAGATGGGTAGCGACGCGTGAAGTCAAGTGCAGAGTGATGAGATAGTTCATCAGCAGTAAAGTGCACCGCCCAGATGCCAAAGGGCTGCGATAACGCTTCACGATCGTGAACATCCTGGTGAATTTCACCGTCGATAACGACGAGGCGGTGATTCACCGGGTCGCGCGCAGTTTCGTGCTGCGCCGCGGCAAATTGGTGGCGTGCATTCAGAACCGATCCTTCGATGGTGGCGAAGAATTGGACCCCGGCGAGAAGGAGCTGCTGGCGCTCAAAGCCCGGCGCGAATATGCGGAGTTCATCCGCGTGGCCGTGCAGCTGCGCAAGAACATCGTGGTCTCAGGAAGTATGGGTACCGCCAAGACCACCGCCTCCAATGCGTTAGTTCTCGAAGTGCCGCGCGCGCGGGCTCGATCACGAGCATTCATGGATCGACCGCGCGAGTGGCCTTGGTGCAAATCATGTTGCTCGTCAAGCAGTCCGAAGCCGGGGTAGTGTCTCATGAGACACTACCGCTCGAAGTCCAGAGTTGCCCGATTCACAGCAGATATACAGGCCAAGGTGGGTTGGCCACTCTGGTCGAATGCCGGGCGACCGAACAGAGCAAGAGGGGCGCGGGTAATACGCAACATTTCTTTGATCAGCAAAGTCGATGCAACGGTCAACGCCAGCCGCACCATTGACAGCAGCACATGGTAGGACATGACCTTGAGTTGTTATCGCCTTTCGACGGGAGGTACCGCGTTTGGCGACTTGGTGTAGTCGGAGACGGGCCATTGCGCAGCGCGAGCGGGAAGGAGTGTCTCCTTCCCCGTCATCTGATCGACATTCAAGGCATAGACGGTCACGTCATCGAGTCGCGGATAGAACCCCTTCGGACGGCTCGTATCGTCGCTAAAGTATTTGAGCATCAGCGCATCGAAGAACGCGGCTTTGAGGGTTCGATCTTCGACAATGTCAATATGCCCAAAGACCACGATGCTTTGGCATTCGATCGAGGTATCGCATTGGAATCGGCCGTAGGGAAACACTTTTCCCGGCACATCGATCTCGAAGCACGCCCTAGGTTCATGGCGGATATTGTCTTGCAAGTGACCCTGGGCCCGCGTGTTGTGCAGCCAAATTTGGCCATTCATCCAAACGTACAACAGGGGGCAGACATAGGGTGAGCCGTCGGACCCAATCGTGCCGAGATGTCCCGAATAGCCGGTCGCGAGCAATTCATCGATCCGGAGTGCTGACATCAGTTTGTCCGTTCGCCGGACTTTTGGTGAGCTGCTCATCGAACCCCTCTCATTGTACTGAGCGATTGGTCATCAACTTTTCGGCGATTGAGACTATTAGAGCATGCCCGTGACGGGTTGGAGCATTCAAGGTGACTGTTCCGAAATGGCATGCTTCGATACGACGCGGTCACTGGGTCAAGCGCGTTCGTTTTAGGGGCGAGTCCGTCCCTCGTGGTGACGCGTGGTCGCGGTCCGCGGGCGGTCGAGCCGAAGTCGGATTCGGCAAGGTGCGCGACGGACGAATACAATCACGAATTCGATACGCGTTGGGAGTAGGGGCATCGGCACCCTCCAATGGTCTGCGCTGCTGGGCTTTGCTCTCGTCGCCCTGGGCATGGTTCTCACGCCCGGGCCGAACATGATGTATCTCGTCTCGCGTTCGATCTGCCAGGGGCGCCGAGCGGGGCTGGTCTCACTGGGTGGTGTTGCGCTTGCTTTTGTGGTTTACATGTTGGCTGCAGCGTTCGGAATTACGGCGTTGCTGTTTGCCGTGCCGTTCGCCTACGATGCCTTGCGTTTTGCGGGGGCTGCCTACCTCTTGTATCTCGCCTGGCAGGCTTTAAAGCCGGGCGGCCGGTCTCCTTTTCAAGTGTGGCAACTTCCGAACGACGGGTCGCGCAAGCTTTTCGTGATGGGTTTTGTCACCAATCTCTTAAATCCCAAAGCGGCCCTGTTGTACCTCTCCCTCTTGCCTCAATGCATCGACCCGACGCATGGCCGCGTTCTCGGACAAGCGGTCGTGTTTGGGTCCGTGCAGATCGTGATCAGCGTATCGGTGAATGCCATGATCGCCATTGCGGCAGGCTCGATTGCGACTTTTCTTGGAACGCATCCCATCTGGCTTGCCCTACAACGTGGGTTGATGGGTACGGTGCTTGCCGGCTTGGCGGTGCGCATGGCACTCGACTCGCGTCGGTAATTGGGGCGAGTTCCCATTAGGGGGATAGAGCATTTAGGATTACAGACGTCGCGGCTTCGAGAGGCGAGTTCGGAATATCCGCATCCCCGGCAACATTTCGCATCTGTAGAACACCTCGCAGGGAATTAACGCAGCGCGCTGCCAATGAGACATGATGAGAGGGTGCCATTAGAAAGAGCCTCCCACGGCTTAATCGTTGAGGCGTCGCTTTTTTGTCGTATGCCGTAGCGTTGACAGTCGTTGAAGTACTTTTATCCTACACTCATGGCACGAACGCGATCCTGACGGGACCGCTTCCTCGCCTGAAGGTATTTTCCGATCATGTGCAGCCACGCGTTAGCCGGCCGACAGAGACCTCAGATGCAGACCCGCGAGGATTTGCAAACGGCCATCTTCAACAATATCCCGGACATGGCGTGGCTCAAAGATAAGAAATCACGCTATCTGGCGGTGAACGAAGCGTATGTGAAGGCCAGCGGTAGGGCCGAGAAAGATCTTCTCGGTCGTGGCCCACGCGAGGTCTGGCCGAAGGAATGGGCAGAGGTCTATTTAAAGACGGATCGCGAAGTCATTGGCACCGGCAAGCGCAAGCGCTACGAGGAACAGCGCTACGACCACAATGGCACGCTGCGCTGGTTC
>Ga0207933_1003075_pt1 | contig 10176 bp, 8 predicted proteins | sample NGESurdeep092012_4_FD_184488 | JGI IMG/M metagenome (GOLD analysis project Ga0207933, IMG submission 184488) | Arctic peat soil microbial communities from Barrow, Alaska - NGEE Surface sample F53-3 deep-092012 (SPAdes) | ecosystem: Environmental > Terrestrial > Soil > Wetlands > Peat ...
AAAGCCACAACCAATGCTCGCCAGGTTTGCTCAAATCCAAGTAGCTTCGCACATGCGAAGAGCCGCCTTCTGCCCAGTACGTTTTGAGCGAAAGGCCGCTCGTGGGAGCCAGCTCGAGCCCGTCCATCATGCGCAGGCAGTGCGTTGCCGCCAAGGCCTTGATGCGCTCGACCAATGGTTCGGGGTCAGCTGCGATGTCCAGCGCGGCGACGGCCGAGTCGATCTGCGACAGCTCCCGTTCGGCGCTGGTTAGTTCCGGATCGCCCGGCGCACATGGACGGACTGGCACGTCCGCGCGCGCCGTCGAGGGCGCGCATGTCGAGAGCAAGGCAGATGCCGCCAAGCAGCTCGTCAGAAAAGCCAGACACCGCCGCATGCTCTCAGTAGACCGCGGCGAACCCAGAAAGTTCCCGAGAACTCAACGCATCCCCGGGGCAGGGCAGGCTCTACTGATCGACTTTGGGCTTCAACCCAGCTGGCTCGCGAACGCCGGCTAGCGTTCATGGTAGGAACTTGACTTCCTGCGCGGCTACGTCCCGAGAGAAAGCCACGGTATCGGCCCCGGCGTTCGCCGCTTCGACCGCGAGCGGCGCCGTGCCGTGCAGATCGCCGCTGAGCCGGCAGTGACTAAAGCGGGGTGACCTCGAGAACCGCAGCTTTGTTGAGCGGTGTGCTCGGCCGAATGACGAGCACGCCGCTGCCGGCAACGTCGACGGTCTACGCCTCGACGATCAACCAGAGCCCCGGTCGTGCGACTGACGGCGACGACTGCCGCTCCCGCGAGGAACCAGGGTGCTCCGACGTCATCACCTGTGACTTGCGCGATCTGTGAAAGCTCTCCGTCTAGGGGGGGACGCATTTGCCCTCTCTTACCGTGTGGCGGGACGCAGTATGAAATCCTCGTTCGAAGGGATACTGAACAGTGCCTAACGCGAACGCAGTCTTGCTAGATTTTTAGCCGTAGTCGGGAAAATCTGCGCGCCTTCGAAGTGTGTCGTGCTTCCAGAATGCGGCGCATTCGTCGCGACGCTTTGGATTATGGCGTCGACCGCCCGTCCCCGCGCTTCTCAGCTCGTCTCGATGGAGGAAAACATGATTTCAAGACAGAACATTTGGGTTGGCGTCCTCTTGGCTGCCGGACCGGCGATCGTTGCGGGCTGCTCATCGTCCCGTACTGACGCCGGCACCGCGGGTGGTGCAGGTTCAGGCGGCGCGCCCGCGACCGGTGGCTCAGTTGGCGTGAGTGGCAGCAGCTCTGGAGCACCGAGTGGCACTGCCGGCACCGCGCCGACGGGTGGTGCGCCCGCGGGTGATGCTGGCGGCGCCCAAGCGGGAGGTGCCGGCGGCATGGTGATAGGCAGCGGTGGTGCAGCCAAAGGCGGGATGGGAGGCGGTGGGACAACCGCTATGGGCGGCGCCGGAGGCGCGCTCACGCAAAACGGCGGCGCCGGCGGCACGGCGTCCGGGACTTGCCAGAAGGGCCAAGTAAAGGCGGCCGAGGTCGTGATCATGGGCGAGTCTTTCTATGCAATCGCCCCTCAGTACAACGAGAAGAGGATCGAGGATGACGCGAGAAAGGCCGGCGTTCTCGGCGCGAACGAGACCTACCGCAACGTGGCCGTCAGCGGACAGAATATGAATTACATCGCGACCACAGAATGGACCGCGGCCACGCAGGGCGGCGCCTCCGTCAAGTTCGTCATCATGGACGGCGGGGGCATCGACTGCCTCAACGGTGGGTGTGCCATGTGCTCGAGTACGTTCAAGACCTTGCTCGACAAGATGGGCGCCGCCGGGGTGCAGGATGTCCTCTATACGCGCTATCCAGAACCGGGAGCCCCGCCGGGCTCGAACGCTTCATTGAAGGCTTGCCTCGACAGCACGATGCCGGGCATGCAGACAGTGTGTGAAGCATCAACATCACCACGCTGCCACTGGGTGGACCTGAGACCCGTGTTCGTCAGTGGTGACACCACTGACGGCCTCCATCCGACCCAGTCGGGCGGAGACCACGTCGGCGATCTGATTTGGTCCTCAATGGTCAAGGACTGCCTCGCCCAGTAACCGCCATCAATGGCAACGAGCAGGTCGGTAACAATCCAAATGAGGATCTGTGGTTTGCTGATGGTGATGCTTGTGGCGCTCTCGGGTTGCGGTTCAAGCGCCACGACACCTCAGCCCGAAGCATTCGCCCTTGTGGGCGCGTGGTTGTACTTGGGCCCATCGGACGGGCCTCACACGCTCACCGTCGACCACGCATCGATGGTCTACGCCGACGTTGATGGGCATTGGTCATCAAACTGGACCATCAAAACATACGACAACACAGCTCAGCATTTTCGAGTCGTGTTCGGCTCAGGATCCGGGACGTACCTTCCGGTCGGAGGGAATATGAGCGGGGCATACGAAGTGAGTGGTGCCCTGCTGACGGTTCAGTTAGCAAACGATCTAGCCTCGTACCCGCAGCTGCAGAGCCCTGGTACCTGCACCAGCGCGACGGACGGCACGCCAGTGCCGGAGTGCCGACTCTATGTAAAGAAGAACTGAGACAGAGCGGCTGCGCGCAGCTCGGCCTCGCGGAGATGGCGAGCTCGGTGACGCTCGATCTAAAACGAATCGCGCTCGAGCCTGTGATCCCAGACGCTGGCTGGCTCACCGAGGCAGCGCAATTCGAGCGCCTCGATCTGAAGGCCGCGAGCAACTCCGCCGCGGACCTGCTGTGCCCGCATGCGGAGCCGGAGGCCAAGAACGTCTTGCCGCACCAGCAACTTATCGTGGCGCCGCGACGGCTGAAACGGCCGATCTTGCGGCGCCACGAGTGCGCTCTGATCACGCGGCTCGCGGCCGCTAACGGCGCTCGTGAATCAGTCGTCGCCGGTCAGATAGGTGTAGCTGCGCAGCGACTCTTCGTAGTGCTGCATGAGCGTGCGCATTTGCTCGAAGGAGAGGCGGCCGGCGCTGACGGCGCGTTCGGCTTGGACGCGCACCGCGTCGACCATGTTCTCCGGGACGTATTCGACGTAGCGGAGCACGTCCGTCACGCTGTCGCCCTTGATCACGTGGCGGATGTTGTAACCCTCTTCGCCGAGCGCGACGTGTACGGCGTGCGTGTCGCCGAACAGGTTGTGCAGATCGCCCAAGATTTCTTGGTAGGCGCCGTTCAGGAACATGCCCAGGTAATACGGCTCTTTTTCGTGGAAGCGGTGCAGGTCGAGCGAGCCTTTGACGTCTTCCACGTCGATGAAGTGATCGATGATGCCGTCGCTGTCGCAGGTCAGATCTGCAAGCTTGGCGGGCACGGTCGGCTCTTGCTCGAGGCGGTGAATGGGCATGATCGGGAACAGGTGATCGATGGCCCAGATGTCCGGCGCGGACTGAAACAGCGAGAAGTTGCAGTAATAAATCGCCGACATGTTCTGCTCGAGATGCTGCAGCTCTTCGGGGACGAAGCGCAGGCGCCTGAGCGTGTGGTGGATCTTCTCGCAGCAGTTCCAGTACAGACGCTCCACTTGGGCGCGCTCGCGCAGGCCGAGATAGCCGTATTTGAATAGGCTTTGCGCCTCTTCCTTGGCTTGGCTCGCGTCGTGGTAGCTCTCCTGCACGTTCTTGGGCTGGATGCCGCAGTAGGTGTCGAACAGCTCTTTGAGCAAGCGGTGATCTTCGGCCTTCGGCTCGACAGGCTCACCGAAGCGCACTTCGTTCGCGCCTACGACCTCGAACACCAAAATGGAGTGATGCGCGGCGATGGCGCGGCCGCTCTCGCTCACGATGGTCGGCACCGGCACGACGGCTTTGACGCACGCCGCTTGCACGTGCGCGACGACGTCCGCCGCGTACTCCTCGAGCTGGTAGTTCTTGGAGGCGTGGAAATCCGTCTTCGAGCCGTCGTAGTCGACGGCCAGGCCGCCGCCGACGTCGATGTAGCCCATCTTGCAACCGAGCTTCGCTAGCTCGACGTAGATGTTCGATGCTTCCTGCATCGCGTTCTTGATCGGGATGATGCTCGAGATCTGGCTGCCGATGTGGAAATGCAGAAGCTGCAAGCAATCCAGCATCTTGAGCTCGGTCAGGCGGTCCACGACCTCGATGATCTCGGAGGTGGTGAGGCCGAATTTGGCGCGGTCGCCCGCGGAATCCGCCCAGCGCCCGACGCCCTTGGTGGTCAGCTTGGCGCGCACGCCGAGCACCGGCTTGATGCCGAGCTTTTCCGAGGCCTTGAGCACGATGTCGAGCTCTTCCAAGCGCTCCAGCACCACGATCACGATCTTGTCGAACTTCTGCGCGACGAGCGCGGTCTCGATGTAGCTCTGATCTTTGTAGCCGTTGCAGATGATGAGACCACCGACGTCTTGCATCGCGGCGAGCGTGATCAAAAGCTCTGGCTTGGAGCCTGCTTCGAGCCCGAAGTTCCACGGTCGACCGCTGTTCACGACCTCTTCGACGAGGTGGCGCTGCTGGTTCACCTTGACCGGGAACACGCCGCGGTACACGCCCTGGTACTCGTACTCCGCGATCGCTTTTTGAAACGCTTCGTTGATGCGCTTGATGCGGTCACCGACGATGTCGGGGAAGCGAATGAGCAGCGGCAGCTCGAGGCCACGCGCTTTCAGATCCTGCGTCAGCTCGAACAAGTTGATCGTGCGACCGAGATCCGGATTCGGCGTCACTTCCACATGGCCGCGTGAGTTCACCGCAAAGTACGGCGTGCCCCAACCTTGGATTTGGTAACGCTGCGTGCTGCGCTCGGTCGTCCACTCGCCTTGGCCGTTGTCTTCGAGGCTCAAGCGCCGGGTGGATTCCGCGTCGGAGGGCAGGGGCGAAAAACTGACGTGTTGTGCCATGTGAGGTTTGTTGGCGCGGAATATAGCCGGAACCGGCGGGCTGGGGGACCCAAAGTTCAGGCGCTGTCCGACGCGAGCCCGTCACATTGGCCGCGTCTCAATTCCAAAAGACCTTAGGCAGCGCGCCGCGTCGCCAGAGCGACAGAAAATCCATGGAAAACGCCACGGTGATGTGGACCAGGAAGCCTGAGTAGATGCTGCGCGTGCGCATCGCCAACGAACCGAGGACGATGCCGGCGACGATCGCACCGTGCGCTTCGAGGTACGGCTTACCGTAGTGAATCATGCAGTAGGGCACCGCCATCACGAAGATGGCGCCGGCCCCCATGGCTTTCCTCAGCGCGCCCAAGATCCAGCCGCGAAAGAACAGTTCTAGCGCCAAGAACTGCAGCCAGTAGATCGCTTCCCACATCCCGAAGTCGAACCAGCTGCGCGAAGCCAGGTGGTAAAACGGGTAGTAGGTGCCGAAGTCCGGCTGCGACGAGACCAGCAGCATCGCCGGGCCCACGACCGCCAGGCACAGCCCGTAAATCCAAATGTGCTTGGTGAAGCCGCGCCCCCGGAGCCCCATATCGAGCAGGCTGTCCTCCGGAAAGAGCAGCTTCCAGAGCGGGAAGGGGATGAGCACGTAGCCGGTCACGCGCGAGGCGACCCACCAACAGTAGCCGTAGTACTCGTCGTACTTCGCCATGTTGATGCGCGGGTGCCCGTGCGCTTGCAGCTCGGCCAGCCAGGGCCGGAACCAGGTGTCGTAGAAGCCGCGCCCGCCGTAGTACTCCTGCAGAGTCAGGACGAGCGCCACGATGATCAGGCAGGCCGCCGGCCTGCGGTAGTCGAGCCCGCCGTCGACCCGGGCTTTCTCCGCCTCGCCGTCCAGCTCCTTCCAGGTGTCGCGGAAGAACAGCCACACCAGCGGCGCTAGCGCGGCGATGATCGGCAGCGGCAGGAGCGCCTTGATCGGCGGGTAGCCCAAAAACGAGTCGAACCACGACACCGGTGACAGGTGAGTCGTCAGCAGGTGGACCGGCGCGTTGAAGTGTCGGGGGATGGGCATACGCGGCATCAGCCCTGGGCGATTTCAGCGGCTCGTGCCAAGCGCGCGAGGCTTTGAGCCTTGCCTAGCACTGCCATGACGTCGAACAGGGGCGGGCTCGCGGTGCGACCCGTGAGGGCCACGCGCGCCGGTTGAGCAACGTCCTTCATCGTGAGCCCCGAGCTCTCGACCCAAGTCTTGAAGGCGGCTTCGAGCGGCTCGGCTTGCCAAGTCGCGACGCTGTCGACGACCTCGCGCAACGCCCGCAAGTGCGGAGCTGCGGCGGGCGTCAGGAACTTCTGGCGTGCCTTCTCGTCGAGCTCGGGAGGTTCCCGGAAGTAGAAATCGAGATCGTGGGCGGCATCGACCAGCGTCCGAGCGCGTTCGCGGACGCCGGGAATCGCGCGGCGCAGCAAGGCAAGGTCCGGGTTCTCGATGCCGCGCAGCGCGAGGAACGGCTTCACCCACTCGACGTACTCGTCGAGCGTGGTCAGAGTCGGCTGCTTGAGTTGCTCGAAGGCGACATCGGCGAACTTTTTCTCGTCGAACTTGCCGTCGCCCTTGTTCACGTGGTCCCAAGAAAAAAGCTGAATCAGCTCTTCGCGACTGAAGATTTCCTTGTCGCCGGAGGACCAACCGAAGCGCACCAGGTAGTTCAGCACGCCCATCGGCGAAAAGCCTTTGTCGCGGTACTCTTTGACGCTGACCGAGCCGTTGCGCTTGCTCAGCTTCTCGCCCTTGCTCGACAGCATCATGGGCAGATGCGCGAACTCTGGCGGCTCCCAGCCGAAGGCGCGATACAGCAAAATTTGCTGCGGAGTGTTGCCGATGTGGTCACGGCCGCGCGCGACAAGCGTGATCTCCATCAAATGGTCGTCGATAGTCGCGGCAAGGTTGTACAGCGGGTAGCCGTCGGTGCGCATGAGCACGAAATCTTGCTGTGCCGAGTTTGGCGTGCTGATGTGGCCGAACACCTTGTCGGTAAAGTCCGTCGTGCCCGTGGTCGGCGAGCGAAAGCGCACCACGAACGGCAAGTCCGGCTGATCCTGGCGATCGCGGCACGTCCCTGGGTAGACGAAATTCGCTTTGGGATTCGCCGCTTTCAGCGCCTCGCGCTGCAGGTCGAGCTCCTCCTTGGTGCAGTAACAGCGATAGGCCTTACCCTCGCGGATCAGTTGCTCGGTGTGCGCGCGGTAGATCGCCTTGCGCTCGCTCTGGAAGTAAGGCGCAAACGGCCCCTCGACTTCGGGCCCCTCGTCCCACAAGAGCCCAAGCCACTTCAGGTCGTCGAGCACCGCCCGCACGCTGTCGATGCTGGAACGCTCCTGGTCGGTGTCCTCGACGCGGAGCACGAACGTACCCCCATGGCTCTTGCACCAAAGCCAGGTGAACAGCGTCGAGCGCACATTCCCAATGTGCAGATAGCCGCTCGGCGAAGGGGCAAAGCGCATGCGCAAAGTCATGGCCGCGGCGGTAGCACGCAGCGCTTTGCGCGTCATTGGGGCGCAGATAGCCGGCCATTTGGCCGGCTTCCTTAGTTCTAGTTGCAAGACCTTGCATCAATTGCTAGAAACCGCGCCCTTCGTATGGCCCGCCTTGGGCCGGAGCCGGAATCATGAAAAAGACCCCCGTCAGCCTAGTTAAAGAGCGCTTCGAGTCGAAGGAAAAGCTCGTCGCCGCCGTGCAGAAGCTCGCCACCGCCGACCTGTGGTTGGACCGCGTGAGCTCCGCCAAGGGCCTCGGGCGCGTCTCGAACGCCAAGCTCGTTCGCCTTCACGACAACCTCACGGATGCCAAGAAGCGCTTCGGCAGCCGCGACAAGCTCGTGAGCTCGATCGTCGAATTGAAGAAGCGGAACAAGGACAAGGGTTTCGCGTCGAAGCTCGCCGCGTTCCCGCTGCCGCAACTGCTCGATCTGCACGCCGCCGCGACTCGCGAGAGCAAGCGCGCCGAAGCGAGCGCCAAGGCCAAGCCGGCCAAAGCTGCCAAGGCCGAGAAGCCGAAGGCTGCCAAAGCGCCGGCCGCCAAAGCCCCCGCGAAAAAAGCTGCCGCTAAGGCGTGAGGGTAGGGGGCTCTCTCAGAGCCCCTTTTCGGCGACGAACGTGTTGGTGAAGCTCGCGCTCTTCTCGTAGCTGCGTTCCAGATCGCTCAGCATCTTCTTCTCGAGCATCCCGCCGACTCCGAAGATCTTGGCGGTGGCCGTGGCCTTCGCAAAGCGTTTGCACTGGTTATCGCCTGCGGGCTCGGTCCACATCTCGACTACCACGCTGATCTTGTCGCTCATGCGGTTTGGGACGACCTGCACGCGGTAGCGGCGGGTCTTCTTGTTGAACACGCCGCGCTCCTCGTAGCCCGCGTTGTCGCCGACAACGGCCTTGAGCGCTCCGGGCAAATCCCCGATTGGCGGCGAGGCTTCGATGGTGCGGTGCACCTCGTCGCCGTGCTCCTCGCTCTTGGCCACGCGCCAGACCGGGAACTTCAGGATCTCCTTAAACAGGCGGCGGTTGTACTCGTCGTCGAAAAAAACCTTCGTCCAGAAGGTCTCTTCGCTGCACTTGAAGACGTGTTCGACGCGGATTTCAGCCATGGCCGCGCAGGCTACACCAGCTCCCGCCGAACCGGGAGGCGGTGTAGTATCGAATAGATGGCGCTTGGAACGAACACTGAGGCGATAGCGCGGGGCACCCCGCGTGCGCTGCCGCGCCGTCAGTTGAGCTGGCTTTCGCAAGCCCGCGCCATCCTGCAAAAGGATCTCGCGATCGAGCTGTCCACGGGTGAGGTCGTCATCACCAGCGGCTTCTTCGCGCTGTTGGTCGTGATCATGGCCTCGCTAGCGTTCTTCGGCGGACCTGCCAGCGGGCGCATCGTGGCGTCGGGAGTGATCTGGCTGTCGCTGGCTTTCTCTGCGGTCCTTGCGCTGGGCAAGACCTGGCAGCGTGAGCGCGATGAGTCGGCGCTCGACGGCCTGCTCGTGGCGCCCTTGTCGCGCAGCGCGATCTTCACCGGCAAGGCGTTGGGTGTGCTCGCGTTCCTGGTCGTCGTCGAATGCGTGGTGATACCGGTTGCTGCGCTTTTGTTCGCGCTCGACCTCAGCGTGGTCGGCCCGGGGCTACTGTGCATCGCGCTCTTCGCGACGCCGGGCATCGCCGCCTCCGGCACGCTCTTCGGTGCGATGACCGTGCGCACCCAGGCTCGCGACCTTCTGCTCGCCGTCGTGCTCTTCCCCCTACTTTCCCCAACGCTTCTGTCCGCCGTCGCCGCCACGCGCGAGCTGCTCAACGGCGCGCCCGTCGCCGAGCTCAGCGACTACTTCAAGCTGATGGGCGTCTTCGATCTCGTCTTCATTTCTGGTGGGCTCATGCTGTTCGGCACACTCGTCGAACGTTAACCGCAAGCTCCGCGCCCGCGCGAAGCGCGAGACTCGCGCGTACCGGTATGGGCGCTGGCGCCACCCGCAGGGCGGCTTCAAGGGGCGCGCGGCGCGAAGCGCGGTCTTGGCGCTCGGCTGCTTCCGCGAGTCGAGCCGCCCCCCCGCCCTGCCCGCGCGTGAATAGAGGGTGGGGAACCCCCACTATCTGGGTTCGAAAAACGGGCCAATTCTGGCCCCAAAACCCGCTATCGCGCGCGGCCACGATAGTGGGGAGTACCCACTGTCGGGTTTGCGGGAGGGAGCGTTGCTTTCAAGCGGCACCCAAGCCGCTCGGGGCTGATGTCCGAACCCGCGCAAGCACGTCGCGCCGAGCGGTCGCGAGCGCTTCCGCTCGTGGCAACTCCGCTGGCGGAGTTGCGCGGAGAGTCGTCATGCGACGCCGAAGGCTTTGTCGCAACGCTTCGTGTCGCGTGACCATCAATCCTGCAGGTAACGCAGATCGGGGTTTTCGCGGCGCCAGATCACGCTGTCCATGAAGTAGTGGTGGATGTTGACGAAGGCGAAGAAGGCGAAGAAGTAAGGGGTGGCGCCGAGGGGACCGAAGCGTTCGTGAGTGTGGCGGTGCTCGGTCAGGCGCGCGCCGTCGATCAGATCGGGGGCGCCGTGGAAGAGGAGCCAGCCGAGCGCGACGGACGACACCGCGAGCAGCGCCAGGCGCTGTGCGGGCGAGCGGCCGAAGAACGGCTCCTTTTGCGCGGATTTCGCCTTATTGTGGGTCAGAAGCCAAACGAAGTACAGGTATTGCACCGAGTGCAACGCGGGGATCACGTACACGAGCAGCGGGTCGGCGCCGGAATACACGGACCAGATCCAGATCGAGACCAAGAGCCCAGTGAGCGGCGCGAGCGGCGGTAGGCGACGCTCGCGCCGCC
>Ga0207933_1003076_pt1 | contig 10163 bp, 7 predicted proteins | sample NGESurdeep092012_4_FD_184488 | JGI IMG/M metagenome (GOLD analysis project Ga0207933, IMG submission 184488) | Arctic peat soil microbial communities from Barrow, Alaska - NGEE Surface sample F53-3 deep-092012 (SPAdes) | ecosystem: Environmental > Terrestrial > Soil > Wetlands > Peat ...
ATAGGGCTCATCGAAGACCTTCCCAACATGGAAAGCCTCAGCGATCTTCTGTTTGTCGCGCTTGGTTGCATACCGTCCGCACATGGCAGAAGTCTACGGCAGGATCGTAAACGAACCGACCGAGCACTAGCCCCACTTCAACTTTCGATATTGTTCGCCTGTTACGTCCAAATACATGCCACCTCGACCAGCAGACAGCGCATGTTCCAGCATGTTGCGGGCCTCCTTGCCCAAGTTTCTCAAAACACCGTTTTCAAGCACCCGCCGCCCGTTATCGAGGACAATTTGGAGGAACGTACTTGCCGTTGTAGTCGGCGGGGACTAAAGATGTTCCACCATAACTGTCGTGTTGAACGGCTTCGTGATTTTCATCGTTCAACATGATGCCGTCGATTGATCGAACGTTGTAGGAGCGCTCCTTCCCGAAATCGCTGAACACGTTGTATTGCACTTGGACTTCATTTGCGTGCGACGCTGCGAGTTTCGCCATCAGTGGCTCGTAGAAAACGGCGTCGTAGCAATAGCCTTCGCCTCTCTTAACGAAGACTAAGACTGGTGGCTTGCCCTGAGCATAGCGCTGCATGTCGTCCGCCCATGGTGTCTTTCCATCCAACGAATAGCTCATTTGCAAGGTTCGAATCTGCACCTTGTCTGTAAAGAGTCTGTCGGTTGCGAAGCTAAGGGCGATCAGCACGAAGGAGAGTGTGCTCCAAAAGACGGAGAGCCCGGTTGCGCGGATCACGCTGATACAAATACTGAGCGCGACGAGCAGGGCGAGGGCCATCAAGATGGCTGTCCAGCGTTGACCGCGCCAATCCCAAATTCGCGTGGAGACTAGAAGAACGACAAATGTCAAAAGAGGTGGCAAGGAGGAAGATGCCCCGCGCGACGGACTGTTCCAGAGAAAAACCGAGAGAAATAGCAGCGCCGCACAAGGAAAATACCAGAAGCTTGGCGCTCCGAGTGCGATCGCCATCCACGCCACGATGCTAAACAGCAGGAGGTAAATGAAACAGGTAACGACAAACCAGCGCGGAGCTTGCCATGTTCTGCTCATGTTCTCTACCTCCCGAAGCGTGCCTGCCTTGCGGCGATCCTTGCTGCATCTAGTCAGCACGGTATCGGATCAGTGTAGTGCCTCGAAAGTCAGATTTTGAGAAACTCCGAGGGAGACCCCTGCGCTCGCGCAGAATTTCAGATAACCATCGCACCTTTACAGATAAGGTCGAGCTTTTCTTGCTTTAGCCCTTTGAGATCGTCTTCGGTCAGCTTGCCATCGCGAAGCAGGCTCGCAAGGACGAGTGGGAGGATGGAGTAGCGGTAGTCATAAGTTCGGTAGATCTGCCGCCGACGTTCCGTCAGCCAGCTTTCCAGATCCCACAACTCAGATGCATCATTGATTGCCCCGGCGCGGCTCTTAGCTTCCCGGATCACTGCTTCCAACTCATTGCCAAGCGCCTTGTCGAAGGCTCTTCGGGCAATTGCCTTTTCCGCATGCGACCATTTTAGATCGTACATTCCGAAAGCCCCCTGTTCGAGCATTCCATGTAGCAATTGGGGCGCAGAACGGTCAGAGCCCTGGAGGTTCGTCGCCCTCAAAGTAAGGATCATAGCCCGCGAACAGCTGACATTCCAGTCTGTCCGCCTCAAACAGAATATCCCCCGGGACGCGCTTCCTTTCGATCGCCAGATACTCCCTTAGGCCATTCACCGCGCTAGCGACGCTTCTATGAATCAATGGCTGGTCGCCAGTAATCTCAATGTACCGTCGCGCGGCACGCACAAAGGCCCTGAATTCCTGCACCGGATATTTTCGCTTGTCAGACAGTGCGAGATCAAAGGTCACTCTACATTCAACGACCTCATTTGCGGCTCGGTCCCTCTCCGCCTCCGACATCGCTCACCCTCCATTCAGTGGTCACCCCCAATGATGCTTCTAGCCCTGGTTCGAGTCAAAGGGATCATGCGGGACCACTCTCCGGTTCGATTCCGATGTGATCGTTGACCGCCTGCACCAATCTCTGCCGCGAACCGAGGTATCGTTCGGTGGTTTCTACGGACCGGTGGCCGAGTAAGAACTGAATCTGTTCAAGTTCGCCTCCGGCGGAGTGACACAAACGGGCGCAAGTCCGGCGGAGATCGTGCGGAGCCAGATGCTCGATGCCCGCCAGTTTGGCGTACTCGCGCACGACCCACCAGGGGGCGCTTCAGAAAACGGACCAGATCGTACGTTAGGCCATCGAGAAGGCCGGAATCCATCGATACAGGGTTGGAACCGAGACGCCGAGATTGCTCGGCGACGTCACGAGGCGGTACTCCGCTCCCGAGTAGTTTCGTGGCTGATTTGATTTTGCTGTCGGTCATTTGCCGTTTCCGGCCGTCTTTGCGACCGAGTTTGCGTGCAACTTCGAGGCCGGCGTGGATTCGTTCGATGGTGAGTTAACGTTCCATCTCTGCCAGGCTGGCCATCACGTGGAAGAAGAAGCGTCCCGACGGCGTAGCCGTAGACCCTGCGCTCTGGAAACACTTGTCTCCGCTCGGATGGGATCACGTCAACCTTACCGGGTACTACCAATGGTAGGGACTCCGCAAGACTCGGCGAGAGCAAGTTCAGACCTCTGCGCCAGCTCTAACGTACGATCTGGTCCGTTTTCTGAAGCTACCCCATCTACGGGGAGCGCGGGATTCCTGTACGGGAGAGCGCTGGGGCGGGGCGGTTGCTGGGCGATGCCAGGTGTCGATAGAAGCGCCAGACCAGTAAAGAAGGCCGAAAGGATGCGAGCGTGGCGGAAGGACATGCGCATTGCGGCTCCTGATTACAAACTGATAGATCAATTTGAGACCCGCCCATTATAGGAGGATAGGAGCCCCTTCCTTCGTAGCGTCAACTATATATATGCTCGCGTCTCTACCTCGTCTTCTTCAAGGCATTGTTCGACATGACAGGCGATCCATTGACGTCGGAAAGTCGCTCCACTCTTGTCCCAGCACCGAGAGTAAGAGTCTCGGATGCAGATCCAGATGCTGGATGAGGAGCTATTCGCTGGCTGGTGGCGAAGCTGCTGCGAGTGATTTACAATTCGCCCATGCAGGCCTGCCCTCGATACGAGTTCCGTCCGGAAATGTCTGGGTGGATTCTTCGCACCAACGCCAGCATCTACCAATGAGATTCTCCGGTGCGCGGTTGAAACTTCCAACGTTGCTTTGGATGTTCATGTTCCTGCTGTTGTGGCCCGTCGCGCGATCGCAAGCCGAGGACGCCAGCGTAGCGCAGGCTGCGCAGTTGCTGCAGGATGGCAAAGCCAGCGAGGCCGAAGTCATGTTGCGCGATCTCGCATTGCGCCATCCAAAAGACGCTTCGGTGCATGGATTGCTGGGGGTCGTGCTGGCGCAGCAGGGCGAGTTAGCGCCGGCGGCCAAGGAGTATCGCGCCTCGCTGGCGCTGAATGCGCATCAGCCTGAGGTTTCCTTGAATCTGGGCATTGTGGAGTTCAAGCAAGGAGCGTTCGGCGATGCTATTCCTGCCTTTAAGGCAGCCGCACGGGGAAAGCCCGAAGATCCGCGCAGCACCTTGCTCCTTGGTATGAGTTATTACGGGCTGCGAAAGTATGCTGAGGCTGTCCCTTATCTTCAACGTGCAAGCAGGAATGATCAAGGTAACCTGGAACTGCATAATGTGCTTGCGCAAAGCTGCCTGTGGAGCCGGAAGTTCGACTGTGCAATGACGGAGTTTCAGAGCATTCTTACGACGGATCCGAATGCGGCAGAGGCGCATATGTTGCTTGCGGAAGCGCTGGATGGAATGGGCAGAACGAATGATGCGATCCGTGAGTTAGAGACGGTGGCGAGGCTGGTGCCGCAGCAGCCAGTGCTGCACTTCGAGTTGGGGTATCTGTACTACAAGAATAGAGATTACGAACACGCAATACCCGAGTTACAGCTTGAAGTGAAGAACAATCCGGGATATGCGCAGGCCTATCTGTATCTCGGTGACATAGCAATGAATTCGAACGATGATGCGACTGCAGAGCCTCTTCTGAGGAAGTCGGTCCAATTGCAGAGCGACCTGCGGCTGGGGTATTTCGATCTCGGAGTGATCGACTCGAGAGAGAACAAGACGCAGGAGGCGGTCATGAATTTTGAACATGCTGTAAAGCTGGATCCTTCGCAGCCCGACGCCCACTACAGGCTCGGAAGGCTGTATATGGCGCTTGGACAAAAGACGAAGGCGCGAGACGAATTTGCGAAAACCAACGCGCTCCACAGCAAGACCAATGAGACTTTGATTGAAAAGATTTCGGGGCCGCCTGCAGAGGCACCGAAATAAATTGAGCGACGCGGAGGACATCGGATAGGATTTCACTGACCCGCGCAATACCCTACTTGAAGCAACAATGCCTAATTATAAAAAAATATTGACGCGACGCGAGTTTCTCTGGATGGTCTCCACTTCGACAGTGGCGCTGTCGCAGGGCGTGATGACGCGTAACCTGAAGCCTTTGCCGCGAGGGGAGCCTTCGGGCCTTCCGTTTAATGCTCGCTTCACGGATGTGGGAATGCAGGCTGGACTTACTCATCCGACGATTTACGGGGGGATTTCGCATAAGAACTATATTGTCGAGACGGTGGGTTGTGGGGTGGCGTTCCTGGACTATGACAATGACGGATGGCTGGATGTGTTTGTCCTGTGCGGCACGCGCATGGAGAATCCGGTGCCGGGCTCGAGCAACCGACTCTATAAGAACAATCGTGATGGCACCTTTACCGATGTGACCGAGAAGGCTGGGTTGATACGTACAGGTTGGGCGAGTGGCGTCACTGTCGCGGATTACAACAATGACGGCTTCGACGATATCTTTATTACTTACTATGGCCAGAATGTGCTTTACAAAAACAATGGCGATGGAACCTTTGCGGATGTGACGAAGCAGGCGGGACTGTTGTACGACGGGAATACGCGTTGGGGTTCGGGCTGCACGTTCGTGGACTATGACCGGGATGGCCATCTGGATCTTTTTGTGTCGAACTATGTGGACCTGCACATGGACCGGTTGCCTAAGCCGGGAGCAAATCCTTATTGCAACTATAAGGGTGTGGCGGTGAATTGTGGTCCTCGCGGGCTGCCGATGCCGAGGAATTACTTATACAGGAATAATGGCGATGGAACTTTCCGCGACGTCTCCGAAGAGAGTGGGATCTGGAAAGCGGAGAAGGCGTACTCGATGACGAGTGTGGCGGCGGACTTCAGCGGTGACGGCTGGAGCGATATCTATGTTGCGTCCGATTCGACGCCCAGTCTGCTTTTCCGAAACAAGCGTAACGGGACGTTCGAGGAAGAAGGTGCGGAGCTTGGGGTGGCTTTCAGTGCGGATGGCGTGGAACAGGCGGGAATGGGTGTAGCGGTTGGAGATTACAACCTGGACGGACGTCTGGATATCTTCAAGACACACTTTTCGGATGACACTAGCGTGCTCTATCGCAATGATGGAGATGCAGGGTTCACGGACGTGACGATACCGGCGGGGTTCGGGGTGGAGACGCGGTATATCTGCTGGGGAACTGGCTTTGCGGACTTTGACAATAACGGATTTCCGGATCTTGCTGTGGTTACAGGTTCCGTGTATCCGGAGGTTGAGGCAAAGTTTCCGGAGTATCCGTTGAAGACGCCTCGATTCATCTTCCGCAACCTGGGTGACGGGAGATTTGAAGAGCTGGTAGGTGAGGCGGGACCGGGAATCGCGGCACCCCATTGCAGCCGGGGTTGTGCGTTCGGAGACTTCGACAATGATGGCGATGTGGACATGGTTATCGTGAACCTGAACGAACCGCCTTCTCTATTGCGTAACGATGTGTCGGGTGTCCAGAAATGGTTGAAGGTGTTGCTGGTGGGAACGAAATCGAATCGCAGCGCGATAGGGTCGCGTGTGCTCGCGAAGTACGGTGGCAAGATCCAGGCACAGGCAGTCATGGCGCAATCCAGCTTCTACTCTGTGAACGATCGCAGGTTGCACTTTGGGCTTGGGGTCAACACGAAAGCGGACCTTGAGGTGCACTGGACGAATGGGCTAGTGGAGCACTATGCCAACTTGGAATGCAATCAGTTGGTCACGATTACAGAAGGCCACGGGCTTTCGAAATCATTGTTAGAGTCGATCAAAAAATAGCTTGGCAATTAAATGGTGAGAGGGGCGAAGGAGAAGACTCCGGCGCCCCTCTCTGAGTTGTGGAATCAGAAGCTGAACTTTGCTCCCAACTGCAGTTCGCGAGGGTCATACGTAGAGGTGATCTGTCCGAAGTTAGGATCGTTCGTGCCTGCGTCGACAGCGGTGAATTGTGTGTGGTTGAAGGTGTTGAAGGTTTCCAATCTTAGTTGAAGCGTGGGTCCGTGGGATCCGAAGACGATGTCTTTGAAGACAGCCAAGTTGAAGTTGAAGAGTCCGGGCAGGCGCACTGCATCTTTCCCCGAGTTACCAAAGCCTTGATTCCCTCCGCCATTCCAAGGGGCGATGGGGTTGGCGAAGGCAGTCTTATCGAACCAGGCGAGCCTGGTCTTCGGATACGTCACCGGCTTCACCTGGTCGGGGCGATTGGATGTGCCGCCACCCAGGCCTAAGGTGTCGGCTCCGTTGTAGTTGATACGTTGCGGCACTCCTGTTTCCGCCACCGTGACTCCCGATATGGACCACCCTCTTGCAGCGGCGCGCGCGAAGACGTTGTTGCTGTGGGTGAACAAGGGCAGGTTGTAGATGTAGTTGGCGTTGAAATCATGACGGCGATCGAGTGCTCCGGAGCCGCGGTCGTACCTGGGGCTGTATGGATCGGACAAGCCATTCAAATCGAAGCTGACCTCGTCGATCTCATGCGAGTAGGTGTACGCGAGTTGCACCGTTAGTCCGTGCCAGGATTGCATTCGCACACCCGCCTGCAGCGAGTCATAGCTGAAGTTCGTGGTGTTCTCCTCCTGAGTGATTGTGCTGAAGCCGGGGAAGTTTCGATAGAGGTTGGCGTTCAGCTTGCCGGTGGCGACACCTTGACGCAAGTCGTACGGGTTCGCTGCATTATTGGGGTCAGCGAGCGGCAACGTGTTGATCGACCTATCGTCACTTTGGTGCCAGCCCCTTGAACCGGCATACTGCAGAACTGCCACCACAGACTGGGCGAGCTGGCGTTGCACTCCTCCGCTGAACATCACTGTGCCAGGATTCGGGTATTTGTACGAGAGGTTCGTCAGCGTAGAGGGGAATGCCTGGGTCGTCGTAGCGCCGGTCAAGGCGCTGGTATGCGGGTCGGAGAAGTAGACGTTGGTGGCAGAGGGTTGGTAGGCAAAGGGCGGATTCAAGGCTGCGTTGTAGACGTCGTTACCCTGGACACGCTCATAGAAGATGCCAAGGCCTGCCCTGACTACTGTTTTGCCGTCGCCGCTGAGATCGTAAGCGAAGCCGACCCGCGGCTGTAGCGTCTTGTAGTCGTTTTGTACTACGCCACGGGGAAACCCATTCGCGCCAGCTTCCTGGATTCCGTTCAGGTAGAAGGGTGTCCCGTTGAAGGTGGTTTGTGAAGTTGGGTTCACCGTCCCGTCCGGGTTCAGGGGATAAGGGAGAGAAGTGTTGTAGTTCGCAGGATTAAAGTTGGCAAACTGGTTGTAGCGTTCGAAGGCATGCGGCATGCCATCAAACCGGAGCCCGAGGTTAAGAGTCAAGCGGGGTATGATGTGCCAATCATCGCTGGCGTAGAAGCCATAGTTGTTGTTTACCCAGTGCTTCCCGGCGAGGAGGTTGAGCTGGGTGAAGCTGGCCGCGTCTCCGAGGAGGAAGTTGATATAGGAGTCGCCGGAAAATGAACTGTTATTGAAGGCAGCCGTTCCCTGCGTGTTGGCTTGTAGTTGCTGGTTCTTGGGGTCATGCAGGTAGCTGAACCCGAATTTGAACTGGTGGCGTCCCTTGGTCCAATACAAGTCGTCGCGGCTCTCATAGCCTTCGTAGGAATTCTTCCAGGGATAGTAGCTTGAGCTCCAGGTAGTGCCGTAGGGGGCTCCCAACTGAACCTCGGGCATCCGGCTACCCTGATTGTTGGCGATCGGAAAGAAAGTCGTGCCAGTCCATCCGGCAGGCTGCGTCGCCACGCCGACGGGACTGAGATGAATGGTATTGCCGCTGTAGAGGAAGGCGGTAACGTTGAGCAGGTTGGGCGAAATCATCTGGGTCAGCTTGATCGTGGACGACCAGGACGGGTTCAGCATGGCGGTTCCCACCGTGGGATAGCTGCTGTCGCCCCAGAGCGGAGGATAGTAGGTCTGAGTGGTCTGGTCGTGAAGGTAATGCCCCATCAACTGCAGCCTCTCGTTGATCTTGTGATCGATGCGGACCACATCTTCTCGAACGTTGGTAGGTTGCGGGATCGAGGAGATGTACTGGCTTGTGCCGAAGTTTGGCTTGGGGAAGGTGCCTGCATTCAGTTCGAGAACCGCATTTTGGTCGATAAGGTTAGCGGGAATGGTATTGTTCGGGAAAGGGTTTCCCGGCATAAGCCCGTCGATGGCATAGAGCGCCAGCTTGGCTGGGTCGCTGGTCTGGGGAACAATCGGAACGCTGCCGTTCGAGGGCACCGTATAGTTCAGCGGTTGACCGGCTGTGGGAAAGTTGTTCGCTGCGATTGTGTTCACCGTTTGGGGCGAACTGCCTTGGATGAGTCTGCGCCATTCTTCATTCACGAAGAAGAACGTGCGGTCGCGCGAGGTGTTGTACACGTGGGGAATCCAGAGCGGGCCGCCGAAGTTGCCGCCGGGTTCGTTCAGCCGGAACTCAGGACGTTTTTTGCCGGCGAGCTTGGTGAAGTAGTGATTGGCGTCGTAGGCCTCGTTCCGGTTGAACTCCCATAGTTCTCCGTGAAAGTCGTGGGTGCCGGATTTGATGACCATCAGAATGGTTCCGCCCGATCCGATGCCGTACTCAGGGCCGTAATTGCTGGCGAGCGTCTGGAACTCGGAGAGTGCGTCGACGGAAGGCAACGAACTGAAGCAACCGCCGCAGCCTCTGTCGTTAAGTTCGCCGCCATCGAGCATATAGATGTTGTGGCTGGAACGAGTACCGTTGAAGCTGAGGCCGTTGGCTGAAGTAAGGGCATTGACACCGCCAAAGGCTGGCAGGTTATTGGAGACGCCTAATCCAAGCGCGGCCAACGATGTGACATTTCGACCGTTGGTAGCGAGCTGAACAACCTGTTGTCCGGTGATAAGGTTACTCAACTCGCTCGTCTCGGACTGAACCTGCAGGGCGTTGGCTTCGACGGTGACCTGCTGCGTCTGGCTGCCGACGGTCAGAGTGAGATCTTCTCGCAAGGACTGCGAGACGTTCACCACAATGTTGTTCTTGGCGTATTTCTGGAAGCCAGTTGCAGCTGCGACGAGGTTGAAGTGTCCTACGCCCACGTTGGCGAATAGGTAGATACCATTAGTATTGGTCGTCGCTGTTCGGGCCTGGCCCGTGGATGGATTGGTGAGGGTCAGTTGCACATTGGGGATAACGGCACCAGTGGGATCTGCTACGGTTCCGGTGATCGTCGCGTTTTCTTGTGCATGAGCGAGAGGTAGCATGAAGAGCACAACGGCCACGAGGGCGAACAATCTTATTGCTGACTTATACATGAGACCTCCGGAAATGGGCTGCATTACATCGGCAAAACAATGAGCAAAACTCGAGCACTTCTGGGCACACAGCAAACGGAGTGAGAGCAGCATTTCAGGCGACTCCCGAAAACGTTTACTAAGTACGTTACAATCGTTTGTTAACGCAAGTATTCTGACGCGAGGAAAATAACAAGCAAGTGGCTATGTTGTCAAGAGACTCTTTTGAAACTCATACGAAGCTCGCGCTCCTGATGCGCGCCATAACTCCAGCGGCAGACAATCCGCCCCCTGCAAACAGTGTGGCAAACCGCTAGGGACAGCAAGAGCGAAGCCGTGTGGAAACTGCATGTTTCCCGTTAGTCGGTAAGGTCCCGTAAAACGTTTACATTCTGCAGGTTCGAATTTCCCGTGTGTCAAGGGCGGAGTAAAAGTGAACCAGTACGGCGGAACAAAAGGGAGCCACCTGTGGTCTGAGATTCTGCATGGTGGGATTGCGGAGGCGAGGGCCTCTGGAGCGCAGCGGAAGAGGCCTTCGCCT
>Ga0207933_1003077_pt1 | contig 10153 bp, 9 predicted proteins | sample NGESurdeep092012_4_FD_184488 | JGI IMG/M metagenome (GOLD analysis project Ga0207933, IMG submission 184488) | Arctic peat soil microbial communities from Barrow, Alaska - NGEE Surface sample F53-3 deep-092012 (SPAdes) | ecosystem: Environmental > Terrestrial > Soil > Wetlands > Peat ...
GTCATTCCAGTCAGCATGTCCGGCCCCCTGATGCCGGTCATGCAGTGATTCGAACAAAACCCGATTCGGGAATCCGTCAGAAATGCATGGCAGGGATTCCGTCCACACAGCCTAGGGATCGGGGCGCGACGAACGGCCGGCCGGAGACCGACGTAGCCCCCTAGTCTAGCTATGTATCAGCGGGCACTGGCTTGTTGACAGTGGCGCGAATGCCTTGTCGCCGGGGATCACCGTCTCAATCTGGATCAGGTCCCATGGGCCTTCCGACTCCGACGGCTTCTTCGCTCGGGCGAGAAACATATCATGCACCATTAACCCGTCGGCTCGAAGATAGCCATGTCGCGAGAAGAAGTCGTTGAATCGCGTCTTGTGCAGGCGAGCCATGACTTTGTCCGCATCAGTGTCGCCGGCCTCCTGAACCGCCCGGAGATAATAGCCTACTGCGGAGTATATCCCAGCCTGGGTCATGGTTGGCATGGCATGAAACCGGCCGAAGAATTTCTTGCCGAACGCCCGCGTGGCGTCGTCGTAGTTCCAGTCATAAGCGGTGACGAACTCCATTCCCTGGGCGATTTGAAGGCCGATGGCCTTGACGTCGGTATTGAACACCAACAGCCCTGCCAGCCGCTGGCCGTTCTTGGCTAATCCGAATTCAGCTGCTTGTTTCACGGCGTTCGAAAAGTCCGTCCCGGAGTTGGCGAACGCGATTACTTCAGCCTTCGATGCCTGGGCCTGAAGCAGATACGAGGCGAAATCGCTGGTGCCCAGCGGGTGCTTGGCCGAGCCGAGGACCTGCCCGCCGAGTGCCTCCACCATTTCCGTCGTGTTTTTCGCTAGCGAGTGTCCGAAGGCGTAGTCGGCCTCGATGATGAACCAAGTCTTTCCGCCTTCCGCGACGATCGCCCTCCCGGCGCCGGCGGCGAGGGCATAGGTGTCATAGACGTAGTGGATCCCGTATGGGCTACATGCCTTGTTGGTCAGGTCGGTGGTCCCCGAACCAGCCGCGATCGTGATCCGTTTGCGGGCCTCGCCGATTTTCTGGATCGCGAGTGCGGAGGCGGAATCGGAATGCTCGATGACCATGCTGACGTGATCGGCGTCGAACCACTTGGTGACGATCCCGGACGCAAGGTCGATCTTGGTCTGGTAGTCCGCCGACAGGACTTCCACGGGTCGGCCGAGAACGCGACCCCCGAAATCCTCGACCGCCATCTGGACAGCAAGCACGGCGCCCGGGCCGCCATTGGTCGAATAGACGCCCGTCATATCTGCTACGATACCGACGCAAACCGGCGATTCCGCGGCGTTGGCCCTGGTCGCGGCGACGGCGCAAGCCATGATTGCAAGTTCGCGTCTCGTGATCAGAGCAGCCATCTTGTGCCTCCAAATGCCGTTATCAGCCATGGTGTCGATCCCCCGGACTGGTCCTCGCCGCGTTCGGCGAAAAACGTTTGGACCGCTTCGACCGCCGCGAAGTTGCTGGTCACGACGGGAACGCGAAGCTCCGCTTCGATCATTCGCATCGCCTCCATCGCGCGGAAGTTAGTGCAGGACACGAAAATGCCCTCGACATGGTGCCGCCCGACGACCGTCCGCGCGAATGCGGTGATGTCCTCCGGCGTCGGGTCGGCCAGGGCGATATTGTCGGAAATGCCCATGCCGCCCGAGGTCACGACCGTCACCCCGCTCTCGCGCAGGCTGCCTACGATGGTGGTTGTCAGTTCGTCGATGTAGGGGGTGACGACCGCCACCCGCTGCCATCGGCGAGAACGGATCGCCGCCGCCGCCGCCGACAGAACGCCGATGCACGGCGCGCCGGCACGCTTTCCGAGCGAGGCGCAGACCGCGCGATCGTAGTCCATTCCCCGCAGCGAGCCGGCGGACGTGCAGCCGAACACGACCAGGTCGGGCGCCACCGCCTTGAGCTGATCCGCCGCCGCTGGCGCGAATGTCTCGATCATCGCCGTCTCCGCCGCGACGGTCGTCTCGCGCAGGTGCATTCTGGCCGAGTGAACCCAAAACCGGGGCGGCGGAAGGGCGTGGTGCAGGTCGTTCTCGAAGACACGGTTGGATGACGGGATGAGCAGGCCAACGTGGAACATCGATTTCAGCTCCTCCTCCATGCGTGAGAACCAGAACTCTGGGTCTCCCACTGGCGAGGCCGATCGCCCCAGCCACCACCACCGGCAGTCATGATCTCGATCGCGTCTTGGGCGGCGAGCACGACGCGGCCCTTGGATGGGACTTCCTCGATCGCGCCCGCGGCGCGGACAACACGGACATGGGCCAATGCGCCATCCGCGCCTCCGTTCCGCCCACGGGCCGGGCTGACGGTGCGTTCGATCAGAATCGAGACCTCCAGGTGATCGATCAGCGACCGCAGCCGCTTCACCGACCCCGCGCCGCCACTGTGCTGGCCACGTCCGCCCGAACCGGGCATCAGCGCGTAGCAGTCGAAGCGGATCGGCAGGGCCGCCTCGGTCGCTTCGATCGGCAGGTTCATCGTGTTGCCCATGTGGACGCGCATGCCGTCCGTTCCATCCCATCGCGGGCCGGCGCCCAGCCCCCCGCCGATCGTCTCGTAATGGACGAACGATTTTCCTGTCTGGGGATCCCGTCCTCCCAGGGTGTAGACGGCGGCGGAGCCGTAGCTTCCCGCGATCCCAAACGCCCCGGCCTGGGCGAAGGCCCCGAGGATCACGTCAACGATACGATTGGAGGTCTCGGTGTTGGCGGATACGACCGGGTACGGCGGCTCGGCTGCGACCAGGGACATCTTCGGCACGCGCACGTCGATATTTCGGTAAGCGCCTGAGTTCGGCAGTGTTCCAGCGCCGAGCGCCGCAAGGACCGAATAGTAGACGGCAGAAGCCGTCACGGCGAACGGCGCGTTGACGGGGCCGCGTGTCGGGCCGGACGTACCCTCGAAGTCCACGACGAGCTTGCCGGCCTCCCGCCGGAGCGAAACCCGGATACGCAACTCTCCACCATCGCTGTAACCATCGCCGTCAAGGGTTTCCTCGTACGAGAAGCGGCCGTCGGGAAACGTGGCTATGCCCGCCGCCAGGGACTTCTCGCTATGGTCTTGGGTGGCCTCCATGACCGAAGTGATCGTCGCCGACCCGTATCGCGCGATAAGCTCGGATAGCCGCGCGATCCCGCGCCGATTCCCCGCGCATTGGGCCTGAAGATCGCCGAAGCGGCTCTCCGGGACGCGCATGTTGGCCAACAGGATCGTGACGGCCGCCATGTTCAGGCGGTCCGCCTCCATGATCTTGACCGGCGGCACCCGCATCCCTTCCTTCAGGATGTGATCGGTGACCGACGAACTTCCGGGAACTTCGCCACCGACATCGGGCCAATGCACCCGGCACGCGACGAATGCGATGATCCGACCATCCCGATGCACGGGCGACATCAACGTCATGTCGGGCAGGTGGGTGCCGCCGATGTAGGGGTCGTTGCAGAGTACTGCATCTCCTTGATTCCACGCCGCCGGCGGAATTCCGCGAAGCATGGCCCGGGCGGTGAATGGCATCGCCCCAAGATGCACCGGGATGTCATTGCCTTGGGCCACGACGTCCCCTTGTGGGTCGAGGATCGCGCAGGACAGATCGGCGGACAGGCTGAGGAGCGGCGAGAAGGCCGCCCGCATGATGGTGGATTTCATCTCCTCGCAGGCTTGATAGAGACCTCCTCGGACCACCTCGAAGGTCACCGGGTCCGACTTGATGATGCCGGATGGGGAAGCGGCCGCGATCATGACTGCACCTGGATGGTCAACGCGCCGTGTCCGCCGGCGATCCGCGCGGCGGCCGGCACCAGCACCGTCGCCCCGTGATCGACGACAATAAGCGGCCCGGCTTCGCTGCGGTCCCCAAGGCTCGCGCGCGACAGGATAGGTTGTCTGAAACGGCTGCCATCAGGCGCCGTCGCCATGTGATCCGGCGCCTCGATCGCGTCCGTCGCGGCGAGCGGATTTCCGGTCGCCTCGGCGGGATGCGCCCTGGACGCCGATATCTTCAGGTTGACAAGCTGCACAGCCAGTTCGGGAAGATCATATCCGAAGTCATGCTGGTATGCGGTCCGGAACCTCGCCTCGAGAGCATGAAGGTCGATCGGCCCGGGCGGGACGACGACTTCCATCTGAAACAACTGTCCGACGTAACGGGCCTCGATGGACCGCCGCACGACGGGCGGTTCCTTCACTCGCCGTTCCGCCTTGAACAGCGTGGCGGCGCGCGCCTCCAGTTCGTCGAACGCCGAGCCGATGCCGACCTGCGTCTCGTCACCGATCTTTCGCAGCCGCGTCAGCGCCAGATCATGCCTGATTTCGGCGCGCAGGGTTCCCCGTGCGCTGAACATCCCAGGGGAAACTGGGACCAGGACGGTGGAAATCCCGAGTGCGCGGGCGATCTCGGCGGCGTGCAGCGGTCCGCCTCCGCCGTAGGCGAGAAGCGTGAAATCGCGGGGATCGAGGCCGCGGCCCACGGTCGCCAGTCGCACCATGTCGCCCATCCGGGCATTGGCGATGTCGATCATGGCGTGGGCCGCCCGGAACACGCTCCAGCCGAGTGGTCCGGCGATGCGGCTCTCGATCGCTCGCGCGGCATGGTCAAGGACGATGTCGATGCCCGATATGGCGAACGCGCTCGGAGCGATGTTGCCCAGAACAAGATGGGCGTCGGTCAGGGTCGGAAGCTCGCCGCCGCGCCCGTAACAAGCCGGGCCCGGATCAGCCCCGGCGCTCGCCGGGCCTATTTTCAGTACACCGAACGGGTCGAGCCAGGCGATGCTGCCGCCGCCTGCTCCGATCTCGATCAGATCGACCACGGGGCTCTTGATCGGAAACCCGCCGATATCACGCCCTTCGGAGAAGCGATCCGCATGGAAGTCTCGGGTGAGCGTCGGCCGGCCATCGCGGATGACGGCGACCTTGGCCGTGGTGCCGCCCATGTCGAAGGCGATGATGCGATCCAGTCCCAGTCGCCGGCCGAGCGCGGCAGCGGCGACCGCACCGGCGGCCGGTCCTGATTCGACCAGATGCACCGGGAAATCCCGAGCATTCGCAGGCGAGGTCAGGCCGCCGTTCGACTTGACAATGGAAAACCCGAGAGCCCCCCGCGAGCGTACTTCGTCGCCCAGCCTGGAAATGTAGCTCCGGACGGTGGGACCGATATAGCCGTTGACGACAGCCGTACTCGTCCTCTCGAATTCCCCGATCTCCGGCGCGACGTCGCTGGAGATGGTCACGAAAGCCCGCGGCATCGCACGGGACACGATTTCCGCGACGGCCCGTTCGTGCGATGGATTGGCGTAGGAATGCAGCAGCGCGACGACGACCGCCGCGACGTCCGCATCGATCAGGTGCTCGGCCAGCCCCTCGACCTCCACCGCGTCGAGTGCCTGCTCGACCGTACCGTCAGGCCCGATTCGGCCAGCGATCTCGAAGCGCAGTTCCGGCGCGACCAGCGGGACGGAAATCCTCTGCTCGAGGCTGAACAGGGCCGGGCGTGCTTGGCGCCTCAGCGCGATGACGTCCTTGAAACCCCTGGTCGCGATGAGCGCGGTGCGGCCTCCATTGCGCTCTATCAGTGCATTTGTACCGATCGTCGTGCCGTGGCAGAGTTCATATCCAGCCGCAACCACCTCCGAGGGCAGGCGTTCGAGGCAGTCCCGCACGGCCCGTGACGGGTCTGCCGTGGTAGAGGGCACCTTGAAGGCCGCGACAGCCACGCCGTCCGCGGTTTCGACGATCGCATCCGTGAACGTCCCGCCCACATCGACCCCGACGCGGTACGCCGCCGCGTCCGGACGAGCATGGTCGGGTTCGTGTCGGGGGAGCTTGGACCGATTTGGCTCTGCCATCACATTCACCGGACTACGATCGGCGCTCCCGCGCGACAGGGGCCTTACGACCGTGGGCCAGCCGTCGTATCGATCGCCGACAGCGCCCGGATCAGTCGGTCCATGTCCTTTCGCAACCCGATATCGATGCGCAGGTGTCGGTCCCCGAGCCCGACAAACGAAAGCGAGCAGTCCTTGACGATGACACCCTGCTTCAACAGCTCCAGGAAAGCCCGCTTGGAATCGAGCGACGGGTCTTCGATCCGCAACAGCAGGAAATTGGCTCTTGGATCGCCGATGACACGGAAGCGGTTCATCGACGTGAGCTTGTCGACGACATAGGCGCGGTTCGCCGCCACCTCGGCCACTGTTCGACTCACGTGCGCCTTGTCGTCCAGGGCGGCGGAGGCGCCCGCGAGCTGCAACTGCCCCAGGTTCCAGGTCGGCTTCAGCTGTAGCAGCGGGGCGATGACCTCCCTCGTCGCGACGCCGAAGCCGACGCGCAGGCCGCCGAGGCCGAAAGCCTTCGAAAACGTCCGCAATGCGATCAGGTTCGGATATTCCCGTACCAGGTGGAGCGCCCCTTCCGTCTGGGTGAAGTGGATATAGGCTTCGTCGAGCACGACCAGGGCATCCCCGGCCGCTTCGCAAACGCGCCTGATATGCTCCTCGGGGAGCAATCGGCTCGTTGGGCTGTGCGGATTGGTGAGGAAGACGATCCGCGGCCGCTCCGCCAGTTGCTCGAGGAAATCTTCAAGGCGGAATTCAAGTTCGTCGCCCATCCCGACAAAGCGTGGCGCCCGCCCCTCATTCTCGGCCGCGATGTGGTACATGGGAAAAGCGGGAGCGTACATTTGCACTCGGTCGCCCGGCGCCGAGAAGACGCGAATGATCCAGGAGATGATTTCCGTTTCGCCGGCTCCACAGATGACCTGGCCCGAGTCAAAACCATATTCCTCGGCGATCCTCTCCCGCAGCACCCGCGACGTCCATTCCGGGTACACTTCAAGGCGAGGCATGGCGGCCTGGATGGCCTGGCATGCCTTCAGGGAAGGGCCGAGAGGGTTCTCCGCCGATCCCAGCTTGGCGATTTCGCCGATCGGGATCCCGTACGTTTTGGAGACATACTCTTTTGAAAGTCCCGGTACGTAAGCCTCTCGCGACAGGAGCAGCGGGTTCGAGACGAACATCTAGGCCTCCATGATGGTTGAAGCACCGCGCGGAGCGCTCCAAAACGTGCCGGCGAGTTGGACCCGAGTACATTGGCCGGTGCAATGTGAACATTGTACGCGTACAAAGGCGTTGGGAGAGGGACCCGTCCAGTGCCGGGCCATGTGTTCCATTCACGCGGGTGACAGGGGATCGGACAACGTGTGGAAGCCGGAAAAAACCCGCTTGGGGCATCCGACCTACTCGGGGCTGCTTCGATCCCTGGAGCAGGATATAGCGACGGGACGCCTGACCGCGGGGGAACGGATCTCTCCGCAGAGGAAAGTCGCCGACTATCTGGGTGTCCAGATTGGAATCGTCACGAAGGCGTTCCGGGAGGCAAGTCGTCGCGGACTTGTCGTCAGCCGGGTTGGCCGCGGATCATACGCCCTGCAGCTCCCAGAGAACTTGATCGCAACGGATACTCAGCCGGCGGCGACGATCGACCTTCGCGTCAATACCGCGACCATAGAGCCGTTCAACGACGTGCTGAACCGCGTGTTCGGCGCCCTGGCCCGGCGGAAATCACTGCACGGCCTGCTCGAATATCACCCCGTACCGGGGATCGAACGACATCGGGCCGCAGGGGCCAAGTGGATGGCCCTGCGGGGCGTCAATTCCTCCGCCGACAGGGTGATCGTCTGCAACGGGGTGCAGGAAGCCCTCATGGCGGTCCTCGCGACGGTGACGAACCCTGGCGAGACCGTGTTGACGGAAAGCTTGAATTATTCTGGCATCAAACGCTTCGCCGACTTGTTCAGAATGGACATCAGAGGAGTGGAGACGGATGGAGAGGGCCTCCTGCCGGAAGGCCTGTTGCGGGCCGCCCAGGGAACTCGGGTCGCTGCCATTCTGTGCTCTCCTACCCTGCACAACCCGACGAATGCGACGATGTCGCTCGCGCGGCGCCTAGAACTGATCAGGGTGGCGGGTCGGCTCCGCGCGTTCATCATTGAGGACGACAGCTCCGGCCATCTTTCGGGCGACCCGACCCCACCGGTCGCGGCGCTGGCACCCGAGCGGACGGTGTATCTGTGTGGAACCTCAAAGAGTATGGCGCCTGGGCTTCGCATCGGCTTCATCTCAACACATGCGAGTCTTGTAGACCGACTGTGTCAGGGCATCAACGCCACCTCATGGACCTCGCCGACGCTGATGGGCGAGGTCGCGACGCTGCTGATCGAAGAGGAGATCGCGCACAAACTCCTCTCCTGGCATCGCGCTGAAGCGACGGCGCGCCTCGCCATGGCGCGGAATCTACTTGGTCGACCGGATCTGCCGCCTGCTTATCCGACGTACCACCTGTGGCTCCCGCTCCCGGGTCCGTGGCGGACTACCGAATTTTGCGAGCAGGCACGACTACGCGGAGTTCTGATCAACCCGTCCGAAGCCTTCGCCGTGGACCGGGCAGCCGCGCCTCATGCGGTGAGGGTGTCGTTGGGCGGAGTAAGCTCGCGGGAGCGGCTCCGAGCGGGACTTGAAGTAATCGCGGACATCCTGGGCGGGGGGCCCGGAACCGCCACGGATCTCTCCGCGCCTAATGGAACCTCCGTCCCCCATCGACGGCTACCGCCGAACAATACCCGGCCTCCGCGCTCATGAGGAACAGAGCCGTCGAGGCGGCCTCGGCCGGGCGCTCGGGTCGTTTGATCAGGTAGCGATCAGAGATGACGCGGAACGCGGCTTCGGATCTGGCGCGGTTGCGAACGAACTTCGAAACAGCGGCGTCTCGATGATGCCAGATCGCGTTGACGCGAATGTTGTCGGCTGCAAGGTCGACGGCGAGCGATTTGCTGAGCATCACCAGCGCCCAGGGTCATTCGGTTCTCTGACCGGTAGCGGCATCCAGCGCCTGTCGTCGATGCTCGGCGAAGTGTTCAAAGCCCTCGACGGGTTTTCGGCCCGAGCGTCTGATCATGGTCAGGGCCGTATTTCGGATCGCGGCCAGTACCTATGGCGCGGCACGGGCACGGGTTCGGCATTGATCCTCCCGGCAGGTGACGTCGCGCATGTAGTGCAAGCGGTTCTCGATGCCCCGATGGCTTCGCGAGAGAGCTAACAGCTTGGCAGCGTCAGCGACATCGGCGGTCAGGCTGGTGATGGCATAGGCCGTCTCGACGCTTTCCACGCCGCGCACCAGGCGTCGGGGGGTGATGCGGCAGACCTGGGCCGGCCCCGGCCAGGCCCGGGTGAGATAGGCTGCCAAACTGCTGGGCGCCTGCAGCGTGCGGGTCTCGATGCGGCCAACTTCAACATCCGCACGCCCCGCAACACCTCCGCCCACCGCATCAGGACCTTCTCGCGGAAGCCCATCCTCACCAGACAGATCGAGTGCTACCTAAACCGGACAGATCGCGGGCTACCTACACTCAACCAGCGTATCGTTGACACCGCCGTTGCGTCGTGTGTATGATGCGCACGATGAAGAGCACAGATATCATCCGGGAATCGAAGGCCGCCGGATGGGTCTTGGATCGCGTTCGCGGCTCGCATCGCGTCTTCAAACACCCCGATCGCTCCGGCCATGTCGTGGTGCCCCACCCGAGGAAGGACCTTGGCGCCGGCCTGGTTGCCGCGATCCGCAAGCAAGCCGGCTGTAGGAGGGCGAAATCATGCGTTACCCCATCGCGATTGAACACGCCACCGAGGGCACGGCCTTCGGGGTCATCGTTCCTGACCTTCCAGGCTGCTTTTCGGCCGGAGATAGCTTGGACGAAGCCGTTGCCGGCGCTGAAGAAGCTGCCGCCGCTTGGATCGATGCCACCCTTGATTCCGGCGGGGCCATCCCCGCGCCGACCAGCCTGGAAGTCATGCGCCGGAACCCCGACTACGCGGGGTGGACATTTGGCGTCATCACCCTGGACCCCACCCTGCTCGATGACACCACGGAGCGCGTGAACATCACGCTGCCGCGCCGCGTGCTGAAACGCCTCGATGCCCTGGCTCAGGCGGCCGGCGAGAGCCGTTCCGGCTACATCGCACATCTCACGCTGGAAGAGCCGCGACGCGCCGATCGAGGCGGGAAGACTCCTCTCTCGGCCGCCTGAGCTGGCACGGCCGGCCCGCACCACGCCAGATGTACCCGAGCAATCTTGAT
>Ga0207933_1003079_pt1 | contig 10146 bp, 10 predicted proteins | sample NGESurdeep092012_4_FD_184488 | JGI IMG/M metagenome (GOLD analysis project Ga0207933, IMG submission 184488) | Arctic peat soil microbial communities from Barrow, Alaska - NGEE Surface sample F53-3 deep-092012 (SPAdes) | ecosystem: Environmental > Terrestrial > Soil > Wetlands > Peat ...
TCGCCCGCGGTGAAAAGCGAGGCCGCCGAACGCCGCCTCAGCGTGATCGATGCAACCTGCCCGCTCGTCAACAAGGTGCATGCAGAGGCGCGGCGGTTCGCCGCCGACGGCCACACGGTGTTCCTGGTCGGCCACGACGGGCACGAGGAGGTCGAGGGCACCTACGGCGAGGCGCCGGATGCGATCACGATCGTCGAGACCCTGGCAGACGTGGAGCAGGTCGAGGCAGTCGACCCCGAGCGCGTGTCGTTCCTGACGCAGACGACCCTGGCGGTCGACGAGACGAACGAGATCGTCGATGCGCTGCGTGCCCGCTTCCCGCTGCTGCGCGGCCCCCGTTCCGACGACATCTGTTACGCGACGACCAACCGGCAACAGGCTGTCCGCGCCTTGGCGCAGGCGGCGGATACCGTTCTTGTCGTGGGCTCGCAGACGTCGTCCAACTCACGCCGGCTCGTCGAGGTCGCCGAACGGGAAGGCACCCGCGCCTACCTGATTGACGACGAGAGCGACGTCGACCTGGCCTGGCTGACCAGCGCTGCCACGGTCGGGGTGACCGCGGGCGCATCGGCCCCCGAGTCGCTCGTCCGCGGTGTGATCGAGGCGATCGGGGCGCTCGGCCCGGTCGAGGTCGAAGAGCGAACGACGACAACCGAATCGATCCAGTTCCGTGTTCCGAAGGAGGTACTGACTCCATGAGTATTCCGGTGAGGCAGAACGTTGCGATCGCGCGCTATCTCTTGAAGCAGCGGGTGAAACGCAACGACAAGTTTCCGCTGCTCGTGGAGCTCGAACCGCTGTTCCAGTGCAACCTCGCCTGCTCATTTTGCGGGAAGATCCAGTACCCGGAGCACATCCTCAAGAAGCGCATGCCGATTGAACAGGCGCTGGAGGCGATTGAGGAGTGCGGTGCACCGATGGTGTCGATCGCGGGCGGCGAGCCGCTGGTGCACGCCGAGATCCACGAGCTGGCCGCGAAGCTGATCGAGCGCAAGAAGTTCGTCTTCCTCTGTACGAACGGGATCCTGATGCAGAAGAAGCTGGACTTGTTCAAGCCGTCGCCGTACTTCGCGTGGGTCGTGCATCTCGACGGCATGCGCGAACGGCACGACCAGTTCGTCGAACGCGCCGGGACGTTCGACAAGGCGGTCGCCGCGATCAAGGAAGCGCAGGCGCGAGGATTCCGCGTCAACACGAACACCACGTTCCTGACGACGGACACGCCGAAGACCGTGCGTGACGTGCTCGACTTCCTGAACGACGAGCTGAAAGTCGATCAGATGATGCTGTCGCCGGCGTACGCCTACGAGAAGGCGCCCGACCAGGAGCACTTCCCGGGTGTCGCTCAGGCACGCAAGCTCTTCAGTGCCGCGTTCGCGGACGGGAAGCGCAAGGGCTGGCGCCTGAACCACACGCCGCTGTTCCTCGACTTCCTCGAGGGCAAGGCCGACTTCCAGTGCACGCCGTGGGGAATCCCGAGCTACTCGCTCTTCGGTTGGCAGCGCCCCTGCTACTTGATGGCCGACGGGTACACGACCACGTACAAAGAGCTGCTCGAGACGACGGATTGGTCGAAGTACGGCCGCGGCCGTGATCCGCGTTGCGACAACTGCATGGCGCACTGCGGCTACGAGCCGACGGCGGTGCTCGCCTCGACGCGCTCCGTGAAGCAGACTGTGCGTGCACTCGTTGCCAACCGCTGAACCACGGAGGAGATCTCGACCTGGAACGCTGGCACCTACCGACACTCGCACCATCGTCCGACAAGGCGCTCGACCGCCAACCCGGGCCGGACGCACCGCGCGTCCCGACGCGTGGCCGGTCGAAGCCACGCGTGCTCTTCTCGGAGCCGGAGTGCCGCGCCGTCGTGATCGACCTGCTCGAGGGTGACAAGATCGACGATCACGCGGTGCGCGAGCGCGCGGTGATCGAGGTCGTCGCCGGCCGAATCGTCCTCACAGCGCCAGACGAGTCCGCAGAGTGCGAGACCGGGACGCTGATCAGCCTCGAGCCCGGTAAGCGCCACCACGTGCGGGCGCTCGCCGACACGCGCCTCTTGCTGATGCTGACGCCATGGCCCGCTCCCGAGCGAGACGGAGACGACGTCAAAGACGCGCGGCACCTGCCGCGCAACGCCACGGTCCCGCCCGTCGAGCTCGAAGGCGAATAGGACTTACGTTCTCGGCAGGCCGCGCCGGAGCACCTCGACGAGAACGACCGCGTCATTGTGCTCTTCGTCGTGCGCCGAGTAGACGAGGGTCAGGGTGCCCGTGCGGGCGCGACGCCGTAGCTCGGTGAGCTTCGGCCGCTGCAAGCCCAATTCGGCGAGATACCGCCGCCGAAATTCCGCGAAGCGCTCCGGCTCGTGCCCGAACCACTCACGCAGACCGGTGCTTGGCGCCAACTCTTTCTCCCACGCGTCGAGATGTGCCTTTTGCTTCGAGACGCCTCGCGGCCAGAGACGGTCGATCAGCACGCGGTAGCCGTCCGCCGGCGAGGCGTCGTCGTAGGCGCGCTTCATCCGGACGTTCATGCTTCGCCTGCGACAAAGGCTCGCGCCTCCGCGGCGTATGCCTCGCACTGCTGCTCGCCGGCCGGCCGCAAGCGGACCCACTCCCGCATCGGACGGCCCTTGTTTGCATCAAAGCGCTCTGCGCCTGCCTCGACCAGCTCGTCGACACGCGCTGCCGGGAGCTTCACGACGAGCTCACCCCAAGCAACCACCCGGCGCGAGACTGCTGCAACGAGATCGTCCACCCTTCCATCTTTGCCCATCGGGTGCACCCGCCGTCGCGCCTGAGAGAATCGCCAGGTGCGAAGCGGCATCATCGCGTTCGGCGCCGTGGCCGGGCTGGGCGCCGCGAACGGCGGCTTCTTTCCCTCCAGTTGGGGGCCGGCGGTCGTCCTGCTCGCCTGGGCTGCGCTCGTCTCGCTGTTGCTCGCCCGGCCGGTGACCTTCCCGGCGCGAGGCACCCTCTACTTCGGACTGGCGTGTGCGGTCGCCGGCTGGACCGCACTCGGCGCAACGTGGTCGAGCAGCACGACGTCGACGATCCTCGAAGCGGAACGCGCACTCGTCGTCGTCGGAGCGCTTGCCGCGATCCTCCTGTCGCTCGACCGCCGCTGGACACTACGCGGAGTCGTCGCCGCGGTCGCGCTCCTCTCTGCCTGGAACCTCCTCTCGCGTCATGGCAGTCACCTCAGCGGCGCGAATGCGGCACCGGTCGGATACGCCAACGCGCTCGGCGCGCTTGCCGCCGTCGCGATCCTCCTCGCGTTGCGAGAACGAGCGACCTGGCCGGCGCTCGTCGTGCTCGTCCCCGAACTCGCCGTCTCAGGCTCGCGTGGAGGGCTGCTCGCGCTTGCGCTCGGGCTCGTGATCGGCGTTATCCGGCGACCGGCGCTCGTCGTGCCGGCAGCGGTGTTCGTGCTTGCGCTCGGCTGGATCGCGCAGGGGCCGCGGCACGAGTACTACCGCGTGGCGGTCGACGAGATTCGAGCAGCGCCGTTCGTCGGCACGGGCGCGGGCACCTGGGACGAGTGGTGGCTCCGACATCGACCAACGCCGAACTCGGCTCTCGACGCCCACTCCGTCTACCTGGAGACGTTCGGAGAAGAAGGACTTGCGGGGCTCGCGCTGCTGTGCGCGCTCCTCGCCGTTCCGCTTGCCGGGCGACCGCGCGACCGGCTGGCCCTCGCCGCCTACGCCGCCTTCGTCATCCACGCGGCGGTCGACTGGGATCGAGAGATGCCGACGCTCTGGGTCGCCGGGCTCGTCGTCGGGGCCGCGCTCCTCCCGAACGAACGAGTGCAACTCGGGGCTCGGCGGACCTGGGCGTTCGCGACCGCGGTGCTCGCCCTCGGCGGGCTCGGAGCCCTCTCGGGCATCGCCCAGATCTCGCTCTCACGGGCGCAGGACGCTGCGCGCTCGCACGACCTCGCGCGGACCGAGACGCTCACACGCCGCGCGGCGCGCTTCGAGCCCTGGTCGTCGCGCCCACTGATGGTGCTCGGAGAAGCACAGGCAGATGCAGGCGACCACACCGCGGCGAGCGCAACGTTCCGGACGGCGCTCGCGAAGGATCCTGCGAGCTGGCGGCTGTGGCACGACCTGGCCGAGACAAGCGGTAGCCGCCGAGCGGGTGACGAGGCGAAGCGCCTCAACCCGCTCGGCGGCTGAAGCGCCTCGTTAGCTGATGTGCAGGCTCACGAGCCGGCGCGAGGAGATGCCGGAGAGCACGTTGTCGCCCGACTTGCGTGCACGGACGAACATCGTGAGGAGATAGCCCTTCTGCAGCGGGAGCTTGGCAGTCGGCTGGATCGAGATCGTCGCGATGCCCTCCTGGTTGGTCTGGATCTCGGCCGGCTGGGTGATGCGGCCGAACGGAACGGCGGTGACGTAGACGAGCGCACCGCTGACGACGAACCCGGTCGACGCTTCGGTGACCTGCACCTGCATCTGCACCGGCTGGCGCGACGTGATCGTTGTCGGCGAGAACTTCACTGCGGCAACAACGAGGCGGTACGGCGGTGCGAGCGACGTGACCGGCACCGAGGTCTTGCCGTCGGCCAGCTTCACCTGGCCGGCCGGGCCGGCAGGCGCCTTGGCGGTCACCGCGGCGGTCTGCGCCGAGGTCGAGCTGCTCGAGCCATCCGTGTTGGAGGCGGCGACGGCGACACGCAACGTCTTACCGATGTCGTCGGAGACGAGGACATAGGTCGACTTCGTCGCGCCCGAGATCGCGGCGCAGTTCGCACCATTCGCGTCGCAGCGCTGCCACGCGTAGGTGTAGGCGACGGTCGACGAGCTCGTCCACGAGCCGTTGCTGGCCGTGAGCGTGCTGCCCTCCTGCGCCGTGCCGGAGATCGTGGGCGACGCCGTGTTGGTCGGCGCATATTGAGCGGTCGATGCGTTGTCGGTCGCGGCGTTCGCGATCGCAGGCCCGGACGCCGCACCGCCGAGCGTCGCAAAGAGCGTGACGACGGCGATCAGCAAGCCGGTAACACCGGCAACGCCCAGGAAGCGGCGGTTGAGTGACATGCAAGCTCCTTTCAGCTCTCGTTCATGCGTGAGTCATTACTTCGTTTGACGAACCTCTCCCGTCGCCTGCGGTAACTCAAACCAGCTCTAACAGAACCCTTACTCCCCGCTCTAACAAACGCTTTACGCCTGGCGTTACCGCGGGCAGCCGCGAATGGTCGGCTACGGTGAAGGAGAACCGGCTGGGCTGACGTCACGAACGTCGCGCCGGACACCCACCGGAAGGGACGCGGCACGCCAATGCGCACCGCGATTGTGTCCACGTATCCCCCGCGCGCCTGCGGCATCGGCGCCTTCGCAGCGGACGTTCGAGCGGCACTCCTCGGACTCGAAGGGATCGACCGCGTGGAGAAGGTGATCGTCGTCAACGAGCCGACGCGCCCGCAGCGGCCTGGGGTGGTCGCGACTGTCGCGCATGCGGTACGCGGCGACTACGTCCGCGCTGCCCGGATCCTGGGCCGGCGCGACATCGACGTCGTGCTGCTGCAGCACGAGTACGGCATCTTTGGCGGCGCCGACGGCGAGTACGTGCTCTCGCTGGCCGACGAGCTCTCACAACCGCTCGTCGTAACGCTCCACACGGTCCTTTCCGATCCAACAGCGCACCAGGCGACCGTCCTCGCGGCACTCTGCAGCCGTGCGGAGCGTGTCATCGTGATGACCGAGACGGCGCGGCGCCTGCTCGTCGAAAGCGACGCATGCGTGGCGGACAAGATCCGGGTCGTGCCGCACGGGGCACCCACCGTCCTCGCGCAACGCGCAGCCGAGCGCTCGGCGACGCAGCAGCACGCAGGCGCGGAGCGGTTCGTGCTCTCGACGTTCGGGCTGCTCTCGGCGGGCAAAGGGATCGAAGCGGTGATCGAAGCACTACCGTCGATCGTCGACCGTCATCCGGAGGTGTCGTTTGTGATCGCCGGCCGGACGCATCCGGACGTCGCGCATCGTGAAGGCGAGCGCTACCGGTTGACGCTCGAGCAACTGGCTCTCGACCTCGGCCTCCAAGAGCACGTCGAGTTCGACGACCGGTTCCTGACGATCGGAGAGATCGCCGATCTCCTCGCCGCCACGGACGTGTTCATCACTCCCTACTCGAGCCGCGAGCAGATCTCGTCCGGAGCGCTGACCTTTGGGGTCGCCGCCGGTTGCGGGGTTGTCTCGACGCCGTATTGGTACGCCCAGGATCTGCTCGCGTCGGGCGCCGGGCAGCTCGTGCCGTTCGCGGACCCCGCTGCACTCGCAGACGCCGTCTGCCGCTACATCGAGGAGCCGGGTCTGCTGGCCGCCGCCCGCGCCGAATCACGGAGCATCGGGGCGCGGCTCGTGTGGCCATCGGTGGCGGAGGCAACGGCGGAGGTGCTCCGTGAAGCCGCCCGCGTGTCGACACCGAGGCGCCGCCCCGCGACACAACCAGACTCACAGCTCGGGGCCTTGCGAACCGACCACCTGCTCACCCTGGTCGACGACGTCGGAATCATCCAGCATGCCAACGGTGCGATCCCGAACCGCTCGACGGGCTACTGCGTCGACGACGTCGCCCGGCTGGCGGTTGTCGCGTACGAGCTCTCCCGGCGCGGCGACGAGCGCGCTTGGACATCGGTTGTCTACCGCGCGCTGGCGTTCCTGGAGGACGCGACCGACGCGCCTCGCGGGATGCGGAACTTCATGGGCTACGACAGACGCTGGCTCGACGAGCCGCACCTCGGTGACCACGTGGGACGCTCGATCTGGGCACTTGGCGAGCTGCTCTCGACCGCCTGGGTGCCGGCCGTGGTGGCGCCCACACGCCGGCTGCTCGGGACGATCGTCGCAACGCTCGGCCCAGAGATGTCCCTGCGCACGGCCGCCTATGCGGCCGTCGGCCTGGCCCGGCTCGACCCCGACCGTCTCCAGCCGGCGGGTCGGGCGCTACTCGGCAACGCGGTCGATCAACTGGCCTCGGCGTACGAGCAGAACGCGTCAGCCGACTGGTGCTGGTTCGAGGACGCGCTGGCCTACGACAACGCGATGCTCCCACACGCGCTGATCACCGCCGGCGCGGCACTCGACCGGGACGACCTGACCGAAACCGGCCTGACTGCCTTGCGTTGGTTGGGCGATGAATCCGGCCTCGACGACGGGATGCTCCGGCTGACCGGCCATCTCGGACGCCATCGCAGCGGACCCGAGGCTTGCGCCGGAGACGAACAGCCGCTCGACGCTTCTGCCTTCGTCGCGGCCGAGCTCGCGGCGTTTGCGATCACCGGCGACCCCGAGCACGCGACGCGCGCGCGAACCGCATTCGAATGGTTCCTCGGACGCAACCGGCTCGGACGTCCGCTGTACGACTTCGCAACGGGAGGATGCAGCGACGGACTCGGCGGCGAGACGACGAACGACAATCAGGGAGCCGAGTCGACCCTTGCGGTTCACCGCGCCGCCCTGCTGCTCGATTCCGCACGATTGCCTGCGATCACCAACGCGCGCGGTCGCGAGCCGATCGCCGTATGAACCAGTCCGCCACGCAGGCGCGCGAGCTGTTCGTCCGGCACGGCTCGAACCCGATCCTCACAGCGGACGACTGGCCGTATCCCGCCAACGTCGTCTTCAACCCCGCGGCCGCGATCGTCGACGGCGAGACGGTTCTGCTCACCCGCGTCGAGGACCTGAGGGGGATCTCCCACCTCACCGTCGCCCGTTCGTCGAACGGTGTCGACGCCTGGCGCGTGGCCGACGAGCCGCTGCTCGCCCCGGCACCCGGGGTCAAGAGCGAGGAGTGGGGCTTCGAGGATCCCCGAACGGTCTGGGTCGAGGAGCTCGACCGGTTCGTGATCACCTGCACCGCCTACGGGCCTGCTGGCCCGGCGGTGTACCTCGCAACGACGAAGGATTTTGTATCGGTTGAACGCCACGGGATCGTGATGAACCCCGACGACAAGAATGCGGCGATCCTTCCGGAGCGGGTGAACGGCAAGTGGGTCCTCTTTCACAGGCCGACGACCGGCTTCGGAACCGCCCACCCGGGGATTTGCCTCTCGCGGTCGACCGACCTGGCGAGTTGGAGCCCGCCCGAGCGGGTCATGCAGACACGTCCGGGCGCCTGGTGGGATTCGATGCGCATCGGCATCGGCCCTCCGCTGCTGAAGACCGAACGCGGCTGGCTGCTGATCTACCACGGCGTGAAGCAAACCGTGGTGGGCGGGATCTATCGCGTCGGTGCAGCGCTCCTCGATCTCGACGATCCTGCGCGGGTGCTCGGACGCAGCTCGAACTGGATCATGGGCCCGCTCGAGCCATATGAACGGACGGGCGACGTTCCCAACGCGGTCTTTCCGTGCGGCCTGATTCACGACTCGCACTCGGGCGAACTGCGCCTGTACTACGGCGCCGCCGATACGTCGATCTGCCTCGCAACGGCGCAGATCGACGACGTGCTGGAGGCAATCGAGCGCTGAGAGCTAGAGCTTGAGCGCGGCGCGCAGGCGCGCCAGCAGTACGTTGATCTTCGTCATCGTGTCCCTCCTTCCCACTCGACCTCGAGTGGTTCCGGTTCAGGCACTAGCGCTTTAGGCTCCGAGCGACCCGCCCTGCTTCGATGCAGCACGCTTCTCGACGCGCCGCTCCTTGAGGGTCTTCTGCGCCGGCTTCTTGGCCAGCTTCTTGGGCTTCTGTCCACCCTTCACGATCCGACTCCTGACTGCCGCGAACGCGGCGCCACGTGCAAAGGTTGAGAACTCACCCAGTGTCGCACAGACGACGGACGGGGCGTGGGCCAGGCGGGCGAGCGACCACCCTCGAGCAACGCTTCCGCGTCCGTCAGCAGACCTGCTCGAGGCGACCGGTCCCGATGTCGTAAAGGAAGCCGCCGCTTCGAAGCGGCTCCAAAGACGGCTCGGATCTGACGCGCGCCACGTCGGCGCGGAGCGCCGCGACCTGATCCGGGGCGACGAGGAACTCTGTATCGCCGGTGTCAGGCCCGCCCGCGTCAAGGATCGCCGCCTTCAGCACCGAGTCGCTCTCCGCGTTCATCCGGCAGTCGGTGTGTGCCATCACCATGAAGCGGTCGACGCCGAGCAGGTAGGTCGCGAGCACCAGCGTGCGGAGCACGTCATCGGTGACGCGCGCGCCCGCGTTGCGCAGGATCTTGGCGTCGCCCGGCTGCAAGCCGAGCGCTCCGAGCGGATCGATCCGCGAGTCCATGCACGTCAGGACGGCAAGCGAACGCGCCGCCTTCCCATCCAGTTCCGCGAGCTCGAAGCGATCTGCATAGCCCCGATTCGCAGCCAGAACATCCGCGAACGTGTCGTCGCCGACCGTCACGCCAGCTCGCGAGCGCGGGCAAGCAGTGCGGTTTCGGCAGCCAACTCTCGCTCTCGTGCCGTCTCGCTCCAGCTCTCGTGTTCGGCCAGCGCCGCGTCGAGCCCGTCGAACATCGCCTCCATCGCGTCGGCGGACGACGAGCCGGCCTGCCGGCGCGCGGCAGCGCACGCCGCAGGATCGAGCGCATCCTGGAGCGTTGCTTCGTCGATCTCGACCGGCCCGCCGATCACCGCCTCGGACGCCGCGGAGAGGCGCTCCGGCGTGAGCTCCGTCGGAGGCTCGCCGGACTCGACGAGGTCGCGAACCGCGCGCCCGACGACCTTGTGCGCGCTGCGGTAGTCGATCTCGCCCGTCAGCGCGAGGACGTCGGCGACATCGGCGGCGGTGACGAAGCTCTCCCGTGCGATCTGCGCGAAACGCTCTGTCCGCAGCTCAATGCCGTCGAGCACCGACGCGGTCAGCCGGGCGATTGCAACCGCCTCGTCGAGGGCGCGCGGGACCGTGCCGTTGAGCAGATGGAAATGATCTGTCCGCGCCGAGCCGGTGTGGAGCGCGACCAGTGCGCTCGTCACGTCGCCCGCGGCCTGTCCGGCCTGCGTGCGGATCGCTGCGAGCGCATAGGGATTCTTCTTCTGCGGCATCAGCGCGCTCGCGCGGCTGTGCGCATCGGCGAGCTCGACCAACCCGAACTCCTGACTGGCGTAGATCTCGAAGTCCTGGCCGAGCTGGCTCTGGTGCGTCGCCGCGATCGCGAGCGTGGCGAGCAGCTCCAGATACACGTCGGCCTGCCACGCCGCGTCCTTCGCGTG
>Ga0207933_1003080_pt1 | contig 10142 bp, 4 predicted proteins | sample NGESurdeep092012_4_FD_184488 | JGI IMG/M metagenome (GOLD analysis project Ga0207933, IMG submission 184488) | Arctic peat soil microbial communities from Barrow, Alaska - NGEE Surface sample F53-3 deep-092012 (SPAdes) | ecosystem: Environmental > Terrestrial > Soil > Wetlands > Peat ...
GCTCACGGCAACATGGATGGCGTCACCGTCTTCCACTGCCCCTTCTGCGGATCCGGTCAGGTCGTCAACTCTGGCACCGCCATCGAGTGCAACTTCTGCCACACCAGCTTCACCGTCCTTGTGCAACCTCAGTTCCCGATGATGCCACAGACGGTCGACGGACAGCCGTACACTCCAGGCCAGGCTCCCGGCGCTGCTCCTACGGATCCCGGACCCGCTCCGGGCGCTACAGAGACACCCGAAGAGGAGGACGGTTCCTTCGGCGGAGACCAGCTATCCGAGAAGCTGCCTGACGATTCTAGCGACGACGCAGCCGGTGGCGATGACAGCGGTAATCCGTTCGCCAAGAAGGACGACAGCGACAAGCCTCCGGCACCGAAGGAATCTGCACTCACCAAGGAAGCCATCCCCGAGCACCAGCAGAAGGCCCTAGACAAGATCCACGCTGCTCCGCAGCCGACAGCAGCCGACCACGACCGCTATGCCCGCTCCCTCGCTGACAACAAGCGAGCCGGAGGGGAGCTTCGAGGTAACTCCCAGGATCGACATGCCCGCAACCAGAAACTCCTTAATGACTTCGGAGACGGCAAGACGGCCAAGTGTTCTTATTGTGGCACGAAAGTCGACCATTCTTCAGTACAGCAAGACAAAATCTACCCGCATAACGGCTACCGCTACAGCAACATCATTCCATCATGCCGCCACTGCAACCAATCACGGGGCAACGCTGATGTGCACACGTTCATGGAGACGCACAAGCGCACTGCTTCACTCGGAGCTTACATCACAGAGGAGGGTGTCGTGCTACCAGAGGACGAGTATATGGCTCATCTAGCCATTAAGTTTAGCGCTAACAAGGATCAGACCATCGCTGAGGTTCAGCACCTACACGAGAGGTCATAATGGCGGGAGACCTATGGACGCCCGGTACGCCCCGCTCAGGCGGCGGCGATTCTAAGGTCTTTGGCGCCCTCGCTGATGCGACCGGACACCAGGACTACAACCGTCTTGCCAAGATCGCTCTAGCCAAGGGCCAACAGGGCGCCGTCGACAATGCTGATGTTGTGGCTGAGATGCGAGCTAATCGACGCATCAACAAGTCCGCTGCCGGAGGTTATAATGGTGGAGTCGGTCAGGGTGGAGTCGGCCAGTTCAGCTTCGCTACGGCTCGTCCCCGTGATCCTCTCTTCTACTGGCGCCAGAACAATCTTCCTTATGACGTTGCTAAGGATGAAGAGCTAGAGAAGATCCGTGCGTTCTGCCGTCTCCTCTACATCACCCACCCGGTGATCGCCTCGGCCATCGATATCTTCTCGAAGTACCCCCTCATCGGTATGGAGATGACTGGCAAGGACGACGAACTCAACGACTTCTATAGCGACCTCTTCTTCGATCAGCTTGACTACGAGGAGTTCCTGCTCGACGTAGGTCGTGAGTATTGGACCGTGGGCGAGGCATGGCCACTCGGTGCCTTCAACGACACGCTCGGCGTGTGGGAGTCCGACGAACTCATTAACCCGGACGACGTTGAGGTCATTCGCTCCCCGTTCCTTAAGGAGCCTCGCTTCGAGATGAAGCTCCCCGAGACGATTCGCAAGATCATCTTGGAGCGTGAGCCGAAGTGGGAGTACGAAGCTCTCATGCGTGTTTATCCGGAGCTTGCTCACTTCAGCCGTGAAGAGTCTAAGATGCCCGTCTCGAACGTGCTACTCAAGCAGTTGAAGTTCAAGGCTGACTCCTTCCACCCTCGTGGTATCCCGATCCTCATGCGTGGTTTCCGTGCTGTCATTCAAGAAGAGATGCTCAACGCCGCCCAGGACGCCATCGCAGAGCGCCTCTACACGCCGATGATCGTGGCCAAGCTCGGTGCCTCCGCTACCGACCTTGGTACTACGCAACCGTGGGTCCCGAATCAAGGTGACCTTGAAGCGTTCGAGGCCTCACTCGACGCCGCCCTCGCTGGTGACTTCCGAGTCCTGATCCACCACTTCGCCCTCGACATCTCCCAGGTCTTCGGTAAGGAGGCTATGCCGGACTTCAGCCCGGACTTCGACCGCTTGACCGACCGCCAGCTTCAGGTGTTCGGTCTGTCCCGCACCATGCTTAATGGCGCCGGTCAGGGTGAGACTTACGCTGCCGATGCTCTTAACCGAGACATCGTGACACAGTTGCTATCCACGTATCAGCGTAAGATCCAGCGCTTCTGGCAGAGCCGAGCCATGGTCGTGGCCGAGGCTCAGGAACACTACGACTACGAAGAGCGCAACGGCATCAAGTACCCGATCATGGAAGAGATCCTCGAAGTCAACGAGGAGACCGGCGAAGAGCGCATCGTGGAGCAGCCGAAGCTCCTCATCCCCGACCTCACCTTCAAGACCATGAGTCTGGCCGACGAGGATAGCAACCAGCAGTTCATGGAGGCCCTTCGTGCCTCGGGTGTCCCGATCTCGATGAAGACTCGCTTGGTCAACGTCGACATCGACCTCGAAGACGAGATGGAGAAGACGAAAGAAGAACAGATCGCACAAGCCGTCGCCGCCCAGGAGACTCGCAAGGACACGTATATGGCTCTCGTGGCTGCCGGACTCCCGATCCCCGACGACCTCAAGGAAGACTTCCAGCCGATTGCGCAGACACAGGGTCCTGTCGATGCTGCCGGTCAGCCCGAAGGCCCGCAGGTGCTCCCGTCCCTCGGACTCGATACGCCCGCACCGACTGACGCTCTCGCACCGACCGACGAGGACATTGAGGCCTCTCAGGAAGATCCTGAGGGGGATTCCACAGAGGAAGGCCCCAACTCTTTCGGTGGCGACGATCTGTCCTCGAAGATGCCTGATGGCTCCGACGACTCGACCGACCCGGCCAGTGGCACCACCATCCCACTCCCGAAGAATCAGCACGCTTCTCGGCCCGCTGAGTCTGACGAGCAGCGTGGCAAGATGCCGAAGGGTTCGAGCCTCTCAACAGGGCCTCGTCACGTCGGCGCCCGCAAGTTCCGCTCTCTCGACCGCACTCGTCCGCTAGATGAACAACTTGAAGCACCTGTCTGGCCCCACCTAGATCCTCCTAAGGAGTAGTATGAGACGCCAGACCAGCTATCGACGCATCGCCGCAGAACTTCCGCCGCTCGGAACGCTAGCCACCACCCGCAGGGGTGAGGTAGGCGAGGTCATCGCTCACGAGGACGACCAGGCCCGCCTCCAGTTCGCCGGATCCGTGCAGGGCCTCTACGCCCCGGACGAGATCACCTGGCAGGTCGTCGGCGCACAGACCGAGGGTAAGTGGCAGACCGAGGGTGCCGAGCTACACCTAGCCGACCGGGACTACCCGGAGCTTGCCGACATCCTCAACCGCCCGGCTCCCGCCATCGTACAGGAGGGCAACGAGTGGGGTCGTACTGCCTCAAAGAGTGATGGCAACAATGACGGCATCGAGAAAGGGTCTGGTAAGGTACAGAATAGCGGAGGCCGATGTGAGGTCTGCGATCAACCCGTAGGTGGCTGGGAGACCAAGGATGGCATGGTGCGTAAGTGGCACTCGAAGACAGCCACTACTGAGACCGTCTATGATCCCTACAACGCCTTCAGCGCTGCTCCCGGCGACTGTGAGACTTGCTTCGGTGAGGGTGCCTTCAGCGACCTGAACCCGGACGGCAAGGGATTCGGCCCGGAGCATGACTGCCCCGACTGCGGTGGTACAGGCAAGGCGAGCTAGCTCCGGTGCGTACCATCTTCATGGTAGAAGCATCGGGCGACATCGCCAACCTCTCTAACGACGAGAGCCAGGATCCGGATCAGAACAAAATCGATCCGGAGGGTAATAACAACGACCTGACTTCTACCGGCGTTGCCGAAGAGCCGGAGGGTAGCGGCGACGACAAGCTCGACGGCATCACCGATGTCAACGCCGAGCCGGACTTCGCCGCTGGCGCCGTACAGTCCGTCAAGCGTCTCGCTAGTGGTCGCATCGTGGGTGCCAACTCCGACGAGTTGGCTACGGAGCCGATGGGCTACGACGACAACGACATGGACGACTTCAACACGGGCACCACCGGACCCACTATCACCCAAACAGATATCAACCCGGACAACTCCTTCTCCGGCTCGAAGCGCCTCGGTCAGTGGACCGGATCCCTCGACGGGCTGACCTCTGCCATCCAGGGTGCCCTCTCCGACGACCTCCGTAACAAGGAGTATCAGGGCGACTCGAACCCGCTCACCGGTCACTGCTATGTCGCCTCCGAAGCTGCGTACCACCTCCTCGGTGGCAAGGCAGCGGGCTGGAAGCCGAAGTTCTTCAGCCAGGGTCGTCACTGGTGGCTAGAGAACGAGGACGGTCGACATCTCGATGTCACCGCAGGACAGTTCCCCGGCCCGTACCCCTACGAGAACGGCAAGGGCAAGGGCTTCCTCACGGCGCAGCCCTCGAAGCGAGCACAGGTCGTCATCGACCGTGTGCAGGGTCGCAAGACCGCCTCGTGGAATGACGTGCAGTCGAAGGCACAGCGCATCTACAAGCAGGGCGGCATACGCATCATCTCCGTCACTGGCCCCTACGTGACCGCTCACGTCCAGGGCGACGACGGCGTGTACGAGACCACCCTCCAGCGTGGCAAGACCGGCAGCATCGACCAGTGGACGTGCTCGTGCCCGTGGTTCGCCTACAGCTTCGGTCGCTCCGGGCGCTGGAAGAAGTACGAGGGACGCATGTGCTCTCATGCCCTAGCGCTCCAGTACCAGGCGCAGAGCGAGGGTATGTTCGGCAAGGACATCAAGGAGCAGCCCGCCTCTCCAGGCTGGGACACCGAGATCACGCACTACACCCCACCACCCCCTAAGGAATGGAGGGCTTCATTCGACCCACTGCTCGTTGCGGACGATTCTGCCGATGGTGCGATGATGCACACCGAACTGCCGCCCGAGAGCCGTAACCCCTACGTCGCCTTCAGCGTAGAGCCGCCGAATGTCGGTAACTTCTTCCAGAGTGAGTTTAGTGCCGTGCCCGAGGATGACTCCTCGGTGCTCAGCGGTACGCCCGGCCTCGACCATATCTCGCATGTTGTCGAGTTGAGTACCGGCGTTGAGATGCGAAACGAAGTTCACGCAGACAGGACGATGGCAAGAATGGCGCACCTTGAGGTCGCCGGGGTCAGCAACGAAGTGGGTATACGCCCACCGATGCGCCCGGACGGTCTTACCATCGACTCGGAAGCTCCCGTAGCCTCTGTCGTAGGTGCTTCCAGTCCAGTCCCAACATTCGTCATCGCCACGCCGGTCGACATGGGACCAGAAGCGTTCTTCGAGCGTCAACTCCCATCTCATGCCGCACAGTATAGCACCGTAGCACCGACCCCGGCGACCCGAGTCGCTACCCGCCTCTTCGGTGGTAAGCCCAACCAGCCCCGTGCCGACGACGGCAAGTGGACGGACGGTATGGGCGACAAGCCCGACAAGGGCTATGGCAAGATCACGCCCGGTGAAGCCCGAGGCGATTCCAAGAAGGTAACCCCGCAGGAGTTCGACGCACTGGCCGACCGTGGCAAGGCTCACTACGAGCGCCTGCTAGCTGACAAGCGCCCGACCACCGCCTTCGATGACGAGGACAAGTGGAAGACCATCCGCTCTGGCGCTTACGACGCTGCGCAGAAGTCCTGGGGTGGCCAGACCATCGACCCGGAGACCGGCCGGGCAATCGAGCGCTCGACAGGCTACTCCCTCGAAGTGCGTGCGCCCGGCGAGAAGCAGCTATCCGTACCCGAGGATGCTGATGAAGACACCTTTAATGCGATGATGGATCAGGCTCGTGAGGAATACGCCGAGAAGCTGCAAGGCTCCGAGGTCTACCTGGGCGTGTTCCGTGACGATGACAACAACCGCATCGACTTCGACCCGGTGACTATCGTGGCAACAACGGCAGAGGTAGATGCCCTTGGCGCCTACACACACGCAGTCGGGGGAGCCTATGACTTCTCAACCGGTAATGGACACTTCCCTCCTCACGTTGCCTCACTTTCATCCGACGTAAAGGATGCCGTGAAGATTTGGTCGACTATCAAGGTCAACAACCAGAAGGCTCTCCCGAACCCGGAGCATGATGGATTCCGATACGCCTTCCATCAGATCCTTGGAGATGTAGGAACCTACCGTTATAATGCCAGTAATCCGGACTTCTTGAAGGGCGAGCACGAAGCAACTACGTTCTTGGAGTCATTCATTAAGTATCAGGTGCCTACTCATCACCGACTCTACCGAGCCATGGGTCTGCACCCGGATGCCTATATGACCATCCTCAAGAGCGCCGATGAAGGCTCTCTCGACTTGCCGCCCGCTAGCTGGTCCATTAACAAGAAGCTCACCGAGCAGTTCGGCCTCAGCTATGAGCATGGCACGAAGACGTATGAGGAGCGCATCATCTTTGTGACGGAGCCGGGAGCTTCGTCATGGGCGCTAGGTCGCACGAGTCAGACCGGCTACGAGCGAGAGCACATCGTCGGTGGCCGCTTCAAGGTGGTCAGTATCAAGTTCCCACCCGAGGCTGATAACACCACCATCATCACGCTTCAGGAGGAGGAGGACTGGCCCGAGGATTTCGGAGCGACAGGAGACCTTATCGAGCATATGGCCTTCGACTCTGCTGTGGTTAGCCCGCAGGACGCAGGTAAGATAGCCCGCTATCTCACGCTTGACGAGGCCCGAGCCGGAGCCTTCGACTACTCGATCCCCACGGAGTCTGCCAAGGTCGACCCCCACAAGGGTACCATGATCGCAGTCCGACCGCCCGACGTAGTGTGTAACGAGCTTGCACTCACCGACCCGGACGCCGAGCCGGTCGATCAGCTTCACGTGACACTGGCCTATATCGGTCCGGATGAGTCGGAAGATCTAGATCTCGATCTGCTCCGTCAAATCGTAGAGGCTCAGGCGCAACTCTCCCCGTACATCGTCGCATCCCTCTCGGGTCATGGCGTGTTCGAGAATCCGGAGGGTGATGTCTCTGTCGTCCTCGTAGACTCCGAGCCGCTACAGGTGGCCCGTGAACTTCTTGTCGCCGCTCTCGACCGAGTAGGTATCGAGATCAGTCGACTCCACAGCTTCACTCCGCATATCACTCTAACCTATGGCGACCACGAGGACCTCGATCCCGTCGATCAGCAGCCGTTCTACTTCACCGAGTTCATCATCTCACCTCCGTCTGGTGAGTGGGAGCGCTACGAGCTAGCGACGAACATCTCGCTCGGCGCAGCACTCGTTGTGGCCGACCAGGAGAACCCAATCCCGCCGTCCGAGAACGCCGAACCCTCGTGGGGTTCGACTCTCATCGATCAGGATGACCCTACCGGTAGTCCCATGGATAGTGACGGTGGCGTCGACACGGTGATGCCCGGAGCACAAGCAGCTAAGTCGGAAGAGGTCAAGGCTCAAGAGAAGGCGCTTCGTCGTCACCTCATCGATCAGCACGGAATGCACCCTCAGACTACCCATGGGAATCGAGACCATCTAACGACGCTGCACGAACGTCACTGCCACTCCACTGACAATAGCACGTACAACGGACACGGGCCTACGGACGGTCACAGCCACACGGCCACCCTCGATGAGGAGCCGGAAGGCGCTCTCCCGAGCACGGACGGGGATGCCGGAGCAGACGGAGCACAGTCAGACCAGGACTACTACCCCACGGATGAGCAGGACAACACCCACTTGTACGGTGGCGATGACGGGGCAGCCGACACCTCGATCAGGGGAGGTGGGGACACCACTGTGGCCTCCCGAGCCTGGCTAGATCCCTCTATCTCCTCCGAAGTAGTGAAAGGTCACAACGACATGGATATTGCCGCAGCAGCCCGTAACTACCTGATGACCTCGACAGCCGTGAAGAGCTTCACATATGCCGAGCAACAGGACATCATTAACGAGGGCGAGGGTATCACTGCCTCGAACCTCGACCGTCTTCGTCTTGAAGGCACTCACTACGAACAGTTGGAAGAGCAACTAGCTCATGCAGAAGCAGCGGGCGAACCGATCATTTGGTGGTAGATAAGTAAATGGGTATTCGAAACTACAACAATATATCTGTCCCACAGACGATCCAGAACGTAGGCGGTATCGACAATAACCCGTCTACGACCGGTATTACCGTTGGGTCGAACACTTCCTTCCCTGCTGTTCCCTTCACACTTGGAATCGAGCGAGGTACTACTAACCAAGAGGTTGTAGAGTGCACGGCTCTATCCGGATCAACTGGCTTCATCGTCACCCGAGGCTTTAATGGTTCACCCGTCGTAGCTCACCCACAGGGTGCCTCCATCGAGCTAACCTCGGCAGCTATTGACTACGCAGAAGCCAACGCCTTTATCAACCTTCTAGAAGACAAGGGTGACTTGCTCGTCTTTGGATCTGCATCGCAACGCTTCGCTGTCGGTGCCAATGGTACTGCTCTCACCGCTGACTCCAGCCAGACCACGGGCCTCTCATGGGTTCAGCCGGTGCCTGCTGGCATCTGTGCCTACACTGCTGCTGCATCTGCTCCGACCGGTTGGCTTGTCCGTAACGGTGCTTCACTACTACGTGCTTCGTACCCAAATCTCTTTGCAGCCATCGGCACTACTTACGGGGCTGCGGACGGTTCTCACTTCAGCCTACCGCCTGGTGTAGACCGCATTGATATTGGATCTGGCAACGTCTATGGATTAGGTGCTATTGGTGGTGCTGCTGCGATAGCACTCACAGAAGGTCAACTAGCCGCTCACGCCCACACGAACGAAATCTACGTTGGTGGTATCCCTGTGGGCAGTACGGACACAGCCATCGTTGTTATCGCTCCTCCGAGCACATTCTCGATTCCGACTGGTAGTAGTGGTCTGAAGTCATCTTTCACGACACAGCCCTCTCTCACTGTGAATATCGACAGTGCTGGTAGTGGAGATGCAATCGACATCTTGAACCCATACGTAGCACTCACTCCGATCATCAAATATTAGGCCATGACGACCACCGTAGAGCAGTGGGCAGATAACGCCACCGGAACCTTTGGTGCACCAGCCACGACCGGTGCGACAACTATTAGTGTCGCACAGCTAAGTGGCGTCTTCCCATCTCTTACTGGTGATGAAGTCTTCCATATCGTCATTGACTTCAATACGGTCAATGCCGAGATTGTAGAGGTTACTGCGATCTCAGGTTCGGTTGGTGCTGGCTGGATCATGACCCTGGCAGCGCCCGGTTTGGTCAACGACCACAACGGACCGCCTGCCGGAGCATCGGTCGCACAGGTCATCACGAAGGAAGGCCTTGACTCGATGGTGGCCGAGTCGGTCCTACTGGCCACTTTCACTACCGCAGGAGATATGATCTATGGCACGGGTCCGGCTGCGGTTGCTCGGTTAGGGATCGGCGCTGACGGCTATGTGTTGAAGGTAGTGAGTGGTGTACCTGCGTGGGCTGTGAATGCGGCTCCCCCGATTGGTGCGGCTGGAGGAGATCTAGCTGGAACATATCCTGATCCGACCATAGGATCGATCCAAGGTGTAGCCATCTCGGGTACGCCCGCTGCTGGTAACGGACTCTATGCTACGAGTGCTAGCGCTGCCGCCTGGGGTAGCCTCACTAGTGCCCAAGTAGCGAAGATCTTCGCTGCTGCTGGAGATCTTCTGCACGGTACGGGTGCTGGAACGGGTGCAATCCTCAGCATCGGCTCTGCAACTGATGTACTCGTGGTGAGTGGTAGTGAGCCTGCGTGGACTACTCCCGCCGCTGTAGTTGAGTCCGGCTTCACCGTTGCTGGAGATATCTTCGTTGGTACCGGATCTGGTACCGGAAAGATACTACCGATTGGTGGCTCTTCCGGCGAAGCCCTGATTGTGGGTGGCGCTGATCCATCGGGACTTGAATGGGGTTCTCCTTCTCTGCCATTCAACTCAGGAGTTCTGAGTGCCCCGGTCACCGCTGTAGCTAACTCATCCACAACGGTATTGACGACTGCTAGTCTTGCTATCGGAACATGGCTCCTGACTGTCAACGCTCTCGTAGCTTACGATACTGCTGCAACAGCCCCGGTTGTCTTCTACTTGGTGGACAATACAGCAACTTCTACATTCAGCGGTCCACAGAGAGCACAGGGTCCTTACCCTGACACAACGACCA
>Ga0207933_1003081_pt1 | contig 10142 bp, 10 predicted proteins | sample NGESurdeep092012_4_FD_184488 | JGI IMG/M metagenome (GOLD analysis project Ga0207933, IMG submission 184488) | Arctic peat soil microbial communities from Barrow, Alaska - NGEE Surface sample F53-3 deep-092012 (SPAdes) | ecosystem: Environmental > Terrestrial > Soil > Wetlands > Peat ...
CGAGACGCACACCGCGCTCATGGTTCTCTCGACCGCGCTGCCGACACCCGCGACCGTGATGGAACGCCTTCGTGACACCGACGGCATCCAAGACATTCACCTGATCACGCTGCGGTAACCACCACTCAGCTCGAGTTGGACATTGACACCGTGTCACACGACGGCGGGCTCACGTCACCTCACCGTCGCGTGGACAGTCGTTACATCAACTGACGAGGTCGACGCGCTCCATCACTTCGTCCGTCATCAGCGGGATCACGTCGAGCGCGGTCATGTTCTCACGGACCTGGTCGGCGCTCGAGGCGCCGGTGATGACCGTTGAGACGTGGGGATTCTTCGCACACCAGGCCAGCGAGAACTGGGCGAGGGAGACGTCGAGGTCGTCGGCGATCTTCTTCAGTTCAGCGACCTTCTGATTCTGCTTCTCGTCGGTCAGCATCTTGCGCAGCCACTCGTAGCCCGGCAACGTCGCGCGCGAACCCTCGGGTACTCCGTTCAAGTACTTGCCGGTGAGGAGTCCGGAGGACAGCGGAGACCAGATCGTGGTCCCGAGTCCGATGTCCTCGTAGAGCCGGCTGTACTCCTTCTCGACGCGGTCACGCCACAAGATGTTGTACTGCGGTTGCTCCATGACGGGCTTGTGGAGGTTGTGTCGATCCGCGATGTCCCAGGCCGCGCGAATCTCATCAGCGGTCCACTCCGACGTGCCCCAGTAGAGGGCCTGTCCGCGCTCGACCATGTCGCTCATTGCCCACACCGTCTCTTCGATCGGTGTGTTGGGGTCGGCTCGGTGACAGAAGACGAGGTCGACGAAGTCGAGACCGAATCGCTCGAGTGAACCTTCGATGGCTTGGCTGAGGTACTTGCGGTTCAGGGTGTTGCGCATATTGGGTCCGTCGTGCAGTCCCCAGTACAACTTGGTCGAGACGACGTAGTCGTGGCGCTTCCAGCCGAGTTCCTTGAACGCGGCGCCCATCACCCGCTCGGACTCACCGGCGGCGTAGGCCTCGGCGTTGTCGTAGAAGTTCACGCCCGCGTCGTGCGCGGCGGCGAGACACTCCGCCGCCTGGTGCGCGGTTTCGATCTGGTTGGCGTTCGCGAACGTGACCCAACTACCAAAGGAGAGCACGCTCACTTTCAATCCTGAACGTCCGAGTCGACGATATTCCATCTCTGCCATTGCTACTCCTTGGGTTGAATGCGCGATCGCGCTGAGGACTTACGCCTCGGGATTACGCGGGACGCTCGGCCACTCTTCAAAGGAAATCGAGCTGTCGTCCTTCGGTCGTTTGACGAAGTACACGACGCCGGCGATGACCGCGCCCAACATGAGAATGAACATCAGTTTGAGGAGTGTTCTGAGCAGGCCCACGAAGATTCAGGTTAGTCCTCCCCACCTCTGGACATTTCAAGACGGAGCGGTAGGATGGTGCCGTGACTTCTGGCCAGAGCGAACTGTTGCTGTAAAAGGGCGAGCCGCTGCTCGCCCTAGCCCCCGCGTTGGCGGGGGCCTTTTTGTTTCTCTCTGACCTTGACGAAAGGATGGACGTGCGCGAGAACCCCCAACAGCCCAGTCCCATGGCCTACGCCAAGTACCGGGCGACCGTACCCGTTGACCTGCCCGATCGAACCTGGCCCGATCGACGACTGACGAAGGCGCCGCGTTGGTGCAGCGTGGACCTGCGTGACGGCAATCAAGCCCTCATCGACCCGATGGACCTCGAACGCAAGAACGCAATGTTCACGCAGCTGGTCGCGATGGGATTCAAGGAGATTGAGGTCGGCTTTCCTTCTGCCTCACAGCCCGACTTCGACTTCGTTCGCCACATCATCGAAGAGGATCTCATTCCCAATGACGTGAGCATTCAGGTCCTCACGCAGTGCCGTGAGGACCTCATCCGACGAACCTACGAGTCGTTGCACGGCGCGAAGCGCGCCATCGTGCACTTCTACAACTCGACGTCAACGTTGCAGCGCCGCGTCGTCTTCGGACTCGACAAGGCCGGTATCAAGAAGATTGCCACCGACGCCGCGTCGCTCTGCCTGACGCTCGAATCGACGTCACCCGACACGTCGTTCTTCTACGAGTACTCGCCCGAGAGCTTCACCGGCACCGAACTCGAGTACGCCCTCGAGGTCTGCAATGACGTCATTGGTGTCATCGATCCCTCGCCCGAAAGGCCGTTGATCTTGAACCTGCCCGCGACGGTCGAGATGTACACGCCCAATCTCTACGCCGACGCCATCGAATGGTTCGGTCGCCACGTCGAACGTCGTGACAGCGTCCTCATCTCGCTGCACCCCCACAACGACCGTGGCACGGGGGTCGCCGCGGCCGAACTCGGCGTCCTCGCGGGCGCCGATCGTGTCGAAGGGACGCTCTTCGGCAACGGGGAGCGCACGGGCAACGTCGACGTCGTGAACTTGGCGCTCAATCTCTTCTCCCAGGGCGTCGATCCCGAACTCGACATCCGTGACATCGACAAGGCCCGTCACGTCACGGAGTACGCCAATCGTCTGCCCATCCACATGCGCCACCCCTACGTCGGCGAACTCGTCTACACCGCCTTCTCCGGATCGCACCAAGACGCCATCAAGAAGGGTATGACCGCAATTGGGGACACCTACGACGTGTGGGAAGTGCCCTACCTTCCGATCGATCCGAAGCACACCGGTCGCACGTACGAGGCGATCATCCGCGTGAACTCCCAATCGGGCAAGGGGGGCGTTGCGTACCTGCTCAGCACTGAGCACGGCCTCGACTTGCCGCGCGCCATGCAGGTCGAGTTCTCAAAGCAGGTCCAAGAGGTGACCGAGGCGAAGGGCACGGAGATCTCACCGGCGGAGATCTGGGACGTGTTCACGACCACGTACCAGCCCGAGAACGCGACGATCCAACTGCTGTCGAGCGAGGTCGCCGCCGATCAGCACCTGACGCGCATCTTCGCCCAGCTCGTCGTGAACGGTCAGCACGTGACCGTCAAGGGTGAGGGCAACGGCCCCATCGACGCCCTGATGGCGGGACTCGCGAGCGAGATGGACGTGACTTTCAAGGTTCGCGACTACCACGAACACGCGCTCACTGCAGGTTCGGAAGCGTCGGCCGTCGCCTACGTCGAAGCCGAAGGTCTCGACGGCGAGACGTGGTGGGGTGTTGGAATGAGTTCGTCGATCCTGGACGCCTCACTCGAGGCGGTCATCTCCGCCGCGAACCGCCGCCGCTGAGCGCAGCGACTGCCAGGAGTTAGCGGGCGTGTCCTTCGCCGTCGAAGATGCCGACCAAACTCGGCGCGACGCTCGTTTCTTCGTAGCGCGTGATCGCGTCTGCTCGTCGAAGACTGATGCCAATGTCGTCCCAGCCGCCCAGAAGTCGATCACGGGTCATCGGGTCGAGCACGAACGCTCGATGCCAGCCCGCGTCGGGTACCTCGACCGAGAGTTGCTCCACGTCCACGACGAGGAGTCGTGACGGGTCTTCCTTCACCATCTCATTCAGATCTTCGACGTCCTTCACCGAGAGCTGCACGGTCACGAGTCCCTGTTTCGACGAGTTGTTTCGAAAGATGTCGCCGAACGACGGCGCGATGACGGCCTCGAAGCCGTAGTCCATCAACGCCCACACCGCGTGTTCGCGCGACGATCCGGTGCCAAAGTGCGGGCCCGCGAGCAGGATCGACGCCCCTGCGTACTGCGGCTGGTTCAAGACGAACGTCGTGTCGTCGCGCCACTCACTGAAGAGCCCTCGTCCGAATCCCGTGCGCTCGACGCGCTTCAACCAGTCGGAGGGAATGATCTGGTCGGTGTCAACGTCTGAACGCTCGAGCGGCACGCCACGACCTTCGAGCACGTGCACGGGCTTCACGCCACGACCTCTTCGGGCGACGCGAATCGACCCATGATCGCGGTCGCCGCGGCGACGACGGGCGAGACCAAGTGCGTTCTGCCGCCGCGCCCCTGTCGGCCTTCGAAGTTCCGGTTTGACGTCGACGCGCAGCGTTGGCCGGGCGTCAAGATGTCGGGGTTCATGCCCAGGCACATCGAGCATCCCGGCTCGCGCCACTCGAAACCGGCGTCCAAGAACACCTGATGGAGACCTTCCAATTCAGCTTGGGTCTTCACTCGACGTGATCCGGGGACGACGAGGGCGCGAACGCCGTCGCTCACTTGACTGCCCTTGACGACGGCGGCGGCGGCGCGTAGGTCCTCGATGCGTGAATTCGTGCACGAGCCAATGAACACCACGTCCACGGGAATCGACCGAAGGGGCGTGCCCGGCGTGAGGTCCATGTACTCGAGCGCGCGCTGGACCGTGTTCCTCTCGTCACTGTCGTGCACGTCGTCGGGGGAGGGAACGACGCCGTCGAGCGAGACGACCTGCGCTGGATTGGTGCCCCACGTGACGAAGGGCACGAGGTCCGCCGCGTCAATGACGACCTCGAGGTCGAAGGAGGCGTCGTCATCGGACACGAACGAGCGCCAACGCTCGGCCGCGTCGTCGAAGTCGTCGCCCTGGGGCACGCCCGGGCGACCTCGGAGGTAGTCAATTGTCGTCTCGTCGACGGCGACGAGCCCGGCGCGCGCGCCGGCTTCGATGCTCATGTTGCACACCGTCATGCGTCCTTCCATGGACAGCGCTCGGATCGCCTCGCCGCGGTACTCGATCACGTAGCCCGCGCCGCCACCGGTGCCGAGGCGCCCGACGATCGCGAGCACGATGTCCTTCGCGCTCACGTCGGGGGCGGGCGTGCCCTCGACTGAGACCGACATGGTCTTCGCCTTTTGCTGCGGCAGCGTCTGGGTCGCGAGGACGTGCTCGACCTCGCTGGTGCCGATGCCGAAGGCTAAGGAGCCGAGCGCGCCGTGGGTGGACGTGTGTGAGTCGCCACACACGATCGTCATGCCAGGTTGCGTCACGCCGAGTTCTGGTCCGATCACGTGCACGATGCCTTGATTCTCGTGGCCGCGTGGAAAGACCGTGATGCCGAACTCCTTGCAGTTCTCGTCGAGGGCCTCGAGCTGTCGCTTCGAGATGGGATCGCTCACGGGCGTCGTGAGAGGATCGGTGGGGACGTTGTGGTCGGCGGTGGCGAGCGTGAGATCGGGACGGCGGACGCGTCGATCGTTGAGGCGCAGGCCGTCAAAGGCCTGAGGACTGGTCACCTCGTGCACGAGGTGAAGGTCGATGTAGAGGAGCGTCGGCTCGCCTTCGGGAGCCACGACGACGTGGTTCTCCCAGAGCTTTTCGTAAAGGGTCTTACCGGACACGATCTAGCGCTGCCCGACGATCTTCACCTTGAGTACGCCCGACGGGGCTTCGTACTCGACGGTGTCCCCGATACGTCGCCCGAGCAGGGCTTCGCCAAGGGGCGAGGTGGGCGAGGCGACCAGCACGCCCTCGGGCTTCTCCTCGATCGATCCGATGAAGAATTCCTGGAAATCGCTGTCGTTGTCGCCCTCGTAGACCACCTGGACGATGGTGGCGTATTGGACCTTGCCCGCGTGTTCGTCGCGCTGGACGATCTCGTGGTTGCGTACCACCTGGTCGATCTGGCGGATTCGGGACTCCATTTTGCCCTGTTCGTCCTTCGCGGCGTGGTAGTCACCGTTCTCCGACAGGTCGCCGAGCAGGCGGGCCGCCTCGATGACCCGGGCGATCTCGGTACGACCGACCGTCGTGAGGTGGAGGTACTCCGCCTGTAGCTTGTCCAAGGTCTCTTGTGTAATGCGGTGAATTTCGTCGGCCATGCCGCAACCCCAACTCGTAGAGAGTTCCGATTCTACCGTTGAGCCCTTTCGAACCCGCCCGGGTTTGCTCATCCGACGCGCGAGCGAGCAAAATGGAGGAAAGAAGGAGAGCCAGCGATGAGTAACCCAACGAGCCATCGCGTGGCCGTCATCGGCGGTGACGGCATTGGTCCCGAGGTCACCCAGGCCGCCCTCGAGGTGGTGGCGGCTGCGGGCGTCACCCTCGAGACGACGTCCTTCGACCTCGGCGCGGCTCGGTACCTTCGTGACGGCTTCGTCCTGGACGACGCCACGCTCGAGGAGCTTCGCTCGTTCGAGGCGATACTGCTGGGCGCCATCGGACCGGCGATCGGCGACACGCGCATCGCCGGCGGCGTGCTCGAGCGAGGGCTGCTCTTGAAGATGCGCTTCGGTCTCGATCTCTACGTCAACTACCGGCCCTTTCACGGCGTCGAAGGATCGCTCGCGGCGCGACACGACTTTGCGATCGTTCGTGAAAACACCGAGGGTCCCTACGCGGGCGAAGGTGGTGTCCTTCGCTACGGCACCGCCCACGAAGTCGCGACGCAGGGTTCGGTGAACACGCGCTTCGGCGTCGAACGCTGCGTGCGCTACGCCTTTGGTCGCGCGAACGAGCTCGACCGCAAGAAGTTGACCCTGGTGCATAAGACCAACGTGTTGACCTTCGCCGGAGACCTCTGGCGCCGCGTGGTCGCCGAGGTGGGCGAGTCATTTCCCGACGTCGAGGTCGACTACCAACACGTCGACGCGGCCTGTATCTACTTCGTCGAGGATCCGCAGCGTTACGGCGTCATCGTCACCGACAACCTCTTTGGCGACATCCTCTCCGATCTCGCTGGCGCCGTGACGGGCGGGATTGGCTACGCCGCCAGCGCCAATCTGAATCCCGAGAAGAGCGGCGCGTCGCTGTTCGAACCCGTGCACGGCGCGGCCCACGACATCGTGGGGACCGGCCGGGCCAATCCGCTGGCGGCGATCTCGTCGTCGGCCCTTATGCTCGAACACCTCGGCGAAGTGGACGCCGCGCGGCGCGTCGCCGCCGCGGTGCAAGACTTTGACGGTGACGTCGCCTCGCTCGGCACGTCGGGCGTCACGAAGATGATCACAGAGAGGTTGTAAATGCCCCCCATCACTCCCACGAAGAAGATTTGGATGGACGGAGAGTTCGTCGACTGGTCAGACGCGAAGGTCCACGTACTCAGTCACACGCTGCACTACGGCACGGGCGCCTTCGAGGGCATTCGCGCCTACAAGACGCCCAACGGCGTCGCCGTCTTTCGCTTGAAGGAACACATGGAGCGCCTTCTTCGTAGCTGCAAGATCTTGATGATGGAGGTCCCCTACGAACTGAAGGAACTCTGCGACGCGGCCGTGGAGATCGTGCGCGTGAACGAACTGCACGACGGGTGCTACATCCGTCCCCTCGTCTACCTCGGCTACGGCGAGATCGGCGTGAATCCCATCGGCGCGCCCGTCAACACGGCCATCGCCGCGTGGTCGTGGGGTCCCTACCTGGGCGATCACGGCGCCGAAAACGGTGTGCGGATGAAGATCTCCTCGTGGGCGCGCCATCACCCGAACACGATGCCGACGGCCTCGAAAACGGTGGGCGGGTACGTGAACTCGAGTCTCGCCAAAGCAGAAGCGGTGCACGCCGGGTATGACGAGGCGATCATGCTCGGCCCCGACGGGCTCGTGAGTGAGTGCACGGGGGAGAACCTCTTCATCGTGCGTGACGGTCTGTTGATCAGTCCTCCGCCGTCTGAGGCCGGGGCGCTGCGCGGGATCACCCAGGCGAGCATCGTGAAGATCGCGAACGACCTGCAATACGACGTGAGTTTTGAGACCATGCGTCGCGACGATCTCTATCTCGCCGACGAGGCCTTCATCACCGGCACCGCCGCCGAGGTCGTCCCGATCGCCTCGGTCGACGACCGACCCGTCGGTGACGGACGTCCCGGACCCATCACGACGGCCATCAAGACGACGTACCACCAAGCCATTCGAGGTGAGCGCCCGCAGTACGAAGAGTGGTTGACCAGAGTTTGAGCGCTCCCTCGGAGCGATAACCTCGAACGCGTGGCCCAACCCTCATTTTCACCCGTTCCCCTCGCTGGCGAAGTTCGACCAACCATGACGACCCAGACTCCCGAACTCGGGCGCACGGCGAAGCCCGGACTCGAGCGATCCGCTATTCGCCCGACCGGAACGGGGCTGGGAACGCCCGCCCCGGGTGAGGGGTACGCCCTCACGATCGCCGACCGCGAATGCAAGAAACTGACGTTCGAGCACCCCGAGGACCTGCACGACGTCATCGTCGGCGTGGCCGCGGTGGCCGCAAAGCGCGCGAGCGTCGTGGGTCGTGGACCCACACTCTCTGACGTGCACGTCGCCTTGGACCACTTCGGACTGCGTTCGACGTCACCGGTCGCGCGCGCGACCACCAAGCCCTTTCAGGGCCTCGCGCACAGTTACGCGGCCCAGCGCCGTTTCGTCGACGCGATCTCCGCGGCGCTGTTGACCACGGGCGCGAACGGCGCCGCCTCGTCGCACTGAATCCCAACCGTCGTTAAGGAAACACAATGAGTTTTGACCTCACGGATGAACAACGAAGTTTTCGTGACGTACTGCACGGCTTTGTCGACGAGCGCGTCGCCCCGAACGCCGCGCGCTACGACCGAGAACAGGTCTTCCCCCAGGACAGTTTCGACGCCTGCGTGGAGATGGAGCTACCCGCGCTCGGGGTGCCCGAAGTGTACGGCGGCGCGGGCGCCGACATGGTCACCCAGGCGATCATGGCCGAAGAGGTCGCGCGCGGCTGCGCCTCGACGTCGGTGACGCTCTTGATCTCGAAGCTGGGTATGTTGCCCATCTTGAACTTCGCCTCCGAAGAGATCCGCCGGGCGTACCTTCCTCGTATCGCTACGGGTGAGATCCAAGCGAGTTACTGCCTCTCGGAAGCCGACGCCGGCTCCGACGTGGCGGCGATGCGCTGTCGCGCCGAGCGTGACGGTGACGACTACGTCCTCAACGGTTCGAAGTACTGGATCACGAACGCGGGGATCTCCGAGACGTACACCGTGTTCGCGAAGACCAACCCTAACGCCGGCAGCAAGGGGATCAGTTGCTTCTTGGTTGAAAAGGGTGAGGGCGTCGAATTCCCGAAACACGAGGACAAGATGGGACTACGGGCGTCGCCAACAGGCGAGGTCGTCTTCAACGACGTGCGCGTGCCCGCGACGCACCTGATCGGTGAAGAGGGCGACGGCTTCAAGATCGCCATGCACACTTTGGATCGCTCTCGACCGACCATCGGAGCCCAGGCCGTGGGGATCGCCCAGGGCGCGGTCGACTACGCGGGGCAGTACATGAAGGGGAGGAAAGCCTTCGGCGCGCCCATCAGTGAGCTGCAGGGTCTGCGCTTCATGTTGGCCGACATGGCGATTCGCACCGAAGCCGCGCGCGCCCTCGTGTACCGCGCCTGCTCGACGATTGACGGGGGCGACCCCGACGCCACGCTGGGCTACCTCGGCGCCGCGGCGAAGTCCTTCGCGTCCGACACCGCAATGAGCGTCACCACCGACGCTGTCCAACTGCTCGGTGGCTACGGCTTCACCAAGGAGTTCCCAGTGGAACGCTTCATGCGTGACGCCAAGATCACGCAGATCTACGAGGGCACGAACCAAGTGCAGCGCGTCGTCGTTGCAAAACACCTTCTCAAGTAGGAATTGATGACTGACGCGTCCGCCAGTGCCAACACGATCGTTCGTGCCGCCTTTCTCAAGATCGATCCCGAGGTGACGCTTCGGGCGGCAGACTCGCTCGACCTTCGCGCCCACGCCAAGGGGAGCGCGGTGGTGGGGGTGCCACTTCGACAACTCCAGCAGCGCCGCGACGTCACGGCGTTCGCGACGACGGCACCGCTCGCGGCCGTCCGAGGACTCCTCGAAGTGATGGCGCTCGCGCCACTCGAAGCGACCATCGAACTGCTCGGTGACCATGCCGACAGCCCTACGTACGAGCAACTGAGCGAGGCCGTCGACCAGCTTCTCGCTCCAGGTTCGTCCAACGACGACGTAGTCGCGGTCCTCGCCCACGCCATAGGTGCCTCGTTTCCGGCGGCCCCACATTGTCGACGACTCCTCGAAGAACGTCTCGAACTTTCGTTGCCGGCGCTACCCGAGGTGGTCGCACCGACGGTGCTGGCCGCTCCGAAAGAAGTCAGCGCGGAGATTCGTGAACAGCGAAAGCTCCGTCGCGAGGACGAGAAGAAAAAGAAGAAGAGCGCCTCGTCGGCTCGCCCCCCGCGACCAACGAAGGCCAAGGGCGGCTCGTCACGACCCGACACCCGCTCTACGCCGCCGCCCCCGCCGCCG
>Ga0207933_1003082_pt1 | contig 10141 bp, 4 predicted proteins | sample NGESurdeep092012_4_FD_184488 | JGI IMG/M metagenome (GOLD analysis project Ga0207933, IMG submission 184488) | Arctic peat soil microbial communities from Barrow, Alaska - NGEE Surface sample F53-3 deep-092012 (SPAdes) | ecosystem: Environmental > Terrestrial > Soil > Wetlands > Peat ...
TCCCGCCAGCGCGCAGAAAAACCAGTTGCCGAGCACGGGAATTTTCAAGTCGGTCGGCGTGCTGGCGGCGGAAGTTTGCGTCGGCGCGTGTTCGCTGCTGCCGTGTCCGCCGTGATGCGCGTGTTCCTCGCGGACGTGCGAGGCGAGATATTGATAGCCGGTGCGGTTCTTGATGTTCAACAAGACGCACCAGATAAAATTCGTGGTCAGGCCACCCAGCAAAATCACGAGGATGACCGGCAGGCCGACCCACAACGGCCCGGTGCCGTGGCTGGCGGAAATTTTGGTGATGGGATCGCCAAACTGAAAGCCGTAGGAGAAACATGAACTCATCACGCCGGAAAACGTCGCGATGCACAGACCTTTCCACAAACTGAATTCTTTGATGGCGGAAGATTTGCCGTCATTGCCCATGTCCCGTTCTTTGCGCACGCCCGCAATACCGCCGATGACGATGCCAACCAAACACACGATGACACCGAGGAAACAAATATTGCCGCCGTGCGTTTGCAGCAATTTCGCAGCAAACTCGCCTTTGACGAGCGGCGGAACCAGCGTGCCGAACGCGGCGCAATAACCGAGCGCGACCGCCATGCCGAGCGACATGCCGAGATAACGCATCGTCAGACCAAACGTCAAACCGCCGAGACCCCACAATGCGCCCATTAAATACGTCATCCAAAAAGTGTAGGACGAAGTTTCGTGCAGCACGGGCAAGAGATCCTTGGTCAACGCCAGCGCACCAATCCACGGGCAGATGAGCCAGCTAAACATTCCGCCGGCGAGCCAGAAAGTTTCCCACGACCATTTGCGGACGCCTTTGTAAGGCACATAAAACGTGCCGGAAGACAGTCCGCCCAGCCAGTGATAAACGACGCCTAATAATGGATTCGGTTGCATGATTTATTTTTATTTAGTTACGTTTGCTTAAAACAGTTTTCTCGTAATTCTTTGCTTCCGTCAGCCAATGTTCGCCGACGGGAACGCCTTGGCTCTCGCAGTAATAATCCCAGACCGCGCCGAACGGCAGCGTCTTGGCTTCTTCCTGCAATGCGAGGCGCGTCGTGAAATCTCCGCTCGCTTCCGCCGTGCGAATCAGCGGCGTTTCCAGCAGCGCGATGAGCAGCGCGCGAACCATGTTGCGCGTGCCAATCGTCCACGCGGCGACGCGATTGATGCTCGCATCGAAATAATCCAGACCGATGTGGACGCGCTTTTCAAAACCGTTCACCGCAATTTCGCGGGCAATAGAAAGCAAATCGTCATTGAGAATCACAACGTGATCGCTGTCCCAGCGGACGCCACGGCTGACGTGTAATAAAATTTCCGGCATGAATTGCAGCACACTGGAAATCTTGTCGGCAATGCCTTCGGTCGGATGATAATGCCCGGCGTCGAGCGTGAGCAATTTTTTGCGGGTGACCGCGTAGCCCATATAAAATTCATGCGAGCCAACGACGTAGCTTTCGCTGCCGATGCCGAATAATTTTGGCTCGACCGCATCCAGATTCAGTTTCGGCGAAATTTGTTTTTTGAAAATCGCATCCAGCGATTCTGTCAGGCGCGCGCGCGGCGCAACGCGGTCGGCGGGCGTGTCTTTGTAACCGTCAGGAATCCACACATTCGTCACGCAAGTTTTGCCAAGCGCGTTGCCCATCGCCGCGCCGATTTCGCGGCTGCGGATGCAATGCTCAATCCAAAACTTGCGAATTCCCTTGTCAGCATTGGCCAAAGTAAAACCATCCGCCGCTTTCGGATGCGAGAAACAAGTCGGATTAAAATCCAAACCAAGTCCATTTTTCTTCGCCCACGAAATCCAATTGGCGAAATGCTTCGGCTCAATTTGATCGCGGTCAACTTTTTTGCCGCCAAATTCGCCGTAGAACGCGTGCAAGTTCAAACGATGTTTTCCGGGAATCAACGAAAGCGTTTTGTCGAGGTCGGCGCGAAGTTCTTCCGGCGTGCGCGCTTTGCCGGGATAATTGCCCGTGACCGCGAGACCGTTGCCGAGCGCACCACCGGCATTTTCAAAACCGCCCACGTCATCGCCCTGCCAGCAGTGCAGCGAAATCGGAATGGTCGCGAGAACTTTAAGCGCGTGGTTTACATCCACGCCCAACGAAGCGTAACGTTCCTGCGCCAGCGAAAAAGATTTGGCAATGTTCATGGGATTAAACGGGGATTTTGTCGGTGCAAACTATCTGAAAAATGCAGTGGCGCAAGCAATCACCAATTCTGGTTATGCTGAAAGTCATGTTGTTTTCGCCACCGCAGGTTACGGTGCCACGCGTAGATTTTCCCAGCGCACATTCCACTGGCCGTTGTCGGGAAAGCCGGGCGCGATTCGTTTCGGCGCACCATCCCAACCGGCGGCCATCAGCGCGACGGCGTAAAGCAACCCGCCATTCGCGGGCAGATAAATTGTCAGGCCGGGACGCTGATAAACATGGCCGTTCAGCGCGTAATGATTTTTCGGCGTGTCGAGCAGCAGCGCGTCAATCGCGCGTTCCGGTTCGCCCAAACGGGCGGCGGTCATCGCGAGCAGCGGATAATCCCAGCCCCAGGTGTCCGGCCAGTTCCAGTTTTTCCAAATCCAGTCGAACGTGTTTTGCATCGTCGCCAAATCAATCTGCGGACCAGGAACAAAACTTAACGCGCCAACAATTGCGGGATGATCCGCGTTCCATTTTGGATTTGTGTAACTGTCCGGGGTGGTTTCGGTGAAAGCATATTTACCATCTACTACCAACGGTTTCGCGAGCTTTTGTAAAACATCATCCCACTTTTTTTCGCGCGGCAAATTTAATCGTTCACGCCATTGTTGCGCCGTTTCCAAAGCCCAACGAAAATACGTCAGTTCAAAAGTTGGATTAAAAGTTTTGTCCTTTGGAAAAATTTCCTGCGCGCATTGCAACGTCGGACCAAGAACATAGCGGCTGGTATTTGTGTCCCACGTCGCGTAGCTCGCCATGAAATCCGCCGTCTGAAAAACGATGTCGCGATATTTTTCCAGCGTCGCTTTGTCCTGATGTTCGCGCCAGCAAAGTTCCGCATAAAAAATCGGATGCGGCTCCTGCCACACGAGAAACGGCCCGACGGGCGAAGGCGATTCGGCGCCGCTGGGACTGGTCATCTTCGGCCAGCGCGCGCCAGCATAACCTTGCCGTTTGGCCGTGCCTTCCGCGCGCGGGAGAATTTTTTGGTAGTAGTCCAAAGATTTTTCCAGCAGCGGCAAACGGTTCCACAGCGCAAAGTGCGCCTCGTGCCAGAAGTGCATTTCGAGATGGAATTTTCCTTCCCAAGTATTGTAAGTAAGTCCGGTTTCTTGCGGTGGATTTTTTCCGGCATCTTGAATCGCCGTGAGGTATTGCGACAAAACGATTCGGCGTTCCAGTTCAAACCAGCGCGGATCTTTGCTGCCGGACAAATCAATCGCGCCGCCGGTTTGCCAGAATGAATTCCAGTGCTTTTGCGCGGCGGATTTTGTTGCATCAAAACTTGTCAGCCGATCATTTGATTTCGGAGCGAAAGCGCAAACCAGTTCCAATTCATCCGATTTTTTGTCCGGCCAAATTTCAAATTGATGCTTCGCCGTGTTGGTAATGCTTGCGCCCAAAGTCCATTTTGCATCCACGACGTAAGTATCATTGTCCAGCTTGCGCGTGAAATGTCCGGCATTGATTTTGTCCCGCGAAAAAATCGTTTCATGCGCGTCGGGCTTGCTCCAATCCGCCGTCTTCACGTCACCCGTGCCATAGGGAAAATGGATTTGAATCGCCAATCGTCCCATTTTTAATAACGACGATTTTACGCGCACGGCAATCGTGTCTGATTTCGGATCGCAAATTGTTTCAACGTCCACCGGCTCGCCGCCGAATTTGAAATGGCTGATGATTTTGCCATTCCATAAATCCAAGTGCTGCGAGATGTCGGTCAAATCATTCGTCGTCGCGAGCGAACCGTCGGCGTGGCGCAAAACGAAACCGATTTGACCCAGATGCAAGCGGTGCGGATTGGCGCGCAACCATTTGATTTCCGGCGTCTGCACATTATGCGGCACGTCGGCGTAAGGCACTTTGCGACCATTCAAGTCCGTGTATTCCTTGAATTGAAATTTATCAATGTCCCAGCCGTTCGTGTTCGGAATTGTGTGCCAGCCCCAGTCCGACAACGTGCCAAGCGGCGTGGTTTGCTCGAATGCTTCAGGAAAAGTTTGCAGTCCGGTCGCATCCACGGTGAAACAAAACTGGCCGTTGCCGACGGACAACGGATTGTTCGCGTCGAAGTTCGTCAGCACCACGTCGTGCCGCGTAACGAGCGCGTGGCGGTCAATTGGCGCGGCCAAAACCGTCGGCGCGACAGCCAGCGTGACACCGCAACAATATAGCCAGAGCAGGCTTTTCATTTGGAAAGATTGCTATATTATCTGCAAGTCAGACGCGAACAAAATCTTAATAATCACATGGGCAAACTTTTTCTTGGACTTGATTCCAGCACACAAAGCTTGAGCGCGGTGGTCATTGACCTCGACGCGCACAAGGTCATCTACGAAAAATCGCTCAACTTCGACGAGGCGCTGCCGCAGTTCAAAACGAAGCACGGCGTGCTGCCAAATCGCGACGCGCTGGTGAAGCATAGTTCGCCCCTGCTCTGGGCTGCCGCGCTGGATTTGCTCTTCGCGCAGATGAAAAAGGACAAGGTTGCGCTCGGTAAAATTATCGCCGTCAGCGGCAGCGGCCAGCAGCATGGTTCGGTTTATCTCACCGAAAAAGCCACGGAAACATTGGCGGCGCTCGATCCGAAAAAATCTTTGGTGGAAAATCTCGATGGCATTTTCGCGCGCAAGACTTCGCCGATCTGGATGGATTCTTCGACCACGAAAGAATGCGCCGAGATTCGCAAAAAACTTGGCGGCATCAAATTTACTGCGTCGCGCACCGGCTCGGATACGTTCGAGCGTTTCACCGGGCCGCAGATTCGCAAGTTTTACAAGACCGAACCGAAGGCTTACGAAAAAACCGCGAGCATCGCGCTGGTCAGCTCGTTCATGGCGTCGTTGCTCGCGGGGAAAATTGCGCCGATTGATTTTGGCGACGGCGCGGGGATGAACCTGATGGACATCCGCCGGAAGAATTGGAATCACGATGCGCTCAAAGCCACCGCGCCAAGTCTCGTTAAAAAATTGCCGCTGCTCGCGCCGTCCGGCCATGTCATCGGCCCGGTCAGCGCCTATTTCGTCACGAAATACGGATTGAATCCCGAAGCGCTCGCGACCACCTGGACCGGCGATAATCCGGCGAGCGTCATCGGCCTCGGCCTCATCAAGCCCGGTCAGGTCGCCATCAGCCTCGGCACGAGCGACACTTTTTTCGGCACGATGGAACAATGTCATACCGACGAAAACGGCGAAGGCCACGTCTTCGGTTCGCCCACCGGCGGCTACATGACGTTGATCTGTTTCAAGAACGGTTCGCTCGCGCGCGAAAAAATCCGCGAACAATATAAAATTTCCGACTGGAAAAAATTTGGCGAACTCGTTGTGCAAGCACCGGTCGGCAACAATGACGGCGTTTTATTGCCGTGGTTTGAGACGGAAATTGTGCCGCGTTCCAACAAGGCGGGCATTCACCGTTTCAATCTCGACGAAAAAAATGCGGCGGCAAACTGCCGCGCCGTTTTTGAGGCGCAGATGCTTTCGATGCGGCTGCATTCGCAATGGATGCTGGTCGCGCCGGAAAAAATCCTCGTCACCGGCGGCGCGGCCAATGACCGCGCGTTGCTGCAAGTTTTGGCCGATGTGATGAACTGCCGCGTGCAACGGATTGAAGTTTCCAAGAGCGCTGCGCTCGGCGCCGCATTGCAGGCCGCCCACGGCTGGCTCACGGCGACCAATAAAAATCCGAAGTGGGAAAAAATCATCGCCGGATTTACCACACCCGTCGCGGGCAGCGAAATCCAGCCGGACAAAAAAGCCACGAAGATTTACGACAAAATGGTGGAACGCTACGCCGCGTGCGAAAGCGACGCGATGGATACAGTTTGAAGCAGCACAATTAAAATTCAAAACCGCCCGCAGTCAAAAAACTGCGGGCGGTTTTATTTTTACGCCGACATCACCGGCAAATCAAAATACCCGATCCATCAATTTCATTTTGGAATCCGCTTTGCCGTCCCACAAAATTTCCCGTCCTTTTTTGGCCTTGAAAGATTTCGTGGTCTGGCCGTAGCGCAGATGACAGGGATTTCCTGCGAGTGAACGCGCAGCGACAGAAATCAGTTTTCCGTTCTGCCACGCCATATCCACCTCGAAGCCGCCGCGCGCGCGCAAGCCGCGCACGCTGCCGGTCGGCCAAGCTTTTGGCAGCGCGGGAAGAAGTTGGATTTCACCATTCTGACTTTGCAAAAGCATTTCGGCGATGCCCGACGCGCCACCGAAATTGCCGTCAATCTGGAACGGCGGATGCGCGTCAAACATATCGGGATACGTCCGCGCCGGACTCAACAAAAATTCCAAAATGCTGAACGCGTGGTCACCGTCGTGCAGCCGCGCCCATAAATTGATGCGCCACGCGGTCGCCCAGCCGGTCGCCTGATCGCCGCGAATCTCCAGCGATTTTTTGGCGGCAGCGGCGAGTTCGGGCGTGATGTTCACGTCAATTTGCGCGCTTGGATAAAGACCGTAAAGATGCGAAACGTGGCGGTGATGCAAATCCTTCGCCTGCAAATCCAAGTCCTGCAACCATTCCTGCAACTGTCCGCTGCTGCCAATTTGCAACGGCGCAAGTTTCGCGCGCGTGGCGGCGACTTGCGCGCGGAATTTTTCATCCACGCCAAGAATTTCCGAAGCGCGGATGCAGTTGGCAAACAGGTCGCGCAGGATTTCCAAGTCCATGGTTGGCCCGGCAGTGATGCTGGTATTTTTTGAAGCGGGATTTTTATTTTCCGGCGAGAGCGACGGACAGGTGACGAGATTTGCGGAGCCGGGAAGATTTGGATCGGCGACGAGCGTGTCGAGAAAAAATTGCGCCGCGCCCTTCATCGCCGGATAAATTTTCTTCAAATAAGTTTTATCGTCGGTGAACAAATAATGTTCCCACAAATTCTGGCAGAGCCACGCGCCGCCCATCGGCCACATACCGTAAGGCGGTCCGTCCACCGGCGCGGTCGCGCGCCACAAATCCGTGTTGTGATGCGCCACCCAACCACCCGCGCCGTAATGGATTTTTGCCGTGCGCGCGCCGGTGTCAGCCATTTCCAAAACCATTTGCGTGAGCGGCTCGATGCACTCGCCGAGATTCGCCGTGTCCACCGGCCAATAATTCATCTCGGTGTTGATGTTAATCGTGTATTTGCTGTCCCACGGCGGCGTCATGGAATCGTTCCACAAACCTTGCAACGTCGCGGGCTGGCCGCCGGGACGTGAACAACAAATCAAAAGATAGCGCGCGAATTGAAAATACAGCGCGGCGAGTTGTGGGTCGTTGCCGTCGGCAAAGTGCGCGATACGCACGTCCGTCGGCAATTTCATTGAATCCGTTTCGCCCAGATTTAATTCAACGCGGCGGAATAATTTCTGATACTCGGCGACGTGCGCGGCAAGCAGTTCAGCGAAAGTTTTTTTGCTCGCGGCGGCAATTTGTTTTTTGGTGATCGCTTCAGGATTGCCGCTGACATCGTGATAATTTTTATAGCTCGTCGCGGCGGCGATGAATAACGTGACGGAATCCGCGCCATTCACCGTAAGCTTGTCAACATTGGCTAAAACCGTTCCACCCACGTTTTGCAACCGCACGCGCGCCTGAAATTTCAGCGCGCCTTTGATGCCACGCGCATCACCATTGACACCGCTCATCACCATCGTGTTTGCAGCTTCGGTTTTCACGGTTGCGTCCTGCGGCGTCGCCATTCCCGCCGTAAAGGAAATCTGCCCCGGTTTGTCCGCCGTCAGCCGCACGACGATAACCTGATCCACCGGACTGGAAAAAATTTCACGTTTGAAGTGAACACCATTCACGGCATAACTCACCGTGGCGACGGCGGTGTCCAAATCCAAATCGCGCCGGTAATTTTCCACCGGTGCGGCGTTCGTCGGAAAATCTAAAAACAAATCGCCCATGGTTTCGTAAGGCATTTCACGCAATGGCGTCGCCATCATTTTGTCACCGATGAGTTTCGCCGCGTCGTCATATTTACCAGCAAAGACAAGGGCGCGGGCTTGCGGCAACGCGGCGAGCGCGTTGGTGTTGTTTGGATCGTAAGGCCCGCCCGCCCAAAGCGTGCTTTCGTTCAGTTGCAGATGTTCGCGCGCGACGCCGCCAAAAATCATTGCACCCAAACGCCCGTTGCCGATGGGCAAAGCCTCCGTCCATTTTGCGGCGGCGTTGGTGTAAAACAGCGTGAGCGGCGAATCGGTTTCCACCGCGTGGCCGGATTGAAAAATAAATACGGACGCGAGGACGGCAAAAAAATTGCGGGGCAGTGTTGGCATGAAAAGATTTTCGCCAGCACCACCCCGCACTCAAGCTAATTCAAGCTAATAATTGTTCTAGGGCACGCTCGGACGACCGGCGCTCGCCTGCGTCGTAATCGTCGTCGTCACCGGCAACAAACCGTTCGCGCTCGCGGTCAATTTGATTTCGCCCGCGTCCTTCGTGGATTGCACCATGATTTGCGCGAGGCCGTTGAACACGCTGCGCGACCACACGGAGGCGGCGGGTTTGCCGGTAAGCTCGATGTTCACATCTGGATTCAATCCGCCGGTGCCGGCTTCATTTTTCACGCCCACGGCGATGACGTTGTCGCCCGCGTGCAGGTTCTTTTTGATGTCGAAGGCCGGTTGCGCCGCCCAGTCGTGCGATTCACCGACGCGCTGGTTGTTCACAAAAATCCAGCCGCGATCATCAATGCCGCCGAAGCGGATTTGAATTCCCGGATTGTTCAAATCGTCGGCGGTTACGCTGATGTGCGCGCGGTAAATGGCCGTCTGGCCTTCGCTCAAAACCATGTCGCCGGTGTCGCCGTCCGTCTTGGGCTTGATCTGGTTCCACGCCGAATCATCAAAGTCGTTTGCATATTCGGGGGTCAGCGCGCCTTTGCCCGGAACGGTGGCAAGTTTCCAGCGCCAGTTGCTGACGGGAATTGTTTTCATCGGCATCTGCGCGACAAACGTGTCCGGCTCGTGGCAACTCGGATCGCCGTTGCCGACGCCAAGAATTTTGCCCGCGCCTTCGATGGCAAAATTAATTTTATTTCCCGCTACCGGCACGATGCGACCTTGCGCGTCCGTCACAGAAACCGTGATGACGCTCACGTCTTCGCCATCAGCGTTGATGGTCGCGCGGTTCGGCGTGAGCTGGACGGCAGCCGGTTCGCCGGTCGTCTCGACTTTCGTTTCGGCAATGACCTTGCCCGCATCATCAAAACCTTTTGCGCTCAAAGTTCCGGGCGCATATTTCACCTGCCAGGATAATTTGGAATTGCGTTTCATCGTTTGTTTACCGAGCGATTGGCCGTTCAGGAACAATTCCACTTCCTTGCAGTTGCTCAACGCATCCACGCGGATTTCCTGACCTTCCTTGCCCGGCCAGTTCCAGTGCGGCAACAGGTGCAGCACAGTGTTCGTCGTCCACCACGATTGGTAGTAATAAAAATTGTCCTTCGGAAAACCACAGGTGTCGAGGACGCCGAAATGCGAATTGATGCACGGCCAGCCATACGGCGTCGGCTCGCCGCGATAATCAAAACCCGTCCACACGAAGCCGCCGCTCAACCACGGACGGTCGGCGAAATAACTCCACCAACGTTCGGTCGTCGTCGCCCAGCTCGGCGCATTGTCGTCGTAGGCGCTGACATAGCCGCGTTTTTTGTCGTTCGTATAAATGCCGCGCGTGCTGACGGTGCTGGCCTGTTCCGTGCCGACGTTCGGCTGGTCGGGATGTTCGGCGTGATAATTATCCATATCCTGACCGACGTGATAATTCCAGCCGCGCACTTCGATGACGCCGTTGATGCCGTCGAACGTGTCGCCTTGCGGCGCGGCGTAAGTCACCGGGCGCGTCGGGTCGAGCGACTTCACGAGATTCTGCATCGTGCGCGCGACGTTGCCGCCCTGCGGCGAAGACTGCACATTAAATTCTTCATT
>Ga0207933_1003084_pt1 | contig 10134 bp, 7 predicted proteins | sample NGESurdeep092012_4_FD_184488 | JGI IMG/M metagenome (GOLD analysis project Ga0207933, IMG submission 184488) | Arctic peat soil microbial communities from Barrow, Alaska - NGEE Surface sample F53-3 deep-092012 (SPAdes) | ecosystem: Environmental > Terrestrial > Soil > Wetlands > Peat ...
CTCCATTGGCTTTGGTGGCACGCTCTTAGCTACAGTGTGGGCAAGTATGCCACACGGCTTTGCTTCTTTTGGCTCAAGGCTGTTTTACCTATAGTATTTAGAGGAGGATTATATCTCCTAGAAAAAAGAATACAAAGGTAGTCGGCTGGCACACAATGCTTTTCATTTTCAAATCAAGGAATTTCCGGCATAAACACGGAGGCTTCCACACAGTGCTTTCATTTATTCCGTTCCTCTTTGATTTGAAATCTACGCCTTCTGTATAAAAGCTTTCTTTTTCTTTTTTATTTTTTTTCTTTTTCTTTTGGAAAATATAAACGGCTAAGGCAATTAAATTCTCATAAAGGCTTTCTAAGTTCAAAAATTATTGAGGAAACTATCGATACAAAAAATATTTTTCAACCACGATTGTTTATATTTAATAAATTGTGTCATATATGGAAATTCCAGGAATTTTATTAGACGAAATTAAATCGGGAAATGTGGTTTTGTTCTTAGGTGCTGGTGCTTCATTTGACGCTACTCATCCGAATAATAATAGTATTCTTTTAGGTAAAAACTTGTCAAATAAAATTGCTGAGAAATTTCTAGATTCTTCGTATTACGAGGATGATCTAACAACTGTTTCAGAACTTGCAATTTCTCAAAAATCGCTTTTCGATGTTCAATTTTATATAAAAAGCTTGTTTGAAGAGTATAAACCCGGACCGCATCACCTGCTTTTACCAACCTTTAATTGGAAAGCGGTTTTTACAACAAATTATGATTTATTAATTGAAGAAGCTTACGAACAAAAAAGAAAAGAAAAAGATGAACTTCAAATTATAAATCCAATATACAAAAATACAAGACAACAAGAGATTTTTAAACCTGGTCATCTACCGTACCTTAAACTTCACGGAAGTTTCCATAGTATCGACGATGAAAAACTTCCATTAATTCTGACGCCAGATCAATATGTTAGCCATAAAGAAAATAGAGATTTACTTTTTGATCATTTTAAGGATTTTGCTTACAGCTATACTGTGATATTTGTCGGATTTAGCTTTAGGGATCTAGATATAAGATCCATTTTAAACCAACTAAGTGTCTATGAAAATAAGCCGAGAGCTTATATGGTGGGACCTAATATTAGAAATGCAGAAGTAAGTCTATGGGAGTCTAAGAAAATAACTTCTTTAGTTTCGTCATTTAGAGATTTTATGTTTGAAATAGACAAAAAGATTGATAAGGTTTATCGAAATCTCATATCCAAAATGCCAAAATTCGAAAATCCGATTTTCTCAAAATTTGCAATAAGTGTTGAGAAGAAAAGACCCAGTGAAGGCTTTCTTAATTTTATTGATAGGGATATTGATTTCATACATCCAGCTATTTCCGCTCCTAACACCGATCCAAAAGCTTTTTACAAAGGCTATTTTGCTGACTGGGATCCCATTATTAGAAATTTAGATGTGAATCGTTCTCTAAAAGATGGAATATTGTCAGAAGTTTTTTTAAACGAAGAAGAATTAAACACTGTTACGCAGAAATTGTATATCATTAAAGGCCATGCCGGATCTGGCAAATCCGTATTGTTAAAAAGAATTGCATGGGAAGCCGGGAATACTTTTGATCTATTTTGTATTTTTTTTAAGTCTAGCTCACCTATTACCTATGAATCAATCTACGAGCTTTATTCATTTGTAAGAACAAGAATTTTCATATTTATTGACCAGGTAAACATAAATTCTGGATCAATTGAAAAGTTGATAGAAAGAAGTCAAAAAGATAAAATTCCGATAACAATATTAGCTGCTGAGAGAATAAATGTTTGGAATAAAGAATGCTCTTTTCTAGACCGATTCGTCGAAGAATCATTTCATCTCAAATTCTTAAACGAAAAGGAAATAAGAGAGCTTTTAAGTTTATTAAGCAGATATGATTCGCTTGGGTATTTAAAAGGAAAAGATGTTGATGAACAAATAAATATTTTAAAGGAGAAGGCCGATCGTGAACTTCTAGTTGCTTTATATGAATCAACCCATGGTAAATCTTTCCCTGAGATTATCGAGGATGAATTTAAGAGTATTGGAGATCCTTCGGCCCAATCTATTTATATTACTGTCTCTATATTGCATCGATTGGGATCATATGCAAGGGCTGGCTTAATTTCAAGAGTTCATCATATTAACTTTGAAGAATTTATGAAAAAATTTTTCAAGCCGCTAGAATATATTGTTTTTGCCAATTACGATAAAAAAATTGAAGATTATGTATATACCACAAGACATCCTCAAATTGCCGAAATGGTTTTTGAAACAGTCTTAAAAAATAAACAGGACAAATATGATGAATATATTAGAATATTGGGGAATTTAAACGTTGACTATAATAGCGATCGAAATGCATTTATTGCAATGACAAACGCAACAGATCTACTCTCATTATTTGATGATCCGATTAGGATTAGAAGTCTCTATCAGGTAGCTGAGGAAAAAAGTTTCAATGATTCAAAATTATTTCAACAAGAGGCAATTTTTGAAATGAAAAGAGTGAATGGAAATTTTCAGATCGCTGAAGAATTTTTACAAAAAGCGTACCATGAAGCACCCAATGATCCTGTAATAGCTCATTCATTTGCTGAATTTGAATATAAAAAAGCTGAAAACGGAAGACATAAAATTGAAATATTTAAGCATTTAGATGAATGTAAAGCTATTTGCCTTCGCTTAATTAGGAGATATCACAAAGATTCTCATTCTTATCACACTTTAATTAAATCCGAGTTGCTTCGATTGGAATACATTACAAATAACTCAGATGGTCCTACAATAGAAAGAATCGTAAAAGAAATTGAAAAATATATTTCAGAAGCAAAGCAATATTTTCCCGATGAACCATTTCTTCTTGAAACGGAATCAAAGTTTAACGCTCTTTTAAATAAAATGCCTGAAGCTCACGAAGCCTTACAAAAGGCATTTGAGTTAAATAAGTCTAATCCTTTTATTTGTCTGCGGCTTGCTAATTTCTATGAATCGCAAGGTTTAAATGATAAAGCAATTTCCATTTGTAATGAAACATTAAAAATTAGTCCCGCAGACAAAGACATTAATTTTAAAATTGGAATTTTATTATGCAAAGCAGATAGTCCAAATTATCAGGATGTCCTTCATTATTTTAGAAAATCGTTTACGATGGGTGATGCTCGTTATTTTTCTCAGTTATGGTATGCAAGAACATGTTTTATTCTAAAGGATTATTCAAAGGCTTGGGATATTTTTTCAGAAATCGGTAAAGCAAACATTTTTCCAGACGTAAAATATAAGCCACGCGGCATTATCCGAAATAAGCAAATTGATGTAAGTTTTACAGGTACGATTATTCAAAAGGAATTTAACTATGGATTTATACGAAGAGATGACTTTGGAGATAAAGTATATTTTAATAGGCAAACCGAGGAACAAAATTGGGAGAGTCTTGAAAATCATGAAAAGGTCACATTCTATCTTGCTTTTAATTATAAAGGTCCGCTTGCGATAAATCTTTATAAACTTGGTTAATTTGTATATCCATCGAATTTATATTTAGGTAGAAATGAACCCGCTTTTTTTACGAAGCAGTACAAATGGATTACTATAATACCCAATCGCGAAAAAACAAACGCTAAAATACTTAGCATTTTTGTTTGAATTTAACTTGTCATTTTGTAAATTTATAAAAACTAAATTTCTATGGAAAAAAAGAAGAATGTCGGTATTTGGATACGGGTTTCAACCGAATTTCAAGTTCAGGATGAGAGTCCCGAACATCATGAACAACGTGCTAGATCATATGCCGAAGCCAAAGGGTGGAACATCATAACCGTATATCGCTTAGATGCTCTTTCTGGGAAATCTGTACTAGATTATTCTGAAACAAAACGGATGTTGAAGGATATCCAAGATGGTACTATCACAGGAATCATTTTTTCAAAACTTGCTCGTCTTGCCAGGAATACAAAAGAGCTTCTTGAAATATCTGAAATATTTAGGTCTTACAATGCTGATTTAATATCACTCGCAGAAGCAATAGACACATCAACACCTGCCGGAAGATTATTTTTTACTGTCATTGCTGCAATGGCTCAATGGGAACGGGAGGAAATCTCAGATAGGGTTGCTGCTTCTGTACCTGTACGGGCAAAAATGGGTAAACCTCTAGGCGGGCAAGCCCCTTACGGCTACAAATGGGAAGGAAAGAAATTACGCCTTGATCCTAAGGAAGCGCCTATCAGAAAGCTGTTATATGAGATATATAAGAAAACCAAACGTATAAAGACTACAGCACGAGAATTAAACGAATTAGGGCATCGTACCCGTAATGGCTCAAAATTCACAGGTACAACAGTAGAAAGATTACTTAAAGACCCAATTGCAAAAGGGTTACGGAGGGCAAACTATACAAAAAGCACCGGTGAAGGCAAGAAATGGATAATCAAACCTGAAAGCGAATGGATTGAAATTCCATGTCCATCAATTGTTGACGAAGAGCTTTGGAATGATTGTTACATTATAATGGAGAATTCCATTACCCGAAGGGTTGCCGTTGGCCCAAGGCCAGTATTCCTTTTGTCAGGGTTTGTACATTGTAGCTGTGGCAAGAAAATGTATGTGTATAACAACAACAAGGATTATAAATGCACTCCTTGCAAACGCAAGATTCCTGTTTCCGATCTCGATGAAATTTATCATTCTCAATTAAAATCATTCCTTTTTTCTGATTCCGATTTGAATTCATTTTCTGAAAAATCCGATCAACAAATAAAAGAAAAACAAAATCTTTTGGAGATTTCAAAAGATAGTTATGACAAGCTAAAAAAGCGATTGGAACAGCAATTGAATCTACGTTTAGATGGTGAGTTAAGTAAACAAGATTTCCAATCCTTCTATCAGCCACTTCAAATACAGCTCCGGCAAATGGAAGAGCAAATACCTATACTAGAAGCTGAAATAGACTTCCTTAAAATACAACTATTATCTTCCGATATTGTGATAACTGAAGCCAAGACTTTATATGAGAACTGGAACAAACTACCGTTTGATGAAAAACGGTCAATTGTTGAAACAATTACCGAACATATTGAAATACAATCCGATACCATCAATATATCTCTTATTCCTATCTCAGTTCAGCCAACAACCCCTACCTCTTTAGAAACCGTGAGAAATGGTGACGCAACCATGTCCGTGCGGATATTATAATCATCCCGAAAAAGAATGCAGTTGCCCGCCAGGCGCTGTACAAAAATATCTGAATAAAATTTCAGGCCCTTTATTAGACCGGATAGATCTCCATGTTGAAGTAACTCCTGTGGCCTTTAATGAATTATCTTCCACTCAGGATTTTGAAAAAAGTGAAAGTATCCGAGAGCGCGTTATCCGGGCCAGAGAGAAACAGGCCGAAAGATATAAAGACAATCCAGGTGTTTATTGCAATGCCCAAATGAGCAGCAAAACACTTAAGGAAATTTGTGTCATTACCAAGGTTGGATCTAATCTTTTAAAAATAGCTATGGAAAAACTGAATCTCTCCGCCCGCGCTTACGACCGTATTTTGAAGGTAAGCCGCACTATTGCTGATCTTGCGGGTAGTGATGAAATAAAACCCGAGCATCTTGCCGAGGCAATACAATACAGAAGCCTGGACAGGGAAGGCTGGGCAGGATGAGATGTGTCTGATTAGAAAATGCCGGTATTTGTTGGTTTACTGCAAGACGAAAATGTAATCTTCTTTCGCTTATTTTTGCAGTTATGGAAAATCTGCTAAGGCAAATAGATATTTTAAAACAAACCATCAATAATTTTTCAACGGATGAAGAAAACGCCCCTGAAGTTTTCAGGATCCAGTTTATTGGCTCTAATGGTTCCGTAAAATCGTTGATGAGCGAAATGAAAAATGTGGCTCCGGAAAATAAAAAAGCGATGGGCCAGGCACTAAACGATCTTAAACTTCTGGCGGAAAATAAATGGGAGGAACTTAAGAACTTAACAGCCGACAAGAAACCCTCTAATGAAAAAAAGATTGACCTCACCCTTCCTGGCGATTCTTTACCGTTAGGAAGCAGGCACCCGATAAGCATCGTTAGAAATAAAATAGTTTCTATTTTTCAACGCCTCGGATTTGCGATAGCCGAAGGTCCTGAGATAGAAGACGACTGGCATAATTTCACCGCTTTAAACTTACCGGAAAATCACCCTGCGAGGGACATGCAGGATACTTTTTATGTTTCCCAAAATCCTGCCTGGATGCTTCGTACACATACCAGCAGCGTACAGGTGCGCGAAATGGAAAAAGGAAAATTACCAATTCGTATTATTTGCCCCGGCCGCGTTTATAGAAATGAAACCATTAGCGCCAGAGCACATTGCTTTTTTCACCAGGTAGAGGGTTTGTACATTGCGGACGATGTTTCATTTGCCGATTTAAAACAAACACTTTATTTTTTTGTGAAGGAGATGTTTGGTGAAGATATCAAAGTGCGTTTTCGTCCCTCCTATTTTCCTTTTACAGAGCCAAGCGCTGAAATGGATATTAGCTGCCTTATCTGCGGCGGCAAAGGATGTAACGTATGCAAACACACAGGATGGGTAGAAATTCTGGGGTGTGGAATGGTGCATCCAAATGTGCTGGAAAACTGTGGTATTGATTCTAAGAAGTATTCAGGGTTCGCTTTTGGAATGGGCATCGAACGAATTACGATGCTTAAATACCAGATAAAAGATTTGCGCATCTTTAGTGAAAATGATGTAAGGTTTTTGAAGCAATTTGAGAGTGCAGTCTAAGGGAAGCAACTTTTCTCTAAATAAGAATTACGCCTATTTGTTTGTTTACTGAAATAATAAAACCCATGACCATCACCATTTGCGTTTGCGGAGCAGGAACTATGGGCAGCGGTATCGCGCAGGTGGCTGCTCAAAGTGGCTTTGATACAATTCTTTATGATGTAAATGAAAATGTGCTTAGGAATGCAAAAATTTCTATTCAAAAAAATCTTCAGTATCTAACTGATAAAAATAAAATTACTGCACAGGAAAAAGTTGCCATTTTCAATCGTATTTCATTCACGCTAGACATTAAAGACTGCACCGCGTTTGTAATTATCGAAGCTATTATTGAAAAAGAAGAAGCTAAAGTTTCTTTGTTTAATGACTTGGCAACATACAATAATGAAGAGGTCATTTTTGCCACCAACACTTCTTCGCTTTCCGTTTCATCAATACAGGAGAAAATTATTTTTCCTCAACGCGTTGTGGGGATGCATTTTTTTAATCCGGCATACGCGATGAAATTGGTAGAAGTAGTAAAAGGTCTGCAAACCAATGATCAAATAGCAAAAACTGTTTTTGATATTTGTAAACAAATGGGTAAGATTCCTGTAATGTGCAAAGATTTCCCGGGCTTTATCGTCAACCGCGTGGCAAGACATTATTATTTAGAATCGCTGAAAATAGTAGAAGAAGGAATTGCATCGTTTGAACAGGTGGACGAAATTTTAGAAGCCTCAGGTTTTAAAATGGGACCGTTTAAATTAATGGACCTGATTGGCATAGATATTAATCTCGCTGTGACGGAAAGTTTGTATGAGGCGTTTGACAAGTTGAAGCGTTTTGAACCTTCCCAAATTCAAATAGAAAAGCTAAAAAGGAATGAATTAGGAAAAAAAACGGGAAAAGGATTCTATATTTATCCTGATAAATAAGAAAGGTTGAATCAACATTATTTCTCTAAACAATTTTTCTAAACTCCGAAATGCTACAAGAGAACTCTCGTTCAGAAAAAAATAGCTCCAACAAAATTCTCGTAACCGGCGGCTCCGGTCTTGTAGGGAAAGAATTGATCAGACAATTGCTTGATGAAGGAGAAAGCGTTAGGGCAACTTATCATTCTACTCCAATTTCCATTTCTCATCCCAACCTTGAATTAACGCAGTGTGACATTCTTGATGTGATAGCTCTTGAAGATTGCATGCGCGGGATCAAACATGTTTATCATAGCGCAGCCAGTGTTTCTTTTGATCCAAAAGATAAAATGAAAATACTGAAGATGAATATTGAAGGGACTACCAATATCGTGAACGCTTGTATTGATGCCAGTGTTGAAAAATTAGTTCATGTAAGTTCAGGAGCTGCCTTGGGCAGAATAAGAGAAGGAGAAACGGTGACTGAAGAAATGAACTGGAGTGAAGAAACGAATAACAGCAATTATGGAGAATCAAAATACCTGAGTGAACTGGAAGTGTGGCGAGGTATAGGCGAAGGTTTGCAAGCAGTAATTGTAAATCCAACTTTAATATTGGGAGGTGATAATTGGGACAGCAGCTCTTCAGCAATATTTAAAAAGGCATATGAGGAATTCGAGTGGTACACTGACGGCGTTACCGGTGTAGTGGATGTAGGGGATGTAGCCAGGGCAATGACCCTGCTAATGAATAGCGAAATCTCTGGCCAACGTTTTATTTTAAACGGTGAGAATTTACCTTACAGAGAAATATTTACAAGAATTGCCGAATGTTTTAATAAAAGACCTCCCTATAAAAAAGTTACTCCTTTAATTGCTGAAGTAATATGGAGGGCTGAAGCATTGAGAGCAAAATTTACGGGAAAAAAGCCTTTGCTAACGAAAGAAACCGTACGAACCGCACAGGCGAAAGTATATTTTGATAATGGCAAAATTTTAAATGCGCTTCCACGTTTTCAATTCACGAAGATATCTGACACGATAGAGCATACCTGCTCAAAACTGAAAGAAAAATACAGCCTTTAATTAAAAATCATCCGAATGAAAACTAATTTTCAAATTCTCTTTGTCGTCGTTTTTATTTTTATTCTTTCTTTATTGTTAGGCCCGGGTATGTTGAAAGCTCAAACCTCTTTTTACAAAGTAAAAGGAAAAGTAATTGACAAAAATACACGGTTGCCATTGCAAGGAGCTTCTGTATTTGCACAAAATACAACGATTGGCGAGGCGACAGATTCTGCAGGAAATTTTAGTATCTATCTTCCCGAAGGTGGTTACTCTTTAGCAACCACCTATACCGGCTACGAAACGGAAACAATTCGAATCAATCATGCGACCTCTCTAAACGATAGCCTGGTAATAGAATTAAATCCTGACCAAAAATCTTTGGAAGCTGTTACTATTGTAATCAACCCTGAAGTAAAAAATCGATGGGAAAAATATGGATCTTTCTTTACAGATAATTTTATAGGGCAAACAAAATTTGCAAAACAATGTGTGATCAAAAATCCGGAAGTACTTCATTTTTATTTTAGCAAGAAAAACGACAAATTGAAAGTGCTTGCAAAGGAGCCGCTGATCGTTGACAATTTTGCCCTGGGATATACCCTGAAATTTGCAATTGATTCGTTCACTAACTATTATCACACACATACCAATTTGTTTATCGGCTATCCGCTATTTGAAAAAATGCAGGGCGATTCTGCGCAACAGAAAGTATGGGATAAAAACAGGGCTTCTGCTTATAAAGGTTCTATGTTGCAATTTATGCGAAGCCTTTATTCACAGACATTAGAGGACGAGGGTTTTCAACTTCAGTTCATCGTGAAGAATAATGGACAAGACTACCCTATTCCGCTTGAAGATCTTTATGGTGCGATAAATTATCAAATCGATGACAGTACCAACGTAGTGGCATTCCGTCCTAATCAGCAGGAGGTAGCGGTGATCTACACAGATGCTACACCTGAAAAAATCTACCTTGATATGGACTCTACGGTTAACAAAAACTTTCAATTATCCACCCTCATTTTCCCAAAAGACGAAACTTTTTATATCGAACAAAATGGATTCTTTTATGACCAGGAGGATCTGATCACTAATGGCTACCTGGGATTTAAAAAGATGGGAGATATGCTTCCTTATGACTATGAACCGGAGTGAGAAGATGTTTGAAGTAAAGAAGTTTGATGTAAGATTCGAAGATGTACCACGCAGTAATGTCTGATGTTTGAATATCCCAAATTGAGCGCCTTGTTATCAAAACGAATCATATGTTCTTATATCAGACATCTCGAAATCGGACATCATACATTCTGAATGTTTTTAACTTTTTCCCAAATCTCGGGAAGTCTTTTTAGAAAAACCAATTCCCTT
>Ga0207933_1003086_pt1 | contig 10132 bp, 10 predicted proteins | sample NGESurdeep092012_4_FD_184488 | JGI IMG/M metagenome (GOLD analysis project Ga0207933, IMG submission 184488) | Arctic peat soil microbial communities from Barrow, Alaska - NGEE Surface sample F53-3 deep-092012 (SPAdes) | ecosystem: Environmental > Terrestrial > Soil > Wetlands > Peat ...
TTCGGGAGGCCGCCAGCTTCTCGACATGGTCGGCGAAATTCTCACGTACGCCAAGGCTGCCGCGAATCGACTGCGCCTCGTCCCAACCGAGTTCGATCTGGGAGACGTGGTCCGTAAGGTCAGCGAGATCAACGAAGCCCTCGCGCGACGACGCTCGCTCGCGGTCGCGACTGAGATGCCGCCCAATCTGCCTCCGCTGATCGCAGATCGTGAGAAAGTGACGCACGTGCTCAACAACCTCATCGGGAACGCCATCGATTTCACGCCCGCCGGGGGACACATATGGGTGCGCGCCTGGCACGCCGATGACAGCGGCAGGCCAGCACACTTCATCGAAGTCGGCGATGACGGGATAGGCATCGCGTCGGAGCACCAGCAACTCGTGTTCGACGAGTTTGCGCAGGTGGACGCGTCGGCGTCGCGACAGCATCACGGTACGGGACTCGGACTTACTATAGCGCGCCGGCTGGTCGAGTTGCACGGCGGCAACATCTGGGTCGAGAGCAAGCCCGGCGAGGGCTCGCGTTTCATCTTCACACTTCCCGGCCCCGCCCACGCGCCTGCTGATCGTTGAAGACAGCGCGCTGACTTCGTCGGCCCTGCGGCTACTGTTTCAGGAAAGCGGCTACAGCGTGGAAGTTGCGTCGACTGTCCACGAAGCCGTACAGCTTGGCTCGCAGCACGACGTCGACATGATGCTGCTTGACCTTTCGCTGCCCGATGGAGATGGATTGTTGGCGCTCGAGCGTCTCCGGAGAGCGGGACACGAACCGCTGACCACTGTCGCGCTCACAGGACACGATGACGATGACGTGCGTCAGCGATGCATCGCCGCCGGCTGTTCGGAAGTGTTGCTCAAGCCGGTTCCGATTGCGCGACTACTGGCGCTGGTACGATCGCTCTGAATTCGGCACCAGTTATCCGCTCCGGCTGGAACTGCTCGCCACTCCGCTGCACCACGCCGCGCACGACTTCCTCCACTGTGATAAGTGGCGCGTCTGCCTCGGCAACGATATCGACCGACCAATGTCCCCGATCAGTTCCCTTCACCGTGGACCGGTAGCTGGCGCAATAGACTATGTGCCGCGGTGCGTGCGATTCGACCGTCGGATCCGGGTACGCAGCCACTACAGCTACCGCAGCCTCGACACCAGACTGCCGGATCACCGGGAATAGATATAACTCCGCGACCTGATCATAGCCCACGCGGTCGGCGATTTCGCGAAAGAAGCGCTCGGTGGTCTCGTTCATTGGTACAAAGCTCGCACGCGGACCCCGCCATGACAATGCGCAGCCAGTGTGCGGTTGCGGACCTGAGTGACAGGCCGCTTGTCGCCGCGCCCGGTGCCAATGTCAGAGCAGCGTAACCGGATCGCGATCGAAGGTCACCCGCAAGCCGTGGCGAGCGGGCACGCTGAAGCGCTCAAGAAAGTACCGACCTACCCTCGTCAGCTCGTTCGGGTGATCGCTCTTGAGCAGCGCATGCCACCGCCACCGTGTCTTTATTCGGTCAACGGCGCTCGGCGCAGGGCCAACCACACTCACGCCCGCACTATCCCGCGAGCGCAGCAGGCGACGAAGCCACTCGGTTCCGGCAATCGCCAGCTCCGCGACACTCGATTCAGTGGTACCGCTGAAGACTATGTTCGCGAGCCTGTTGTTCGGAGGATACGGCGGCTGTGAGCGTCCAGCCAGTTCTTCGGTAACGAAGGAGTTGTAATCGTGCGCAACCGCGCACGTAACCGCATGATGACCCGGGATGCGCGTCTGGATCAGTACCTCGCCGCCCCGGGTCCCGCGGCCGGCGCGTCCTGCAACCTGGCTGAGCAGTTGAAAACACCGTTCACTGGCGCGAAAATCCGGCAGGTTTATACCCACGTCCGCATCGATGACTCCGACAAGCGTGACGTTGGGAAAGTCGAGGCCCTTCGCGATCATTTGCGTGCCGAGGAGAATATCCACTTCGCCGGCGCCGACGCGATCGAGAATTGACGCGTGCGCCCATTTACCCGACGTAGTATCAACGTCCATGCGGGCCACGCGCGCTGATGGAAAGCGCTCGCATACAAGCCGCTCGACCTGCTGCGTACCGAGCCCGCGGCGCCGCAACGTCACCCCGCCGCACCGCTTGCACACACGCTGTGGCGCTTCCTGATGCATGCAATAGTGGCAGACCAGCCGTTCCGGAGACCGATGATAGGTGAGCGTAATACTGCAATTCGGACAAGTAGCTACGTTGCCGCACGTTTCGCACTGTACGAACGCGGAATATCCGCGCCGATTGAGCAACAGAATGGTTTGCTCCGAACGCTCCAGGCGCGCGGCGATAGCCGCGTCGAGCTGGCTACTCACCACCCGCTGATATTCTTCCTGGCCAGCGGCCTCCGCGCCGCTCGCAACGAGCTTCCTCAGATCGACGACACTGACCGCAGGCAGCGATGCTCCGCCCACGCGACGCGGCAGCGATAGCAACGTGTACTTCTCGGCTACTGCATTTGTCCACGTCTCGAGCGATGGCGTAGCACTGCCGAGCACCACGATCGCCCCCTCCTGAGTAGCGCGAACTATGGCAGTTTCACGCGCGTGGTAACGCGGCGTCTCCCCCTGTTTATAGCTGGACTCGTGCTCTTCATCGACGATAATCGCGCCGATATTCGACAATGGCGCGAATATCGCCGAGCGGGCGCCGACGGCAATGCGTTTCTGTCCGAGCTTGAGCGCCAGCCACGCGTCGTATCGCTCGCCATCGCTCAAGCCGCTGTGGAGCACCGCGACATCGTCTCCGAATACCGCGCGGAAACGATCTACTGTCTGAGGCGTGAGCGCGATCTCGGGCACCAGCACGATCGCCGTCTTGCCACGTCGCTCGACGATCTCGCGCAGTAGTTCGATGTACACGAGAGTCTTGCCACTTCCGGTCACACCGTGAAGCAGAAAGACTTCACCAGGTCGTGCATTTTTCATTCTTTCGATCGCGGCGATCTGCTCGTCTGTCGGAATGTGGCGCGGCTCGACGCGTCCCACCCGCGCCGCGAATGGGTCACGCTCTACACGCTCACGATCGATCGTGACGAGCGCGCGCTTCTCGAGCGCTCTGAGGACAGACGGCGAGAATTTGAGCTGCTCGAGCAAGTGCTCGACGCTGGTCGAGCCGTTCAGCGATTCGATCAGTTCGAACAACGCACGCTGCTGCGGCGCCCGGGCGAATGCCTTCTCTCGCTGGAGCAGAGTGGGAATATCGTCTCTGATCCGGACCACGCGCTGGGTCTTGAGCGTTGGCTGTGGCTGCGCGGCGCCAGTAAGGACCGCCGGAAGGACACTTCGCAGTACCAGTCCGAGCGGCACTACGTAGTAGTCCGATATCCAGCGCGACAGCGAGAGCAGCGAATCATCCAGCGCGGGTTGCGCATCGGGCAGCGCAGACACGGCCTTCACATGTCCGCGGGCCGGCGGTTCCGCGTCCGTCGCCACGACGATGCCGATTTCCTGTCGTTTTCGGAAAGGCACCAGGACGCGGCTGCCAATTCGCGCCTCATGCTCGTACTCACCGTCGAGCGAGTATACGAACGTCTGGAAGAGCGGAACCGGCAGCGCGACCTCCACGAGACGGTGCGCTCCGTCGGTCACGCTGGCGGGCGCCTCGCAACGCCCAGTCCCGGCGCATCGACGAGAGCAACGCGCCCTTCAGCGATTGTCGCACCGACGAACGGATCGCGCGCAAGGAGCGCCGCTCCATCGAAATCGGCAGTATCCAGCAGCGGGGCCAGTTGAGCGATTGCGGAGATGCCCAGTGAAGTCTCGATCATGCAGCCAGCCATCACACCGAGATTATGCGCGCGGGCCGTATGGATCAGCCGCAGCGCTTCAGTCAGGCTACCGCACTTCGCGAGCTTGATGTTTACGGCGTCGCAAGCTCCAGCAATTCGCGGTACATCAGACGCGATCAGACAGGACTCGTCGGCGATCACCGGCAACCCGCATCGCTCTCGAACGAAACGCAAGCCGTCAATGTCCGCGGCGGCAACCGGCTGTTCCAGCGACTCCACATCGTACGCGCGCAGCATCGCGGCGCGCGCGACCGCTACGTGCGGTGCCCAGGCCGCGTTGGCGTCGACGCGAAGGGTCTTGTTGGGTGCCGCCTCGCGCACAGTACGGACGATTTCCTCATCGCGCTCGGTACCGAGCTTGATCTTGAGAATGGGATATTGCGCCGCATCCAGTACGCGACGTTTGAGCCCTTGCACGTCGTCTATTGCGATGGTAAAGCTCGACAGCGGGAGTTTGTCCGTGCTCAGCCCCCACAGCCGGTGCAGTGAAACCCCAAGTCTGCGTGCATGGAGATCGTGCAGTGCTGAGCTGAGTGCCGCACGCGCCGACGCATTGCCACGTAAGGCGGCGAGCAATGCGGCCTCGGTGGCTTCGACTGACCACGCTTCGGCGGATTCGACAATCGGGCGATACCGTTCGAGCGCTGCGACGACAGTATCCGCAGACTCGCCGTAGTATCGGTTGGGCGCGGCCTCGCCCATGCCGACGAGCTCGCCGTCGGCAATCGAGACGACCACGTTCTCGTGACCGGAATAACCCCACCGAGCGATAACGAACGGCAGTCTGGTTTCGAGTGAAATGCGCTCCCAGGAGAGCTTCATGAACTCGTGACGAACGACGGAAGCGCGCGAGAGAGCCAGCCGTTACGCTTCTCCGGGTTCGGCGCACCGGTCTGCGCCAGATACTGGATCAGCGCGTCGGCGACTTCGTTTCCGCGCTGATATCGCGCGGCCGGATCCTTGGCGAGACATCTCATCACGACTGTAGACAATGCCTGAGGTACGCGTGAGTCAACGACGTCAGGCGCAACCGGAATCTCTTCAAGATGCTTGGAAGTGATCGAGTAGATGTCGGCGCCGTCGAATGGCACGAAGCCTACCAGAGTCTCATACATGACGATCCCAAGCGTGTAGAGATCGCTGCGCCCGTCGAGCAAACGACCGCGAGCCTGCTCTGGCGACATGTAATGAGGCGTCCCCATGACGTGCCCTGTCCCCGTCATGCGTCCGCGAAAGTGCGCCGTCGCAATTCCAAAATCCGTCACCACCGCGTGTTCATCTTCGTCGAACAGAACATTATCCGGCTTGATGTCGCGATGAACGACGCCGTGCCGGTGCGCGTAGTCGAGCGCACTCGCCACCTGGGCGCAGACGGCCGCAACCCGCTCCGGCGCGAGCGATCTGCGGCCTGAGATGCGATCGCCGAGTGTGCCGCGAGAGAGATACGGCATCACCGTGTAGACATGCTGTTCCGTCATGCCGAAATCGATGATGTTGCACACGTGCGGGTGCACCAGCTGTGCCGCCGTTTCAGCCTCGCGCCGAAAGCGTTCCCGCATGTCCGCGTCGCGAGCGAGATGCGGGTGCAAAACCTTGAGTACAACGGGTCGATCCAGCGCCGTGTGCATGGCGTAGTAAACCGTTGCCATTCCTCCGTCGCCGATGCGATGCGAAACACTATACCGGCCGCCGATCACGTGCCTGAGCGACGTGATGTCGGCGTCCGGGCGCTCCTCCCGCGCCGTCACCGCAGGCAAGGAAGTGTCGCAGCGTGTGCATCGCGCCGCAGTCCCTCGATTCCATGAACCGCACGATGGACAGAACATCGCTATCCGCCCAGTTCCATGCGCACGTATTCATACGGCGGACGCCCGTCTGTCCTCTGCTCGATCAAACCCATTGCTTCGTGCAGTTTGGCGTAATGCACGTCCAGCCAGCGCGCGAGCACGGACTCGTCGCGGAACACCGTGCCCGGCGGCGCCGGCACGACGGGTCCCTGCGCGCTCAGAGAATCGATGACATGCAGGTAGTTCTGGAGGTCGGCGTCATCGGGCTTCACACGCACGTATGCCGCGGGCGCAACAACCGCAGCGAGGTCGCGATATGACACGAGGCTGACATCGTCGGCCTCGAGCAGCTTGACGTCGGAAGTGTCCAAGTCGATCACCCCGTACAAGCGCAACGCCTTGATTGCGCGACTAGCCATTACCTGCGCCTTGCGGTGCCATGGCGTGAGGCCACTTCACACCCTTGATGATCGAGAAGTTCATTGAACGCTCGCGCGAAAGATCTCGCAGCAACGCAGTCTCGCGCACGAGCGCCTGACGAGCTTCGGCCCAGCCCGCCCTTCTTAGCGCGCGTCCCATCACCTGCAACTTGGCCTGCCAGTTGAGTTGCAGCGCAGATTCATCATTGGCCGACGCCAGCTCATCGTCGCACTCGTTAGTCCAGTCCTTAACCTGAATGTCGACAACTCCAGCGTCGCGCAATATCTGCTTCCATTCCACGAGCAGGCGCGGACGGAGTCCGAGCCGTTCCACAACCTGTTCTCGACGCGATTCTGGCAGCTCAGAGCTCCAGGTGAGCTGGAGCAACACGACGGCGCCCATCGGCTTCGTGACGCGCACAAGTTCCGCCACCGCCGTTTCGGCGCTTGCGGCGGCTGCAATCGCCGGCTCGCCGATCGCGGCGTCAAAGACATCGCTCTCGTACGGCAAGTCATCGAGCGTCGCATTCTCATAGGCCAGGCTCAAGCCCGTCTCGCGCGCGTGGTCTGCCGCCTGCGCGATGTCTTCCTCGTCCGGATCCACTCCGGTAACCGATGCCCCCGTGCGACGCGCCAGCCACTCGGTGGTGATTCCGCGCCCACAACCGGCAACCACGATCTCCTGGCCGGCCTCGAGATCAGCAAGCCGGGCGACCTCGCGGTAGAGATCCTCTCCCGTGGCTCGCCAGCGATCGATGATCGCCATCTGCACGAGCCGAAGAACTGCCGGTGCGGGTGTGCTCCTGTTCCCCTCAGCCATCACGCGAAAGCTAACCCTGCAGGCGGCAAACCGGCGAGTGCGCGCGTGTGCACGACGACTGCCTCACCGAGACGGGCTGGCGTGTAGCCGCCCTCGAGTACGCTCACAAGCCGTCCGTCGCATGCGGTATCGGCCCTTGACGCCACAAAACGAGTGAGCCGGTCTATATGCTCCATATCGAGAGTAAATCCGCCAATAGCGTCGCCTGCGAGGCAATCAAAGCCGGCGGACACCAGGATGAGATTCGGTTTAAAATCTGCGATCAAGCTATCGAACGCCCGTTCGAATGCATCCACGTATTGCATTGGATCAAGACCGGCGGCCATTGGCACGTTGAGCACCGTCTGGTGCGGCCCACGGTCGCCTGCAGCGCCAGTTCCGGGATAGAATGGCCACTGATGCATCGAGAGGAACCGGGTCGACGGATCATCCTGAACCAGCGCTTGCGTGCCGTTCCCGTGATGTACGTCCCAGTCCGCAATGAGGACACGTTCTGCGCCATGGACCTTGCGTGCGTAATGCGCGCCCAGGGCTACGTTGCCGAAGATGCAGAACCCCATCGACCGATCGCGAAGGGCGTGATGCCCAGGCGGCCGTACCGCGCAGAAGCTGCGTACGGCCCGTCCGTCCATCGCCATGTCGACCGCGTCCAGAACACATCCAGCGCCGGCCCGAGCTGCATCCCAGGTCCCCTCGCTCGCAACCGTGTCGACATCCAGCCTTCCGCCTCCGGCTTCGCATATGGCCTGTACCGACTCTATATAGTCGCGGTCGTGTACGAGTGCGAGCTCATCGATAGTTGCGTGCCGGCCCTGCACATGCTCGAGCTGCTGGAACAGCTCGAAATCGCTCCGGAGTGCGCGCATTATCGCGACAAGGCGCCCCACATGCTCGGGGTGCCCCCATCCAGTGTCGTGGCGTCCGCAGTCGGAATGCGAGACAAAGGCCGGACGCATTTCCCTGGGGTTAGTTCGCTGCTGCATTCTTCAAGCTAGTGAACTCGTCCAGCCCCACAGCTAAAGCCGCGTGACCGATTCGTGGTCGGTGGCATCTGGCCACCGACCGAGACGCAGTTATGGCGTTTCTACCGAACCGCGCGCCGACGCCGGTAGGCAACAAGCAGCGTGGAGCCATCCAGCACACCGGCCTCCGACAGCGTCAACGACTCGTCGAATATCTCGCAGCCGTTCAGCTTTACGGAAAACTCGTCAGGGAACAAGGCGTCTGGCATCAACGCGCTCAATGCATACATCTTCGCGGTGCGAATGGAATCCGACGCGCGGCCATCCAGGCGAACCACGTCCCAGACCGCGGGCACTTCCGCGCGAAAACGGATGACCTCTCCAGATCCAGACTCACCGATTGATATGACGCCCGGCCGGGCACGCAGCGAGTTAGCGAAGGCACCGTTCAAGCGGACACCTGGCTCGACGCCGGTAGCTCGCGCGGAATTCCGCCAACGCCTGGTGGATCGGACGTAGGGAGCGACGACAGGAATCGTGCGACCTGCTGGTCGAACATGTATGTCGAACCCGTCACGACTGTCAGGCCGTCTCGCTGCATCACGCCAATAACAACTTCCTCTCCGCCCATGCCACGCATCGACACAAAACCCGGACCTTCCATATCGAGGAAGGCCGTGTAGATGGAATTGCTTCGCGAGAAGAACCGCTTGGCCGCGGCCAGCACCTCAGCGGGGGAGAGCGGCGTGAACGCCTCCTGAAGTGTCCTTTGAGTCTGCGACATGCACCAAATCTAACCGCACAGCTCGCGGACTAGCCAGTCAGCCGTTAAGAAGCGATTCGATCTGCCTTGTGAGCGGCCCGAAGCTGAGCTCGGCAGCGGCAGTTCTGCGCGCAACTTCGTCAGCCGACTCTCGCTGCCCTTCTGCAAACAGATCGCCGACGATCCACGGGCCCGCCGCCGGATTACGCCACCAGTCGTCGTCAAACCGACTGGTCAGGCTCTGGTCAAGCACCGCCTGAAGCTGCCAGGCGCGGAGATAGCGCGCGGAGTAGAACCGCGCATCGAGATCCAGGAACGCGTCCGCGCGCCGGTACCTGAACCCTGTCGCCGCGCCCAGGATCTCCACGTAAAGATCCGGCAGTGACTTCCAGTCCACCGAGCCGCTGTACAAGTGCCTTTCATAAAGCAGCTTGGCGCAGTAGCGACGCACGAAGTGCAATTCCTCGAACCCGGCAAAGCGGAGAAACTCGGCCGCACGATTCCTGTCCATCCCCGTGTAGCGCTGTAGCCATCCGCGGTGGCGCATCAGGTGATCGAACAGCATCGCGTACGCTTCCGTTACGGAATTGTCGCCGAGCCAGCGATACTCGAATGGGTAGTCCGCGCGCACATTGCTGAAATGAAGCGCGTGCCCGAGCTCGTGGAGAAACGCTGAATAGTCCGACTGCCCGCCGCGCGGCCGCAGCACGAGATAGACTTCGTCCGGAATACGTACTGGCGAGCAGAAGGCGCGGGAGCGCTTCCCTGCGCGATCACCCACATCAAATTTGATGCGCCCGGATGACGCAGAGTCAATGCCCATGTCCGCGCAACAACGCTGAATTACGCCCTCCATCCCACTCGCTGGGAACGCGTAATCGAATTCACGAAGACGAAACATTGCCAGCGCGTCGGCGCGCGTAGCTTCACCAGGGACAATCCCGAATGCCTTCAACTGTTCGTGGAGGGTCGATGTCCACATCGAATCGGTGTCGCGAAGAAATTGCTCGCACTGGGCTGCGGTTGTCACAAGTGATATCCCGCTGACCGCTTCGAAAGTGCCATTGTAGCCAGGCGCGATGCCGAGCTGTTCGACGGCGTCGCGCTCACGTTGCAGGCGCTCCAGTCTGAGCGGCGCAAGCGACTCCTCGACGACTCGAGCTCGCGCGGAGTCTATGGCGTCGCGATCCTTCGCACTCGTGCTGTTTGCAATGTCGATTGCTGCGCGCTGATATGGAATGACACGCCCATCCCCAACTCTGATTACCGACTCGTTCTCGAGCGTAACCTCGCGCTCTTCAAGCGGCGCAAGTTGACGCGAGAGGCGCGATTCGACCTGCCATTCCAGCAGCATCCGCGCCGAACGGGCCTCTTCAGAGCCGGAGCTAGCGGTACGTGATCGCTCGACGCATTCGGCAAAGGCATCATCGCTGAGTATGTCGGAGTAACGGGCGTAGATGGCCTGCAACGAAGCATCCTGCTTGAGGCCTGAGTACACGAGATATCCCTCGCGCGCGACATCCTCGTTGAATGTCTGCGCGCGCTCGCGTAATC
>Ga0207933_1003088_pt1 | contig 10131 bp, 7 predicted proteins | sample NGESurdeep092012_4_FD_184488 | JGI IMG/M metagenome (GOLD analysis project Ga0207933, IMG submission 184488) | Arctic peat soil microbial communities from Barrow, Alaska - NGEE Surface sample F53-3 deep-092012 (SPAdes) | ecosystem: Environmental > Terrestrial > Soil > Wetlands > Peat ...
AGGCCGCCAGCCGCTTGCAGCCCGACGCACTCGCATCCGAGATCGGGAGATCGGCCCGCCAGATGGCCGAATCGACCAGCGAGCGGGTTCGGAGTGCTGTCTCGGTGGGCCGGACCGAGATGCAACAACACGAAGAGGAGCTGTGGCGGGAACTGGCCGAGCGGAGAATGGTTCCGGGCCTGCCGGTGTCTCCGGAGGATGACGAGTGGTTGCAAGGCTCGATCGGTTCGGCACCGTCGCCTCCGCGGGCCGAGCCACCATCAATGAGCATCGAATCGCGTCCGAGGGGCACAGGTTCCCCAGCTGAGTTGACAGGGGCATCCGCGGAATCGACACCGGATCCCGCGCCGAAGAGTCGGGGCCGGCGCCGCAAGCGGGTCCGCGCGACGAAATCAGCCTCTCACCTGGGCAACTAAGCTCTTAAGTCGTGACCTCTGGCACGATGATGACCGCCGACCAACTTCGCTCCGCCTTCACCAGGTTCTTCACGGACCGCGGTCACGTCGTGGTGCCTTCCGCCGGTTTGGTTCCCCACGACCCCTCGGTGCTGTTCACGATTGCCGGCATGGTGCCGTTCAAGCCCTTCTTCGTGGGAGACGAGACCGCTCCCTGGCCCCGGGCCACTTCGATCCAGAAATGCTTCCGGACCGTCGACATCGACCTGGTCGGATTCACCCGCCGGCATTGCACGTTCTTCGAGATGTTGGGGAATTTCAGCTTCGGGGACTACTTCAAGGATCTGGCTATTCCCTACGCCTGGGAACTGGTCACCGAAGTGCTCGGGATGGACACCGACCGGCTGTGGATCACCGTCCACGACAGCGATGACGAGGCGGAGCAGATCTGGCGCGACGGGGTGGGGGTTCCCGCCGACCGCATCCAGCGGCTGGGCGAGGACAATTTCTGGAAGATGGGGGAGACCGGGCCGTGTGGCCCCAGCTCGGAGATCTTCTTCGACATGGGCGCCGAGTACGGCGAGCCCGGAGGCCCCGCCCACGGGGGCAGCGAGCGGTTCGTGGAGATCTGGAACCTGGTCTTCATGCAGTACAACCGGCGGGACGAGGACACCATCGAGCCACTTCCCCGTCCCAGCATCGACACCGGGGCCGGTCTGGAGCGGATCCTCCCGATCGTCCAGGGAGTCGACTCGATCTTCGCCACCGATCTGTTTGTGCCCATGATCGAGGAGGCCCAGTCGATCACCGGCCGCACCTACGGCGAGGACGAGAAGACCGACGTGGGACTCCGGATACTCGCCGACCACGGCCGGGCCATGTCGATGTTGGTGGCCGACGGGGTGCTCCCGGCCAACGAAGGGCGCGGCTACGTGCTCCGCCGGGTCATCCGGCGGGCGGTGCGCCGCGGCCGGCAGCTCGGCGTCGACCAGACCTTCACCCCTCGACTGGTGGATGCCGCCATCGGCACCTTGGGCGAGACCTACCCGGAGCTGGCGGAGAGCCACGGCCTCATTGCCGAAGTGGTGGTCCGGGAGGAGGAGGGATTCCTGCGCACGCTGGCCTCCGGATCCTCGATCCTGGAGGCGCAGCTGGCGACAGGGGAGGTCACCCTCCCCGGGGAGGTCGCCTTCAAGCTCCACGACACTTATGGCTTTCCGGTGGAGCTCACCGTCGAGATTGCCGAGGAGGCCGGCGTCGAAGTCGATCTTGTCGGGTTCGAGGCGGCCATGGATGCCCAGCGCAGCCAGGCCCGGGCCGCCGCCCGGAGCGGCAAGGCGGCTGCTGGGCAGAACGCCTACCGGTCGATCCTCGACAACGAGGGCCAGACCCAGTTCATCGGCCAGTATCCGGACAGCTACTCGGCGCCGGCTCGAATCGTCGGTGTCCTCACCGACCCCGATCCGGCCCACCCGGGTCAGGCGGAGATCTTCCTCGACCGCACCCCCTTCTACGCCGAGAGTGGTGGACAGGTCGGCGACACCGGGACCATCGTCACCGAGACGGGGACCGCCCTGGTCTATGACACGGTGTACGCCCTTCCGGGCCTGACCGCTCACCGGGCGCGCATCACCGGCGAGGTGTTCGCCGGCCAGGACGCCCTGGCCACCATCGATGCCCCCCGCCGGGATTCGCTCCGCCGCAACCACACCGGTACTCACCTTTTGCATGCGGCCCTGCGGAACGTGCTGGGCGACCATGTCCACCAACAGGGCTCGTTGGTGGCCCCCGACCGGTTGCGGTTCGATTTCAGCCACCCGGGGTCGGTCGCGCCCGAGGAGCTCTCGGCGGTGGCCGCCATGGCCAATGCCGACGTCCTGACCGATTCCGAGGTCATGGTGATGGAGACGACCAAGTCGGAGGCGGAGGCCATGGGCGCGCTGGCCTTCTTCAAGGACAAGTACGGCGATCGGGTGCGGGTGGTGCGGGCCGGACCCCACTCCATCGAGCTGTGCGGCGGCACCCACGTCGGGGCGCTCGGCATGATCGGACCCATCAGCGTGGTGTCCGAGTCGTCCATCGGCTCCAATACCCGACGGATCGAGGCGGTGACCGGGGCTGGGGCGTTCGACCGCATCGTGGCCCGGGAGGGTTTACTGAGCGAGGCTGCCGAACTGCTGCGGACCGAGCCGGAGAACGTGCCGGAGACCATCGAGCGTCTGCTCGAGCGCCAGCGCAACGCCGAGAAGACCCTCGAGCGCCTGAAGAGCCGCCAGATGCAGGGCGACGCCGCCTCGTTGGCGGCCGAGGCGGTGGACGGGATGGTGGTGGCCCGCCGGGACGGCCTGGCTCCCGACGAGCTCCGTGACCTGGCCCAGAGCGCCCGCAAGGTGGCCGATCTGCGTGCGGTGGTGCTGGGAGGCAGCCCCGACGGTGTCAAGGCCGCGGTGGCGGTCGCCGTCAACGGAGCCACCGCCGGGTCGACGTCGGGCCCGGCGCTTCACGCCGGGAACCTGGTGAAGCGCGTCGCCCCGCTCCTCGGCGGCGGCGGCGGCGGCTCGCCGGAGGTGGCGGTGGCCGGCGGCCCGGATCCGTCAGGGATCGACAATGCCCTCGACGAGGCCCGGAAGTCCCTCGCCGGTGGGTGATGGTGAGCAAGACTGTCTGGATGACGCCGCGGGGGCGAGGTCAGTGGTCGCATTGGTAACGGGGGGTCGGGTCGTCGGTATCGACCTGGGCAGCCATCGGATCGGGGTGGCGGTGAGCAATCCGGGTCGGACCCTTGCCTCCCCCCGGACCACGGTGATCCGGTCGGGGGATCCCGGGCGCGACCGCCGCATCCTGGTTGACCTGGTCGTCGAGGAGGAGGCGACGGTGGTGATCGTCGGCCTTCCCCTCTCCCTGGACGGGTCGCGGGGTCGGGCGGCCGTCGAAGCGGAGGCCGAGGCCGAGGCCCTCCGACCGCTGCTCGGTTTCCACGCCGTCGAGGTGGAGTTGTTCGACGAGCGCCTCACCACCGTCACCGCTCACCAGTCACTGGGCGCGGGGGGCAAGAGCAGCCGGGCGCGACGGAAAGTCATCGACCAGGCGGCGGCCACCGTGATGCTGCAGGCCTGGCTCGAAGCCCAGCGGGACGCCCGGTGACCACCGGGGACCCCGGGAACGCCGGGACTCCCGAGGACCCCCACCATCAGGGCCAGGATGAACCGCCAAGCGGGGGAGAAACCGCCCCCGGGGCCGATGCAGGCCACCCGGATGCGAACCCGGCGGGAGGTTCGCTTCCCGTGCCGGAAGGCTGGGTCAACCGGCCCGATCCGCTCGTCGTGCCGACCTCCAAGTTCACCCCCGACGTGGATCCCGACGACCGAGGAAGCGAGGGGGCCGGGCCCAGGTCGGGGAGGTCGGGGGCCGCCCACCGGCGAGGTCGAGGTCGAGGTCGAGGTGGCGCAGGTGGCGGAGGCGCGCCCACCCGCTTTGCCCACCACCCCTACCGGATCGCCGGGTTGGTCTTCGTGGTGGTCGGGGTGGTCGTGGTTGTGGGTGGCTACCTGTGGTTGAACCGCGAGGCCAACCCGTCGGGGCCGAAGGGGGCCCAGGTCATCGTGGCGGTGCCCAAGGGTGCCGGCATCAGCTCGTTCTCCGGCACCCTGGCAAAGGACGGGGTCATCTCCAGTTCGCTGGCCTTCCGAATCTGGATCAGCATCCATGGGGATCCAGGGGTGTTCACCGGGTCTTACGCCTTCAACAAGAACGACAGCTTCGCCACCGTCAAGAGTGTGCTGGCCAGCGGACCCAATGTCTTCGATCTGGAGGTCCTGCCGGGGTTCACGGTGGCGGAGGTCGCCACCCGGATCGGCCAGTTCCCCGGCCACAGTGGAGCCGCGTTCAAGGCATTGGCCACCGGGGGATCCCTCCACTCGCCGTGGCAGCCCATCGGGGTGACCAGCCTCGACGGGCTCCTGGGCACCGGGAGCTACCAGCTCGTCCCCGGTGAATCCGACACCCAATTGCTGACCCAGATGATCGACCGCTTCGACGCGGTCGCCAACAGCCTGAACCTCACCGCCCGGTCCGCCGCCCTCGGACTGACCCCGTACCAGGCGATCACCATGGCGTCCATCGTGGAAAAGGAAGGGGTCATCCAAAAGAACCTGGGTCCCGTCGCCCGGGTCATCCTCAACCGCGTGGCCAAGAACATGCCCTTGCAGATGGACTCAACGGTGCTCTACTCCGAGGGTCGCGACGGGGGAGCGGTGACCAGTGCCGACCTCAAGCTGCAGTCGCCGTACAACACGTACCTCAACAACGGGCTCACCCCGACGCCGATCTGCTTCGCATCCCCGGCCGCCCTCCAGGCCGCCCTCAACCCCCCAGCCGGTTCCTGGCTGTACTTCGTTGTGGTGCAACAGGACGGCACCGAGGCCTTCTCCGACACCTACACACAACAGCTGGCCAACCAGGCGCTCGCCACCCAGCGCGGGCTGCCGTAGCCGGCATGACGACCCAATGACGACCGGCATGCCGACCCAATGAGTACCCAATGACGACCCAATGACGACCCAATCCCCGGTCCCGGAAGAGATGGATCCGGCGTCGGTGTCGAAGCTGGCCCTGTCGGCGGGAACCACGGTGGTCGGCGTGATCGGGGATCCGGTGGCCCACTCCTTGTCGCCCCGTCTTCACAACCTGGCCTTCGCCCATCTCGGGCTCGACTGGGTGTCGGTGGGCTTCCGGGTGGTCGAAGGCAACGCCCCTGCCGCCCTGGTCGGCGCTCGGGCGCTGGGGATCAAAGGGCTGTCGGTGACGATGCCCCACAAGGCCGAGGTCGTAACCCACCTGGACCGGCTCACCGAGATCGCCGACCGGGTGGGGGCGGTGAACTGCGTGACCAATGTCGACGGCGTGCTGACCGGCGACAACACCGATGGTCGGGGACTGGTCGAGGCACTCCGCCGCGGCGGCCACTTCGATCCGGAGGGACGACGGTGCCTGGTGGTCGGAGCCGGCGGGGCAGCCAGATCGGTCATTGCCGCCCTGGCCGACGCCGGGGCCTCCGAGGTGGTGGTGGTGAACCGGACCCCGGAGCGGGCAGTGACGGCCGCGGCGTTGGCCGGAGTGGTCGGCCGGGTCGGTGACCCGGATGACGTGAGCGGGTCCGACCTGGTGGTCAACGCCACCCCGACCGGCATGGCGGCGGCCTCAGCCAGCCCCGACCGGTGGGCCCTCGACCCCGCCCGGCTGGGCCCGAACCAGCTGGCGGTGGACCTGGTGTACCACCCGGCGGTCACCCCGTGGCTGGAGGCGGCCCGGAGCCGGGGGGCCGAGGTCCTCAACGGGCTGGGCATGCTTGTCCACCAGGCCGCGCTCCAGCTCGAAACGTGGACTGGCCAGGAGCCCCCTGTGGACGCCATGTGGCGAGCTATTGGGGAGTTCACCGCCGAGTAACCTTGTCCGAGCGCCATGGTGAACTACGCCCCTGCACACGTTGGCCGCCGGCCTCGAGATCTCACCGCCCGGTTCGACGTGGTCCTGGTCGGGACAGCGATCCTGCTGGCCGTCACCGGGGTGGTGATGATCTACTCAGCCACCCGGGGGAGTCAAGCGCTGGCGGGGCTAGATCCCCGCTACTACCTGAAGCGTCAGGCCATCTTCATGATCATCGGGGTCGTCGTCATGGTCGCCTTGGCCGTCTTCGACTACCGGCGTCTCGAACAGGTCAGCACCATCCTCTACGTCGGTACGTTGTTCGCTCTGTTGGGCGTGTACGTAATCGGGACAAGTGCAAAGGGGTCCCAGCGGTGGTTCCCACTGGGCCCGTTTCAGGTGCAACCGTCGGAGTTCGCCACCCTGACGGTGATTGTGGCCATGGCGACCTATTGTGCCCGACGTCGCGAAGGGTTGGATTTTCGGGACCTTATCCGACTCCTCATCCTGGCCGTTGTGCCGATCTTGTTGGTTATCAAACAACCTGACCTCGGAACCGGAATTGTGCTCAGTGTGATTCTGGTGGTGATGTTGGCGGCGGCCGGCATGCCGGGGCGATACCTGGTGATGGTCATCGTCGGCGCCGCGTTGATCGTGGTGGTGGCGCTCAAGGTGGGGTTACTTCAGCACTACCAGATCGTCCGCTTGACCAGCTTCATCAACCCGAACGGCGCCGGTTCGACTGCCGCCTACAACGTCACCCAGGCGAAGGATGCCATCGGGGCGGGGGGGCTGTTCGGAAAGGGGTTGTTCCACGGTGCCCAGACCAACCTTGCCTACGTTCCGTCCCAACAGACCGACTTCATCTTCTCCGCCGTAGGCGAACAGGTCGGCTTCGTGGGCTCGAGCCTGCTGCTGTTCCTCTACGGCGTGGTGGCGTGGCGGATAATCCGGACCGCGCAGCTGGCCCGGGACGAGTTCGGCCGCCTTCTGTGTGCCGGCGTCTTCGCCCTGCTGGTGTTCTCGGTGTTCGAGAACGTTGGCATGAACATGGGCATCATGCCGGTCGCCGGCATTCCGCTCCCTTTCCTGTCCTACGGAGGCTCCGCCGTGGTGGTCTTCTTCGCTGCCATCGGCATCACTGCCAGCGTGCACGCCCGGAGTCTCCGATGACCGAGACGTCGAGGCAGCCGGTCGGCCCGCCTCCCGTCCAGGTGCCGGAAGAGCCTCCCATCCCGCCACTGGAGGACGCCGCCGCTCACAGTGAGGTCACCGGTCCGGACGATGTCTCCGGTCAGGGCGATGTCTCCGGTCAGGGCGATGTCTCCGGTCAGGGCGGTGTCTCCGGTCGTTCAGGGCCGGTCGAAGTGACCCCGAGCGAACCGGTCGCCCAGGATCGCGCCGATGCCCCCGTCGGCACCCCCGCCCTGCTGATGTCGCCGGCCCCGCCGGGGGAGTACCGCATGGCCATCGTCACATCGGTGACGATGGATCTCCCCGTCCAGCACCCCACCGTCGTTCTGCGGGAGACGGAGTCACCCCGTCGCCAACTCTCGTTCTCGGTCGGCCTCCAGGACGGCATCGCCATCTCTCACGCCCTACGCCGGGTCCCCACCCCTCGCCCGCTCACTCACGAACTGGTGGCCGGCATCCTGCAGGCCTTCGACATCGATGTCGTGGCGGTCCGTCTGGTCGGCAGGCAGGGGAATACCTACTTTGCCGAATTGGACCTGCGGGGTCGGAATGGGCGCTCGGTACAGTCGTGCCGTCCGTCCGATGCCCTGACCATCGCCCTCCGTCAGCCGGTGCCTGTACCGATTCTGATCGACTCGAGATTGTTCGAAGTACTGGGCGACGTCGCCCCGGCCTGATCCGGGCATCGCGCATAGGACATCGCCCGCGGTTCAACTCCGTCGGGGTCAGCCCCGGGGTCCGGCCAGCAGGGCTCTTCGAGCCGCCTCGGTTTTTTCGAACTGCTCCTTTTCGTCAGCGTCTGCCGTGGTGGCACCCTCGTCCGAGATGCGCATCAGCAGCGCTATCAAGATGTAGTTGGCGATGAGGGCCGACCCTCCATAGGAGACGAAGGGGAGGGTGATCCCGGTGAGGGGAAGCAGTCTCACCACGCCTCCGATGATGAAGAACGCCTGGAAGCCGATGATGACGGTCAACCCGGTGGCCGTCAGCTTGGAGAACTCGGACTTGGCCGACTGGGCAGCTCGCAGTCCGGCCCCGACAATGAGGAGGAACGCCACCACCACCATGGTGGAGCCGAACAGTCCCATCTCCTCGGCGATGCCGGCGAAAATGAAGTCGGTGTTTGCGTTGGGGATCAACCCTGGTGACCCGAGTCCGAGTCCGGTCCCCCCGATGCCGCCGCTGCCGAGCGAATACCAGGCCTGACGCAGCTGGTATCCCGGGTCATTCGGCGGGATGATCTTCCACGGGTCGAGCCAGGTTTCCACCCGGATGTGGGTTTGGGCGAAGTAATGGGATGAGATATAAGCGCCGATGCCGAAGAGCACCACTCCGAGGACGAGGTACCCGGTCCTTCCGGTGGTCACCCATAACAGGGCGATGAACAGGGTGAACAACAGGGCGGAGAAGCCGATGTCGTGTTCGAGGCTCATGACCCCGATAGCGAACACCCAGGCCAGAACGATGGGCACCAAGGGCCGGGGGTCGACAACCAGCCGGTTACCGAAACGAGCGGTGGGAATAGTGAGCAGCTCGCGTTTTTCGGCAAAGTAGGAGGCAAAGAAGATGCAGAGCACGATCTTGGCCAACTCCACGGGCTGGAACTCGAGGGATCCGACGTGGACCCAGAGCCGGGCGCCATTGATGTTGGCTCCGAGGTGGGGCACCAATGGCGCCAGGAGCAAGCCCACGCCGGCGACCAGCAGCAGGTAACGGTACCGGTCGAGGTCCCGGGATCGGCGGACGACGATCAGGGTGGCGATGTAGGCGCCGACACCGACGGCGGTCCACGTCGCCTGTAGTGGCGCGTAGTGGGTCTCGTGCCTTGGATAGAGGTCGAGGCGCACGATCATCATGTAGCCGATGCCGTTCAAAAGGAAGGCAATCGGAAGGATGGCGGCATTGGCGTTCGGCGCGAATATTCGATTGGCAATATGGGCAGCGGCGCCCAGCACAAACATGAGGACCAGCAACGGAATCGAGTCGGACGGCAATTTGGAGGTATTGCCCAAGACCATCAGGGTGTAGGCGGCGATGATGATGAGCGAAGCGAACACCAGCAGGCCCAATTCGGTCCGGCGACGCGCCTTTACCCCCCGCACACGGCGTTTCGCCTGAGAATTTCGCAACGTCAGCACCGACACGGGGGCGATCCTACTGGCGCACTCGCAATGTCTGCGGACACCTGAAATGTCCCTAGGGCCCTGCCCGCATCCAGGAATGGTGCTCGTTCTGGCCTCGGGGACGATGCGGGGCGCTCACCGTGACCATCGGGGACCTCGATTCCGACCCGGTCGACTCCGTCAGGTAGTTGGGCCGTCAAGGGGGAACGTCCCCTGGGTGGGCTCTGGATCGTTTCCCGGCCGGCCCTCGGACCCTCGCCCGCCGGATGGGCCCTCCGGTCCCTGGCCGTTGGAGGAGGGATCGGCGGGCTCCCCGGCCGCCGGGTCGATATGACGTCGAACTTGGTAGCGATGGAGGAAGAACAGGTGCAGGCGCCGGTACAAGGTGCCCCGCTCGAACTCGAGCGACGCGTAGGCCAACCCCCCGAAGGGGATGGGAAGCCAGAAGTTGACGGCCCGGTAGGCCAGCACCGCGGACAGGGCCTGGTCGGCGGTGGGGCCGAAACTGGTGATCATCGAAACCAGGACGAACTCGACGATCCCGAGGCCGCCCGGGGTGATCGGGATGGCGGCGAGAACGTTGGCCAGCCCGTAGGCCACCATCAGATCCACCGGCGAGATGAAGTGGGAGAAGGCACCGACGAAGACCCAGAGCGAGGCGGCGTCGAGCAACCAGTTGGCGGTGGCCCACATCAAGGCCCGGTACAGCAGGGGGCGGTTCTCCAGCAGGAGGGCGAAACGCTCGGCGACTCGTTCCACTGAGGCGGCGATCCGGTCGGGGTTGCGGAAGTGGAGCCGGACAGTGATCCGCCCGACCAACTCCTTGGCCCGCTCCTGACCCCGGGTGAGCAGATAGAAGATGCCTCCGAAGGCGGTCATCACGATGACCCCTAGGGTGGCGGCCACCGTGACCAGGATCGACACCGAGACGCTGGCCCCGCCGGTATGGCCAGTGGGCGGGTGGAACCCGTGGATGACCAGAAACACCACCAGGC
>Ga0207933_1003090_pt1 | contig 10126 bp, 12 predicted proteins | sample NGESurdeep092012_4_FD_184488 | JGI IMG/M metagenome (GOLD analysis project Ga0207933, IMG submission 184488) | Arctic peat soil microbial communities from Barrow, Alaska - NGEE Surface sample F53-3 deep-092012 (SPAdes) | ecosystem: Environmental > Terrestrial > Soil > Wetlands > Peat ...
TCAATCGTTCGGTTCATCGAGGACATGTATTCTCCGGATTGCGGTGGAGCAGACTTGGCATCCCTGTAATGAACGCTCTGGCAAATTCATTGTCAATCGGCACGCGCTGATGCTCGCGCACCTGCTCGTGTCGCATCTGAGCTTATGCACTGATGAACGAAGGCACGAGTTTCGGACGCGACGCGATCCCAGTTGAAATGATTCGTCACTGCAGATCGGCCCGCCGCGCCCATGCGCGAGCGGAGCGAGGGGTCGCCAACTATCGTGCTTATAGCCGAAGCAGCTGCAGCCGAGTCGGACGGATCCACGATGATCCCGGTTTCGCCGTCGCGAACGGCGGACCGCACTCCTCCGGAATTGCCGGCAACAGACGGAATCCCGCTAGCAGCAGCCTCAACGAATGAAATCCCGAATCCCTCGACGTTCACGCTGTTGTCGAGCCTCGAAAGTCCTACGTAGACGCTGGCAGTAGCATAGGCATCTGCCAGCGACGCATCATCCAGATGCCCGACCAGATGTACCCTTTTGGCAACCCCAAGTGCCGCCGCCACCGAACGCAGCCTTGATTCATCATCACCCTTCCCAACAATTACATACTGAAGGTCGGGAAATTCATCCGCCAGTAATCCAAGCGCTCGAATTGCTGTGTCCTGACCCTTATGCGGGACGAGGCGAGCAACGGTGAGCATCATGGGCGCCGCGCCGATGCCAAGTTTGGCGCGGAGTTGGCCAGTGTTGCGCTCGGGATTGAATTGTTGCGGGTCCGTGCCGAGATCGATCGCGGCGACTGGCGGCGGTGTTGTCACACCCACTTCACGCATTACGTCGTGCGCGAGTGTCGCAGTCCATTCGGAATTGGCGATCACCGCAGCGGCATCACTGAACAGTCGATATGCGCTCACGCGTTTGGTCCAGTGGCGCGATGTCTTGCGCCGCTCGTGCAGCAAGTCGCCTCCATTCACGTACATCACGTACGGAACCTGAGTCCTCTTATGCGCCCACCAGACCGCGTAACCGACCGGTCGTATCTCGCCGCAATGGATTACGTCGATCCCGGTTGCGCAGCGTTGTGCGAGCCAGCGTCCCCACCTGATCTCATTCGCAAACAGTTTTGCCTTGGATGCGGCAAAGTCCTGGCGATCGATCCTGAATTGCGCCTCGGCGTCGGGAGCGCGCGCGGCCGCGTGGGCCACGGTCGAGACGGTCATTGGCTCGCCATATCGTCGAACCAGTTCCGCGTGTCGCCGCGCCATCCCGCCACTTTCGGGCGGAAAGTTCTGGGTGACGAAGATGTTGCTTAAAGGCGCGGACAATCAGCGCTTTGATGCAGTTCAGTTCTTACTTCAGCGAGCATGTGTTTGCCGTCGTGATATGGAAATATGTGTTGCTACTTGGGCCTCAGCCCATATCTGTCTATGTGGTCATGTGGGACAATATCTTCAAACAAGATTGTCCCGCTCTCCATTCGGTAAACGACTCTGTCCCCATCGGTACACCGTGCCTCGTTATAGTACTTGTCGGGCTCGATTGGTTTTACTCGCATGCCGGGCGTTGGATCATCTGACAAAAGTGCAATGATGACTTTGTCGGTACCTTTTTTATCCTGGACTTGCAATCCCCTGTAGGCTTTCGCCCATTGCGCCGAAAACCTGGCATCGAAGAATGATCTTTTGTGCGACATTCGCCCTTAACGCTTCTTCGAACCAGCGCTATTCTCTTCTTTCAGAGAGTCCAGGTAACGTTGTGTTTCTGCGCTTCCTCTCGTACGGATGAAGCGACCCTCCCGGAAGTCCTCTTCTGCGGCGGCAATGCGGGACTGGATCTCGGGCGAATGAAACCACATCTGGTCTCGGGGGACCATCTCCACGGGAACCAGCTCAAAGGTTCCACTGTCCGATCGATCCACACGCAATAGCGTACCGGACGACAAGCCTAGAGCGTCTCGCATTTCTCGGGGAAGAGTGGTACGTCCCTTTGGATCGATGGTCAGGCAGCCAATTGTCTGTGTCATATCTCATTCCCGGTGAATATTCTTCGTCCCATTTCGGTAAAATACCATTGTACCGCAATTCCGTTCCGATGTCAACGTATTTACCGGCAGGATGGCCATCAGACAAGCCTGTTTTGACCTCGACGGTGAGCATGCCGATGGTGGGATTGCGAAGCAACAGTGCCACTCGTCATGACCGCGGGAAGCGTGTACGGGACCGACCAATCGGGTTGCTGACTTTTAGGTGCCCCTATTCCGCTCGGCCCTTTTCCGGGCATCAAAAACGGCCTCCGAATCGGGGGCCGTTTGTCATTCGTTTTCATAGTAGAATGCCCAGAGCGAGACTCGAACTCGCACGATGTTGCCATCGGGGGATTTTGAGTCCCCTGCGTCTACCGGTTCCGCCATCCGGGCCAACGAGGGAGAATTTAACTTTTTCCCTCGTGTGGAACAACTAAAATGCGACAATCGACGGAAAATTCATAAACCGCCATGAACCGTCATGGACGGGTACCGGAACCCGCCCCTATCACACCCGCATCTTAAGCGTCTCTTTTTCCGCAAGCGAGAGTTCCCCGTAGCCTGCTACATGCCGACCTCCGAACAGCTCGACGGATTCGACGACAACGACAGTGACGACAACGAAGAAACTCAAGACCTAGAGTTCGATGCGTTGAGTCGAGCATTAGCACGTAGCGTGTTCGAGTCGGTCCTGGGTCGATTGCGGAAGGAGGTAATTGGTCACGACGATGTGCTCCAGCATCTGGCATTGGTTGCGGCCCAGCATACGGCGGTCAAGTCTGGCGGTCGGGTGCTGCTGGTGGGGCCCAGCGGATGCGGAAAGACAACGCTGGCGCGAGCGTTGGCAGCGAGCCTGAGCCTACCGTCGGTACTCATCGAAGCGCCAGAGTTCAGTGAAACGAACTGGGAAGGAACCAACCTAGCTGATGTCATGGGCCAGCTCTACTCTGATTCGGTGGACATGCTGGGTGCGAGTGCGAACAGGGGCATGGCCGCCATGGATTTGATGCAGCGCAGTGTAGTCATTATTGACGAGATAGACAAAATCACTAGCGCGGGTTGGGGTTCCCCGAGTTCTCGGGAGTACCGTCGGGGTAAGCAGCAGAGTCTTCTTCCACTGCTGGGAACAGGCACGCTCAATTTTCGGATATCGAAGCAGGGCCCCACGGTTCCGTTCAAGGCCGAGGGGATGCTGATTATTTGCTGCGGCGTTTTCGATGGCTTGCCAGACCGCAACATTGCATCAAGAGATCTCGTTGCTCTAGGATTGATGCCTGAGTTGGTAGACAGGATGGGTTCTATCCACCGGCTCAGGCCACTCGCCACATCACAACTAACGACCATTATCAGCGCCGGCATGACCGCAGTGTCTGATACCGTCAGTGCGTTCGGCTATACGCTTGAGGTCCTTCCTGAGACGCTCATCTACGCCGCACAGTTGGTTCAACAGGGTATCGGCGGAACCAGAGCGGCCACCAGCTGGCTGCGCGTAGCGGCAGAGTCACGGTGCTTGGCCATGCTGGACCAACACACGGCGGAGGGATCCAGCTGCATCATCACACCAGACGACTTGGTTGGTGCGAGAGTCGCGAGGAGAGGGCGAGGGCGACGACCACCCGACCCGCCGCCGGATGATGATGACGACGACACAAAAGAACCCTGGGAATCCCGCCACAGGTAGTTGATGCGTGCCCAACTCCGGGCATAGTGTCTACGCATGACGACCACGCGTAACCGCCGAAAGAAGCCAGTCACCGAACTTCGTATGCGGGAGACTGAGCTACAAATCCTCATGCATGCATCCATAACCAAGCGGCCATTCACCCAGCGCCAGGCTGGTTACCGATGGGGCGCTTATGATGACCGTGACCCTGCCACAGCGTATCGCGCACTCAGCAGACTGGTTCAGCGTGGATATCTCGAAGCACGTCGTGTCAGGCCAAGGCTCGGTGCGGCGAGCCCCAAGTGCTATTTAGCAACGCCCGCCGGGGCCGCCGTGTACAACCTAGCGTCACCGTCGCCGCGGCTAGTCTACTGGGACCCATCACGACTGGATGAAGGACTCCAGTATTCAGAAATGATGCTCGAGCGGGAATCTGAAGGATGGAAATTCATCCCGCGGGAACACGCGCATCGGTTCGTAATCGGAGCAGCGTTGGCCAAACTAAAGACTAGAGCGCTCACAGATACCGAGCGACATGTACAGGAATTGTTGTCACGAGCACGGCCAGTAAAACTTCCATTTGATGCACTTGCACACGGACCTACCCGAATTGTGCGGATGATAATCGAGGCGCGTAAGGGACTCAGTGTGGGTAGGCTTTTGAAACTTCTACCACCACTCGGCCTCGCCGGGCAGCTCGACTTTGAATTAGTCGGAACAGTGCACGAGCGTCTTGAAGGAGTAGAGCGCTTGCTCAAAACGGGCGAATGGAACAGACAGCACTTGCCTGTCACGGTTCATCGTGTCCCGCACATGTTGAAACGAGACGACCCGAATACGGTTGCAAGTGTGCGAGAGAAACGGTTCGCCTAACATGTAGAAAGTTGGAATCGCCAGCTGTCGGTTGCCCATACGCACCGCCTTCTCGTGTGGGCAGCGTTAAGGGCTTTGAATTCTATTCACAGGCGGTACTTCCCTCTATGAGCCGTAGTCTGAACGGGTTAGTTACAAAAACCGCCACAGACAGGGGTTGTTATCCACTGGAGGTGCATCAAACGAAGGGGTTTCGCGCTAAGCCATCTGTCCCGTAGTACCTAGGGATGGACACGTGCGCGTACATCACGCGAGATCTCACAATCGATCAGCCACCCGGGTCTCTAACCGACCGGGACCTGCTGAATCTTTTCGGCGGAGGGGATGCGAGCCGGTACTCACGACAGCGGCAGTACCGCCAGGTCCCGCTGGCCAATGGCCAATTTGCGACCGAAAGCACGGAGACTGTGACGATAGATGGTACCGCCGGAAGAACGTTGTCACCGCCGGCCAACCATGTACGGCGCAGGTCCGGGCGCTTGGTCCAGATAATAGACGGCGCCCTCGGGTGCCTGACTCTCGCGGTTGGAATCATCGCACTGCCCGTTCTTGGATACTGGCTTGCGGGATCCCGCACGGCGGGCGGGTTCTTTGGCCTGGCACTCTGGGCCCTCTGGGCGCTCGGTAGTTTGTTCCGGCGTTAGTGAAGCCAAGCTGACACGGGGGCTTGTTTCCTGATGCTCTAGCACTGTAGCGTGCAGGTAACAGGTCACCTGACAATACCAGAACATCGGTAGGACCTGCGGTCTGCTTTGTCCGGGAGGCGCGACACCCCAACTCACCTTGGGGTGTTCGTGTATCCATGGGCGAATCTGTCCCGGTTTGTGAGACCACTACATATATGGTACGGAAATCAGTACAGGAATGTCCGCGAAAAGTTTTTTCTGCGTGGGCTTGTTGGCGGTGCGTCGTCCGGCATAGAGTCTTCGAGTAGCCGATAGTCGGTTACCGGTTGTGAAGCGAATCTCCCCGCTAATCACGACTGACACGCAGACCAGACTACTCAGATGCCACCGCAAGAATCTTCGAATGCCTCAGCGCTCAGCGCCGATGGCCGCACGTCCTCGCCTGAATCAGGTTCAGCGCAGGGATTTATCAAACTGTCCCGGAAATATCTGGGAAGCGAAGAGTGGCTTTCCGGTGAAACCTTTAGCTCCCGCGAAGCCTGGATTGACATAATCAGTTTGGCGAACTGGGGGGCTTGGTCCCGGACGACCAGTGCCGGCACGCTCTTGGTCCTTCAGCGTGGGCAATTTTCTGCCAGCGTCCGGTTCCTATCCAGCAGGTGGGGTTGGAGCAAGGGCGCGGTCGAGCGTTTTATGGCCAAGTTGGTTCGGGAAAACCGAATCCAGCGGGCCGAAAATACCCCGTCTTTTGACCCCTGCAAACCGGGACACCAACCGGGACACCAACCGGGACACCCCAAACGGGGAGATTTGGGACACATCCCAATCGTGTATGTCATTGTGAAATATGACTATTACCAGGGCTCTACTGACAAATCCGGGACAGCCCGAATGCGCGATTTTGGGACACCGAACGAGACACCAACCGAGCCAAAGGTAAGAGAGGGAAAGAAACTACAAGAAGAAAAACAACTAGAACAACATGGCGGGTCGGCTGACACCCAAGCCTTGCCGGCTGGCGCCGGCGTGAGTGTTCCCGAATCGATGTGGTCGGCCTGGGCCGAGAACGCCGACAGCGCCATCGATGTGGTCGGTACCATCGTGGGCTGCATCGAGCCTTCGCCTGAACGGGACATGCCGGCTGACGAAGCCAAGCAGCCGTCTGAAGGCACCGTCCTGATGCTCCCGCTTATAGCGTCTGTCGAACCGACCGTCCCCTCGGCCAAGCCCAAGGGGGGCTTCCCACCAGCATTTGAACGCCTCTGGGCGGCGTACCCTAAGCGGGCTGGAGGGAACCCCAAGAAAGGCGCCTTTGCAAAGTGGAAAGCCACGCAGAGGCGGGGTGCGAGTGTCGCACAACTCCAGCGAGCGGCGGAGGTCTATGCCCTCCACTGCCGCGGGAAGTCAAAAGCAGCGCGATTCATCGAGTTCACCGGCTATGTGTCGCAGGCTGAGACGTTCTTCGGTCCGACTGAAAAATGGCGGGATTGGCTGACTCCTGCGACCGCCGCTCCAACCCCTCCCCCAGCACAAGAAGTCGCCGGGCTTTGGGAATTAATCGATAGAACCGCGACGTTCTAAAAACGAAAAACAGGAACCTTCGCTCATCCACACTCACCCAAACCTTGGCATCCGTCATGTCTCCCGCACTAGAAATCGCTAACCGCTCCAATCGCCTCACTGAGCTCTGCAACGAACGCGTAGCCGGCGCTCTGACGCTCGCAAACACGAAGTTCAAGGGGTATGACCTGCCCTGGCTGAATCTCCAGCAGCATACTGACACACTTCTGCCCGGCGACTTGGTAGTGTTCGCAGCATACACCGGCTCCGGCAAGACAACCGTCGTCCAGAACCTGACCGACCACTGGGCCAAGAATGGCCACAGCATATTGGTATTCCCAACTGAGCAGCGGCCAGATGCCATGACGTTGAAACAGGGATGCCTCATGGCCGGGATCCCGCTGATGGACGCACGCCGTGGACGGCTCAACAGCGATTGGAAAGCGAAGCTGGACGCCGCCATCGCGCTGCAGGGACAAGCGCCGTATGACCGCGTGACTTACTACCCGTCACCAGAACCAACTACCAGCGAAGTCCTCGAAGCTATTAAGGCGGCAGCCGCGAAAGGCGTGGGCATTTTCGTGGTGGATTACCTGGGACGCATCGACTACAGCGACATCAAGACAGGGGCTGAGTGGGAGCGCGTGAAAGTGTTCGTTCGCCAACTGAAGAACCTCGCCGTGAAACTTCACGTGCTGGTCATCGCGTGTGCGCAGATGATGAAAGGAGAATCCGCCGCGTTGGCCGCACATCGTAAGCCAGACATGGGGAACATCCAGGGCGGTCAAGCCATCGGCCAGGAAGCAGACATTTGTCTTGGCATCTACCAGCCTCTCGCGAAGACGGCCACTGACCTGCAACTCCAGGAGGTACAGCGCGGAAGCCTGAACGTGGAAGAGGTTATCGAGAAGGCCACAGCCGCCATAGTCGTTCTGAAACACCGGGAGGACGGTTCACGCCGTGGACGTCATGCGCTTTTCTGGGTGAAGCACAACCGACTCGTCATGAGAAACACACTGGACGCCGTAATGCCAGAGGAGCTTGAGTTCAGCGAGTATGAGCGTGACATGGAACGCACGCACGACGGCTATCTCTTTTCACCTGAAGGGCTGGCAGCAGAGTTCGAGAGTATCCGGAAGAACCGAGTGGGTGGACCCGACGCATTTGACCAGTAAGTGTAGCGCGCGATGCCACAGGGTTGAGGGAGCCTGTGTGAGCCAGGGGCGAGTTACGCGGTTGCTGGGTCGCGTCGTTTCGGTGGTGGTCTCATCCCGGCGGGTGGGTTCTAAGACTCGTGGCAGGATCCCTGTAGTCTGTGCCATGCTACCATACTTCCTCATCGCGTGGTTGTTCAGACGACTTCTCTTCGGCGTCCTGTCCGCAGTCTTCGTGGCGGCTCTCGTGCTGGCACTGGTGGCCTCTCCGCGCCCGATGTGTCTCTAGGCTTGGCAGCGGCCCCTCCTGCGGCGCATGATGAGTATGTCGGGTCATCGCGGCCTGACTGGTGCCGCGCCGATTCGGGTTTGGTGTCCAAATCGTGTCTCAACAAACCGCCAAACCTACAAAGCCCGTTGACGCTAGCTCGCGTATGGTTCCCCCTTTAAGGCACCTACTGGAGTGGCTACCGGTTTTGGTACCGCCGGGCCCGGAAGATTGCTTTGAGCCGCACGACTTCACGTCGCGGCTAGCGTACGCAGCACCAAGGCTGAAGAGCCTGAAATTCTGGAGCAGATACGGCTCCAAACGGGACGACGCCACACTTACGATTTCTTTTTGCGTCGTGATGGAGATGTTGATATCGAGCTCCGTGGCTTTTGCTTGGCGGAGGTTCTCTTCCGACTTTTTCGTCCGAGCCGTCAGGAGCGCGGGCCCGTTGTTTCCATCTACTGGAGCATCAAGAAGAAGTACGCGGCCATGGTTCAGAGTGTCGGTATCAAGGACGGCGTCGTGACGCACGTTGATGTGTCTACGGCAGGAGTCGCCGACACATCCGAAGCGCTGCTGCAGTGGCTGAGAGACCGCGAGAACGGCAAGCTGGGGCTGCCCAGCAAGGCCGCTATCGAACGTGCCTCACTTGTCGATGGCGCATTTAAAGGCCTGCTGCGTGAGCAAGCGTAGCAGCGACGAGGACGCGAATCTCTTACGCGGACCCACTGAGGTGCAACCCTATCTATGGGTTGCAAAATCGGATAGTCGCCTCGGGATCCCGCGACGGTGCGGGGTCAGAGCTTTGCTGTAACCTGGTCCCTCCGAACCCTCATCAGTACTGGTCGGGATTTGTCGCGTCATTCCGTGCTACTGCCCTACTTGCAATCAGCCACGTCGGCGGACTTGTATAGAGCCATGAGCATTAATGGCAACACACGGGAGCGCTTACAGCTGGTGGTTGACGAGTCGAGACTTGAGCACATGTCTCGTCCCTACGATCCCCCTCTGGTAGATGTACGCACTCTGCTCGAAATGCTGGCTCTCGCGGATGTACAGCCTGACGCCCTCTGGTTAGTCCGCCACGGAACGCCGGTCGTTCCGGCCCTTCTGGACACGTATGCCGCTATCAACAAGGAAGCGGAGCGGAGCGATGGAATGTTCCCCCGGTATGCGGCGGTTGTTCGAATAATCTCTACCGATGGAACCATTGTTTACGAATTGCTGATGTCAGACGCCCTATCCCACCTGGCGAATGATTTGGGGGACGCCGTTTCGCTTGGTAAGGCCTTCTTCAAGGCGTTCGACTTGGAAGACGAAATCTCGTTGGAGATGGTTTTTCAAGCCGACCTCAGGGACGTAATAACGACCGTAGGCGGGGTCCGAAGATAGACGGTGCGATGAGCGGTTTGGTGGAACCACGGTAGGGGGCTGACGCCGGCGAGATCCCCGAGGCGTCACCCGTTGAGCGGCAAAGCTCCTGTATGCTGGGTTATGCCTACAAACCCGCCCCAGCGAATCAACCCCGACTGGTCCGCTGGGCCAAGTGCGCTTCGCATCGCCGCGGAGTCTTCCGGGTTATGGGTGCCAAGCGCAGACGGCGGGGACGTGACTATCGGGATGCTGGACTACACGGTAACCGCAAGCGTACAGCAACAGCAGCCGCAAGTGCCAGCTGATGGTGAGATGCCAGACGCCGGTTCAGAGACTCTCGTCACGCCTACCAGCGGCTCGTGGGGCCATATTCGCGTCACGTGTTACGGCGACCTCTGCCGGCTGGAAGAGCCCGTCCTGAGGCTCAATATCAGTGCCATCTTCCATGCTTGGCACCACTCTAACACTCTGCATCAGTGGAATTTTGTCAGCGATCTCGTGAAATTCCCTACCTAGTGATCGTCTGAAATTCCCTACCCTCCAAGGGAGGAAGGGATGACGGAGGGGGAATTGATACAGCGGGACGAGCAGTAT
>Ga0207933_1003091_pt1 | contig 10122 bp, 11 predicted proteins | sample NGESurdeep092012_4_FD_184488 | JGI IMG/M metagenome (GOLD analysis project Ga0207933, IMG submission 184488) | Arctic peat soil microbial communities from Barrow, Alaska - NGEE Surface sample F53-3 deep-092012 (SPAdes) | ecosystem: Environmental > Terrestrial > Soil > Wetlands > Peat ...
CGCGACTGCGACTCTCCTTACCGCCTATAAAATCTTAAAACAGGACTCCCGCCGCCGTTTCACCTGATCTCCCCTTCCGGTTGCGGAATCGCTGTTGTAGCGGGCAGTGTCTTGACATCAATCGGCACCACATGATAACGTGTGACGGCGACACGGAGTAAGGTCCGGGCGGTGGGGCGATGCCTCTTCGCGATGTCCGTGTACAGGGTCTGTGCCAGGGAACCATCCGGCCTCGCGTCTCTCAGGAGAATATTTATGAAACGTACAGTTTTTTCGTTATTGCTTGCCGGCGCGTTCATGGCGGCAATCCCGGCATATGCCCACCACTCGTTCGCCGCGACGTATTTCGAAGACAAGACGGTCACGGTGGATGGCAAGCTGGTTCAGTTCATGTTCCGCAATCCGCACTCCTTCGTCCACGTGGAAGCACCGGACGATAAAGGGGAAATGGTGACGTGGGCTGTCGAGTGGGGCGGCGGTGGCCAGTTGAGCCGCGACGGCGTCTCGCGCGATACGCTGAAGCCGGGCGATCACGTAATCATCACCGGCAACCCGGGCCGTAATCCGGAAGATCACCGCATCCGCATGCGCAGCATCAAACGCCCGTCGGATGGCTTCGGATGGAGCGGCGTCGTTCAATAGTGTTATTAACGTGCGGGCGATTGCAATGAATTTCAAAACTCAGCAGGGGCGCAACGCGCCGTTATGCGCGGCTGCGTCCGTGCTTTTGATCGTGTGCTCCGGCAGCGTGTTTGCCCAGCCTCCGGGCGGGCGGGGCGGGCGGGGCGGTCCGCCGCCACCCCCGCTGACACCGAAGGCCATGGCCCCTGAAGATGTTTCGGGTTACTGGGTTTCGGTCGTTACCGAAGACTGGCGGTTCCGCATGGTCACGCCAGCCAAGGGCGACTACGCCAGCGTTCCCCTGAACCAGGCGGGCCGGCGGGAGGCCGATACCTGGGATCCGGCAAAGGTTGAGGCCGCGGGCGAGCAATGTAAATCGTATGGCGCTGCCGGTCTGATGCGCGTGCCGGGACGCATTCATATCACCTGGCAGGACGATAAGACGCTGAAGGTCGAAACCGACTCCGGCAAGCAGACCCGAATCTTCCATTTCGACGCTGTTGCGCCGGCGAATGAGAAGCCTTCCCTGCAGGGATATTCGGTAGCAAGCTGGGATGGCCCGCCGCCTGGACGCGGCCGCGGCGCGCGTGGCCCCATGCGAGCGGGTTCGCTGAAAGTGGTGACCACTCACCTGGCCCCCGGTTTCCTGCGTAAAAACGGCGTTCCGTACAGCGCCAATACAATTTTGACCGAGTATTACAGCCGGACCAATGAGACGAACGGCGATTCGTGGCTCATCATCACGACCATTGTTGACGACCCGATGTATCTGACGGGTCCTTTCGTCACCAGCACGAATTTCAAGCTGGAGCCGAATGGCAACAAGTGGATGCCGATGGCCTGCGAAGCAAAATAGGTTTCCCTCGGAAAATAACCGGCTCCCTGCAGCGCCGCGGCTGTAAAGGAGCCGGTTATTTTAATTACCGCTTGTAGCCGATCTTCCGCAGAAACTCCCGCCGTTCCGTGACGTCCGCGGACGTCTCCACGCCTTTCGGCTGCGCTCCATCGATCACACCCAGTACGCCTCGCCCCAGCTCCGTTTCCGCGACGATCACTTCCACGGGATTCGCCGTCGCGCAAAAGATGTTGCAAACCTCCGGCACCGCCTGAATGGCTTTGAGCGTATTGATCGGGAACCCGTCGCGCATTACCACCGCAAAGAAATGGCCCGCCGCGACCGACGATGCTATTTCAAGCGCGGCTTCCTGCAGTTCCGCGTCATTGCCGTCGCTGCGCGTGAGGCAGGGCCCGGAAGCCTCGTTGAAAGCGATGCCGAATCGGATACGCGGCGCCGAATTGACCATCGCTTCGTAGACGTCCTCGACGGTTTTAATGAAGTGGCTCTGGCCGAGGATAATGTTCGCATTCTCCGGGATGCGGAGTTTAACCACGTGCAGGTTCAGCATGTGGCCCGAGCTACGATTTGGGCGTCCTGTGCGTGGAGGCGCGGCTGGTCACCGGGCCGCTTTTCAATATTTTGTCCAGTTCGGCCCGGATATTCACGTCCTGATGCTCCAGGAATTTTTCGTCGCCGATGTACTGGGACCTCACCATCCCGTGTTTGTCGATGAATGCGAGAATCGGCACGAAATAAGGGTCATTCAGAGGCATTTGCATGAACTCGAGCACCGGTTTCTGCTCGGAATATCCGCAGGGGAAATTGAGGCCGAGCGATTTGTCGAATTCCTGTACGCGCGATGCCGCGCCCTGGTCGAATACCGCGCCCAATACCTGCACGCCTTTCGCGGCGTACTCTTTCTGGATCGCTGCCAGTGCCTGCGCCGTCTTCTGGCAATGCGGGCAGGTAGTGTACATGAAGGCCAGCACGATTGTCTTGCCTTTGTACTGGCTCAGCAGTTGTTGCGGGCCATCCACCATCTGAAAAACGAATTCGGGCGCTTTGCGGGGGATTTTGGCGCCGAAACCAGGGGCTGCGAATCCGAACGCAGCAAGCGCCATCAGTGCGGGAAGTTTAGTCATTCTTTGCTTAGTTTACGCGATTCGGGCGACACTGGCGAAATGCCGGGCCCTCACGCGGAAACAAAGACGCGATCGCGCGTACGCGCCAGCAGGAATGCGCCTATCGTCACCGCCAGCCCCAGCGCCACCATGGCCCCGTGTTCCACGAACCATTTCGCATCGATCCCGCCGCTTGCGCCCGCGCCAAAGCAGCCGCAATCCACTGTCAGACCCATCGCGTACGCCCGGATTCCCACGCCCAGGAACAAGCCCAGCAGCAGGGTGGCGATCAGCGCGAACCAGCGAGCGAGAACTCCTGAAAGCAGCGCAATCCCGAGCGCAATCTCACACCACGGCAAGGTTCTCGCAATGGGTTGAATCCAGCTGTCCGGAACCGCTTTGAATTCCGCGACGGAGACAGCGAACTGTATCCACGGCTGGCGGACTTTGGCATATCCCGCGTACAGAAAAATGCCGGCAACGATCAACCGGCCGGCAATCACGAGGCCGCGCTTCATTGGGCGAGTTTCTGGTTCAGATACTGTTTCAACACCGCGTAGGGTACCCGCGTAATCGTCTCGCGCTTCCCCTTCGAGATAATTACCAGGGTCGGAGTCTCCTGCAGATGGTCCACATTCGTAGCCATCGCTTCGTCCTTGACGACTGAATCGTCAAGATGCGAATCGCCCTTCACTATCGCCCGGACTTTTTCCATATCCGCGGGCGAAAGCACCTTCGCCACGGTCCCGTCCACGTTTCCGGTCTGTGCCCATTCCGGTTGCGTCACGAAAAGCTGGTTGACCACGATGTCGAACTTGCCGATCATTCCCGCGGCATTGGCATAGCGCGTGGCGACTTTCGAAAACTGGTGGGAGGGAATTCGAAAGTCGCGGTGCAGGATCTGCACTTTACCCGTGGCCACGAAATCCGCGGTCAAAGGCGGCAGGATGTTCATGTAGAGATCCCGGCACGCCGGGCATTCGTAGTCCGTGTAGATTTCCATACGGATCGGGGCGGTCGGCGAACCGCTTTCCTTGAAGTTCTTTGCTACCGTAACGGCAGCGAGAGCCTTGTTGGCGGGAGCCTTTCTGTGGGCCGCGGGCGTCTGGGCCGCAAGCAGCAGAGCGGGCAAAAAAAACAGGAGGTAGCGCATCTCTTCTATATTATGCCAGCGAATGCGGATCAGCGGGAACGGGCCGCACGGCGCTGCCCGCCGGCACCCTGCTGTCCGACAGCACTCTACTATAGAGGGATGACGGATTCCGCGCTGCTTGAGCACATCGCCAGGCAGCCGAAGGGAAGGGCCGGCTTAAAGCACCTCTTCAAGGAGCTACGCGTCAAAGGCGAGGACCGCGCCGCCATTGAATCCACGCTGGAGCGACTGGCCGCGCGCGGCGATCTGATTCAGCTTCCGAATCTGCATTACGCCGCAACTTCCCGCAGCCATGAATACGCCGCCGGGCGCGTCAGCATTCACCGCGACGGCTATGGGTTTCTCATCCCCGACCGCCCCATCCCGGGCGTGCAGGGCGATATCTATATCGGCCGCGACAGCACGCGCGGCGCCATGCATGGCGATCGCGCCATCGCGCGCATTACCCATACCGCGGCCGCCGGCCGCACTGAAGGCGAGATCTGGAAGGTTCTGAAACGGGCCCACCCCACCGTCGTGGGCCAGTTCCACATCGATCGCCGCGGCCTTTTCGTCGCGCCCCACGACGAGCGCCTCAGCGAGTGGATCGAAATCCCCGAAGACATGGCGATCCCCGCGCCGGCGGATCGTATCGACCGTATCGGGCCGAAGCCGGTCGAGGTGTCCGATATAAGCGAGCTTGACGGGATGATCGTGAACGTCGAGGTGCTCGACTACGGCGATCGCAAAGGAGCGCCTCTCGGGCGCGTTATCGAAATTCTGGGCGCGCCCGACGATTTCGGCATTGACGTCGAGATCGTTATCCGCAAGCATCATCTGCCCGATCGCTTTCCTCCCGAAGTCATCGACCGGGCACAATCGATTCCAGCTTTCATCAACGCGGCCGAGTTGAAGGGCCGGCGCGATTTTCGCGACCTGCCGATCGTGACGATCGACGGGGAAACCGCGCGTGACTTCGACGACGCCGTGCTGGTGGACAAATTGCCCGACGGGCATTTCGCGCTGCAGGTCCATATCGCGGACGTGAGTCACTACGTAACTCCGGGAAGTTCGATCGACGGTGAAGCCCGATTGCGCGGTACCAGCGTTTACTTCCCGGACCGCGCGGTGCCGATGCTGCCCTTCGAGCTTTCGACGAACATCTGCTCGCTGATCCCCCGCGCCGAACGGCTCGTCTTATCCGCTCTCATCGAGTTCGACCGTCACGGCGAGCCTTTGACGTTCGAATTTTGCCGCGGCGTGATTCGCAGCGTCGAACGCATGACCTATACGAACGTACACCTGCTGCTCGAAGGCGATCCCGCGCAGAGGGAGCGCTACGCCGCGCTGGCCGGGCGCTTCGAGACCATGCGCGAACTTGCCGATATCCTGCGGCGCAAGCGCGAGAAACGCGGTTCCATCGATTTCGACCTGCCCGAACCGCTGATCGAGTTCGATGAAACCGGCGTCATGACCGGCATCGCCCGCAGCCCGCGCAACATCGCAAACCGGATCATCGAAGAGTTCATGCTGGCGGCGAACGAAGCGGTGGCCGCGCACCTGGAACAGACGGGGCGCGCTTCCATCTATCGCATTCACGAGCAGCCGGACCCGAAGCGCGTGATGGAGTTCGAAGAGGTTGCCGCGCAGTTCGGCTATTCGCTCGGCGTGGGCGCGATTGCGGTCTCGCGGCATCGCTATAAAGAGCGAAAAACCGACGGCCGCAATGTTTATAAGGACGTGATTATACCGAAGGAGATCAAGCTGTCTTCGAGGGCTTACCAGAAGCTGGTGGCGAAGATCGAAGGCAAGCCGGAGGAGCGCATCATGAGCTATCTGATGCTCCGTTCGTTGAAGCAGGCGCGTTACAGCGAGGAAAACACCGGGCATTTCGCGCTTGCCGCGACTCACTATACGCACTTCACCTCGCCAATCCGCCGCTATCCGGATCTGATCGTTCACCGCCTTCTGACCGCGTCGCTCGATGGCGGCACGTACTCGGGCGAAACCGAACTGAAGGCAATCGCGGACGAATGCTCGCTCACCGAGCGCCGCGCCGCGGAAGCGGAACGCGAACTGGTGGAGTGGAAGAAGGCGAAGTTCATGGAAAGCCGCGTGGGCGACGAGTTTGACGGGCTGATTATCAGCACCGCGCGCTATGGCCTCTTTGTCGAACTGGTGGATTTATTTGTCGAAGGGCTGGTGCCCATCGATACGCTTCCAGGCGATCACTACGTGTATCACGAGAACGTGCGGAAGATTATCGGCCAGCGTACGCGCCGCGAATTTTCGATCGGCGAACGAGTGCGCGTGATGCTCGACCGCGCCGATCCGCTGGAGCGCAAACTACAGTTTGCCCTCGTGGAGCCTGCAAGGCGGAACGCAAAGAATGCGGAGCCGGTCAGACGGAAGGTCAAAAAATCAGGGCGTCTCAGAGATCGGGAAACGAATTGACGCGGTTGAGCCAGCCCTGCAGGAACTGCTTCAGGCCGGGTTGTTGCCGAACCAGATTCTGGTAATAAGAAATGCGTCCGGCCTTATATCGCCGGTAGACCTCCCGCTGATCCAGGCCCGCGAGCGCCTGCTGCGAGGCCGGTCCGAGCACGCCATCCACCGCGAGCGCGGTGCCGCCCATCTCGTTCATGACCCGCTGGAGCAGTTTCGATGCATTTCTCCCTGCGTTGACATAAAAGTCGCCAACGATATTCGCCAGATCCTGCAGTGCCACCTGGTCTCCGTTCACCTGGTTCCAGTACAGGGCGCGGTAGATCGCCGCGGCCTGGTCGTCCGTCAGACTCCGCAGGTTTTCGAGAGTCGGCTCAACGTTCAGAAGTTTCACGGAACAGCCCGCAAAGGTCTGAAGGGTGACTCCTTTGTTGGTTGCGCCGCCGGGGTCGGCCGGATTTTCCACATACCCTCCTTCCCACTTCAAAACGATCGGCAGGAATTCGGTGAAAAGGGCCATTTTTTCTCCTTTCTATCTCTCTCTTTCTTTCGGCTTGAGCATAACAGCGTCCGTCAGGCGATTGACGGCCGGAAATTATGACAACGCAATGGCAAAGCTCTCGCGAGCGGCGTCGACGGTGCGCGAAATGTCGGCCTCCGTATGGGCGGCCGAAACAAACAGGGCTTCGTATTGAGACGGCGGGAGATAGATTCCACGCTCCAGCATCGCGTGAAAGAACTTTCCGAAGCGTTTGATGTCGCTTAACCTGGCTGTTTCGGCATCGGTTACCGGCTGGTCCGTGAAGAACCATGTCATCATCGAGCCCACGCGGTTGACCGTAATATTTTCCGGAGCGCAGGCAGCGAGCGCGCCGGTCGAGCGGTTGAGCAGGTCGTAGATCTCGGGATGCGCCTGGAGGTGGCGAATGGCGGCGAGCCCGGCGCTCACCGCGAGCGGGTTACCCGACAGCGTGCCCGCCTGATAGATGGGTCCGCTGGGGGCGACCCAGGTCATAATGTCGCGCCGGCCTCCGTAGGCGGCGATCGGAAGTCCCCCGCCGATCACCTTTCCCAGCGTCGTGAGATCGGGCCTGATGTTATAAAGCTGCTGCGCGCCGCCGGCGGATACGCGGAATCCGGTCATCACTTCGTCGAAGATCAGCAGCGCGCCGTTGTCAAAGGTGATGCGCCGAAGACCTTCGAGAAAGCCCCCGTTCGGCGGAATGCAGCCCATGTTCCCGCAAACGGGCTCGACGATCACGGCCGCGATTTTGTCCGTATGCGCGCGGAAGGCTTCCTCCAGGGCGTCGATATTGTTATAGGGAACCGTAATCGTGGTATCGCTGAATCCCTTCGGTACGCCGGGCGAGTCGGGCAGCCCGAGGGTCGCCACGCCCGAACCCGCCTTTACGAGAAGCGAATCGACGTGCCCGTGGTAGCAGCCTTCGAATTTGACGGTCAGATCGCGATTGGTGAAACCGCGTGCCACTCTGAGAGCGCTCATGGTGGCCTCCGTGCCCGAATTGACCAGCCGGACCATCCCGATCGACGGGAACAATTCCCGCACCGTCTCCGCCAGTTCGATCTCGCCTTCGGTAGGCGCGCCGAAACTGGTGCCTCGCGGCAGGGCGCGGTTCAGCGCATCGAGAATCGCCGGATGCCCGTGGCCCAGAATCAGAGGCCCCCATGAGCCGACATAGTCGATGTATTCGTTCCCGTCCACGTCGAAGATGTGGGCGCCTTCCCCGCGTGCGATGAAAGGCGGAGTTCCTCCCACGCCGCGGTAGGCGCGCACGGGTGAGTTGACGCCGCCCGGAATGGAAAGCAGGGCGCGTTCGAAGAGCTGTTGCGAGCGTGTATGATTCATACCAACTGTGAGCTTAGCGAACCGCCCCGTCAGGGCGTGCACCCGGCGTCGTTCCATGCCGCGGAACTGGCGCGCATTCGCCAGGCAGCCCGTGGACGCCACTATAATGAGAGTTCATTGATGATTACTCTCCGAGGTGCGGCCGTAGCCGCGTTATTTTGCGGCAGTCTGGCGTTCATCGGCTGCAGGACCGCCGCATCTCCCGATGTGGCTGCCACCGTCAATGGGCGGCCTATCTACTATTCGGAAGTCGATAAAGCCTATAAAACGCAGTTTCCGGGGCGCGTGGAAGGCGAAAACGAAGATCAGATCGAGCTGCGCCGCATGGAAATTCTGCGCTCGCTGATCGACAACGAACTCATGCTGCAACGCGCCGAAAAAGCGGGTCTCGTGGCAACGGACGCCGACGTGGATGCACGCCTGAACGAGTTGAAGGCGCCTTATACAAAAGAGGAATTCGATAAACAACTGAAGGACTGGGGGCTCACTCTCGGAGAGTTGAAAGCCCGCGTCCGGCGTGACGAAAGCGTCAAAAAGCTGTTCAACAAAGACATCACGTCGAAAATCAACATCACCGACGCGGACGTCGCGAATTTCTATAACGCCAACCGGGGCAGTTTCAACCTGCCCGAGCCGCAGGTGCATATGGCGCAGATTGTGGTGACGTCACAGCCCGATCCGAACGTCCATAACCTGAAGAACGACAAGGCCAAGAACGAAGAAGAGGCCGCCCGCAAAATGCAGGCCATCGAGTCGAGGCTCAAGCAGGGGGAAGACTTCGCCATGATGGCGCAGAGTTACTCGGAAGATCCGACGACGACACCCAATGGGGGAGATCTGGGATTTCTGGGCGAATCGTCGCTCGAGAAAGTCACTCCGGAGCTGCGGAAAATGGTTCTGTCGCTGCAACCCGGGCAGATGTCGCCCGTGATTCGCACGCCATCGGGCTATCAGATCTTGAAAATGATCTCGAAAGAACCGGCGGGGCAACGGGATTTGAGCGATCCGAGGGTTCAGCAATCGATTCGGGAGACACTTCTGAGCCGCAAGGATCAACTGCTCAAGACGGCCTATTACGAGACAGCCCGCAACGAGGCCAAGATCGTCAACAACATGTCGAAAACGGTCTTCGACAACGCCGCCAAAAGCGCGAAATAACCGAACGCCACGGGCGCGACTTACAATTTTTTACAAAAGGCTTGCATTTGGTATTCCCCGGGAGTAATGTTACGAGCGTAAGGGCTGTTTTAAAGGGGAAACGAATGCTGAGTATGAAAAACGCAACGAGCCCGCGCATACTAGGCGCGGTTGTTTTTTTTGCTGTATCCACAATGGCGGTCGCCGATACCGCCTCCGGATTGGAAGCGTTCAAGAACCACGATTATGCGACAGCGGCGCGGGAATTAAAAGCCGGCGCCGACCGTGGAGATTCCAACGCGCAATTTAGTCTTGGCCTGATGTACGCGAGGGGACTCGGAGTGGAAAAGGATATCGAGCAGGCCTGGATGTTGTTTCAGGCAGCGGCGGCGCAAGGGAATGCCGAAGCCCAGTTCCGGCTCGGAGTGAGATCGGCGCAGGGGTGGGGCGTCCAGCAGGATTTTGTGGATGCGGCCCGCTGGTATCAGCTTTCGGCCAATCAGGGCGACCCTCTTGGCGAGGTGGGAATCGCATCTCTGTACGAAGACGGATTCGGCGTACAGCAGGATTACAATATGGCCGTTCATTATTACCAGCTTGCGGCAAAGAACGGCTACGGCCCCGCCGAGAACAATCTCGCTCAGTTGATCGAGAAGGGTAAAGGCGTGAAGCGCGACGATGCGGAAGCCTTCCGGTGGTATAAGAAAGCGGCCGACCAGGGGATCGCTTCAGCCCAGGATAAAGTCAGCGAAATGTACGCGGCAGGGCGGGGCACCCCAGCTAACCCGGAAATGGCATATTTCTGGTCCACGCTGGCTGCAAGACAACACGAGAAGAATGCCGAACGGCGCGCCCAGGCGCTGGCGGTAAGCCTCACCCCGGACGCTGTATCGAGAGCGCAAAAATCCGCTCAGGCGTGGAAACCGCTGCTGACATCGGCCCGTTAAAAGCCGGCGGGGGC
>Ga0207933_1003092_pt1 | contig 10121 bp, 7 predicted proteins | sample NGESurdeep092012_4_FD_184488 | JGI IMG/M metagenome (GOLD analysis project Ga0207933, IMG submission 184488) | Arctic peat soil microbial communities from Barrow, Alaska - NGEE Surface sample F53-3 deep-092012 (SPAdes) | ecosystem: Environmental > Terrestrial > Soil > Wetlands > Peat ...
GAACGAATCTTCCTTGCTCGTCACCGATGCGATGCCGCCCTGCGCGTAATTCGTGTTCGACTCCGCGCGGTCTTTTTTCGTCACGATGGCCACGCGCCCGCGCGGCGCGACCTTCAACGCGAACGTTAGCCCCGCGATGCCGCTGCCGAGGACGAGATAATCGAATTGTTTCATTTAATTCAGTGCCGATTTCGATTTTGAATTCTCCATTGAACCTGAAATGAATGGCCAATCAAGAGCAACTTTTTCTCGACAAAAACTTTTAACGGGAGCAAAGTGCGGACTTATGAAACGGCTTCAGTTTCTTTTTGTCGGCTTTGCAATTTCATTTGCATTTAACCTTTTTGGAACGGAACGATTGTTTATTCCATTTCTCGACCCGGCGAGCCAAAGTAACGTGGCCGTTACTGTCTCCGCATTTGGGAAAGGACAATCTTGTCCGCCAGAATTTACAAATTCAGTTTCAAATACGAATCTATTTACGCCGGAAGAACAACAAATGATTCGAGATATTTTTGTTAAATACAAAAATGTGACAACAAATTCAGGTCCGCCCGGAACAATCCTGATTAATTTTTATAAAACCAATTTTATAGCTCCGCCTCTCTATTGGGTGAAGACGAACGAATATTGGAGAACGCACAGAACAAATGAGGAATTGATCTCGGAATTTGAGTATACAAATTCAGAAAGCCGAGAACAAATTCGGTTTGGCGGAGGAATGCTGGCCGTATTTACAAACAAATTGAACGATGGATATAATGCATCTTTCGCTCGCACTGGCAGCGGCACACTTCTAACAATTTCGGAACGAAAACATGGTTTGCATGTTGGAATTCTCGCCAGATTCGACGATTTACATCCACAAGGAACAAGTTGGGATTATCGACGTGCTGATTTTAGTGATGCACATCTTGAAGAATACATGCAAATGACAAATGGAATGGTTTTGGGGAAATGGTTAATGTGGAATCCCCAAGATGGCAGTCTAATGTTGGAAGCCGAATCAAAAGAGCCATACGATTGGAATAATCATCGCCAAATGTTGCCGAATTAATTTTTGCAGCAATCAATTAAAGTCTCGCATTATCAATCAACCGCGTTCTGCCGACTTTGCGGAAAAATTTTGGTATTGTCAATTCGCCAATTCGGTATTACTTTTTGCCCATGCAAACTTTGACCTTAAAAGTTCCGCCGGAAATTTCCAATTGGCTGAACAAGCGGGCGCGGGAATTGAACCGCTCGAAATCTGAAATTGTCCGTCAAGCGTTGGTGGCGCAACAAAATGGAGATAATTTTGAAAGCGTGACGGCACGCGCCGGCGATTTGGTCGGGAAATATGCCGGCAGCCGGCATTCCAGCGACAAGCGAAACCTCAAAGGCTTTGGCTCATGGAAGCGTTCCTGACTGATTCCAGCCCGTTGGTCGCGTTGCTGAATCGAAACGACGCGCATCATCGCTGGGCGCGCGAGCAATTTGATCATGTGCCTTGTCCCGTTTGGACATGCGAAGGTGCTATTGCGGAAACTTCTTATTTGCTTCAAACGGATGGAATATCACCGTGGAGCGTGATCGAGTTGTTGGAAAACAAAATCCTCGCCATTCAATTCGACTTGTCTCTTAACATTGATCGCGTCCTTTCGCTGATGAAAAAATACGCGGACACGCCGATGGATTTTGTGGATGCGTGTCTCGTAACGATGGCCGAAGAAAAATCGAATTGCAAACTGCTGACACTGGATTCTGACTTCAGAATTTATCGGCGATTTGAACGGCAAACGATTCCACTAATCACGCCGAAATAATTAAAGTCGCGCATTATCAATCAAACGTGTTTTGCCGATGAAAACGGAGAGCGCAATTTGCGCTCCGTGCGTGACTTTTGAAACTGGCGACAAAGTTTCCGGCTCAAAAAATTCAACGTAATCCAATTTTGCGTCCGGCTCGCTTTCAATCAACTTTTTCAAATCCGTCTTCAGTTTTGCGGCTGAAACTGCCTTTGATTTTTTTACGGCGGCTTGTGTAGTTTGAATCGCGCGCCAGAGAATAGCCGCCCGAGGACGCAAATCACCAACGAGATATTTATTCCGGGAACTCATCGCCAGACCGTCGCTTTCGCGAAGCGTCGGCGCGACAATGATTTTCACGGGAAAATTCAAATCGGCGACCATGCGTTTGATGATGGCCGACTGCTGAAAATCTTTTTGTCCGAACACCGCTACGTCCGGCAACACGATGTTGAAAAGTTTTGCAACGACTGTCGTCACGCCGCGAAAATGTGTTGGCCGCGACGCGCCCTCCATGCTTTGTGACAGTTTTTCTTCGGTGATGTAGGTGCTGAATCCGGTGGGGCGAGCGTCCCCGCGAGCCGGCTCGTCAGTAGCCTCGCCCCACCGAGGATACATTTCCGCATCGCTCGGCGTGAAGACGACATCTGCCTTCAACTCACGCAACAATTTTAAATCGCGTTTCAAGTCGCGCGGATATTTTGAAAGGTCTTCCGTCGGCGCGAACTGCGTCGGGTTGACATAAATGCTCACGACCACTTTGCCTTTTTTGCCGACGGCTTGGCGCGCGCGTTTCACGAGGCTCAAATGGCCGGCATGCAGGTAGCCCATCGTCGGCACAAAGCCGATTTTGATTCCCGCGCGCCGCCATTTTTTGGCGAGCCGTTGCATCGCGGCGATGGAAGAAACGAGCTGCATGGGGAAAAGTTACCGGCGAAACGCGGGCAATCAATGCAATTGTCTCGGCATAGGACAGGCGTCGCGCCTGTCTCTAATTTAAATCCAAGCAAACGATGGATTTTGAAAATGGAAACAGGCGCGACGCCTGTCCTACAAAAAAGCCGCGCGGATTGCTCCACACGGCTTGTTGTAGCGGCGGTCTGTGACCGCCGAAAGTTTCTGCGACGCTCACAGAGCGCCGCTACAGACTTACCGGCGCACGGCGAAATTCAGCGGCGAACTTTGCGGCATTTCGTGCGCGCATGGCTGGTTGATCGGCACGTCGGGCGTGATGTTGTTTTGCGACACGATATTGTTCGCGAGCATCCAGGCTTCGACTTCCTCGCCGCTGATGTCGGCGAGCATCTGGCCGTTGATCTCGACGCACGGACTTAACATCTGGCCGCTTTTCTCGATCATTTCCTGGCGCTGCAACGGGTCGTTGATGACGTCGCGGTCTTCGTAAGGCAGGTCATACTTCTTCAGCACGGCGCGGACGCCCTGGCTCCAGCCGCAGGTCGGTTTCAAATAGGCGACAATTTTTGGTTTGTTCATGCCAACACGATGCCACATCTAAAAGCACGGAGCAAATTTTTTAGCGTGGGAACAAACATTCTCTAACACGGATGGAAAATGGCCCGCCGGAATGCCAGCCGGCTTCAGCTTATTTGCTGACAAATCTGAAACAGGAAATCAGCAACACGACAATCACAATGCCGATGAGGATGACGCCGATGAAGAAATACCTGTTCGCCCGGTTCTTCTTTTTTGAAAACACGGTGCTGGGATCAAAGCCGGCCGGACGCCCGCTGTTTTCCAACTGGTCGAGGCTGACGCCGCGTGGAATGACCATGGTGGAGTCCACCTGTTTTTTGGCGGTCGGCGCGGCTCCTTCGGCTTCGAGTTTCAATTCTATCTGCCCCAGCCGCAAAGACTGTCCGGGCTTCAGGACGCTTTCGGTGATTCTCGCGTCGTTGATGAAAGTGCCGTTGGTCGAGTTGAGGTCGCGGATGAAAACCTCGGCGCCGCGCAGATGGACTTCGCAATGATGGCTGGAGACGGACGGGTCGGCGATCTGGAACGTGTTGTCATCCACCCGCCCGATTGTCGTGCGGTCAGTATGCAGTTCGCACGCGCGACCGGGCTGTCCCTGGTTGAGGATGACAAGTTTTGCCATAGAGTTACGGTAAAACGATTATGGTCACGGCGCGGTTCAAGTCAAATGCAAACCATTGAAAGTGGCAATTTATTTCCCTGCGATCAGCGACCGGAACCCGGCAAACAACGGCGTTGAATCGTGCGGGCCGGGCGACGCTTCAGGATGATATTGCACGCAGAAAACCGGTTTGGTTTTGTGCCGCATTCCTTCGACCGTCTGGTCGTTGAGATTGATCCGGTCAACGGAAATTTCCTTCGGCAGGCTTTTCGGATCCACCGCGAAACCGTGGTTTTGCGAAGTGATTTCCACTTTGCCGGATTCCAAATCCTTCACCGGCTGGTTGCCGCCGCGATGTCCGAATTTCAATTTGAAAGTTTTTCCGCCAAACGCGTGGCCGAGAATCTGGTGGCCAAGGCATATGCCGAAAATGGGGATTCCCGTGTCGAGCAGCGTCTTCACTTCACGCACGATGTAGTTTAGCGCGGCGGGATCGCCGGGGCCGTTCGAGAGAAAAATTCCGGCGGGTTTGTGCTTGAGCGCGTCCTGCGCCGAGGCCGTTGCCGGCAAAACCTGCGTGGCGAATCCGTGCTGCCGCAGCCGCCGGAGAATGTTGTATTTCATCCCGTAATCAAACGCGACAATCGGAATGTCGGCGGCCGGCAGCGGTTTGCGAAAATTTCGCGCGTCGGCATTTTTTGTCCCGCGAACCAGATCGAAGGCCGCACTCTGCTCGTCTTTTTCGTCCCAGCGAAATTCGTTTTTGTGCGTGACCTCCTTGACGTAATCCACGCCGGCGAAGACAAATTCCTTCGCGCGTGCCACGGCGACTTCGCCGGAAATTTCTTCCGTCGAAATAAAACCGTTCATCGCGCCGCGCACGCGCAGTTTCTTTGTCAACGCGCGCGTGTCAATTCCTTGAATTCCTGGAATTCCATTGTCTTCCAGATATTTTCCCAGCGAAAAATCCGCGCGCCAGTTGCTCACGACCGGCGAGAGTTCGCGGATGACGAAGCCCGCAGCGTGCGGACGCCACGATTCCACGTCCTGCGAATTGACGCCGTAATTGCCGATGAGCGGATATGTCATCGTGACAATCTGGCCTTTGTAGGACGGGTCGGTGAGGATTTCCTGATAGCCGGTCATGGAGGTGTTGAAACATACTTCGCCGCACGCGGACGCGCGCGCGCCAAAACCCATGCCGTGAAAAACCGTGCCGTCTTCAAGGGCGAGAATTGCTTTCATCGAATGCGCCGAAATTTAGGCGAAAAACCTGCGCGAAGCAAAATGTTTCAACGGCGGAGCGCTGAAATTTTGGAAGTGTCCTAAATTCAAAGGCTGGTGGGGCGAGCGTGGAAGACTTGCTGGAACAGGCAATTCAAAAGCCAGTTCATGGTCCTCATAAAAAACTGGCGGCCATCTTGACACGGCAGGAAGTTTTCGCTTTTGCCGTCGCGCGTTGTCGTGTTCAATCGTTGGCCTATGAATCTGACACATCCATTGACGACCACGGCGTTTGAGCTGCCCGGTTATCGAATCACAAGGTCATTCGGCGTGGTGCGCGGAATCATGGTGCGCTCGCGCTCAATCATCGGGAATTTTGGCGCGGGCATCCAAAGTATTTTTGGCGGGAACATTTCGCTTTACACGAATCTCTGCGAGCGCGCGCGAGAGGACACGTTCAACCTGATGCTTGCGCACGCGGGCGCGCTCGGCGCGAACGCCGTCATCGGCGTGCGCTACGACGCGACGGAAATCGCGCAGGGCATCACCGAGGTGCTGTGCTACGGCACGGCGGTTTTCGTTGAAGCCGCGTAATTTTTCCAGTCTCACAGCCATGAAACAATTAAAAGCATCCGCCGAACAAATTGACAAACTGCTGAAAGCCGGATGGCTGCCGCGTTTCATACGGAAGAAATTCCCGGAAACCACTTCGGCGAGTATTTTCCTTCGTCGAAAATTGCTTGGGATGCCACCGTTTCCGCGCGGCGGCCCGCGTGGACTGCGGAATTTAGCCGCCCTTGCCAAAGTGCGCCGATTGCGAAAGGCGGGATGGACTTATGCAAAAATAGGGGCGGCACTCGGCGTAAGCCGGCAACGCGTGCATCAATATATTGTCGCATATAAAACAGGCCGCGTGAATAATTCCCGATGAGGGCGTTGAGCGAAGATTCGTTTCTCGCGCGGCTGCTGAGCAGGCTGGCGGCGGCGGTGATCCGTCATCCGCGCCGGTTTATGTGGCCGCAAGTCGCGCTGTTCGTCCTCTGCGTCGTTTATGCGCTGCCCAAGCCTTACGGGCATCTGGATTTCGACGTGAACCAGGACGACCTGGTCGGGCCGAACCAGAAGTATCACCAGAATTTTCTGCGGCTGGAAAAAGAATTTCCGCAGCAGGGCGACCTGGTCGTGGTCGTGGAAAGTGGTGACATTGAAAATAACCGCCAGTTCGTCGAGCGGCTTGCGGCCAGGGTGCAGGCGGAGACGAATTTTTTCGAGGACGTTTTCTTTGCGCAAAGCCCGATGATGATGGGATCGAACGCGCTGCTTTACGCTTCCGAACCGGATTTGGTGGAAATGAAAACGATGCTGCACGCCGCACGACCGTTCATCGAAAAATTCACGCAGACGACGAATCTCGTTTCATTTTTCGAGCAGATCAACACCGCGTTCCGCACCGCACCGCAGGAAACAAATGCGGACTCGGACGCATTGATCAATTCGCTGCCCGCGCTGACACGCATCTTGACGCAGGCGACGGAATCGTTGCAACGTCCCGGCACGCCGCCGTCGCCAAACGTCATCGCCTTGTTTGGCGGCGGCGCGAGCGACGTGCTTTCCAATTACATCACGTTCGATAAAGGCCGGATTTTTCTGCTGACGACCCACCCGCCCACCGTCGGTAAAAATTCTGGGAAAGATCAGGGCGCGTTCAACGCCCGCGCGATTGACCGGCTGCGCGAACTGGTCCGGCAGACGAAAATCGAGGTGCCCGGCGTCAACGTCGGCATCACGGGCGAGCCGGTGCTGGATTACGACCAGATGTCGCAATCGGAAAAGGACGCGGCCCTCGCCAGCATTTTGTCGCTGGTTTTGTGCGCGCTGATTTTTATTTTTGGCTACAACGAAACCGGGCGTCCGGTGAAGGCCGCGATTTGCATGGTGGTCGGATTCGGCTACACGCTGGCGTTCACGACGCTGGCCGTCGGCCATTTGAACGTCCTCACCATCATGTTCGTGCCGATGCTCATCGGGCTGGCCATTGACTACGGCGTGCATTTGATCTCGCGCTATGAGGAGGAATTGCGCCACGGCAAAACAGCGGAAGAGGCGATGACGAAAGCCATGATATACACCGGCCAGGGAATTTTTACCGGCACGCTGACGACGGCTGGCGCGTTTCTGGCGATGGCGTTCACGAATTTCAAGGGCATCCAGGAAATGGGGATCATCTGCGGCGGCGGCCTGCTCATCTGTTTCATTCCGATGATGACGATGCTGCCGGCGATGCTCCTGCGCGGGCGGCAAAATGTCATTGACCATAAAACCGGTGAAGACGCGGCCCGCGCCCGCATCGAAAACATCTGGCTGCAACGCCCGGCGCTCGTCATCGGCATCACGGCGGCGCTGTGCGCGGCGGCGCTGTTTGAAGCGCGCAAGGTGCATTTCGATTACAACCTGATCAAGATGCAGAGCCAGAATTTGCCGTCGGTGGTGTTCGCGCACAAGCTGATGGACTCGGCGGACAAATCATTGCTTTACGGCGCGGTCATCGCCGGTTCGCTGACGAATGCGGTTGAACTAACGCAACGAATTCAAAGGCTGTCCACGGTCGCCAACGTGGAACCGACGATTTATGGAAATTTTCTCGAAGACCCGTCGGAGAAATTCAAATTGATCAGCGGCATCAAGCATGAAATTGCCACGCTGCAATTCAATCCGCCGGATTTGTGGCCCGTCGTGCTCACTAATTTGAGCTCGACGCTTTGGTATCTTAACGGCTATCTCGGCAGCGCGCTCGTCGCCGTCGGGGACAGCGACACGAACCTGACCGCGCAACTGGTTTCCCTGCGCGATGCGATTCAAAATCTGCGCAAGGCTATGTTGCAAGGCGACGATCCCCAACGCGCCGAACACGCGCAAAAACTGGCGCTCTTTCAACAGGCGCTGTTTTCGGATTTGGACGGCACCTTCAAACTCTTGCAGAACCAGGACGACACCGTGCCGTTGCGGCTTGAAGATTTGCCGCCGGCATTGCACCATCGTTATGTGGGCGTGGACGGAAAATTGCTGTTGCAGGTTTATCCAAAAAACGATGTCTGGGAGCGCGGCAACCAGGAAAAATTTGTCAGCCAATTGCGGACGATTGATGCCAACGCCACCGGCGATCCCGTCCAATTCCTCGAATACGAAACCTTGATGTTGAACAGTTATATTCAAGCGGCGTGGTATTCGCTGGCGGCCATCGCGCTGATGGTGCTTTTCCATTTTCGCAGCCTCGGTGCGGTGATTTTGTCGCTGCTGCCCGTCGGCATCGGCACGCTCTGGCTCGCGGGTTTGATGGGCTGGTTCAACATCCCGATCAATTTGTCAAACATCATGACGCTGCCGCTGGTCATCGGCATCGGCGTCACGAATGGCATCCACATCCTCAACCGCTTCGCCGAGGAACGGACGCCGGGCATTTTGTCGCGCAGCACCGGCAAAGCCGTGCTCGTGTCGGGATTGACGGCTGTCGCGGGATTCGGCAGTTTGATTCTCGCCAAGCATCGCGGCATCCACAGCCTCGGCTGCGTGATGTCGGTTGGAATCGCAGCGTGCATGATTGCGGCGCTGACTTTTTTGCCAGCGTTGCTGAATTTGCTTGGCCGCTGGCGTCCGTTGATAAAAATTGAAAAACCCAGTGCCAGCGAATCATCGCCAGCACTGGGTTCAGGAGGAACCGAGGTAAAAACCTCGAAGTAGGACGAACTTTAATGTAAATTCAATGAAAGTCAACATCAATGTTAAAAAAACGCAAACGGCCTTGAAATACATGAAATCTTGAAATCAATAACGGTAAAGTTGAAACATTTTTCGCGTTCAACAAGTTCAAGGTTTTGAGCAAATAAACATCGTGTTTGTCATCTCTAAAAAATCCATTTGCAATCTTTGTGCTTGCAGCCTGATTATTACATCGGGCTTTTGCCCCGATTGCTTCGGCGAAAATGAAGTTCATGCCGGGCCAATTTACGACCAGTTTCCGCTGACGTTGGATTCCGGGCGTCGGACTGAAGCCGTCGGACCGTTTTTTTACGGGCAGGAAATGGATTCGGAAAAAATGTGGGGGATTCCGCCGCTGTTTTCACATGACAGCGATCCGGCAATCGGGCAGAGCGAGGATGATTTTCTGTATCCGCTGCTGACTTATGTAAAGTATGGAACGGAATATCGCTGGCAGCTCATCCAACTGTTGAGTTTTTCAGGCGGCCAGACCGCGGGGGATTCGGGCAAAAAACAGGTTACGATTTTCCCGCTCTATTTCCAGCAGCGTTCGCCGGACACGAATGAAAATTACACCGCGCTCTTTCCAATTTACGGCCACATCAACGGACGGCTTTTCCGCGACAAAATTTTCTTCGTCATGTTTCCGATTTACAGCCAGACGCAAAAGCGCGATGTCGTGAATAACAATTATCTTTATCCATTTTTCAATGTTCGGCGCGGCGACGGGATGCGCGGCTGGCAGTTCTGGCCGTTCTTCGGCGAGGAGCACAAGGTCGTGACCACCGTCACCAACGGTTTTGGCGACGTTGAAACTATCGGCGGCCACGACCAGTTTTTCGCACTCTGGCCATTTTATTTTCGCCAGAACAACGGCATCGGCACGGACAATCCAGAAAAGTTCCGCGCCTCAATTCCATTTTACGTCGTGTCACGTTCACCCATGCGCGACTCGACTTCCGTGCTGTGGCCGTTCTTCACACGGATTGACGACCGCGGAAAAAAATACCGCGAATGGCAGGCACCGTGGCCGTTTGTGATTTTCACGCGTGGCGAGGGCGAGACCACTTCGCGTGTCTGGCCGCTGTTCAGCCGGTCGCACAATGACGAATTGGAAAGCGATTCCTATTTGTGGCCGGTCTGCCAGTTTCACCGCATTCACGCCGACCCGCTCGACCAGCAACGCACGCGCGTCGTATTTTATTTCTATGAAAACACGGTGGAAAAAAACACGGAGACCGGCGCGGAAAAACGGCGCG
>Ga0207933_1003093_pt1 | contig 10119 bp, 9 predicted proteins | sample NGESurdeep092012_4_FD_184488 | JGI IMG/M metagenome (GOLD analysis project Ga0207933, IMG submission 184488) | Arctic peat soil microbial communities from Barrow, Alaska - NGEE Surface sample F53-3 deep-092012 (SPAdes) | ecosystem: Environmental > Terrestrial > Soil > Wetlands > Peat ...
CGTGGGGCGTGATTGCGCGCCGGCGCGCTCGTCTTGGAGCGTTTCTTTACGTCTGCTTTGGCGGTCACGATCGGCTCGGTGGCAGAGCGTGTGCCGCGAGCCCCGCGTCGTCAAGCCGCTGTGACGGTAACGCCCCACGATCAAAGGCGAAACGCCGCTTTCGCACGCCTCGGGGAGCTCCGCTGTACTGCGCCCCGCGCTGTGCTTGCCGTGATTTTTTTGATGGCGGTAGCCGGAGCGTTCGCTAGCGGCCACAAAGTATGGGAGACTTGTGCAGATTCTTGGTTGAGGGGCCATGAAATTAAGTTCTGATTCGTCCCATTGTGCGCGGCGCACTGAAGAGCTTCCCTTCGTCAAGGATCGCGAAGCGCGTCGCGCGTTCGTCGATCCGAGCAGCGCAGACCAGACGCGTTCGGAGACCGAACGCATGGCGTCGCTTGGTACGCTGGCGGCCGGTGTTGCGCACGAGATAAACAACCCACTTTCCTATGTGCTGGGGAGTTTGGACGTGGGCTTGCGCGAGCTGGGCGATTTGCGCGAGCTGCTCCGAGGGCGCTCGGGTGAGCTTGCGCATATCTCCGACGCCGTCGCGGCGCTCGACAGCGCTCGTGAGGGCGCCGAGCGCGTGCGTCACATCGTTCGCGACTTGATGGACTTCTCGCGCGCTGGAGGAGCCGGCGGAGAGTTCGTGGACATCGAGGCCATCTTGGATGCAGCGATCCGCGTGGCCTGGAACGAGATCCGCCACCGAGCTCGCTTGGTCAAACGCTACGCAGGGTTATCGCCCGTGTGTGGGGACGAAGCGCGCTTGGGTCAGGTGTTTCTCAATCTGATCGTGAATGCAGCACAAGCGATAGAGGGTGAGCCAGCGGACAACGAAATCGTGATCAGCACTCGGCGCGAAGACGGCTCCGCTGTGATCGAAGTCTCCGACACTGGGAGCGGAATTGCGGAGTCGCAGCTACCGCGGGTCTTCGAGGCATTTTTTACGACTAAAGCGGTTGGCTCGGGTGTCGGTCTTGGCCTGTCTATTTGTCGTGGGATCGTGGCCTCTTTGGGCGGCGAGATCTCGGTGTCGAGCGAGCCGAGGCGTGGTACCACTTTCAAAGTGGTTTTGCCGTTCGCGCCAGAGGAGAGCGCGGCGCGTCGCGCCGTTGCTGAGCCGCCGCCCGAAGAAGCGGAGTCGGCGCGTTGCCGCATCCTGATCATCGACGACGAACCGCTGCTCGGCCAGACGCTGCTCTACGCCTTCAAAGGCCGGCACGACGTCTCAATCTGCACCAGCGGTCGCGACGGCCTCAAGCGTCTCGAAAGCGACGCCAGCTTCGACCTCGTGCTCTGCGATCTGATGATGCCGGACGTGAGCGGCTCTGCAGTCTATGAAAGTGTCAGGCAATCGCATCCGGAGCTGCTCCACCGCTTCGTGTTCATGACCGGCGGCGCGTTTACCGACCGCGCCCGCGAGTTCTTGGCGCAGTACCCAGGTGAGCAGCTGGAGAAGCCGTTCAACATCGCCGACGTCGAGAAGATGCTACGGCGCATGACGGCTTTGGGGCGCACTAAACCGTAGGGGTGGACCGGGGCCTGCTGTTCGAACCGTTCGCGACAGTCGCGCGACGGTTTGCGCAGCCTCTACTTCTTAATCTCAACCTTGTGCCCCGGCACAGGCGTCTCTTCCAACAACACGAACGTGTCGAGCGAAATCTTCTCGAGCGTCTTCGACGACGCGGCCAAATCGTAAGCCAGGCCCCACTCGACGCTCGGTCCTGCAGACACGAACAGCGAGGTGGATTGCTTACAACTCTTGGCGCCGCGCTCGATCAGGTCACCGGTCATGCTCAAGTCCGGGCCGGCCATGCCTTTGCCGTGCTTGGTGGCGACGCCGCCAGCGAGCTTCCAGACCGCAGTGCCGCGGTCTTCGAGCACCATCGCGACGACGCTGCACTCGGGCGGCGACTTCAGCGATAGCTCGGGCGTGAAGGGCAAGCTGCCGGAAAACTCCTTACGCGTCTCGGTTTTGACGATCACGTGTTTCGCACCGAGCTTGCCGAGCTCGTCGATGAACTGGACGACCCAGGGCAGCTTGGCCATGCGGTCGACGAGCAACGTGACGTCCTGACCGTCCACGAAGTTCGCGGTCGGCTTGAGCAGGTTTTGCAACATGGTGCGGCCGTCGTTCTTGTCGAGCAGTGCGCGCTCGAAGCCGACCTTGGCGCTCAGCGTGTCGATCTCGAAATCGGGGGGCCCAGGCGGTTTGGGCGCTACCGTCGCTTCCGGCGCCACGGCTGCGTTCGGCGCGCTGGGCGTCGTGCTCGGCGGCTTGTCGGGCTTGTCATCGCAGCTGAGAGCCGCACAGGAGCACCCCAAACAAAAAGCGAGACACAGCCGAGCGCGCAGGCTCATTGCAGATCTCCGCACAAGCCGGTGTCGGGGGTCAGGGTGATCTTGCTCACGCAAGTACCCGTCGTTCCGCCGATGGCGATGTCGCACACCTTGGACGACGTGCAGTCCGCGTCCGCCATGCACTTGGTCTGTAGGATCGGCGCGCTGCACGTGCCCGTGTCTGCGCCCGCCGGGATGTCGCACCCGAGGCCCGCCCTGCATTCGTAGTCGTGCGCGCAGTCATCGCCCGACGCCGCGCTTTGGACGCAGTTCTTATCGCAATAGAAGCCCGGATTGCAGGTGGCTTCGGGCGCCTTACAAGACGTGCCGTTGTCGACCACCGTCGGGATCGCGCAAGCGCCCACGCCGGCCTTCATCACGCACACGTAGTTTTCGACCGTGTCGCAATCGTTGTCGACCGTGCACGGTTCGCCCTTGGCTTTGGGACCCTTGATCAAGTGATCGCAGGGCTCCCCGAGGTGACGGACAGTGGCGATCTCGGTCGCTGTGAGCGTGCCGTCGCTGTACGCCTTCTGCACGGCTGCCAAACACGTCGGCGCTTGCGTCGAGACATAGCCGTCCGGCACGAGCCCCTCACAGAAGGCCTGCTGACTGGCCACGCATTTGCTGGTCTGCAGGTCGGTCACATCCTTGGGATCTGCGCCGGAACAGTTCGAGACGACGGTCGTTGAACACGCCGCTTTTCCCCAGCCTTCACAGAAACCGCTGACCGTCGCGTATGGATCCGGAGCGCTCGTTTTGCTCGAGCAGCCAGCGACACCCGCGACCAAAGCTAAGAAGATTGCGCAGAATTTCATTAAGGGCCCTTCTTTTGCGGAAGATACACGAGCGCGGGCCAGCACCGAAGTCTTTGGCAGGCGGCAGGGGCGCGCGGCGGGGTTAGACTCTCGCTCCTCGATGGCGAGTCCGAGCATTGCTCCGCAAATCCAGAACAAGGAAATTCCAACCAGGCTGCAAGCCGTTTTGGTCTGGCTGATGGCGCTGCTCGCCGTGCTCGTCACCGGCGCCGGAGTCGCGGCCACGGCGGCGATCCTGGCGGTGCGCGCCGGACTTTCGTTCGACCGCGCGTTGTCGTTCGTGTCGGACCCGCACACCTCGCCGCTGGTGACGAGCTCGACTTGGATCGCGGTGTCGATCGCGGTGAACGAGCTGGCCGTCCTTTTCACGCTCGTCTTCTGGATGATCCGGCACCGTCCGTATCTCGGCCACGTGTTCCCGATTGGGCATCCGACGCTGCGTACGATCTGTGCCGGGCTCTTGATCGTGTTTGGGTTTGGGCCCCTCGCTGAGCTCGCGGGTGAGCTCGCGTTTCGGTTCTTGGGTCGCGATGTCAACGCCGAGCGCTTGGTCGTGGTAGTGGCGCGCAATGCCAGCAGTGGCGGCTTGCTACTAGTGCTGTGTGCGGCCGCCATCTTGCCTGCGTTGGTCGAGGAGCTGATGTTCCGCGGGCTCGTCACGCGCGCGTTCGAGAAACGCTCGCACGCGGAGATGGTGCTGATTCCCAGCATTTTGTTCGGCATTTTTCACTTAGAGCCCACGCAGGTCGCCGGCACTATCGTGCTCGGCATCGCCTTTGGCTTGACGCGCTTGTACAGCGGGTCGCTCGTGCCATCGATCATTGCGCATGCGGCGTACAACGCCGTCGTGATCTTGGACGTGCGCTTCGCGGGGCGTATCGGCGATCACGCGTTGCACTTCGGGCGCGTTGGCGGCGGGCTCGGCGTCGCCGCACTCGGCACGCTGCTCATGGTCAGCTCGCCGGCCAAGTTGATTCCAACGCTGCGCCATCGGAGCTAGGGTTTCCCGATGCTGTCCCGCCGGCGCTGGCTCACGCTGACAGCGACGTTGTTTGCCGAGCGTGCTCGGGGCGACGACACGCCGCTCTCGGCGCGGCTCAGCGCGCGCGAGTTACCGATTCCTGGCGCGGGCAGGTTCGGGAAAAAGTGCCTGCTGCTTCGGCCGACGCGCGTGCCAGACGGCGTAGCATTGCCGCTTTTGGTGCTATTTCACGGTCTGGGCGAGACCAGCAGCGAAGCGCTGGGCATTCGCGCTTGGTACGATCGCTACGGCTTGCCCGAGGCCTACGCGCGCTTGAACGCTCCGCCCGTCGTGCGCACGCTGCCGAAGCAGCGCTATCTCTCCGACGAGCGACTCTTGGAGATCAATCGCGAGCTCGCGCTGTCGCCCTTTCCAGACGTAGCACTGGTGTGTCCGTTCACGCCCAACGTACTCGGCAAGGATCCGAGCTCGCCGGTGCTCGACCGCTATGGGGAGTATATCGAGCACGCGCTGTTACCCGCCGTACGCGCGGCAACACCGACCCTCGCTGGCGCGGCGCACCTCGGCGTCGACGGGGTGTCGCTCGGCGGCTACGTCGCGCTCGAGGTGTTTTCGCGGAAACCCGAGTTGTTCGGCGTGCTCGGCAGCATGCAAGGGGCGTTTGGTCCTTCGCTCGCGGACGTGTACGCGCGGCGCATCGCGGAAGCGTCGGCCAAGTTCGGCCCACGCCGCGTACACGTCACCACCTCGAGCTTCGACCCATTTCGCGACGCCGCGCAGCGCCTGGCGCAGCGCCTCAGGGAGCGCGGTGTCGAGTCGACCTTCACACTCGCCGAAGGACCGCACGACCAGACTTTTCTACGCGAGGCGGGCACGCTGGAGCTCTTGCTCTTTCAAGCACGCGCCTTGCACGGTGCATGAATGAAGCTTTCGGTGTAGCGTCGAGCGGTGTTCGGTCGCGTCGCACGGCGGGTTCTAGGCAGCGCAGCGGGGGCGGTGGATCGCGCGGCGACGCTCGCAGTTCAGGCGCGCAACAACGTGCGTCGCACGGCGTCGATGGCGCCACCTTCGGCTGATCAACGCACCACGGTGCTGCGCGATTTTGCCGCGCTCTACCCCGACGCGCTAGCAGACGAATTCTTCCTGCCAGTGCGCCAGATTTCACCTGTGGCGCGCGTCGCGCCCAATGATTTCGGCGTCGCGCAGGCGCTGGATCTTTCCTGGGCCAGCGACTACCACCCGTTTATCCCCGGGATCCGCGAGCGCTACGAGCGCACGACCCAGAACCACGCGGCGTCCGTGCGCTTGCTAGGCGCCGAGCAGAAGCGCCCGGTAGCGATTCTGATTCACGGTTATATGGCCGGGAGCTATCACGTCGAGGCCAAGCTCTGGCCGGTACAACGCTTCCTGCGCAGCGGCTACGACGTGGCGTTCTTCACGCTGCCGTTTCATGGTGTGCGCGCGAACCCCGCGCGCCGTGGTGCGCCGGAATTTCCCGGCGCAGACCCACGCTTCAGCACCGAAGGTTTTCGCCAGATCATCGGAGATTTACAGAACTTCATCGGCTGGCTCGCTGAACAAGGGCATCCCCAGGTCGGCGTGATGGGCATGAGCCTCGGTGGCTATACCGCTGCGCTCTTGGCGACTGTGCAGACGGGTCTGTCGTTTTGTGTGCCGATCATTCCGTTGGCTTCACTGGCGGACTTCGCGCGCGAACAAGGTGAGCTCAGCTCTGCACCGGAAGCCGAGGCCGAGGAGCACGCCTTGCTCGAGCGCATTTACCGCGTGGTGAGTCCGCTCGATCGCCGGCCACTGATTGTGCCGTCCCGCACTCTGGTGGTCGCGGGCAAAGCCGACCGCATCACGCCGGTCGGCCACGCACGCAAATTGGCGAGCCATTTCGGCTCGCCGCTCGTGTCGTGGCACGGCGGTCACCTGCTGCAGCTCGGCAGAAACGCGGCGTTTCGTCGGGTAGAAGCCCTGCTGCGTGAGCTACGAGCTCGACCCATCTGAGCTTGAGTGAGCCGCCGCGCGGCGCGGTAGGCATTCCCCTCACGGCAAGCCAAAAGACGCCGTGCGCTTCGTCTCCCCCGCTGTCCGGGCTGCTTCGGCCGTTGGCCGGGCCGTGGCTAAATGCGCCGCGCGGTAGGTGCCTGCGGGCCGAATCGAGCCGTTGCAGGCCGAAATAGTCGACGTCGCGGAACCTGGCCGCAACATGACGCCGCGAGTCAGGGAACGGTGACTTGGCTCGCCGTGTCGATCGTGGTTAGAGGAGGCCATGCGCGGCTACTACAGACACACGAAGATCATTGCGACGGTCGGTCCGGCCACAGACAGCGAAGAGCGCCTGGGGCAGCTCATCTTGGCGGGCGTCGACGTGCTGCGGCTGAACATGGCGCACGGCACGGGAGAGTGGGCACAGAACCTGATTCGGCGCGTTCGCAAGGTCTCCAACGAGCTCGATCGTCACGTGGCGATCATGATGGACGTCAAGGGACCAGAGATTCGCACCGGAGTGGTCGACGAACCGATAGAGCTACGCGTCGGCGACGTGTTCGAGTTCTACACGGACAAGCTGAGCGACGACATGCGTGGCGTCAGCGTCAACTATCCCGGCCTGCCGGGAGACGTCTCGGTCGGTGTGACCATTCTCGTCGACAGTGGCTTGATCCGTCTGACGGTGCTGGAGGTCGAGCCGACACGCGTGCGCTGTCGCGTGCTCACCCCGGGTAACCTCACTTCGCGCCGGCACGTCAATTTACCCGGCATGAACGTCAATCTTCCGGCTCTGACGCAGAAGGACGAAATCGACGTGCGCGCTGGCGTGGAGGCGGGCTTGGATTTCGTGGCGCTGTCGTTCGTGCGCCGCGCCGAAGACATCGACTTGCTGCGTCGCTTCCTGAGCGGTTTGGGCTCGAAGGCGCGCATCATCGCCAAGATCGAAGATCAAAGCGGCGTGCGCAACCTGCACAGCATCATCAAAGCGACCGACGCAGTGATGGTGGCGCGCGGCGATTTGGGCATCGAAATCGACTACCACACGCTGCCCTTGGTTCAGACGCAGATCGTGGATCTATGCCTGATGGAAGGTAAACCTGTGATTATCGCGACTCATCTACTCGAGTCGATGATCAGCGCTCCGATGCCGACGCGCGCGGAGATCTCCGACATTTCTACGGCTGTTCGTGAGCGCGCGGATGCCGTGATGTTGTCCGGCGAGACCACCACCGGCCTGTACCCGCTCGAGTGCGTAGAGGTGATGAAGAACATCGTCGCCAGTATCGAGCCGACCGAGAAGCGCAGCACCAACGACACCATCGAGCTCGCGCAGCCGAAGTCGAAGATGCTGCGTGCCGCGGCGAACTTGGCGCGCGAGCTCGGGGACTCGGGTATCGTGGTCTTCACGCGCAGCGGTTTCTTGGCCTACACGTTGGCCGCGCTGCGCGCCGTCGGTGTGCCCATCTATGCGTTCACGGACGACGAAGAGACGTTCCGGCAGCTGCTCTTGCCGTGGGGCGTGGAGCCGTTCCTGATGCCGTTCAGCGACGACCCGGAGGAGACAGTGTCGAACGCGCTCGGCTACCTCAAGCGCCAGGACTGGTGCGGTGACGGTACTTGGCTGGTCGTGATCACCAACGTGCTCGCGCAGGGTCGCATCATCGACTCGCTGCAGCTGCGTCAGGTCGAGCAGGGCTCGCCGCCGAGCCGCGAAGGCTGAGCTACTGACTCGAAACGGCCCGCGCGCAGCGCGGGCTGTCCAGCACGATGGTTACGCCGCGGTTGCTGGGCACGAGGTTGTTCCAGAGCGCGGTGATTTCGCGGTGGCCGGTGAAGATGTCGATGTGCTGGCCCTTGACGCGCACGCCGCGATCTTGAGCGATGAAACAGCCGTCGTGCGTCGACGTGCGAGAGGGGTCGCGGGCCACGCCGTCGAACTCGGGGATGTAGATGGGCGTGTCGAGCGGGACTAGATCCGTGTCGACGGCGACCGTGAGCAGCGGAGTAATAGCGCGGCCGGTCGCGCCGCGGCCCCAAGGGAAGGCCTTGGCGTCGAGCTCGTCGAAGCAAATGTGTTGGCCAGTGCGCGGGCACAGCGGAGCGCAGTCGCAGTCGCGCTTGGCGAAGCTCACGGTACTGCCAGTCGACAGCGTGCCGCTGCCTTGCACGCACACGGCCTCGTAGAACGAGCGCGCCACGCTTTTAATGGTCTTGCATTTGCCGTTCTCGAGGGCGACGGCTTCGCCGCTGAAGTCGGCCTCGCTCGGAAAGTCGTAATACGTGTTGCGGAAGGTGCCGAGCACACGCCCACCTGCGGCCACTGGGTTCAAGACTGCGCTCGGTGTGCCGGTCGCGCTCGGTGTACTCGGTGTGCCGGGCGGCGCGGGCGGCACGAATGAGTCGTCGCCCGCGCGCGGAGCTTCGCCGAGCACGCGCGACCGCATCGGCGGCGGAGGCTGGTTTTTGGGTTCAGCGGTGCTCGTATCGACACTGCTGGGCGCGGGCGGCGGCTCGTCCCCTTGCCAGGCGTCGGTCTCGAGCGGCGCGTTCATCCAGGCCGAGCCGCCAGTCGCGCACGACACAGTGGCCGCACTGAGCAGGAGCCAAAGCGCTTTCACGAGGCTACGGATCCGGAGCGGTTCGAATGCGCGGGATCGCACTGATCGAGCGCGTTGTCCGTGATCTGGGCTTGAAGCGAAAGCGTGTGATCGATCCACAGCGCGCTCACTTCAGGCGGAACGTGAAATTCGGCCAACGTCTCTTTCAAGATTTGTAGCCGACGCATGAATTGGCCACCGGTGATGCGATGCGCGCGGTGAGCTTCCTGGAGCGGGCGGCCCGTGTATTCTACCGGGGCGCCCAGGTGGCGTGCGGCAAACTCGAATTCCTTGTCCTTCACACGCTGGCGATCGGCGGCGCGAAACAGGTAGCCGATCATCAAATCGTCGAAGATGCGGTCGACGAACCTGTCGATGATCAGGCGCAGCGCGGGCTCGCCGCCGAGCATTTCGAAGGACGACGCCGCAGGCATCACGGTTGTGTAGCGCGATTCGGCCGCGAAATCACGCTAGTCACGTGCAGGCTCGCAGCTCTGGAGTAGTTTTTCCGCGCTAACGCGTGTTGGCGAGCTTATTCATGCGCAGCTTGGCGATGAAATTCGAGGGGTCGATTTGCAGCGCCTCGCGCCACTCGACCTCTGCCGCGCCGCGATCGCCCTTCTGAAACAAGACGTCACCGAGAATCACTCGGGCGGCGGGGTCGCGCGGGTTGACCGACACGGCGTGGTTGGCCCAGCGCAGCGCAGAGCTGGTATCTCCGAGCCGCAGCAGCGCGTTGGCGAGCCCATTGCTGGCGGGGCCATTGTCGCCGTCGAACACCACGGCGCGCCGGAAGAAGCGTTCGGCGCGCGCGAAGTCGTGGTGATTCATCGACGCTTGCGCTTCGCGTGCGCTGCTGAACGACAGCGACTTGATTTGCGCCTCCGAGGCTTCCTCGAGGCTCATCGACTTCAACCAGGCAAGCTTCGCTCCGTCGTAGTCGCCCAGGCGCGCGAGGCCGTCACCCAAGATGCCTTGGGCGCGCAAATCGGAGGGGCCTTTTTCGATACCTTTTCTCGCCCACTCCACCGCCCCGGCGCCATCGCGGCGCAGCAGCATGAGCTGCGCGACCTCCAGCGGAATGGCTGGATTCTTCTGGTCCCAGAGCGCGGCTTTACACAGCGACCGCTCGGCGGCGTCGACATCGCCGCGCACCAGCGCGCGATTGGCTTCGCGCATTTCGCCGTAGGCGGCTCCGGGATAGTCGCCTCCGTGGGCGCTCGTGCCAGCCAGCAGTGAGTCGCAGCTGGGCGCGCGCACGCCCGTCTCGTCGAGCGGAATGGCCTTGGCCGTCGAGGTCCTGCTGGCAGCTGCTGACGCGGTGGGCTGGGGCACGGCGCGC
>Ga0207933_1003094_pt1 | contig 10118 bp, 5 predicted proteins | sample NGESurdeep092012_4_FD_184488 | JGI IMG/M metagenome (GOLD analysis project Ga0207933, IMG submission 184488) | Arctic peat soil microbial communities from Barrow, Alaska - NGEE Surface sample F53-3 deep-092012 (SPAdes) | ecosystem: Environmental > Terrestrial > Soil > Wetlands > Peat ...
ATCGGGAGCAGCGGCCCGCCCCGCAGGCTCGCCCGCCGCAGAAACGAGACAACGGTGGCAAGCAGAGCGAACGTAAAGATCAAGGCCGCGACCAAGGTCCGCGCTAAGCCTCGCCGCAGCCGAGAAGATCCATTCCCAGGGCGCTCGTCATTTTGAAGCGGGGGGAATCGCCCGCGGTCTTCGAGATTACGAGCGCTGCGGGATGGAGCCGGTCGAGTCCCTTGCGCCACCGGCATTTTCCGCTCCAAGTTCGCGCAGCAGGAAAGCGTAGTCGAAGGCAATCTCCTTCAAATAATCGTAGCGGCCGGAGGCGCCTCCGTGGCCCGCGCTCATGTTGGTATGGAGCAGCAGAGAGTGGAGTCTGGTATTGAGCGTGCGCAGCTTGGCGACATACTTGGCCGGCTCCCAATACATGACCTGGCTGTCGTTGAGGGAGGTCTTCACCAGCATGGCTGGATACTCGGCACGCGCTAGGTTGTCATAGGGCGAGTATCCGAGCATGTATTCGAAATACTCCCGCTGGTTGGGGTCGCCCCACTCTTCATATTCAGCGACGGTGAGCGGCAGGCTGGCGTCGAGCATGGTGTTCATCACATCCACAAAAGGCACGTGGGAGATCACGGCGCGAAACAGCTCGGGCCGCATGTTTGTGACGGCTCCCATCAGCAAGCCGCCGGCGCTGCCGCCTTCAATGGCGACGCGGCTGGGATCGCCGTAGCCACCGCGAGTAAGAAATTCCGTGACGGCGATGAAGTCGGTGAAGGTGTTTTTCTTGTGCAGCAGGCGGCCCGCATCGTGCCATGGCTTGCCCAGATCGGCGCCGCCGCGGATGTGGGCGTAGGCGAGTACGAGACCGCGGTCCAGCAGGCAGAGGCGGCTGGAACGAAAGCCGATGGGCAGCGGAAATCCATAGGACCCATAGCCGGAAATCAGGAGCGGATTGCCTGCGGACCGCCGGGCGTCGATGCGATAGACCAGCGAGACGGGAACCTGGACGCCATCCGGCGCCGTAGCGAAGAGGCGCTCAGAGCGGTAGTCGGTCCGGTTAAAGCCGCCGGGAATCTCCAGTTCCTTCAGCAGGATGGAGGCTCCGGTTTCTGTATCGAATTCATAGACGGAGCTTGGCGAGACCAGCGACTCATAGCCATAGCGGAAATGCGTTGTGACAAACTCCCGGTTCGTCTGGGGATAGGCGCTATAGGCGGGTTCCGGAAAAGAGATCTCGCGCGACGCGCCGAGGAGTTCGCCCTGCTCGCCGAGCGCGATGACGCGCAGGCGCGGCAATCCGCCGGAGCGCTCCACGGCGACAGCGAAGGATTGGAAGAGGTCGAAGTCCTCCAGCATCACATCTTCGCGGGCCGCGATGCGCTCGCGCCATTGCGAGCGGCTGGGATTCCCCACCGGCGCGGTGACTAAGCGGAAGGTTCGGGCGGTATCGTTGACGCGCAGATAGAAGAGGCCCTCGCGATGATCGGCATAATATTCGATGTTGTCGCGCCGCGGCTCGATCAGGGTCCATTTGCCCTCCGGCTCGCCGGCAGGTAAAAACCATTGTTCGCTGGCGGTGTGACTGGAGCTGTCGAGGAACAGATACTCGCCGTCGCGGGTGCGGCCGACGCCGATGTTGAACCGCTCATCGGGCTCTTCCCAGACCAGCACGTCAGCCGACTGCTGGTCGCCCAGGCGATGGCGATAGAGCTGGTATTGCCGCTTAGTTTCCTCGTCCTCGACGGTGTAGAAGAGGGTGCGATTGTCGGCGCCCCAGGCGATCGAGCCGACCCGCTCGGCGCGGTCCAGGCCCAGCCGGCCTGTGCTCAAATCCTTCACGTGCAGGGTGTACTGGCGAAAGCCGGTCACGTCGGTGGAATAGGCGAGCAGGTTGCCATCGCCGGAGATGGTGAAGGCGCCCAGCGCCATGAAAGCCTCACCCCGCGCCAGTTCGTTGACATCGAGGATGATCTCTTCGGGATTGTTCACCGAGCGATGCTTGCGGCAGAAGATGGGATACTGCGCGCCCTGCTCGGTGCGCGTGTAGTAGAAATACTCCCCTTCGCGAAAGGGCGCCGAAACATCGGTCTCCTTGATATGGCTAAGCATTTCGGCGTAGAGTCGCGCCTGGAGCGGCTGGGTGGGAGCCATGACTTCGGCCGTGTAGGCATTCTCCTGCTCTAAATATGCAGTAACCTCAGGATTGTCTTTTTCCCTCAACCACGCATAATCGTCTTCCAGGCGGTGTTGAAAGTGCACGGTTTCTGTTCTTTGGCGGCGGGCGGTGGGCGGCGCAGTCGGCTTCTGGCTCATTCCCTCCAGCATATCCCGGCCCCGTATTGTGCATCCCGGCCCTTTCCGGAAACCTTCCAAGCAAAGATCAAAGATGAATGACTTAGAGAGAAAGAGAGGAGTGACGACCATGCATAATCCATTTATGACGTTCTCGACATGGGCAGGCGCCGCAACGCTGGCAGGTGTGATGCTCGTGATTCCAGGGACGACCCTGGCGCAGGGCGGCGCGGGCAATATGCCCCAGGCTAACCAGTCGGCACCACCCCAGGCGCCGCCCATGTCGCCCAGCCAGCAGCAGATGAATGATCAGCGGGGGGCACAGGATAGTGGCGTGGGCAACCAACAGATGGAAAAGATGGAAGCTCGCGCGCGAGACAGCACGTTTGTGAGCAACGCGCTGGCAGGCAACCTGGCCGAGGTACAGCTGGGACAGTTGGCGGTGCAGAAGAGCAGCGATCCGCAGGTAAAGCAATTCGCGCAGCACATGATCGACGACCATACCAAGCTGAGCAATGATATGAAGCTGGCCGCAGAACAACTTGGCGTGCCCGCGCCAACCCATCTGGACAAGAAAAACCAGAAGACCGTGGAGAAGCTTTCCGCACTTTCAGGAACGGCGTTCGACCGTGCCTACATGAAAGAGATGGTGAAGGATCACAAGCGGGACTTGCAGGACTTTAAAGGTGCAGCCGCATCATCGCAAAACCCGGCACTCAAGATGGCCGCCGACCATGGCGCTCAGGTGATCAGCGCGCACCTGAAACAGGCCGAGCAGATTACCCGCCAGCAGACCGCCAGCAAGGGAGATTAGAGCATTCTAGCCGCGGGGAGTTCACTCGCCGTCTTCGAGGAAGCAGCAGAAGACAGCGGCGGGAAGCATCGGCCTCTAGTATTTCGCCAGGGCGGCAATGGCGCGGAAGATATCTTCCGGCTGGGGCAGAATCTCGTCCTCAAGGATCGGGTTGTAGGCGACGAAGGTGTCAAGGGAGCCCACGCGCCTGACCGGCGCGTCCAGATCGTCGAAGAGCTCATCGGCGATGCGAGCTGCGATCTCGGCTCCATAGCCCCAACTCAGCATGTCCTCATGCGCCACGATGACCCGGCTGGTTTTTCGAACTGAGGTCGCGATGGCTTCCCAGTCATAGGGATTGAGGGAGCGCAGGTCGATCAGTTCGACTTCCAGCCCCAGCTCGGCGCGGGCTCGCTCGGCGGCGCGCAGCGCACGCGGCACCAGCGCGCCGTAGGTCACCACCGTGATGTCCTTGCCGGAGCGCACCGTCGCGGCCTTGCCAAATGGGATGCAAAAGTCGGGACCGGGATAAGGACCACGGCCATAGGACTCGCGATAGAGCCGCTTGTGTTCAAGGAAGAGTACCGGATCGTCGCAGCGGATCGCGGTGCGCAGCAGGCCGTTGGCGTCGACGGCGTTGGACGGAAAGACGACGCGCATGCCGGGGGTGTGCGTGAAGATGCTCTCGCCGCTTTGCGAGTGGTAGATGGATCCTCCGGCGAGATAGCCGCCGATGGGGGCGCGAATCACCAGAGGCGCGGAGAAGGCTCCGTTGGAGCGCCAGCGGAGCACGCTGAGCTCGTTGCGCAACTGGTGCATAGCGGGCCAGATGTAGTCGAAGAACTGTATCTCGACGACCGGCTTGAGTCCGCGAACCGCCATGCCAAGGGCGCGGCCCACGATGTTGGCTTCGGCGAGCGGCGAGTTGAAGACGCGGTCCGGGCCAAACTCCCACTGCAGCCCGGAGGTCAGCTTGAAGACGCCGCCCTTGCCCTTGACCGGCCCCGGTTCCAGACTGCCGTGCCGGCTGGAGTCGGCAACATCTTCGCCGAAGACGACGATGCGCTCGTCGCGCCGCATCTCGTCTTTCAGGCAGGCATTGATCAGGTCCGCCATGGTGCGATCTGGAGCGCCGGGCGTCTCCACGGCCGGCTGCGAGAATCGAGGGCCGGTGGGGTCGAGATTTTCCGAATACACGTGCAGCGGGATGGATTCCACTTGGGGCGGCAGCGCGTGCAGCGCCTTCTCCGCCGCCAGCCGGACTTCTTCATCCACCTCCCGCTCCAGGCGGTTGAACTGTTCCGCGTCGAGAATGCCGTCGCGCAGAAGACGCATCTGCAACCGGGGCAGAGGATCGCGCTGGGAGGCAGCCTCGCGCTCGGCTTCGCTGCGGTAGAGCCGGTCATCGTCGGAGAGCGAGTGCGAATAGAGCCGCACCACGTGCCCGTGCACAAAGGCCGGCCCCTTCCCCGAACGGCAGTGCTCAACCGCGCGCTGAAACACGGCATAGCACTCCACCGGATCGGTGCCATCCACCTCGGCAAAAAAGAAGTTGGGAAAGTTGGCGACCAGGTTGGAGATGTTTCCGCCCGGCGTATTGATCTCCACCGGCACCGAGATGGCGTAGTCATTGTCTTCAACGACGAAGAGCACCGGCAACTTGTGGTTGGAGGCCGAATTGATGGCCTCCCAAAATTCGCCCTCGCTGGTGGCTCCGTCGCCCATCGAGACGTAGGAGACCTCATCGCCATGGAAGCGGACATTCTTGAAACTGCGATAGTCCCCATCCTGGCGCGCAGCCGATTCCGGATGATGGGAAAAATACCTGCCCGCCTCGGCGCAGCCGACGGCATGCAGGCACTGGGTGGTCACGGCGGAGGACGGACTGACGATGTTCAGCCGGGTGTCGCTCCAATGGGAGGGCATTTGGCGGCCACCGCTGGCCGGATCGGAGGCGGCTCCTACGGCCTGCAAAAGGTGATCCTCCGCGGTGCTGCCCAGCGTTAAGGTGAGGGCGCGATCGCGGTAATAGGGAAAGAACCAGTCATATCCGGGACGGAGCGCCATGCCCGCGGCTACCAGCAAGGCTTCATGCCCGGCGCAGGAGATTTGGAAGAAGGTTTTCTGCTGCCGCTTGAGCAGGATTTCTCGGTCATCGATGCGGCGCGAGAGGTACATGAGACGGTAGATCTCGCGCAGCCGCTCCGGTTCCAGCCCGGAGTAGCCTTTGGGTTTCTCGCGCTCCTGGCTGCTAACCGCCATTTTCGCCATGCCGATCTTTGCCGCCCCCGGTCGGCTCGTTGCGATGCCCAAGAGGGGATATCGCCAGAAAATTCTAACTCTACAAGAGGTATTTTGGACTATTTGACCGAGGTTTTCCCAGCATGTTTTAATCAGCGCGGTTTACAACATTCTCCGGGCAATGTGGGGAAGGGGAGCCCGGCGCGGCCATCCTGTTCAGGACGGGCGGCGCAGAGCCTCCCTGACGTGTGCAGGAATCCGGAGAGAGTATTTCCAAAATACCGCGGTTTGGCCGCCGGCCGCCGGCGCCAGACTACGGAAGCGCGCGCCCTCCGGCGGAGGGCGTTCGCGCAAACTTTTCGGGGGATATGAATGCGTTTGCACCTCTTGTTGGCCTCTTTCCTACAAAGCAGCAGCACCGGTTCGCTGCCGGGGAGGGATTTTCTCTGGATTGCTCTAAGCGTCGGGATGTTGGGCCTGTTGTTCGCGCTGGTAATATCCCGTTCGGTGCTGTCTGCCGACACCGGGTTGGCGGAGATGCGCGCGATCTCAAACGCCATTCGCGAGGGCGCGGAAGCGTTCATGTCGCGCCAGTATGCAGCCATCGCCGTGATTGCGGTGCTGCTGGCCATCGCGCTCTATTTCGGCTATAAGATTTCGCCCTTTACCGCGCCGCTGGCCGGCAAGGTGGTAGTCAGCTTTCTGATCGGGGCCTGCTGCTCGGGACTGTCCGGATATACCGGCATGTCGATCTCCATCCGCACCAACATCCGGGTAGCCAGCGCCGCGCGAACCAGCTTGGGCCGGGCACTGCAATTGGCGCTGCGCGGAGGAGCCGTCACCGGACTAGTGGTGATCGCGCTGTCGCTGCTTGGCGTAGGCCTTCTGTTCTACTGCTTTGGCGGTCTCAAGGACCCGGCTCACGTTCCCTATCAGCTCGTCGGCTTCACCTTCGGAGCCTCGCTGGTGGCGCTGTTCGCCCAGTTGGGCGGCGGCATCTACACCAAGGCTGCCGACGTAGGCGCCGATCTGGTGGGCAAGGTCGAGGCAGGCATCCCGGAGGACGATCCGCGCAATCCGGCGGTGATCGCCGACCTGGTGGGCGACAACGTGGGCGACTGTGCCGGACGCGGAGCCGACATCTTCGAGTCGACGGCAGCGGAGAACGTAGGAGCCATGATCCTGGGGACGGCGCTCTATCCGGTCCTCGGCGTCAAGGGCATCCTCTTCCCTCTGGTGATCCAGGCGGTCAATCTGATCGCCAGCTTTATCGGGGTGCTGGTTGTCCGCAGCCGCGAAGACCAGGTTCCGATGGATGTGCTCAACCGCGGTTACTACGTGACCACTCTGCTGGCGCTCGCCGGTTTTGCGGCGGCGGTCTACTGGATGCTGCAGGGCCGCTGGTGGCTGCTGGCCTGCGGCGTCGTCGGCATCCTGATGTCGTTCCTGTTCGTTCGCATCACGGAGTACTACACGGAGATCCGCTATTGGCCGGTGCAGGCGATCGCCAAGGCCTCCCTTACCGGGCCGGCCACCAACATCATCAGCGGCCTCGCGGTGGGAATGGAGACGCCGGCTGCACCGGTGCTGGTCATCGCCGCGGCGCTCTTGCTGAGCTACTACTTCGGAGTGCGCGGCTTGGCCGACGCCGCGGTGCCTATCTATGAGAAGGGCATCTACGGCACCGCCATCGCCACCATGGGCATGCTCTCCTCGGCCGCATATATTCTGGCCATGGATACCTTCGGGCCCATCACCGACAATGCCGGCGGCATTACTGAGATGTCAGACCAGCCACAGGTGGTGCGGGACCGGACCGATCTGCTGGACGCGGCGGGAAATACCACCAAGGCGCTCACCAAGGGTTATGCCATCGGCTCCGCCGCCCTGGCCGCCTTCCTGCTCTTCTCCGCCTATCTGGAAACGGTCCACGACATCGTGGCCAACCGCTTTCACGATGCCGGCCTGATCATTCCGCCGAGTTGGCAGTTCAACAACATCAACCTGGCCAGCGTTCCAGTCTTCGTGGGAGCGCTGCTGGGCGGCATGCTCACCTATCTGTTTTCCTCCCTGGCCATCCGGGCGGTAGGCCGGGCAGCCCAGTACATCATCAAAGACGTCCGCGCGCAGTTCGCTGAGAATCCTGGCATCATGATCGGAACCTCGAAACCGGACTACGGCCGCTCGGTGCGCATTGTCACCGGAGCGGCGCTGCGGGAGATGATACTGCCCGGCGCGCTGGTGGTGTTCATGCCGCTGGCGGTGGGGCTGATCTTCAAGAACCTGAGTACGACCTTCCACATTCGCCTGGCAGGGGAGATTTTACCCACCATCAATGGGCACGTCATCAATCTGGCGGGAGCTGAAGCGGTGGCCGGCCTGCTGATGGTGGGCACCATCAGCGGCATCCTGCTGGCCATGCTGATGAACAACGGCGGCGGCGCTTGGGACAATGCGAAAAAGCACATTGAGAGCGGCGCGCATGGCGGCAAAGGATCAGAGCCCCACAAGGCCGCCGTGGTGGGCGACACGGTCGGCGATCCGTTCAAGGACACCGCCGGACCTTCGCTGCACGTGCTGATCAAGCTGCTGGCGACGGTCACGCTGGTTTTGGCGCCGCTGTTTCTCTAGCGCTGCATTTGGCAAGGTCGCGTTCGGAGCTTGCGTTTCAGGCCCGGGTTTCTCTCATCGCGACACTTCCGGAAAAGCTCACCGGCCGCCTTCCTTCGCGAGAGCGGAGAACGGCGGCGAGTGAGCAGACACAATAGCGGCGCTCAGGCCGTTCTGCCCGCCTGTTCTCCCGGTAGCGCCTGCTCGGCGCGAGGCGTAGTGATGAGCGGCTTGCGATTGCGGACGACGGCATAGATTCCGGCCGCGATTACCGCTCCGATGCATGGAGCGACTATAAACAACCACAACTGTTGCAATGCCCATCCTCCGGCGAAGATAGCCGGCCCGATGCTCCGCGCGGGATTGACCGACGTATTGGTGATGGGAATGCAGATCAGATGGTCCACGGTAAGCACCAGGCCGATGGCGACGCCGGCGAAGCCGACCGGAGCGGCAATGTCGGTCGAGCCCAGCACCGTCAATACCAGGAACATGGTCAGAATGACTTCCGCGATGAAACCGGCGGCCATCGAATAGTGGTCCGGAGAGTGCAGGCCATAGCCGTCGGAGCCCAGGCCGGAGGCGGCGGCGCTGTAGCCACCCGCCATTCCGTGCGCAATGGTGAGGACCAGAGCGGCGGCGAGAATAGCGCCGAGGATCTGCGCGATCACATACATCACGGCGTCTTTGCCGCCAATTCTTCTGGAGCAGAAGACGCCCAGAGTCACGGCGGGGTTGATGTGGCATCCGGAGACCGGCCCGATGGTGTATACCATGACCAGCAGGGAAAGGCCAAAGGCCAGGGCGACGCCGATGTTGCCAATATGAGAGCCGGCAAGGACCGCGCTCCCCACCCCACTAAAGACCAGCACAAATGTCCCGACAAATTCCGCAAAATACTTGTTCATGGCGCCTCCTTTGAAAGGCGAACCAGTATAAGCGGAGGTTTATGAATCGCCGCAGGAAAAAGTTGCGGCAGGCGAAGGACTCAACGCAAAGGGCCGTTTCACCGAAAATGGCCGCGCGTGGCCAGTTGGCCAATCCATACCAAGAGTAAAAATGCTAGCGCTGGCTGGAGGCCGTCTCATCCGAGGGCATAGCCTGGACCCGGCTGTGCCTGACACTGTAACCGAAATAAATGATCAAGCCGATGGCCAGCCAGATCACCAGGACCTCCCATGTCAGCAGGGGGAGCGAGATCATCAGATAGAACGAGAGGACGATGCCGAGGATAGGGACCAGCGGGACCAGCGGCGTGCGGAAGGGGCGCTCCAGATCGGGATAGCGGCGGCGCAGGACCCAGACGCCGGCGCAGACAATGGCGAAGGCCAGCAGCGTGCCCATATTGACTAGCTCCGCCAACCGGTCGATGGGCAGCAGCGCGGGGAGGAAGGCGACGATGCTGCCGACGACGATGTTGGAGATCCACGGGGTGCGAAATTTGGGATGGATAGCGGAGGCCCAGGGCCAGAGCAGACCATCTCTGGACATCGAATAGAAAACGCGGGACTGGCCCAGCAACATCACCAGCATCACGGTCGCCAAGCCGAGAACGGCCCCGATCTTGACCAGCAGGCTGCCCCAGGCGAAGCCGGTGACGTCAATGCCTAAGGCCACCGGATCGGCGACGTTGAGCTGGCGATAGTTCACCAGTCCGGTCAGCACCACCGACACCACAATGTAGAGCACGGTGCAGATGACCAGCGAGCCGAGAATGCCGATGGGCATATCGCGTCGCGGATTGCGCGCCTCCTGCGCGGCGGTGGAGACGGCGTCGAACCCGATGTAGGCGAAGAAGACGGTAGCCGCGCCGGCGGCGATTCCATGAATGCCGAAGGCTCCGCCTGGCTGCGCGGGAGGAATAAAGGGATGCCAGTTGGCGTGCGCGAGGCCGGGATGGTGAATCAGATAATCGGTGCCGAGAACGATAAAGAGGCCGACGATCGAGAGCTTGACGATCACCATTGCCGCGTTGAGGTTAGCCGATTCCTTGATGCCGATCACCAGCACGGCGGTCACCGCGAGAATGGCGAGGAAAGCGACCAGGTTGAAGACGCCTGTAACGTGCGGAAGCCCGGCGACAGGCGTGCCGACCGGCAGCGAGGCGAGCGGCTCCCAACGATTGCCATAGAAGTAGAGGGAGGTTCCGTAGGTGGTGGTGAAGCGCGGCGGCAAGTAGATATGTAACTGCTCC
>Ga0207933_1003095_pt1 | contig 10118 bp, 9 predicted proteins | sample NGESurdeep092012_4_FD_184488 | JGI IMG/M metagenome (GOLD analysis project Ga0207933, IMG submission 184488) | Arctic peat soil microbial communities from Barrow, Alaska - NGEE Surface sample F53-3 deep-092012 (SPAdes) | ecosystem: Environmental > Terrestrial > Soil > Wetlands > Peat ...
GAGGCGGCGCGATCCGCCGGTCCAGCCAGTTGCGCACATCGCGCACAACTTCACCATTCGCAGCGCGATCGTCCGCGTCGCTCGTCGCCGCACTCGACAGTGTCGTCGCCAGTCGATTCAACTGATCGTCCGCCACCGCCCGCGCATCGCTCGTCGCCCGCTGATTCTCAGCCAGCGCGAACAGCGCGTCGACCACCGCTCGCCTGGCCTGCCGACGGACGCCACGCTGGTACGGCGTTGTCGCTGCCGATGTCGTGTACACGCTCGCAATCATCTGCCCGATCACCTCGTCGGCCGATGGTGACGCAGCGTCGCGCGAATGGAACGAGATCACCCGCTCGATGCGGTCGGGCTGCAGAATTCCGTCCGCCACATTGCTCGCCAACGCGCGCGCGATCGCGAGAGGATCGTACACGATTCCCGCCGGCGTCGTCGAGAAGCCCCATCCGCCGCTGTATCCGTACGGCGACGGTGGAATCATCTTCACAATGCGCTCGGGTACCGCGAGTTCTTTTGGATCCAGCGTCGCCATCAGCAGCCGCAGCGCTTCACGCTGCTTCGCCGGCGCAACAACGGTCGTTGGCGTCTGTCCATCGCCACGCAGTGCGAAGGTGTACTCCATTCCCCCAATCGCTTTCGTTGCGGCCTCAATTGCGTAGCGATGATGCAGATACACTGGCACGAAGCGCTCGTTGAGCAGCCACATCGGCTCGCCCGGGGCGATCACCGATTCATTGAATTTCGAGATGAGCACGTCGCGCACCGCGCTCTGTCGCGCGAGCTCCTTGACGGCGTCGTCGCCGTTCAACCAGCGGGTTACCTCAGGATACACACCCGCCGACGCATCGCGATCCGTCAGAAAGCGTGCGCCGCCCGCTATCGCCTGACGTGCCAGCGCTTCCTGCCCCGCGCGCTCGGCGGCGGCACTCGCATACTGCGTGTAGTCGAATCGAATCGCCAGCGTATCGTACGCGCCAGTGCCAGCTGCCCACGCGTGCGAAACGTCGAGCGTTCCGTTCGGCCTCAGCGTCACCAGCGGGCCCGGATAGTCCATCACACTGGCGCGACCCTGTGCATGTGAGATGTAGTTGTGGGCGAGACCAAGTGTGTGACCGATCTCGTGCGCCACATGCTGACGGCGGCGCGACATGACGAATTCGGTGCCGTTGACGTTGGGATCCAGCGACGCCATCCAGTCGGAGTTTGCGTTGTCCATTGCTGGCGTCATACCGGCGTACATGTTGTAGTCTGTGATGGAGCGATACGTGTCCATCTTCAGCATAGCCTTGATTATCTCGCCCGTGCGCGGATCAACAAACGACTGACCCACCGAGAAGCCCGGATCGCTCCGGTGTACCCACTGGATGATCGAATAGCGCGCGTCCATCGGATCGACGCCGGCCGGAAGATTCTCTACACGAAATGCGTTTTTAAATCCCGCCGCCTCGAACGTCTTGTTCCACCACTCTGCACCCTGACGGAATGCGGTGCGATACGGTTCCGGAATACCAGGATCGAGATAGTACACAATGGGCTTGACCGGCTCGGAGATCGCGGCCGACGGATCATTCTTCTCGAGGCGCCAGCGATGGATCCAGCGCGCCACCGGCGTCTCGGTGAACGGACGCGAAAAGTCGTCGAATGTCAGCGCGAAGATGCCCACGCGCGGATCGAACGCCCGCGGCTTGAAGTTGGAATCGGGCAACTCCACGAACGAGAGATGCTCGCGCAGCGTGACCGCTCCACCATCGGCCGCATTGCGTGAGACTTCGCGGCCTGGTGCGTCGCTCGTGAAAGTCAGTAGTGTTTCGATTTCTGTATTCTTTGGAAACGCCTTGGTGTGCGCCGGGTAGATCGCACTGCGATTGCGATCGAGTCGATACGTGCCCTGCTTCTGCCGCTGGATCGTCGAGCTGACGTTCATCACGTCCTGCAGCGCGAAGTCCGTGGCGTCCACCAGCAACCGCCCGCCTTCCTCGGCGACGATCGGCATGCCGGCGAGCGTGGACGTAGCGAAGGATTCCTCGACCGAGTGTGCCTGTAGCGAGTCCGCCGTCGCACGGTAACGCACGTTCTGCTGAACCAGCAGCACGCGCGGCCCGAAGCGCTCGAAGCGCACGAGTGCGTCGGCGCCCGTCGTACCGCGATCGAGTCCGAGATCGTTTGAACCCAGCCCAGTGGCCAGCGTCGACAGGTACAGGAAATCCTGATCAAGCCGCTGCACCTCAAGCAGGAGCTTCCCGGTGCGCGCGTCGTAGTAGAACGGAATGAAACCATCGTGGCGTTCCATGCCAGCGGTCTGCGAGGCGATCGTGCGCGCAGTGGTGGCGGCAGGCTCCTGCGCACGCTGCTGCGCACCGAGCGCGACGGGTACGGAGCCGGCGGCCAGGAGGGAGACCGCTAGGGAGGCGACGAGGGCGTAGTGGGAAACTCGCATGGGCAATCGAAGGGCGGAGGATTGAGTGGCGCTGGCAAAAGTGGTGGCCGCGCCGCCCGGATGCAATACTGCGAGGATGAGGGATGCAATTAATACTTAGGCCTTGACCTAAGTATCACACGCTTGTATACTCCCCTGGTCAGAACGCATAACCCGAACATCTGGATGGTGTCGGAATGGTTCCATCAGCTACCGCTGACGCAGTGTTTCACGCCTTGTCCAACCCGACGCGGCGGAAAGTTCTGGAGCAACTGTCTGTAGCACCAGCCACGGTCAGCGAACTGGCGGCGCCGTTCGACATGCAACTCCCGTCGTTCGTACAGCATCTATCAGTGCTCGAAGAGAGCCGACTGGTGAAGTCGAAAAAACGCGGACGAGTGCGCACATATGAAATCGCACCCGAACGGTTCAAGGTCGCTGAAGACTGGCTGTCCGCGCGTCGTGAGTTGTGGGAAGCTCGACTGGATCAGTTCGACCAATACGTCAAACATCTCAAGGAGAAGGAGTCGGAATCATGAGCAAGCAATTCACAATCAATCCGAAGCTCGATTTCGCTATCGAACGGTTCATCGACGCACCCACGCGACTGGTCTGGGAAGCGCTGACGAAACCGGAGCATCTCAAGGAGTGGTACATGCCCAAAGCGTGGGGCCGTGTGGCGCGCGCCGAATTGGACTTGCGGCCAGGCGGCATCATCAGCATCGATATCGCAGTTGCAGACGGAAAAGAGGTCCCCAACGTCGGCTGTGTCCTCGAAGTCGTTCCTATGGAGCGACTCGTCTGGACCTCCATGCTATTCCCCGACTATCGTCCTGCTGTCTTTGACGACATTCCGATCACCGCCATCATGACGATGGAGTCAGTGGGAACCGGCACACGCTACGTCTTCACTGCTCTGCACCGCGATGAATCGGACCTCGAGAAAAACAAAACGAGTGGCTTTTATCAGGGTACCGAGATCGCCATCGATCAGTTCGTGGAGCACGTGCTCGCGATGAAGTAAGGAAATGAAGTAATGGTCAAGTCTTGCGCCGTGCGTCAAGCCACGGCGCACGGCTTGACCCCGCATCCCGTAATGCCGGCCCGTCAAGTGCAACGCTTTGTCAGCCGCCGGTTACACCCTTGGCGATGCGGTCGCCGATCTGCTTGTCGATGTTGCGCCAGTATGCAAACGCGCGCTGCAGCACGGGCTCGGATACGCCAGCCTTGAGGTGCCCTACAACGTTGGCCACCAGCCGGTCGCGCGCCGCATCGTCCATGACTTCGCGCACCAGGGTGCCTGCCTGGCCGAAATCGTCGTCGTCTTTGTGCAACGTGTAGGCGGCGCGGACGAACTCGCCGTCGGCCGCCCAGGTGGCCACCTCGGGGTAGCGCTCGCCGTCCGCCTTCGGACCGCCCTTCGAGTTCGGTGCGTACACGGGGTCCGATACGTTCTGGATCCGCATCGGCCCGTCCTTGCTGTAGCTGTGCACCGGGCTATGGGGAGCATTGACCGGGATCTGGTGGTAGTTGACCCCCAGGCGGTGACGGTGGGCGTCGGCGTACGCGAAAAGCCGCCCCAGCAACATCTTGTCCGGGCTGACACCGATCCCGGGCACGAGATTGTTCGGTTCGAACGCTGCCTGCTCGATCTCGGTGTGGTAGTCAGTCGGGTTGCGGTTCAGCGTCAGCCGGCCGACCTCGTGCAGCGGGTAGTCGGCGTGCGGCCACACCTTGGTCAGGTCGAAGGGGTTGAAGCGGTAGGTCTTCGCTGCCTCGAAAGGCATGATCTGCATTCTCAGCGTCCAACTCGGGAATTCACCTCGCTTGATGGCGTCAAACAGATCGCGCCGATGATAGTCGCCATCCGCGCCCGCCAGTCGGTCGGCCTCCTCCTGCGTGAGGAAGTCGTTGCCCTGGTCCGTCTTGAAGTGGTACTTCACCCAGAATCGCTTGCCTGCCGCGTTGACCCACATGTAGGTGTGGCTCGAGTATCCGTTCATGTGCCGCCAATTCTTCGGGATGCCGCGGTCACCCATCAACCAGGCGACCTGGTGGGCCGACTCGGGCGACAGAGTCCAGAAGTCCCACTGCATGTCGTGGTCACGGAGGCCGTTATCCGCACGACGTTTCTGTGAGCGGATGAAGTGCTGGAACTTCATCGGATCACGCATGAAGAACACCGGAGTGTTGTTCCCCACCATGTCGTAGTTGCCCTCGCTGGTGTAGAACTTGAGCGCAAAGCCGCGTGGGTCACGCCAGGTGTCAGGGCTGCCGCGTTCGCCCGCCACCGTGGAGAACCGGATCAACGTGTCCGTCTTCGTACCCGGCTGGAACACTGCGGCCTTGGTGTAGGCGCTGACATCCCTGGTCACTTCGAAGTGCCCGAAGGCCCCGAAGCCCTTCGCGTGGGGCTGGCGCTCCGGAATCCGCTCCCGGTTGAAGTTGGCCATCTGCTCGATGAGGTAATGATCCTGCAGCAGAATGGGTCCATCGGGCCCGACGGTAAGCGAGTGTTCGTCGCTGGAAACCGGGATCCCGGCATCCGTCGTCGTGGCTTTGGGGTCGTCCTTTGTCATGCTGAATCTCCTTGTAATACCGGTTGGACCTGAGCGATACGGCCAAGGCCGGAAATCCGCGGCGCCGGAACGGCGTCCGCTGGAGTGACATGTCAGGCCCAACACCCTTACCGTACTGCAAACTCATTGCCGCGTGGCTCGGTGAGGCATCGCCGCCGAAATTGACGATGCCGCGCAAGTCATTAGTGGGGGCTCACCGTAACGAGTAGTTCGACACCATCAACCTGTAGTCTCAATTGTATTGATTCCGGTACGATGACGCTGCGCGACTGCGGGTGATACAGCAACGAGCCCTGGAATTCGCGCCCCGAAGAACGACTGATCGGCCGGCGGCCTTCCTTCTATCACCGAAAGCGCCATACTTAACCAGGGTTGTCCCGCGGGCGCGCCTCGCTGGAGCGCCAGCGGTCCAGGTCATCTCATCCTCTGGCTGGAGCGTCTCATGCGTGGTCTTCTCCGCACGTCGCTGGTCGCTAGCGTCCTCGTTCCTTCCATATTGTCCGCGCAGGGCGTTGTCGTGCAAAGCACGACGGACACTCATCTAATGGGTGGGCTCGGCGCCATCGCAAATTTTGCCGCACGGATGGGCGGCGGGAACATGCACGACAACCATCAGACGACAACCATCTCAGGCCACAAACTGAAAACCGAGTCGGGCAACACGGCCACGATCATTGACGCCGACGCGGGAAGCTTCACGACGATCGACAATGCGAAGAAGACGTACACGACGATGACGTTCGCCGAAATGGCCACTGCGATGCAGCAGGCGCGCCAGAACATGGCGAGCCAGATGAACAAATCCCAGGGCGCCCCTGCCGCCGATCCGAACGCACCAAAAGGCAGCATGGACATGAAGTACAGCGTGAAGGTCGATCGCACGGGTGAGCAGCAAAAGGTCGCCGGCTACGACGCCGAGCACGTCTTTCTGACCATCTCGATCGAAGGCACCGCGAAACCTGACAACGGGAACGCGCAGCAGGTGGGCACAATCGTTCTCCTGGTCGATCAGTGGCTATCGAAAGACGCACCGCAGATCGCAGCGATGAAAGACTTCCAGAAAGCCTACACTGCAAAAGCCGGCGATGCGTTTCGCGCGCAAGCCTCGGGCCTGCAGGCCGCGTTCGCAAGCGACCCGCGCATCAAGGACGGCTTCGACGCCGCCGCGAAGGAGCTCGCGAAAATGCAGGGCATTTCGCTCCGCAGTACGACGTATGTAACACTTGTGCCGGCGAACATGACATTCGATCGCAATCTCGCGCTGGGTGACGCCGGCGCCGCGGCCACGGCCGACGCCGCGAAGAAAGACGACGCCCCGAAGAGCGGCGGCCGATTCGGCGGCCTGATGGGCGCGCTCAAATCCGCCGCGTCAAAAGCGACCGAGAAATCGGATGACAACAGCTCGAGCACGGCACCACCGAAGCAAGCCACGCTCATGACGCTCACGGATCAAGTCACCAGCATCGCGCAGGAAGCCGTTCCGGCCTCAGCGTTCGCGGTACCAGTCGGCTATCGTGAACTCAAGTCACCGATGCTACGCGGGAAGTAACGACCGTCGCGTAATCGAGGGTCAGATCTTGCATGACGCACACACGCGCAATGTGCGCGGCGCAAGATCTGACCCCGCACTTGCGCCGCACTTGCGTATGCTCGGTTATATGTGGAGTTGTTCAGGGCTTCTTCAGGAATTTCAAATAGAAGGCCGCAAACACCAGTACAATACCGATGTTCGCCGTCAGCCGTTCCCAGAATCGATTCCTGAAGAACTGTACATCTACTCCAACGACGACGGCTATCAACACCGCCGCATAAAGCACAACAAGCATGTTTCTTGACATTTCAATCACCGTTCGATGAGTTCATTCTTACCACTGGCAATCCTGTCCCGGATCGCCGCTTCGAGCACGGCGAGGTTGATGTTGCCAAGTGTGCTGAACTTGATGCAGTACGACGTCACACTCGCCTTGGCGTAATCGGTGATACGGACTATCGACGGACTATCGACGGACTATCGACGGACTATCGTAAGTGCTGAGCATAAAGCCAAATCCACCATAGAAATCCAGATACGTTCGACTCGCACCCTCTGCATCGAAGTGAAACGTGCGCATGGCCCTGAGCACTTCCGTCTCTCCGCCGGGCGACCATGAATGAATTCCGCCAAGCGTGTGGCCAACAGCGAACAGCAGCGTAATGACAGCAGTGACTCGCAACAGGAGCGGCGCCTTCATCCTTCACTCTCCATTCGCAGCGGCAGCGAAGTTGTCGACAATGAGTCCCCAGCCACTATCCGCTCCAATCATCTCGCGGATCGCAGGAGCGGCTGGGCCGTACGCGTCGAGTTTCCGATGCTCAACCACAACTTTCGTTTTCCTGGGGCCTTCCGCTGTAAATGTCACCTCAATTTCCGTAAGAAAGTTCGGATCGAATTTCCACTCGGCTGTCAGCTGCCACGAGAGTACCAAACGCGTTGGCGGCTCCCACACCAGCACCTTTCCAATGTCGCATTCGCTACCGTCTTCCGAAACTCCGTACCAGCGACCATCCAGTTTCGTTTCAAGCACTTCTGTCTTCAACGGCGACTGACCGATGTGATGCTGCCTCGGCCACCACCGATCAATGCCATCCGTAAATACCTTGAACGCATGCTCGGCGGATGCGTTGACGGAAACTTCCTTCACTACCGGCGCAATGCTGGTCATTCGTCGGACTCCATTTCGGCCGCGGCTTTGAATGCAGCAAGGTTTCGATCCCAGAAACGGTCGAGGTAGGCGCGCATCACTTCCACACCGTGCGGATTGATGCGATAAATGCGAAGCGTTCCCTCTTCGCGCAGCGTTACGAGCCCGGCATCGAGCAGCACTTTCAGATGCTGCGATACCGCTGGTCGAGTAACCGCCAGCCCCTTGGCCAGCTTCCCAACCGGCATCGGTTTTTTGGCGAGCCGCTCGAAGACGAGCCGCCGCGTGGGGTCGCCCAGCGCGTTGAAGGCTTTCGCATGGTTAGTCATGGCTAACGGTTAGTATAGGCTTACCGTTGCGGAGTGTCAAGTGGTACGGATCTCAACGCGACAGTTAGTCCGTTGACAAGCCGGTTCGGTCGGTGATCTCGCCACCCGTCTCGACCAGCGACTTGCCTGCCCTCGCATGCGCACGTACGCCGGTCAGCGGCGTCGATCCATTGCCAGCAACCAATACGGCATCCGAACCCTCGCCATTCGCGAGCACTTTACCTTTGATGTCGATCGCGAGCACCTTGCCGCCTTCGACGGCGTACGTCGTGACCTTGGCGCCGTGTGTGACCAGGCTGCCGCCGACGATGAGTTTCTCCACGACGCCTCCGGGCTTCACGCTGAAGGCCTCTGCCGGAAGTTGCATGATCACACCCTTGACCAGGGTATTGCCGATCGATCCGTGCGTCGTTACACTCTCGTCGACTACGATCGTGCCCACTGGTTTGCTCACCTGGATGCCGATGGAGCCATCACCGAACGTCTCGATGGATTTGAATCGGATGTTGCGCACGGTGCCGTCGTATTGGTTGAAGCCGCGTGCACCCAGTCCGTACGTGATGATCTCTGCTTCGGCGACGAAATCGTCGACAGTGCCGAAGTTGACGAAACCGATCCCGCTCGGTCCGTACGACACCACCCGTGCGTGCGCAATCCATGTGTCCACCGTGCCCCAGGTATCGAGCACCATGTCGTTGACACCATAGGTGACGACCGCACCGAAGTGTTCCACGCGTTTGGCGTGGACGCCATAGACGATGAAGACACCGGCCGTGATCATGTCCGCGGTGCCATACGGCAACATGCCGGTGGAATGGACTTCGCCCGTCGTGAGTGTGTCGAGCTCCACCTGTCCGCCCTGGTCGCCGAAGCCGCTGACGAAGATGCCCGACCCCAGTACAGGCGCACCTTTCGCGCCGACGCTGACGTTGCTGAGCGACGCGTTGATCCGGGAGTTCGGATCGCCGTTGAAGTTGTAGACGGTCAACGCACCCTGGTACACATTGACGCCGTACTTCTGCGGCTGCTCGCTGTATCGGCGTGCGTCGCAGGCCGCGATGTGAAGTCCGTCCACCACGAGGCTCAACTTGTCCGTGCCAGTGCGGGTGATGATCGAAACCTGCCCCGTCACCGCGATGTTGCCAAGGATGATGGTACCCATGTCGGCGATCCCGGCCTGCGTGTAGATCGCGCGGACAGCGGGTGTCGCGATTACGGTGAGGTCCGAAACACGGTTGTTCGCGGTCAACCCGATACCATCGCCGTTGACGAAGCTGAGCACGGAACGGTCTTTGTCTGTTCCCACCAGCGAAAACCCGGGCGGCAAAGTGATCGAATGCGGGCAGGCCACCGAAGTTGTGATTTCGATGGTGCAGGCGCCATCGCTGGAGAGCGCCGACATCAGTTCGGTGAGTGAAGCGACGGGAATGCTGGATGCATTATTCATGAGAAACCGGGGTCAGAGTGGACTTTTTTACGGGCTTTACTGGCGCCGATAGTTGGTGTTTACCGCAAGAAGTGCACTCTGACCCCGCTTGTCTTTGCCGCTTGTCTTGACCCCGCTTGTCTGTCAACGCGCCGACGATTCCACCAACAGCAAGCCCGCGTCGCGCGCGAAACCAGGTCGATATCATCTTCATCGCCGGCGGATAAACAGCGGCGAGCGCAACGCCCGTAACCATTCTGCACACAAGCGCGGAACCAAAACTGGGTGCGATCAGCAATGCTGCATTCGCGACGGCGCCCGTGAGCGCGCCAGCAGCGAACAGTCGGCCGGATGGCACAATGTCCACTACGTTCAACGTCGCGAGCACGGCGGTCCCAATGACGAAGCCGAGTTGCACAACCGTTGTGAGCCACCCCGATTGCGATGCGCTCAGGTCCCATAGCGTTCGATATTGCGCCGATACGGCGCTGGCGGCAAACCAGAGCGACATTCCCAGCAGCTCGGCGCACGCAAGTAATACAAGCATTCGCCAGCGCGAGAGATGCGTGTCGGCGTCGCGCCTGGGCGCGGCTGCTGGCGCCTCGCCTACCACAGAGGAGCGTCGAGCGGTTCCATGGTGGATGAAACTGGCAGCCCGTGATCTTCCACGCAATACGATGCGCTCAA
>Ga0207933_1003096_pt1 | contig 10116 bp, 5 predicted proteins | sample NGESurdeep092012_4_FD_184488 | JGI IMG/M metagenome (GOLD analysis project Ga0207933, IMG submission 184488) | Arctic peat soil microbial communities from Barrow, Alaska - NGEE Surface sample F53-3 deep-092012 (SPAdes) | ecosystem: Environmental > Terrestrial > Soil > Wetlands > Peat ...
ATCCGCGCCCGCAAGGTTGTGTTCGACGCGGACTGGTGGAAAGCCGATGTCGGCCCCGTGCTCGGCGAGCTGAAGGAAGACAAGCGCCCGGTCGCGATCCTGCCGCGCAAGCGCTCGGGCTTCGACATCTTCGACCCGAGCGACGGATCGCGGGTGGGAGTGACGGAGGAGACGGCTGCGCTGCTCGGCGACGAGGGCTACATGCTCTACCGCGCGCTTCCGTCACACCCGGTGAACGGCCGCGACGTCTTGAGCTTCATGCTCAAGCCGCTGATGGGCGACCTGCGCCGGCTGGCGGTCTACGCCGTGATCGCGGCAGGGCTCTCGCTGCTGACGCCGGTGCTGACGAAGCGGATCTTCAACGACGTCGTGCCGGGGTTGCAGCGCTCGAATCTCGTGTGGCTGACGATGCTGTTGCTCGTCTTCGCGCTGTCGACGTTCGCGTTCGGGCTCGCGCAGCAGCTCGCATTCCTCCGCCTGCAGGGCCGCGCGTCGACCGACGTGCAGGCAGCGCTCTGGGATCGTGTGCTCGACCTGCCGCTGCCGTTCTTCCGCACCTACTCGGCCGGTTCGCTCGCGATCCGCGTGATGGGCATCGAGACGATCCGGCTGCTTGCCACGGGTGCCGTCGTCACGGCGATCCTCGCCATCCCGATCGGGATCGCGAACCTCGTGCTCGCGTTCGTGCTCAACTTCCGGCTCGGCATCTTCGGCGCGATCGCGATCGTGATCGTCTCCGCCGTGATGGTGACCCTGATCCGCTTCCAGGTGCCCCGGCAGCGCCAGGTGCAGGAGGCGACGACCGATCTGTTCGGTTCGTCGATGCAGTTCGTCGAGGCGGTCGGCAAGCTGCGCGTCGCCGACGCCGAGCGGCGGGCGTTCGCCGAATGGGGCAGCCGCTTCACGGTGCTCAAGAAGTCGTTCTACGACGCGCAGCTCGGCTTTGCCGCGGCAACGGCGTTCGTGGTCGCGGCCCCCGCGATCGGCACGCTGCTCTTGCTGATCGGCGCCTCGACGCTCAAGTCGGGCTCGATCTCGGGCGCGACGTTCCTCGCGTTCAACACGGCGTTCATTCAGGCGCTGACGGCGATCACCGGACTCACCGCGGTCGCCACCTTCCTCGCCCAGGCGGTGCCGCTGTGGGAGAACACGCGCCCGATCCTGATGTCGGAGCGCGAGACCGACACCGTCAAATCCGACCCGGGTGAGCTGCGCGGCACGATCGAGCTGAGCCACGTGTCGCTGCGCTATGCCGAGGACGGCCCGTTGATCCTCGACGACCTCACCTTCACGGCCGAGCCGGGCCAGTTCGTCGCGTTCGTCGGCCCCTCGGGCGCCGGCAAGTCCACCGTCATGCGCGTGTTGCTCGGCTTCGAGATCCCCGAGGTCGGCACTGTGCGCTTCGACGGCAAAGACCTCGAGACCCTCGACCCGCGTGCGCTCCGCAAGCAGATGGGCGTCGTCGTGCAGACGGCGCGCCTGATGGCCGGCGACATCTTCTCGAACATCGTCGGCGCACGGCCACTCTCGATCGAGGACGCTTGGGAGGCTGCCGAGGTCGCCGGCATCGCTCGCGACATCGAGGCGCTGCCGATGGGGATGCATACGTTCGTCGCCGAGGGCGCCGGCACGTTCTCGGGCGGTCAGCGCCAGCGCCTGCTGATCGCGCGCGCGGTTGTCGGCCGCCCGCGCATCCTGCTCTTCGACGAGGCGACGAGTGCGCTCGACAACAAGACGCAGGCCGTCGTCTCCGACGCGATCGAGCACCTCCGCGCGACCCGCATCGTGATCGCCCACCGTCTTTCCACCGTCCGCGCCGCCGACAAGATCGTCGTCCTCGAGGCCGGTCGCATCTCGCAGCAGGGCACCTACGACGAGCTGATCGAAGTCGAAGGCCCGTTCCGCAAGCTGGCGTTGAGACAACTTGCCTGAGCTGAGGGGAAATAACGCAGCCGGGTGTCAGACACCGCTTTTGTGTCTGACACCCTCTTCGGACGCCAGGAACAGGCGAAATGGTGTCTGACACAACCCCGGTGTCAGACACCGGAAAGCGCGATCGTTGCTAGAGCAAGAGGCTGATCCGAAGCACCTGCTCGACCAGCTGGACGAGCTGAACGCAGCGAGCCCGCAGCAGCGGCATCGCAAGGCGTGGCTGCTGATGTTGCTGCCGATCGCCGCGGTGATCTATCCGCCGCTCTACAACCGTGACGCGCCGACGCTGATGGGCGTGCCGTTCTTCGTCTGGTACCAGATGGCGGCCGTGATCTTCGGCGGGATGGTGACCGGGATCGTCTACCTGATCGTCGGCACGGAACGGAAGCTGGGGCAAAACCCACAATGATTCTCGGCGCGATCGAGATGACGCAGGCGATCATCGTCGCCTCCGTCTTCGCGCTGATCACGGTGATCGGCCTCTTCGCCGGCCGCTGGCGCGCGGGGGACATGGACGATCTCGATGAGTGGTCGCTCGGCGGTCGCAAGTTCGGCGGCATCCTCACCTGGTTCCTGCAGGGAGGCAGCGTCTACACCACCTATTCGTTCATCGCCGTGCCGGCGCTCGTTTTCGGCACCGGTGCGCTCGGGTTCTTCGCGCTGCCGTATCTCGTGATCACGTACGTGGTCGCATTCATCGTCGTGCCGAAGCTCTGGACGCTCTCGGCCGCCAAGGGCTACATCACGCCGGCCGATTTCGTCCGCGCCCGCTTCGGCAGCAGGCCACTTGCGCTCGCGATCACGATCACCGGCCTCGTCGCGACGATGCCGTACATCGCGTTGCAGGTGTACGGGATCGAGCTCTGCATGTCGCAGATCGGCCTGCCGGTGCAGGCGTCTCTGTGGATCGCCTTCGCGGTGCTCGCGCTGGTCACCTACGTGAGCGGTCTGCGCTCGGCGACGCTGATCGCCATCGTCAAGGACATCTTCATCTGGGTGACGGTGATCGTCGCTGTCATCTACATCCCGATCCATCTCGGCGGGTACGCGCACGCGTTCTCGCAGGTGCCGAAGTCGCACCTGACACTGCCGGGCAACCTCTATGCGGACTACGCGACGCTAGCGGTCGGGTCAGGGCTCGCGCTCTTCCTCTACCCGCACACGCTCACCGGCGCGCTCTCGTCGTCGAGCAGGTTCGTCGTGCAGCGCAACAGCATCTTCTTGCCCGTCTACACGCTGATGCTGGGACTGCTCGCCATCCTCGGCTATCTCGCCGTCGCCGCGCACATCCCCAACGATCCGCACTACGGCGCAAACATCGCCGTACCGGCGCTCTTCGACACGGTCTTCCCGCCGTGGTTCGCCGGCTTCGCGCTGGCCTCGATCGCGGTTGGGGCGCTCGTGCCGGCGGCGATGATGGCGATCGCCGCCGCGAATCTCTTCGCGCGCAACGTCTACCTCGAATACATCAATCCCCAGGCGACGCCGAAGCAGCAGACGCACGTCTCGAAGCTGGCGTCACTCGTGGTCAAGTTCGGCGCGGTCGGTTTCGTGATCGGAGTGCCGACCGACTTCGTGATCAACTTCCAGCTCGCCGCGGGGGTGTGGATCCTGCAGACGCTGCCCGCCGTTTTCCTCGGTCTGCTCTGGCGCAAGCTGTCGTCGCGCGCCGTGCTGATCGGCTGGGCGGTCGGGACCGCGATCGGGACGTTCCTGCTGATCAAGGTGGGCTTCAAGACTTCGAGCTACGACTTCGGCTGGGGCACGCACCACACGAAGCTCTTCATCGGCGTGCCTGCGTTGGCCGTGAACCTGGTCGTCGCCGTCGGCTACACGCTCTTCGCCCGCGTCCACAAGGAAGAGACGGAAGAGGCAGTGGCGCTGAGCGCGCCGAGCTCCGGTTGAACCGCTCGCGTGAGCGTGATAGGACCCATTGCATCGGGAGATCAGGCGAGGCAGGCCGCTACGACTGATCAGAACCCCGCCTAACCCCCCGCCAAAAGGAGCACCAAGGACATGGACAGGTCCAGCTTTGTGAAGGGCTACACCAAGATCCTGACCAACGCATGGTCGGATGAAAGCTTTGCCGCGCAGTTGAGCGAGAACCCGACGGCGGTCCTGGCCGAGTACGGCCTTGACATTCCGGCGGGCTCGTCGGTCGAGATCGTCTCCAGCACGGCCGGCGAGGGCAACCTCGAGGACCAGGTCGCGATCTGGGAAGAGGGCGAGACGACCGGTAACTACAAGCTGTATGTCCCGGAGGTGCCGCAGGTCGAGGCCGGCGAGCTCTCCGAGGCAGACCTCGACGCCGTCTCGGGCGCGGGCGACAGCTACTGCTGCTGCTGCAGCCCCTGCTGCACCTGCACCTGATCGACGAGTGCACTGAGCGCAGCGCGTACCGGCGGGCACCTGCCCGCCGGTAGGCGCTGCCGACTACCTTTCCGACGATGTTCAAGCACCCACGCATCAAGGCGACACTCACGCGCGCCTCTGTCGACGGCGACAAGCTGTTCCTCTTCGACGAGGGCCGCCAGACGCTGCTCGAGGACCGCGCGGCGGCATCGCTTGCGCCGCTGCTCGACGGCACGCGTCCGCTCGACGAGCTCCTGGGAGAGCTCGACGGCGTCCCGTTTCCCGAGGTGCTCGCGGCGCTGGCGAAGCTCGAGCGGCTCGGACATCTGGTTGAAGGTCCCGGCACCGGCGATGCGCATGCAGACGCGTGGTGGGACGCGCAAGGTGTCGCCCCGACCCTGGCCGCCGGGCGGATCGCCGAGGCGCAGGTCTCGCTCACAGTGCTCGGCGACGCGCCTGCCGCCGCCGTCGCAGATGCCTTCGCGCGCGCCGGGCTCGCTCTCGACGACGGGGGCTTGCAGGTCGTGCTCGTCGACGACTATCTCGATCGGGAGCTAGCGGAGATCAACCGCCGCCGGCTCGCAGACGGCCGGCCGTGGCTGCTCGCGCGCCTCACCGGTCTGCGGCTGTGGCTCGGACCGCATTTCCGCCCCGGCGAGACGGCCTGCTGGGCGTGCCTGGCCGAGCGTCTCTCGGGCAACCGGCAGCTCGAGCGTTACCTCGCGGGTCGTGACGGCGCCGCGCGGGTGCTACCGGGCGCAGCGGCGATGCTCGCGAGCACGGCCGAGGTCGGCGCCGGGCTGCTCACCACCGAGGTGCTCTCGATTCTCGCGACGGGAAGCTCGCCCCGGCTCGATCACCGGCTGGTCACGGTCGAGCTGCCGTCGCTCGACGTGCAACAGCACGCGGTTGTGCAGTTGCCGACGTGTGCCGCATGCGGCGATCCCGATCTCCTGCGCAAGCGGCCGGTCGAGATCGTCCTGCAGCCGCGCCCGAAACGCTTCACCGCCGACGGCGGTCATCGCGTGCAGCCGCCGCAGGAGACCCTGCACCGGCTGGCGCGCCACATCAGTCCGCTCACCGGCGCGGTCACCACGGTCGCGAGCCAGACCGTCGTCGATAACGGTGTCGCGTACAGCTACTCGTCGGGACACAACTTCGCGCTGATGCAGGACAGCGTCTACTTCCTGCGCAAGAACCTGCGCGGCCGCAGCGGTGGCAAGGGGCGCACCGACGCGCAGGCGCGCGCCGGCGCCGTGTGCGAGGCGATCGAGCGCTTCAACGGCATCTTCCGCGGCGACGAGCCGGTGCTGAACGCGCCGTACGCCGAGGTTGCCGAGCGCGCGGTCCATCCGGCCGAGCTGCTGATCTTCTCGGACCGCCAGTACGACGAGCGCGACACGTGGAACCCGGCGCAGCTGAACGGCTACCACATCGTCCCGAAGCGGCTCGACCCCGAGCGTCCGATCGACTGGTCGCCGGCCTGGTCGCTGACGCATGAGCGTGAGCGGCTCGTGCCGACGGCGTACGCGTATTTCGGTCATCCGGACGTGTCGAGCGACTTCTACTGCGCGAGTGACGCGAACGGGAACGCCGCGGGGAACACACTCGAGGAGGCGATCCTGCAAGGCTTGATGGAGCTCGTCGAGCGCGACTCGGTCGCGCTGTGGTGGTACAACCGCGCGCGCCGGCCGGCCTTCGACCTCGACAGCCTCGACGAGCCGTACATCGACCTGATGCGCGAGTACTACGCGTCGCTCGGCCGTGAGTTCTGGGTGCTCGACATCACCTCCGACCTGGGCATCCCGGCCTTCGCGGCGGTCTCGAACCGGATCGACCGCACGGTCGAGGACATCGTGCTCGGCTTCGGTGCGCACGTCGACCCGCGCATGGCGGCGATGCGCTCGCTGACCGAGTTGAACCAGTTTCTCCCGGCGGTCACCGACACGAACCCGGACGGCACGACCAACTACTGGATGGACGACCACGACGCCGTCGAGTGGTGGACGACCGCGACGCTCGCGAACCAGCCCTATGTCGTGCCGGACGAGTCGCTCGGCGTGCGCACGGCCGCCGACTTCGACCCGATCGCGACCGACGACATCTCCGAGGACGTGCGCCGCTGCGTCGAGCGGCTCGGCTCACTCGGGCACGAGGTGATCGTGCTCGACCAGTCGAGGCCCGAAATCGAGCTCGCCGTCTGCAAGGTGATGGCTCCCGGCCTGCGGCATTTCTGGCGCCGGATCGGCCCAGGCCGCCTCTACGAGACTCCGCCGCAGCTCGGCTGGCTGGACACGCCGTCGCGTGAGGAGGAGCTCAACCCGGTCGGGATCTTCTTCTAGCGATGACGGAGCGCTTGCGGCTGCGCCGCGACGCGGAGCTCGAAGTGGCGGGTACCGCCACGCTTGTCGAGGGCCACATGCGGATGGGCCTCGGCACGTTGTCGCCGGGAGTCCGCGCAGCGCTCGACCTGCTCGCGAGCGAGGGAGCCGACGAAGACGCGCTCGGCGACGCGGCGCTCGCCGCAGAAGGCGAGTCGGCGCTGATGGGCGTGCAGCTGCTGCTGCGGCGGCTCGAGCAGACGGGGTGGATCGAGCGACTGCTCTTCGACGAGGAGCGGCTGCTCGCGACGGTCACACCGATCGGGCACGAGCTCGTGCCCGTGTTGAAGGCGACCGGCTCCGACACGCCGCTCGTGCTCTCGCGCTTCGCGCTCGTTCGCGCCGACGAAGGACGGCTCGTCGTCGAGACGCCGAAAGCGTCGCTGCAGGTCACGTTGCACGCCCCGGCCGCCGCCGGCGCGATCTTCGCGCTCGCCGCGCCGGCGACGCCCGCCGACGTGGGCCTGGAGCTGCTGCCGCTGCTGCGGCTACTCGTGCGGGCCGGCATCGCCGTCTCGCCCGGCGCCGAAGACGGACGCGCGCTCGCCCAGTGGGCGTTCGCCGACCTGCTCTTCCATGCGCGCAGCCGTGTCGGCCGGCACCTTGGCGGCTACGGCGGCTCGTTCAAGCTGGAGGGAAGGTTCGAGTCACTGCCCGGCGTGCGCGAGCAGTTCTCACCGTCGATCGCCTTGACCGCGCCCGACCTCGACGAGCTCGCTCGCACCGATCCGACGTTCACGCAGGTGCTCGAGTCGCGCTCCTCGATCCGCGTGCACGACGACGAGCATCCGCTCGACGTCGCGCAGCTCGGCGAGTTCCTCTACCGCGCCGCACGCATCAAGGGCGTGTGGAACGACGGCCACGAAGACGTGGTCAGCCGGCCGTATCCGGCGGGCGGTTCGCTGCACGAGCTCGAGCTCTACCCGCTCGTCAACCTGGTCGAGGGCCTCGAGCCCGGCCTCTACCACTACGACGGGCAGGGCCACACGCTCGGCCTCGTCGCCGCACCCGGGCCGCCGACGAAGCTGCTGCTCGAATACGCCCGTCGCACGGGCGTGATGGAGACGCCGCCCCAGGTGACGATCCTCGTCGCGGCGCGCTTCGGCCGGATGATGTGGAAGTACGAGTCGATGGCCTACGCGGCCGTCTTGAAGCACGTCGGTGTGCTCTACCAGACGATGTATCTGGTCGCGACCGCGATGGGCCTCGCGCCGTGCGGCCTCGGCGGCGGCAACTCGGACGCGTTCGCCGCAGCCGCCGGAACCGACTACTACGAAGAGTCTTCGGTCGGCGAGTTCCTGCTCGGCTCTTCTCTGGGCGTCTGACAACCGCCGCAACCCGGTTCCGCGCGTTCCGCGCGGCAACCAGGTTGCGTACCCCACACCCTCGAGCCTGGTTGCACGAGCGGAGCGAGGAACCAGGTTTCGCACGTTTCGTCCCTCGCGGCTTCTCGAACAGGTTGCCGCGCAGCGGAACCTTGTTCCGTGCCTGCCTGACGGTTCCCCATACCTGACAGCTGATGTAAGGCTACCCTTACATCTTGCTGCCGACCTTTGTGATCGGCCTCCGCGAAGGCGTGGAGGCATCGTTGATCGTCGGCATTGTGGCGGCGTTCCTGCGCCAGCAGGGCCGCAGCGACGCGCTTCGCTGGATGTGGGCCGGCGTCACGGTGGCGGTCATCCTGTGTGTCGGCGTTGCCGTGGCGCTCCAGATTGTCGACAGCGAGCTGCCGCAGGCCAAGCAGGAGGGCCTCGAGACCGTCGTCGCGGCTGTCGCTGTCGGGATGGTCACGTTCATGATCGTCTGGATGCGACGCCACGCCCGCGATCTCGCGGGCGACCTGCGCGAACAGGCGGCCGGCGCGCTTGCCAGCGGCTCGGCGTGGGCGCTCGTGGCGATGGCGTTCTTCGCTGTCGTGCGCGAGGGACTCGAGACGTCCGTTTTCCTGCTGGCCGCATTTCAGGCGTCGGGGAACGCACTCACCGCCGGACTGGGGGCGGTGCTCGGCGTGCTGGTGGCGATCGCGATCGGCTGGGGGATCTACGGCGGCGGGCTGCGCCTCAACCTCGCGCGCTTTTTCCGGCTCACCGCAGTCGCCCTGGTGCTCGTCGCCGCGGGGCTCGTCATGTCCGCGATCCACACAGCGCACGAAGCGACGTGGTGGAACAGCCTGCAGGGCCATGCCGTCGACCTGAGCTGGCTCGTCAAGCCGGGCTCGGTACTCAGCTCGCTGCTCACCGGCGTGCTCGGCCTGCAGCCGCAGCCAACCGTCGGTGAGGCGGCCGGTTGGCTGATCTATTGCATCCCGATGCTCCTCTACGTCCTCTGGCCGTCCGGCTGGCGGGTGCGCGGGCGGAGTGCGGCCGTCGCAGGCGTGGTGGTCGTCGCCGTGGCGCTGCTTGCCGGGTGCGGCAGCACCGCCGTTAGCAACACCGCCAAGAAGCCGGGCGCGCACGCGCTCGCCGTCAAGCTCACCGACGCAGGTTGCTCGCCGGCGCAGCTTCGTGCCAAGAGCGGCACCGTCACCTTCGACGTCTCGAACGGCGGCACCGGCAAGGTGACCGAGCTCGAGCTGAAGAACAAGGATGGGATCATCCTGGGCGAGCGCGAGAACATCGTCCCGGGCATCGGCGGCTCGTTCACGCTCGACCTGCAGCCGGGCCGCTACACGCTCAACTGCCCGAACGGTGACGAGGAGGACAACGGCGTCCTCCTGGTCAGCGGCGGGTCGGTGGCTCCCGGGCAGACAGGAGCGTCGACGGCGCTCCTGGCGAAGGCGACGGCCGGCTACCGCGCCTACGTGATCGCCGAGACGAACCTGCTGGCCGCGGGGACGCACACATTCGTCGCCGCCCTGCACGCGGGCAACCTGCAGCGCGCGAAAGATCTGTTCGGGCCGGTGCGGATTCACTACGAGGCGATCGAGCCGGTCGCCGAGAGCTTCGGCAACCTCGATCCGGAGATCGACGCGCGGATCAACGACGTCGACGACCCGGCGACCTGGACGGGGTTCCACCACATCGAGCAGATCCTCTGGGTAAGGGGCACGACCGCGGGCACGGCAGCGCTCGGGCGCAAGCTCCAATCGGACGTGTTGCAGCTGCAGCGGCGGGTCAAGACGCTGACCTTTCAGCCGGCGCAGCTCGCCAACGGCGCCGTCGAGCTCTTGAACGAGGTGGCGGGCTCGAAGATCACTGGTGAAGAGGACCGCTACTCGCACACGGACCTCTCCGACTTTCAGGGCAACCTCATGGGCGCACGGAAGGCATTCGAGCTTCTCCGGCCGGCCCTCGTCGCGCGCGGACACGCCACCCTGGCGAAGACGATCGTCGCTCGATTCGCAGCGGTGCAGCGCGGCCTCGACGCCTACAAGCGTCCGACACCGCTCGGCTTCGCGCTCTTCGACGAGCTGACGCCGACCGACCGGCGCGCCTTCGCGCAGCAGATCCGA
>Ga0207933_1003097_pt1 | contig 10113 bp, 9 predicted proteins | sample NGESurdeep092012_4_FD_184488 | JGI IMG/M metagenome (GOLD analysis project Ga0207933, IMG submission 184488) | Arctic peat soil microbial communities from Barrow, Alaska - NGEE Surface sample F53-3 deep-092012 (SPAdes) | ecosystem: Environmental > Terrestrial > Soil > Wetlands > Peat ...
CTCGGGAAGGTAGCCGCCATCCAGGAGCCGGGACAATATACCGTGACGGTCGACCGCAGCAACCCGCTTGCGCGTGGCCAAACACTTATTTCCAATACCGTGACGATCACGGTGACGCAATAGAACTACCTGGCTCCGTTTGAGCCCAGGATCGAGGACGAGCACGCACGGGAGCGGGCAGAGGCCGACGCGGGTGGTTCTCCCAATGGTAGCAAGGAGGAGCATCATGAAATACGTGCATCTAGCTTTTGTCATCTCTGCATGCATCCTGTATGGCACGCTTTCGGTGGTCGGCGCTGAGATTCCTGTCCAACTAGAAATCTCCACACCGCAGATGCAGTTCCCATCTGGCAGTCCAATAACCCTGACCATCACGTTGTCAAATCTCTCCGACGTCCCCATGACAATCGGAAGGGTCGTAGGCCGAGAGCAGGCAGAAGTTGATTACACTATCCTTGTTAAAGATACTAATGGCAAGCTGTTGCCCGAGTCTAAGTATGGATATGCTGCGGCAAACAACCGCCTGATAGTGAGCAGGACAACTGCGACGATTCCGCCAGGCGGCACGTTATCGCAGCGGCCCATCATAACCAGATTGTATGACATGACTAAGCCAGGAAAATATGTCGTGACAGTGCAGAGACGGCTCCCCGCCGCTCTCGGAGGACTTGTAGTAGCATCTAACGCTTTTACAGTTAGCGTCGTGTTGGATACTAAATCTGAATGAAATTCGGACGGCTTCTATGTGCCTGCGGTTGGCGTGTCATGCCGCGACACAACCGCAAAGCGATTAGGGGGGGCCAAACAGTTGCTCGGACAGAAGAGTGGGAAGCCGCCTGCGGTACTTCGAGCAATTTCGCGTGTTAACTTATGAGGCTATCCGGAGATGGCAGGGTATCCTCACTTGCGCCGCGCTGACCGCGGCGCTGGTCGCATCTGCTCAAACATCATTCCTGATCGGCCGCGAAGTCGCCATCCCGGTGCACCTTCAGGACGGCCAGGAATATGAGTTCCATTCCGCAGTTGACCAATCCGGCTAGCCGGCACCCTCTCCGTCAATTTGAGATCTCTGGCCTCTGCTGCTCACCGGGGAGCGGGCGTTCGCTCTTTAACGAGCAGGCTCGCCGCGCATCGGTTTGGCGGGAACCTGCAACTCCGCTTCAAAGGCGGCCCTGATCTGGTCCAGCACCTGCAGCGGATCGCGGCCTTCCTGCATCTCAAACGCGTTTGCGATGTGGCGGGCCAGATCGGCCAGCATCACACCCCAGGCGCTGGCATCTTCCCACACGCCGGTCCGTATGCTGATGTGCTGGTCTTGGTGGGCGACCCACACGCGAAGCAGTTCGAAGGATCGCGCATCGGTTCGCGCAGGGTCTGGGATACGGAGCTGATCGGCTTGTGCCATGAATTCTCCCGTTCGTAATTGTTCTGTGGGGGAGTGAATTTGGACTTAATCCGTCATTGGCGCGAAGCGGCCTCTACTGGAACGCGCCGCCTTCTGCTTGCCGGCGCCGCAGCCCGGCGGCCGGCCCACAAAAGGAGCAGGATGCCGGCGACAATGGAGCCCAGGCTGGCGACCTGCGCGTTGCTCATGCCCCAATAAATCCTTGGATTAATACGGATGAATTCAACCAGAAAGCGCGCCACGCCGCTGAGGATAAGATACTCACCGGTGATGCGGCCTATGGGAAGCGGAGCGGCGGAGCCGTGCCGCGGGCGGCCGCGCCGCCATAGATACCACGCGATGCCGAGAGCCACCAGGAGTTCATAGATGGGCGTTGGGTGCACTCGCTGAGTCGTGGGGACCAAGCCATGCGGGAAGCTCATGCCCCAGGGCAGATGAGTCGGCGTCCCATAGTCTCCGTCGCCGGAGATCAGGCAACCGAGCCGGCCCACACCATAGCCGACAGCGGCGGCGGGCGCAGCCAAATCGAGCATGCCTAAGCCGCCGGTCTTGGCCGCGCGGCCTTGCCAGAGCAGCACCAGAATGCCTGCCACCAGGCCGCCAAACCACGCGAAACCAGCCCGATCGAAGAGCACCTGCCAGGGCGCGCGCATCAGCAGCGCCGGATCTTCCAATACGTGCCAGAGCTTGGCTCCCGCGACGCCAAAGACAGTGACGTAAGCCACAATACTGACGGCATCGGCGGGGATGCTGTGCCGTCGCAGGTTCTTGTGCAAGGCCCAGCAGGCGCAGACCGCCGCCAGCCAGAGGCAGAGGCCGAAGGTGCCAATCGAGAAGTGGCCGATATGCAGAAACGGATACATGGGATGGGGTGTCTTTTCAGTATAGAGCCTGCTACGCGGCCCGGTTTGAGGACAATCTCGCCATCCGGGACGATCCTGCGTCGTCATCCACGTTATCCGCCATCCACACCCGCCATCCACGATATCCTTAGGACCATGGTGAGCCGTTTATCCCTCCCATCCTCTCCCTCAGACCCTGCGCGGGGTACGGCTCCGTCTGCCGCGGGGTTGGAGATTCTGCTGGACCGCGAGACGATCGCGCGGCGGGTGGCGGAGATGGGGGAGGAGATCAGCCGCGACTTTGAGGGCCAGAGCCTTCTGCTGGTGGGCGTGCTGAAGGGGGCGGCGGTCTTCCTCTCCGACCTGGCGCGCAGTCTCTCCGTGGACGCTACCTTCGACTTCCTCGCCGTCTCCAGTTACGGCGGCGGCAGCAAGAGCGGGGGAGCCGTCCGGGTAATCAAAGACCTCGATAGGCCGATCGGTGGAAAGAACGTGATTCTTGTAGAGGACATCCTGGATACCGGCCTCACGCTGCAGTTCTTATGCAAGCTCCTGCGCCAGCATGAGCCGAAGACATTGAAAATTGCCACCTGCTTGGACAAGCCGCAGCGCAGGGTGAAGCGCGTCGAAGCCGATTACGTCGGGTTCCGCATTCCCAACCGGTTCGTGGTGGGCTACGGAATGGATTACGGCGAGCGCTACCGCAACTTGCCCGACATCTGCACCCTCTCCTCGGCCGATCAGGAGTAAGCGGTTGCGCATGAACTTCCTTCCCCAGCAGGACGAACCCGGTGCGGAGCCCGAGACGATCGCTAGTGAGAGCTCCCATACGCAGGCGCCGGAGACCGAGGCGGAGAATCATCCATCCCTCACCCCGGCAGAGATCGTGCCGCCTTCTTCCTTAGCCGGGGAGGGTGGGCCTGCTCCAGCCGCGCCCAATCGGATTCGCGTGCGCGTCGATCCCTTGCAGACCGAATTTCTGATGCGCGTGGCCAACGCGCTGAATACCACGCTCGACTTGCAAACCCTGATGCACCGCACGGCGGAGCTGGTCCGCGCGGTGATCGATTACAAAATCTTCGCCATCCTGCTGTTGAATGAGCGGACGAACGATCTGCGCATGCGCTTCCAGATCGGCCACACACCGGAGACGGAGCGGATGCGGATCCGCATGGGCGAGGGCGTAGTGGGGCAAGCGGCGCAGCTACGCGAATCCATTCTGCTGGATGATGTGCGCACTGCCCCCCATTACATCAACGCCAACCCCGATGTGCGCTCGGAGCTGGCGGTGCCGCTCATCGTGAAGAACCGGGCTATCGGGGTGCTCGATATTCAGGCCGAGCAGATTGGGTACTTTCAGCAGGAGCACCGCTACCTGCTGGAGCTTACTGCTTCGCGGGTGGGACAGGCGATCGAGAATGCGCGGCTCTATACCCGCGTGGCCCGGCAGGCGCAGACGCTGACCGTACTCAATGAGATCGCGCGCGAGGTCTCCTCCATTCTCGACCTGGATCCGTTGTTGGAGCGCATTGCGCAACTGTTGCGGCGCCTGATCGATTATCAGATGTTCAGCATTCTGCTGGTCAATGAGCGGGAGCAGGTGCTGGAGACCCGCTATGCGGTGCGCTTCGGCCACCCAGTGCTGCCGGCCAATAAGATCTCCCTCAGCCGCGGGCTGGTGGGGACGGCGGTGCGGGAACGGAAGCTGATCCACGTCGGCGACGTGCGCAAAGACCCCCGCTATCTGGCGGTAAACCCGGAGACGCGCTCGGAGATGGCGGTTCCACTGATCTACAAGAGCAAGGTGATCGGGGTGCTCGACCTGGAGCATACTCGAGTAAATTACTTCAACGAAGATCACGAACGGACGCTGGTGACGCTGGCCTCGCAGATGGCCATCGCCATCGAGAACGCGCGGCTGTACCAGCGGATTGCCCTGCAGGAACACCGGCTGGAACAAGATCTGGCTATGGCGCGCGAGGTGCAGGTGAGACTGCTGCCGCAAAAGAGGCCGCAGCACATGCAGGCCACCGTGGCGACCAAATTTCTGCCCGCACGCACCATCGGCGGCGATCTTTACGATTTTCTAGAGTACGACAAGCAGACTACGGCAATCGCCATCGGCGACGTGAGCGGCAAGGGAACTCCGGCGGCGCTCTATGCCGCCCTCACCAGCGGCATCATGCGCTCCGCCGCCGCGCAACATCCTTCGCCGGCGGCCATGCTGAAGCAGTTGAACGAGACGGTGCACGAGCGCCGGGTCGATTCGCAATACGTAACCATGATGTACGCAGTCTGGAACGACGCCGACCTCACCCTGCAGATTGCCAACGCAGGCGCCGTGCAGCCGTTGATCTGCCGCGCCGGCGAAGTGGAGCTGGTGCAGGCCGAGGGCTTTCCGCTGGGACTCTTCCCCGACGCCACGTATGAGGAATTTACGCTGTCGCTGCAGCCTGGCGACTCCATCGTCTTCTACAGCGACGGCGTCACCGACGGGCAAAACGAAAAAGAGGAAATGTTCGGCGAAGAACGGCTGATCGCCGTTGTGCGCCAGCACGTGCACGAGCCGGCGCAGAATATCGCCGATGCCATCTTCGACAGCCTGGGCCGCTTCCAGGCCGGTAAAGAGCGGTTTGACGATGAGACGGTAGTGGTTTTGAAGTGCGTCTCTCCGTAGAGCCCGATCCGGCGGGGGTGTGCAGGTACCATAGAGAACGGATTCAGAGGAGTTTTGTTTGGCGGAAATCGCGAATGCAATTACGGAACGAATCGTACGCCCCGCGCGCAACCTGATCGGCAGCTTGCGCTTACCCGGCGACAAGAGCATCTCTCACCGTTATGCCCTGCTGGGAGCGCTGGCGGAGGGGATGAGCCGGCTGCACAATTTTTCCACCGGCGCCGACTGCGCGAGCAGCCTGGAATGTGCGCGGCAGCTTGGAGCAGAGGTTCGCCGCGCCGGCGCGACAGTGGAGATCGAGGGCTGCGCGGGGCGGCTGCGGGAGCCGAACGGCATTCTGGACTGCGGCAACTCCGGCTCCACGATGCGCATGCTCTCCGGGTTACTCGCCGCGCAGCAGGGGCGTTTCACACTCTCGGGCGACGCCTCGCTGAACCGCAGGCCGATGGAGCGGGTCCGCAACCCGCTGGCGCAGATGGGCGCGGAAATCGAGCTGAGCGATGGGCATGCTCCCATGATCATCCGCGGCGGAGCGTTGAAAGGCATCTCGTACGAGACTCCGGTTCCCAGCGCGCAGGTGAAGACCGCGATCCTCTTCGCCGGGCTGCAGGCGCACGGCGCGACGACGGTGCGGGAGTCGGTGCGCACGCGCGACCACGGCGAGTTGGCCTTGCGCGCATTCGGCGCGGATCTGCGGCGCACCCAGAACACGGTAGAAATTGCCGGCGGCCAGCGGCTTCACGGCATCGAAGCCGCGGTACCCGGCGACATCTCCTCCGCCGCCTTCTTTCTGTGCGCGGCAGCCCTGTTCCCCGGCTCCAGCCTGACGCTGGACAATTTGGGAATGAACCCGACTCGCTCCGCCCTGCTCGATGTCCTCACTTCAGTGGGAGCGCGCATCAGCGTGCTCAATCTTGAGGAGCATCACGGCGAGCTGGCCGGAAGCCTGCAGTTGAGTGGGCCGCTCGAGGGGCTGGGCTCGGTTGAAATTGCCGGAGCCCAATCCGCGCAGCTCATCGACGAGCTTCCAGTGATTGCCGCTATCGCCCCCTACAGCAAAGGCGGCGTCCGCATCCACGATGCCCGAGAGCTGCGGGTGAAGGAGAGCGATCGCATCGCGCTGGTGGCCGCGAATCTGCGCGCCATGGGCGCGGAGGTGGAAGAGTTCGAGGATGGCTTGCATGTTCCCGGCGGCCAGAAGCTGCACGGGGCAGAAATCGACTCCGGCTCCGACCATCGAATCGCCATGGCTTTCGCCGTGGCGGCGCTGCGCGCGGAGGGCGAGTCATTGATCCGCGGCGCCGAGGCAGCGGCCATCTCCTTCCCTGAGTTCTTCGATCTGCTGGAGCAGGTCACCGAACGCTAGAGCGGATTCACGATAGGTGTACCCCGAAGCAAATGCACCATACGCGGCTTTCTCTCTTTTCGCTTCAGCCTGGATGATGAGGCTTGCGAAGGCCGTTCAGGCCGGCGCCGGATGAGTCCGCATTTTTTGCTCCCATGCCGTGGCAGACGGCACCTTACCGCGCAGCAGCCGCGGTTTAGCATTTTCCCTCATCCTGTGGAGCGGTGAGATCGGCCATGTGCGGCCATTCTTCGATGGAATGGCCGCGCGGGGCTCGGTTCCTGCCTCTACACCATTAGAAGAAACGGTTTAGCCGCTCTCTCTTATATAGCATCGGGAGGATTCGCCAAAAAGTACCTTACCATCGAGATCAACTTCTTCGGGATGGCCGATACAACCGATGGGGAGCAACCCATCACCTCCCGGCAGGAGACAATAGCACAGAAATGACAATCACTGTTCCAAATTTAGCTTCTTTAGAAGCCGGCTCCAGATCCGCGGAAGGAACCGGGAGGCTGCACCTGCTTGTTGCCGATACGGACAGCGCGGTGCGGGAAGCATGCTGCCAAATCGCGGCCGATCTTGGCTTCGCCGTACAGCAGGCAGCGACGGTTGCCGCGGCGCGCGCCCTGCTGCGCGGCCGCGCCATAGATGTGCTGCTGCTGGACCTGCGCGCAGCGGCCGGTGAAGAGATGGATCTCCTGGACGAGATCATGACACTCGACCCAGAGCTGAGCGTGGTGGTGATGTCCGCCCATGCTTCGGTGCCCTCGGCTGTGGAATCGATGCGCATCGGGGCGGCGGATTACCTAAGCAAGCCCTTTGCCTGGGAAGAACTCGCCGGGGTGCTGGAGCGAGTAGCCGAGAGGAGAAGCGCCGCAGGAGCGAGCCGGGAGCTGCGCGAGCGGCTGCGCTCCCAGCCGGGTTTGGGAAACCTCATCGGGCGTAGCCCGGAGATGGAAAAGCTTTACCGGATTGTGGCGAAGGTGGCCAACAGCTCACATCCGGTGCTCATTATGGGCGAGAGCGGAGTGGGCAAGGAACTGATCGCCCGCTCCATTCATGCCAATGGGCTGCACCCCTCGAGCCCATTTGTCCCAGTCGATTGCGGTTCGCTGGCGCCGGCGTTGATCGAAAGTGAGTTGTTCGGCTGCGTGAAGGGCGCAGTCAAGGGCGCCGCCCGGTCCAAAAGCGGGCTGCTGACCGCCTCCGAAGGGGGCACGGTACTGCTCGACGAGATAGGGGAGCTGCCGCTCGAGCTGCAGGCCAAGCTACTGCGCGCCTTGCAAGAGCGGGAGGTGCAGCCGGTGGGAGCCACACAGCGGGTCCCCGTCAAGGTTCGTATTCTGGCTGCTTCCAGCATCGACCCGGCGCAAATGGTCGAGAGCGGCCGCCTGCGCAAGGATCTCTATTACCGGCTCAACGTGGTGAATCTCCGCATTCCGCCTCTGCGCGAGCGCCCCACGGATATTCCATTGCTGGCCGCTTCGTTTTTAGACCGCATTGCGCGGGAGACCGGCGTCACCTACTCGCTGGGGGACGAAACTTTGCGAGCCATGACCGCCTATGATTGGCCGGGCAATGTAAGCGAAATGGAAAACGCGCTGGAGCGGGCCTGCACATTGTCTTCTGGTCCGGTACTGCATTTGGGCGATCTACCCACGCAACTACAGAACGCCCATCTGGCGGAGCGGCGCGGCGCTCATCTGACGCCCAGCGCGGACCGGCTTCCGGCGCCATCCAGTGAAGAAGAGCCGGTGGTACCCCTGGTCGAGATGGAAAAGCAGGCGATTCTCGATGCCCTGCGCAAGCTGGGCGGCGACAAGATTCTGGCGGCGCGGCTGTTGGGCATCGGCAAAACCACCCTCTATCGCAAGCTGAAGGAATATGGGATCGACAACTCCGAACTGGAGCAGCATGCCAGCCAGGGAGTGGCCCTGTGAGCCAAACCATTTTAATGATCACCGCTGTCTCCGGAGCTCAGGATTGCGCTGGTGAGATGGAGCGCCAATTGAAGCTGAAGGTCGAGTTGGCATCCACACGCAAGGAGGCGCTGGCGGCGCTGCGCCGGCGGGAATACTCCGCTGTCATTCTGGACGATTCGCTCGCGGAATCCGACCCCACGGGAGCGGACCTGCTTTGGAAGCATTCCGGGCTGGCTGTTCCGCTGCAGATAAATTTCGCCATTGCCAGCGTTTCGCGATTGGTGCGGGAGGCGCGGGCAGCCCTTGCCCGCCGCGCGCAGGAGCAGGCACTCGCCATGCGCGCCGCTGCCGGCACGCTGGAGGGCGAATTGCGATCGACCATTACGGGGCTTCTGCTGCAATCGCAGTTGGCTCTGGCTGATCCGGCCCTGCCTCCGCAGACCGTCGTCAAGCTCAAAGTGGTGGCCGAGCTGGCGGGAACCCTTCGGCGGCAACTGGAGCGGCCCCTTCTCTAGCAGACCGTTTTTACTTTCGCCTCGGCGTGCAGCCAGTGATTACCTCGGCGTAAAGTGAAGAGCATGAACATCTGTCTCGTCTCGCAGCTCCGGAAGGCTACCGGGCCAGCGACTATTGCGATCTTCCGGCGAGCGGGCAACTCCTTCTCAGACGGGGAATCTGCATGAAAAGCAAGAAATCGACAGCAGCTACGGTGTTTTCAGCCCTATCGCGCATTGGCGAACCGATCCCAGTGCGGCGGAACGCCCACTGGCTCCTGACCGCCGGCCTCGCAGCCAGCTTGCTGGTTGCCGGATGCAGTAAAAAAGAGAGCAGCCAAACAACTCCGGCAGCGGCCACGCCGAACGCAGCCGCGACGGCAACGCCACCGCAAAGCCAGAACGCGCAGACTCCGCCGGCGCCAACCCCGGCGCCCGCCCCGCAAAACGCGGCCGCCGCACCGGCGTCTCCTCCCGCTCCCAAGGTCTACACGGTGCCCGCCGGCACGCGGATTGAGTTTCGGCTTACGCAGACTCTCAGAGCTAAGGACAGCAATGTCGGCGACGCTTTTAGTGGCGTTCTGGCCCGCTCCATACGCGTGGGCGGGGTTACGGTGCTGCGAGCCGGGGCGCCGGTTTCGGGAACCGTGGTAGCAGCCAAGGGCCAAGGGCGCATCAAGGGCGCTGGAGACCTGGGCATCGACATCAATCGGGTGGACGGGCGCGCAGTCAGGACCACAGCATATGAGCGGGTGGTCAAAGGCAAGGGTAAGCGCTCCGCAGGCTTCATCGGCGGCGGCGGCGGCGGCGGCGCACTGATTGGGGGGCTGGCAGGGGGCGGCAAGGGAGCGCTGATAGGCGGCCTGGTTGGCGCTGGTGCCGGTACTGCCGGTGCGGCGCTCACCGGGAACCAGAACGTGTCTATCGCAGCGGAATCGGTGGTGACCGTCTCGTTGACCGCGCCTCTCACCGTCACGGGCGCGGCCTCTGCTGCCTCTCGCCGGTAACCAAATGCACTCGCGGAGGTTTGCGCCTGTTCCCGAAGTGGCATTGCGTAACGCCGCTAAGTTGCCGATGCTGTGGGCTGCGGCTTGTTTTGGAGGCGGGATGCGAATTGCGAGGGAGTGGGCCCGGGTAACAATAGCGGCGCAGAGTGCGAGTGCTCATGTGCGTCGCTTGCGGCTTCCCGGCGGCCTGGCGATTGCCGCCCTGCTTCTGGCCGGTTGTTTGCCTCTCACAGCGGCACAGGCCCAAGCGCCGGCGAGTCCGGAATCGACTCCCGGCCTCAGCTCCGCATCCGGCGGAGCTTCTCCGTCCGGTTCCGAAGCTGTCCGTGCGCCTGAATCCGCCCCGGCAGCCCTAGGAACGGTTCCCGGTGCGCGTGAGTCCGCGCGCTCTCTAAAGGCGTCTCATCATTCTCTGCCC
>Ga0207933_1003098_pt1 | contig 10111 bp, 7 predicted proteins | sample NGESurdeep092012_4_FD_184488 | JGI IMG/M metagenome (GOLD analysis project Ga0207933, IMG submission 184488) | Arctic peat soil microbial communities from Barrow, Alaska - NGEE Surface sample F53-3 deep-092012 (SPAdes) | ecosystem: Environmental > Terrestrial > Soil > Wetlands > Peat ...
CGGGTATCTGCCTCCAAAGGTAAGTACGGGAATGTGACAGAGCGGTGGATCTGCCCACCTCAGGACTCATATGTCGCAGAGGTGTGTTCCACCCCTTCACTCTGCCCGTCGGGGTCTGGGGAACGTAAGACCCCAATAGGTGTGGGTAAGGCACGCCTGCGTGTGGATAACCACAGGACGGTAGTTACATGGCTGTGGTTAACGCGCCCTGTCAAGTGCATGGGAGCCCATCTTGCGCACGAAGGTGACGCGACGGTGGCGGATGGGCTCAGAAGGTGGCTGTCGCCGCTCCTTCTACCAGCCAAACGGGGGCGAAAGGTGGGGCCACTTCTCCCGGAGGATCCTCAAAATCTCCGGCGGCTGCCGCGAATGAAACTCCTCTGCTGGTTCGACCACGTAGTACCCCATGCCCCCGTTGAAACTCACTGCCCAGCGGTTCAGGAACCCCTCATAACCGAGCAAAGCGAAAGGCAATCCCTCATCCACGACAAACATGGCTTCGGCACTCCACCTGGTCTCAAGAAACGGGTCGAGCGCCAGTTCGACGGTTGCTTCAACGGCGGGCCACGCGTTTCCCATCAGTCGAACTGTTCGGTTCGGATTCCCAAACTCAATGGCGACAAGATCGCCTACACCTCGCGGAAAGACGCACCTGGGCGCGCCCGTATCGACAAGTGCTTTAGTTCGGATGCTCAGGCCATTAGCGGAGACCGAAACGTCCACCGTGGGACGAGTGACGCGGGATCCGTAGACAATCTCCTCTTCCCTCCACGGGAAGGGGTGACCTGGGGTCAACCGACGCCGACGATGTACGCGTCTCCATCTGGGCGAACGTATTCGACAACTGCCCGGTTGGTGACACGGTGATCCATCGCTTGGAGACGAAGCGCAAGCTCGTGGGATGTTTCTGCCGCGGCAACGACCTCTTCGCCGTCCAGGGCTACCCACAGTCCATCGCACCCCTCCAAGGCCCGCGGCCTGGGGACAGGGGCTACGGTTCCTCGCCTGCCGCTACTGCTCATAAGCCCAGCGTATCGGCGTACCAGGCGGTTCAGCCATTGGCGCATGTAATAACTTTAATAAGATCCCTCAACTGTGGTGGCGGATCCCAATCCCGGAACGATCTACGGACCAAGGCCCGTGCAAGGAAACGGCAACGTCTCTGTTCCCAGAGAACTGTGGCGAGCGCTGGGGATCGAGCTAGGGAACGCAGAGGTCCATTTCGCGCTCAATCCCGACAAGCCTGGAACCCTTGTGGTCATTCCGGATTCCCTAATGGCGGACATCTTCGAGAAGGGTTGGACCGCCGTCTAGCAACCCTTTTGGTGCAGAAATCCCGTTTGCACCAAAAGTCGGGGTGTCAGGGGCTTTTAGGTGCAAAGCCGGCCTCCGGCGTTAAGCTGACGGGTCGTCAGATTCGGCGCTCGGCACCCGCCGCGCGTGCCCGCTCCCGGAGGTCCCATGCTCGACTACGTCATCCGATCAGGCACGGTCATCGACGGGACCGGGGAGCCCGGCCGCCTGGCCGACATCGGCATCCGCGACGGCCGGATCGTCGCCATCGGGCAGATCGACGAGACGGGCGCCACCGAGTTCGATGCCGGCGGGCTCACGGTCATGCCCGGCGTGGTCGACCCGCACACCCACTACGACGCGCAGCTCTTCTGGGACCCCTTGGCCTCCCCGTCCAACGTGCACGGCGTGACCACGGTCATCGGCGGCAATTGCGGATTCACGCTCGCCCCCATCAATGCCGAGGACGCCGACTACATCCGCCAGATGATGGCCAAGGTGGAGGGGATGCCCCTGGCCGCCCTGGAGAACGGTGTGCCGTGGAACTGGTCCACGTTCGGCGAGTATCTCGACCGCCTGGAGGGCCGGCTGGGCGTCAACGCCGGGTTCCTGGTCGGGCACTGCGCGCTGCGACGCAAGGTCATGGGCGCCGACCGCGGCGAAGAGGTGGCCACCGACGAAGAGATCGCCGCCATGCGCTCCCTGTTGGCCGATTCTCTGGCCGCCGGGGGGCTCGGCTTCTCGTCGTCCCAGTCCCGGACCCACTCCGACGGTGATGGTCGCCCCATCAGCTCCCGCTACGCCGACCGTCGGGAGATGCTCGCTTTCTGCGAGGAGGTGGCCGCACACGAGGGCACCACTCTCGAATACATCACGAACGGCTGCCTGGACTCGTTCAGCGACGAAGAGGTCGACCTGATGACCACCATGAGCGTCACGGCCCAGCGGCCGCTGAACTGGAACGTCCTGACGGTCGACGCCCGCTCCACCGAGAAGATCGCGCACCAGCTGGCCGCGTCGTCCACCGCTGCTGCCGCCGGTGGGCAGATCGTCGCCCTGACCATGCCTACCGTCGTGCCCATGAACATGAGCTTCCGCACCCACTGCGCGCTCTTCCTCATTCCCGGTTGGGGGGAGGTTATGGGACTGCCCGAGGCCGAGCGGATGCAGAAGCTTGCCGATCCCGCCGTGCGCGCCCTCCTCGACGAGCGGGTGCACAGCAAGGAGGCGGGGGTCTTCCGCGGGCTGGCCCGCTGGGGCACCTATGTCATCGGGGACACCTACTCGCCGGCCAACGAAGGATGCGCCTTCCGCACCGTGGCCGACATCGCGGCCGAACGGGGCACGGCACCGTTCGACACGCTCCTCGACATCGTCCTGGCCGACGATCTGCGCACCGTGCTGTGGCCCAACACCGACGACGGCGAGGACTCAACCTGGGAGCTGCGCGCCGAAATCTGGTCGGATCCCCGCGCCATGGTCGGGGGCTCCGACGCCGGCGCCCACCTCGATCGCATGTGCGGCTCGAGCTACCCGACCGCTTTTCTCGCCGACTGCCTGCGTGGGCGCAAGCTCGTGCCGGTCGAGAGGGCGGTCCACATGATGACGGCGCAGCCGGCGCAGCTCTTCGGTCTGCGCGACCGCGGCCTGATCCGCGAGGGGTACGTGGCCGACCTGTTTGTGTTCGACCCCGAGACCGTCGCGTCCGAGCCCGCCCGGCTGGTGCACGACCTGCCCGGCGACACACCTCGCCTCTACGCCGGCTCCCACGGGGTCGTCCGCGTCCTGGTCAACGGCGTCGAGACCATCAGCGATGGCGCCCCGACCGGTGCGCTGCCGGGCGCGCTGCTGCGGTCCGGCCGCGACACCGCTTCGGTCATTCCAGCCCCGGCCTGAGCCCCGCGCTCCCGCGTCGGCGTCTAGCCTGCGTCCGGTGACGCCCGACCCGAACGATCCGGCGCTGGCCGTCGAGGAGCCTCCCGTCGCCGGGCCGCCGGATGTCGAGAACCCGCCGGCCGCCCCGGCCAACAACCCGAGTTCGACGAGATGGATCAAGGAGGCGGCAGTCGTCGTCGTGGTGGCGGTCCTGGTGGCGGTGCTCCTGCGGGCGTTCGTCGTCCAGACCTTCTTCATCCCGTCCGGGTCGATGGAGCCGACACTGCAGATCGGCGACCGGATCCTCGTCAACAAGCTGAGCTACCACCTGCACGGCGTCGACCGCGGGGACATCGTCGTCTTCTCGCGGCCTCAGACGGAGAACTGCGGCGGGCCCGAGGTGAACGACCTGGTGAAGCGCGTGATCGGGCTGCCCGGCGATGTCGTCTCGCTGACGAACGGGAACGTCTACATCGACGGGAAGAAGCTCGACGAAAGCTGGCTCCCACCCTCGGAGCAGGGCGTCACCATCGCGGGCCCGGCCGGAAACAATTCCAACCTGGTCCGCCCCTACCGCGTTCCGGCCAACGACTACTTCGTCATGGGTGACAACCGGACCGACTCGTGCGACAGCCGGTACTGGGGCCCGATCAGCCGGTCGCTGATCGTGGGCAAGGTCGAGCTCCGCGTCTGGCCGCTCTCGTCCCTACACATCTTCTGACCCTCTGCACTCAGGCCGGATCCGGCCGAAGCTCAGCCCTCGTCTTCGGTCTCCGCGTTCACCCGGGCCACGGCAGCCACGCTCTGGCCGTCGTCGAGGTTCATGACACGGACCCCGGTGGCGTCCCGTCCCTGCGACGCGATCTCGCGGGCCTGGGTGCGGATCACCACACCACCGGACGAGACCAACAGGATCTCCTCGTCGAGCGCGACCATGAAGGCGGCCACCACACTGCCGCGCTTGCCGGTCAGGCGGATGCCCCGCACGCCCTGTCCCCCGCGCGCCTGGCGGTTGAAGCGCTCGAGCTTCGTGCGCTTGCCGTACCCGGCGTCGGTGACGATCAGAATGTCCGTGTCGTCCGCCGCCACGTCGAGGGATACGACCGCATCCCCCGCACGTAGCCGGATACCCCGCACGCCGGCCGCATCGCGGCCCATGGCGCGGACGTCCGTCTCGTTGAAGCGGATGGTCATGCCGGTACGCGTCACCTCGAAGAGGTCGTCGTCTCCGGAGGTGGCCACGACCCGGACCAGCTCGTCGCCGTCGCGCAGATTGATGGCGATGAACCCCTCCCGACGTGACTTGTCGTACTCGCTGAGGGCGGTCTTCTTCACCTGCCCCAGCGCTGTGGCGAACACGAGGAACTGATCGGGCGCGAACTCCCGCGTGGCGATGATCGCCGTGATCGACTCCCTCGGCGCCAACGGCACGAGGTTGACCGCCGCCGTGCCCCGGGCCGTCCGGTCCTTCATCGGGATCTCGTGGCCCCGGAGCCGGTAGACCTTCCCCTGGTTCGAGAAGAGCAGGAGGAAGGCATGGGCCGAGGTGTGGACCACCTGGCTGACCAGATCCTCCTCCTTCAGCCGGGCTCCCTGCACACCCCGGCCACCACGACCCTGCGTGCGGAACGCGGCGGCGGCCACCGACTTGATGTAGCCCGCCCTGGTCATGGTGACGACGATCTCCTCGTCTGAGATCAGGTCCTCCACACCCATCTCGCCCGGGTCGTGGGTGACCACGCTCCGGCGCGGGTTGGCGTACTTGTCGCGGATGGCCGTCATTTCGGTCTCGATGACACCGCGCAGCTTGTTGTCGTCCGAAAGGATGGATTCGAGCTCGGCGATGGTGGCCCGCAGCTCTTCCATCTCGGCCTCCAGCTCCGAGCGGCCGAGCCTGGTCAGACGCCCGAGCGTCATGTCGAGGATGTGCGTCGCCTGCACCTCGGTGAACGAGAAAGGGTCGGCCATGAGCGCCGTGCGCGCCTCGGGCCGGTCCGCCGAGGCCCGGATAGTGGCGATGACCGCATCGAGCATGTCGATGGCGCGCAGGAGTCCCTCGACGATGTGCGCCCGGTTGCGTGCCTTCTCCAGCCGGTAGGCGGAACGGCGCTGAATAACCTCAATTTGATGGTCGATGTAGTGCGACAGCGCCTGCGCCAGGCTCAGGGTGCGCGGCACGCCGTCGACCAGGGCCAGCATGTTCACGCCGAAGCTGGTCTGCAGCGGCGTCTGCTTGTAGAGGTTGTTCAGGACGACGTTGGCGTTGGCGTCGCGCTTGAGCTCAATGATGAGGCTGGGCTGCTGATTCGCTGAGGCGTTCCGCATGCCGCTGATGCCATCGAGGTCGCCGGCCCGCACGAGCTCGGTGATCTTCTGCTCAATCACCTCGACGGACGTCTGGTACGGCAGTTCGGAGACGACGATCCGGTCCCCGCTGCGGCCCTCTTCGATTTCGGCGACGGCACGCATCTTTATGGAGCCGCGGCCGGTCCGATAGGCGTCCAAAATGCCCTGGCGGCCGAGTATCTGCGCGCCTGTCGGGAAGTCCGGGCCCTTCACGAACTCCATGAGCTCGTCAGAGGTGGCTTCGGGATGGCGCAGCACGTGGAGGGCGGCGTCGATCACCTCGCCCATGTTGTGTGGCGGAATGTTCGTCGCCATGCCGACGGCGATGCCCTGCGATCCGTTGACGAGCAGGTTGGGGAACCGGCCCGGCAATACCACGGGCTCCTGGGCCGACCCGTCGTAGTTGGCCACCATGTCGACGGTCTCTTCGTCGATGTCGGCCATGAGCTCGAGGGCGAGCGGCGCCAGGCGGCACTCGGTGTAGCGCATCGCCGCCGCGCCGTCGTCGGGACCACGACCCCCGAAGCTGCCGTGCCCGTCGATCAGTGGGTGCCGGAGGGAGAACGCCTGGACCATGCGTGCCAGCGCCTCGTAAATCGCCGAGTCGCCGTGCGGGTGGTAGGTCCCCATGACCTCGCCCACGACCTTGGCGCACTTGCTGTGCGGCCGGTCGGGGCGCTGCCCGTTGTCGAACATGGAGTAGAGGATCCGGCGGTGCACCGGCTTGAGCCCGTCCCGCACGTCGGGCAGGGCGCGGGCGACGATGACCGACATGGAGTACTCGAGGAACGAGCGCTCCATCTCCTCTTGGATCTCAATTGGCTCGATTGAGCCACTGACAGGTTCCTCGCCCCCCGGTGGAGCGTCGCTGCCCCCACCCGAGCCCGCTCCCCCACGGCCCGAGCCGCGTGTCGTCTGTGCCATGTGCTCCCTACTTCCGGTCCGGCCGCTCAGATGTCGAGGAAACGGACGTCTTTGGCATTCGTCTGAATGAAGTGGCGCCGCAGCTCCACGTCGTCCCCCATGAGGATCGAACAGACCTGGTCGGCCGTCGCAGCCTCCTCGACGTTGATCTGGAGCAACGACCGCTTGCCCGGATCCATGGTGGTGTCGCGCAGCTCGGCGTAGTCCATCTCACCGAGGCCCTTCAATCGGTTGAAGTCGTGCTTGTGGTCCGGGTGCTCGGCCAGGAACGCCAATCGGGCCGCATCGTCCTTCAGGTAGATCTTCTCCTTGCCGACGAGCGTCGAGTACAGCGGCGGCTGGGCCACGTAGACGAAGCCCCCCTCCACCAGTGGCGTCATGTAACGGAAGAAGAAGGTCAAGAGAAGCGTGCGGATGTGACTGCCGTCGACATCGGCGTCGGCCAGCAGGATCACCTTGTGATAGCGGATCTTCTCGACGTCGAACTCCTCGGCCAGTCCCGCGCCGATGGCGGAGATCAGGGCCTGGATCTCCGCGTTCTTGAGCATCTTGTCGATCCGGGCCCGCTCGACGTTCAGGATCTTCCCCCGGATGGGCAGGATGGCCTGCGTGTGGGGGTTCCGGGCGTCCTTGGCTGAGCCGCCGGCCGAGTTCCCCTCCACAATGAAGATCTCCGACTCGCGCGGGTCGCGCGACGAGCAGTCGGCCAGCTTCCCCGGTAGGCCGGCTCCGTCGAGGGCCGACTTCCGGCGCGTGAGATCGCGTGCACCCTGGGCCGCCAGCCGTGCCCGCGCCGCCTGCGATGCCTTCTGCACGATCTGACTGGCCTCGCGCGGGTTCTCCTCCAGCCATTCCGTCAGCTTCTGGTTCGTGGTCCGCTCGGTCAACGACCGGATGGATGTGTTCCCCAGCTTCGACTTCGTCTGCCCCTCGAACTGGGGGTCGCGCAGCCGGACCGAGACGATGGCGGTCAGCCCCTCCCGGATGTCCTCGCCCTTGAGGTTCTCCTCTTTCTCCTTGAGGATGTTGCGCGCGCGGGCGTAGCGGTTGACCACGTTGGTCAACGACTTGGAGAACCCTTCGACGTGCATCCCACCCTCAATGGTGGAGATGCCGTTGGCGAAGGAATGGATCGACTCGTGGTAGCCCGCGTTCCACTGCAGCGCGATCTCGATTTCCTGGCCCTCTTCCGCCTGCTCGAAGGACGCCACCTTCCGGAAGAGTGACTCCTTGGACGCGTTCAGGTGCTTGACGAAGTCGACGATGCCGCCGTTGTACTTGTACGTCGTCTTCGTCACCGGGTCGGTGCGCTCGTCGACGAACCGGATCTCGAGGCCCTTGTTCAAGAACGCCATGATCTGCATACGCTCGACGATCGTCTGCGCCCGGAACTCCGTGTCCTCGAAGACCGAGGCGTCCGGCCAGAAGGTGACGGTCGTGCCTGTCCGGGGCTGGCCGGTGCTCCGGTCGTTCGGAGCGGGGCCCACCGACGTGATCTTCTGCTTGAGCTTGCCGCCCTTCTCGAATTCGGCCTCCCAGTGCTGGCCGTCGCGGTCCACCTCGAGCAGGAGCCGGGTGGAGAGGGCGTTCACAACTGAGATCCCGACGCCGTGCAGACCGCCGGAGACCTGGTAGCCCTTGCCGCCGAACTTGCCGCCGGCGTGCAGGGTCGTCAGCACGATTTCGGCCGTCGACTGCTTTGGGTACTTGGGGTGCATGCCGACGGGGATCCCGGCCCCGTCGTCAGTAACCCGGCAGCCGCCGTCGGCCAGCAAGGTCACGTCGATCCGAGTGGCCCGGCCCGCCATGGCCTCGTCGACCGAGTTGTCGACGACCTCCCACACCAGGTGGTGCAATCCGGTCGGACCGGTTGAGCCGATGTACATGCCCGGGCGCTTGCGTACCGCCTCGAGCCCTTCGAGGATGGTGATGTCATCCTCGGTGTACGACCCACCGGCCTCACCAGGTCTCTCATCCACCTTCACTGCCACAGGCGCGCCCTTTCAGAACATAGGTCTTCGCAGTGCGAATCGAATCCCCGAATTGGTGTGCTCCGGCCTTTCGATGCGAACGCACCATTCTACCCGACAGCGGCCCCAATTCGGCACTTCTGAACGGTCTGTGCAGCCGCCACCGATGTGTCCTTCAGGCGCGCTCGACCACCACTTCCAGGCGGTCGATAGAGGTCTCTCCCAGGTCCTGCAGGCGGGCCAGGATCTGCCCGGATTCCATGCGGGCGCGCGTGGCCCAGGCCGGGTGTTCCACCGCGACGACGAGGACCCGGCCGTCGACGCGTTGCGGTCGCAGATGCGCGCCCAACTCGGTCCCGACCAGCTCCTCCCAGCGGGTGAAGACTGCCTCCATCACGGCCGGGGTGGGGGCCGATCCCAACCGGCCCAGCACGCGGGCCATCGAATCGCCGACCGGCCGGGGCCCGTTGTCCCTCCGCCAGCGCCTCATTCGACGTCCAGGCTCTCCACAGCGAGCAGCCGGGCCACGACAATCCCTTCGGGCAAGGGCGCCGCGGTCGTCAGGATCGACTGCCCGGCCGGCAACTCGGCCACCAGCGCCCGGCTCCGGGCCGGATCGAGCTCGGAGAAGACGTCATCGAGCAGGAGCGTCGGGACCAGCGGTGTGCGGTCCCGGATGAGTCGGTGCACGCCCAGGCGCAGCGCCAGCGCCAGGCAGCGCTGCTCGCCCTGTGACGCGTGGGTCCTGGCCTCCCTGCCGTCGATCTCGAGGAGCAGGTCGTCCCGGTGGGGGCCCACCGTGTTGACGCCGCGACGCAGGTCATCGCGCCGGGACGCGGCGAGGGCATCGAGCAGATCTCCGTCCCAGCTCCGCACGTACCGTTGCACCGTGAGGGTTTCGTCCCCGGCCCCGGCCAGGTGGCTGTAGGCCGATGCCACGAGCGGATCGAGGTCCACCACCAGGCGTTCGCGCGAGGCCGCCAAGACCTTCCCGGCGTCAGCCAGGCGTTGATCCCACACGTCGAGCGTCGCCATGATTTCCTCGCCGGCGCGTCCACCGGACTGCCTGAGCAGTGCCGCCCGTTGGCGAAGGATGCGGTCGGTCTCGTCGGCCGCCCGTGCTCCTTCGGCATCGAGGAGGGCCAGTGCGTCGTCGAGCACCTCGCGACGCCCCTTCGGGCCACCGCTGACGATGCCCAGGTCCTCGGGCGAAAAGATGGTGCACGGGGCCGCTGCGCCGAGTTCCCTGCGGCCGTTGACCGACTTGCGGTTCACCTGCGTACGGCTTCGCCCTGCCGGCAGAATCTGTGCTTCCACCAGGGTGGGGCTGTCCCCCCCGTCGAGTTCGGCCCGAACGATCGCGCTCTCGGCACTCGTCCGCACCATGGCCTCGGGTGGTGCGCCGCGGAAGGAGCGTCGAGTCCCGAGATAGGCCAGGGCTTCGAGCACGCTTGTCTTGCCGGTTCCGTTCGGGCCGGTGATGACGGTGGTCCCCTCGGCCTCGAGGTCGAGCTGCACGGCGCGGAAGATACGAAAGTCCGCCAGCTCCAGGTGCCGGACGCTCACCGCGACTGCGGGCTGCTCAGGAGACCCGGACCGGCATCAGGAGGTAGCGAAACTCCTGATCTTCCGCACCGCGCACCGTAGCGGCGCGTGACGCGTCCGCCGTCTCGACGATCACTTCGTCCCCGGCGACTGCCTCG
>Ga0207933_1003099_pt1 | contig 10110 bp, 8 predicted proteins | sample NGESurdeep092012_4_FD_184488 | JGI IMG/M metagenome (GOLD analysis project Ga0207933, IMG submission 184488) | Arctic peat soil microbial communities from Barrow, Alaska - NGEE Surface sample F53-3 deep-092012 (SPAdes) | ecosystem: Environmental > Terrestrial > Soil > Wetlands > Peat ...
GGGCATCGGCGATGCGCCCGCGGCGCCGCCCGGGGCCCGGAGTGCCTACAGTGGGGTCGAGGAGGTGGTCGTCATGATCATCGGTTCGGTAGGAACGTCGATCGCACTGGCGGTGGTGGCGGTGGCCATCTTCACGCTGATCGTGGTGTTCCTGAAGTCATGTCTCAAGGTGGTCCAGCAGGGCTGCGTGGGTGTCATCAAGCGGTTCGGCGAGTTCAAGTCCATCAAGCAGCCCGGGTTGCACGTACTGCTGCCCCTGGCCGACCGGATGGACAAGGTCGATGTCCGCGAGTTCCCCCGGACCGGCGATCAGCAGGCCGTGATCACCAAGGACAACGTCTCGCTGTGGGTCAGTGCCACCATCTTCTGTCAGGTCACCGATGTGAAGCTGGCGCTGTTCGAGGTCAACGACTTCGGACTGGCCATCGACCAGATGGCCCGGACCGCGCTTCGGGCCGTGTTCGGTGAGCTCACCCTCGACGAGTCACTCTCGGAGCGTGAGACCATCAACTCCAAGATGCAGGACCACATGGCCGAGGCCACGCTGAAGTGGGGCGTGCGGCTCAACCGCATCGAGATCCTCGACATCACCCCACCGACCAACGTGCTCCAGGCCATGTCCGAGCAGAAGGAGGCCGAGCAGCACAAGCGGGCGGCCATCCTCAAGTCCGAGGGTGAGCAGCAGTCGGCCATCAACAGCGCCCAGGGGCGCAAGCAGGCCAATGTACTGGAGGCCGAGGGTCAGAAGCAGGCGTCGATCCTGGCCGCCGAGGCCCAGAAGCAGGTCCTCGAGCTCCGGGCCGATGGTGAGAAGCGGGCCGCACAACTGCGTGGTGAGGGTGAGTCGGCGGCCTTGGATGCCATCGACGCCTCGGTGATCCACCCCAACACCCTGGCCATCATGCAGCTCCGGGCCCTGCAGGCCCTGGCCACGTCGCCCAACTCCAAGATCGTGGTGCCCTACGAGGCCGCCGGCCTGGTGGGGGCGGCCCAGGTGCTGGTGGACGCCATGAAGGACGCCGGCGCCCCCGGTGACGCCAGCGCCAACGGTAACGGCACCGCGGGCAACGCTCGGACACCCTCGACCACCGGCTGACCGGTCGGGCGCACCCGGCCTATTTCATCTCCACCTGGTCGAGGTACACGTCGTCCCAGTGGGTGAAGACCTCGTCGGGGAGCTTGAGGCAGTGGGTCGGGGCCAGGGCCTCCACGAACGCACGGTCGTGGCTGACCACCACGATGGTCCCGGGCCACTGGCTGAGCATGGTCCCCACCGCCTCGATGGACGAGGGATCGAGGTTGTTTGTCGGCTCGTCGAGCAGGAGGACGTTGGCGCGGCCGGCGGCCAACATGGCCAGGCCCAGCTTGGCCCGCTCACCGCCCGACAGCGTCTTGGGCATCTGGTAGGCGGCCTTGCCGGCGATGCCGAACATGCCGAGGAGCGCCCGTCGCTCTGTCTCCTGGATGAGAATGGTGTCGTCGATGTTTTCGAGCACGGTGCGGTCCATGTCGACCTGTTCGTGCTCCTGGGCGAAGTACCCGAGGGTGACGTTGGCCCCGAGTTCGACGACGCCACCGGTGGGCTCCTGGGCCCCGGCCAGGCAGCGGAGCAGGCTGGACTTGCCGGCCCCGTTCCGCCCGATGATCACGGCCCGGTCACCCCGGCGGCAGTGGAAGTTGACCTTCTCCAGCACCGTGGTCGTGTCGTCGTAGGTGACGGACAGGTCGGTGGCCCGCAGCGGCACCTCGCCGGACCGTTGGGGGGTGGGTAGCCGGAACGAGCTCTTCTTCTCGCGCTTGTGCACCTCGGTCTTGCTCGACTCCAGCCGCTCCACCCGCTTGTCCAGCGACTTGGCGATCCGGGCCCGACGGTTGGTGCTGCCCCGCATGGAGTCGGCCAGCGTGGACAGCCGCTTGATCTCCCGACCTTCGAGCAGGGCGGACCGCTCCCGTTGGCTCTGGTCCGCCTCGAGTTGGACCATGTATGACGAGTAGGTGCCTTTGAACTCGTGCAGGTGTCCGTCGGACAGGTGGAGGACCTTGTTGATGGACCGGTCGAGCAGCTTGAGGTCGTGGCTGACCACCAGGATGGCCCCGGGGAACCGTTCCAGCTCCTCCATCAGCCAGCGTTTGGCCGGCAGGTCGAGGTGGTTGGTGGGTTCGTCGAGGATCATGGTGTCGGGTCCCTGGAAGAGGATCCGGATCAGGTCGACCCGTCGGCGCTGGCCACCCGAGAGGCTCTCGATGTCCTCCAGCAGGAGCTCCTGACGGAGGCCGAGACCATCGGCCAGCCGGGCCATGGTGGACTCCGCCTCGTAGCCGCCGTTCTCCCGGAACTGCTCCTCGAGATCGGAGAACAGCTCGATGTTCTCGCTGCTGGGGTCCTTGGCCATCTGATCGCGGGCCTTGTTCAGGGCGTCGTCCAACACGTCAAGTCCCCGTCCGGACAGGACGTGGGAGAAGCCGATGGGCTCCAACCCGAGGCCGTGGGGCACCGGCACCTGGGGGAGGTAGCTGTAGGTACCGCGAATGGCGGCGTTTCCGGTGGACCGCACATTGTGCCCGGGTTCGTCGATGATCACCGAGATGAAGGTGGACTTGCCGGTGCCGTTGCGGCCCACCAGTCCGACCTTCTCGCCGGCGCCGACCACGAAGGACGCGTCACGGAGCAGCGTGCGGTCGCCGATTTCGATGGTGAGGGAGGAGCCGACGATCATCAGGGAGCGGGGGTGACCAGGAGGGGACCGGAGCGTTCGCCCGGACCGACGACGGGGGCTCCCGACGCGATCAACCGCCCCCAGTCTCCCACAGCGGCACGCCCCTCCTGACGCGCGCCACGCTCAGCGGTGACGGGCCATCCTCCGGGCCATCCGTCGGGCCCGCACCACCCGATGGTGGACCATGGCCCGGAAGGCGATCTGGTGGATCGGCCAGAGCAGCCACCAGTAGGCCACGCCCAGCAGGCCACGTGTCCGGAGGGAGCCGACCTGTTCGATGCGTACGGGATGGGTGGACGACACCCGGAACCCCAGCCAGGCCTCGCCGCAGAACCAGGTGCGGGTCGAGAGCACCAGGGTCTGCGGTTCCCGCACCTCCACCGTCCACCAGTCGACGGTGGCCCCCTTCTCCACCCGCTCGGACCGGCCCAGACGGAGGTCCTCGTCGAACAGGTGACCGAGGGCGATACGGAGCTGCCAGGCGTAGGGCCAGCCGTACCAGGTCAGCTGGCCACCGCAGTCGTCCAGGTCGGCCTCCACCCCGGCCACGGCGCCGTCGGCCGAGATGCCGGCCGGGCGGACCCGGGCCGAGGATCGATCGGTGTAGATCCCCTCCGCCAGTCCCTGGCGCCGGTCGAAGAGGGTGGCGGCCAACTGGGCGGCCTGGTCGTCGAGCGCGGCCCGGATGGCCGCCTCCGACCTGAGAGGACGCACGGTGAAGGCGGCGTCGGTGCGTTCCCGGTGCCGTACCGTGACCTCGTTGGCCAGGCTCTCGATGAGGGCGTGGCTGACCGTCTGGTCGACCGGGGTGACCAGGTCCACCCAGTGGGCCGACAGCGCCGGGCTGAGCACGGGGACCTTGACGATGAACCGGCGTCGGAGGCCGCGGACCCGGGCGTAGGTGTCCATCATCTCCCGGTACGTGGTCACGTCGGGGCTCCCGACGTCGTAGATTCCGGGGGCGACGTGCACGGCCTCGCTCAGGTAGGCCAGCAGGTCTCCGAGGCCCAGGGGCTGGACCCGGGTGTTGACCCATCGGGGGCAGACCATCATGGGCAGTCGCTCGGTGAGGTAGCGGACCATCTCGAAGGAGATGCTTCCGGCCCCGAGGATCACCGCGGCCCGCAACTCGACGGTGGGCACCCCGGTGGACCCGAGGACCTCGCCGACCTCCTGTCGACTGGTGAGGTGCTCGGACAGGTCACCGTGGCCGAGCCCGCCCAAGTAGACGATGCGACCCACCCCGGCCCGGGCGGCGGCCCCGGCGAAGGACCGGGCGAGGTCCCGGTCCCGCTCGGCGAAGCCCGCCCCGCCGGCCATGGCGTGGACCAGGTAGTAGGCGGCCTCGCACCCGGTCAGGGCCGGCACCAGGGCGTCGGAGTCGGCCACGTCCACTGCGTGGACCTCGAGGCCGGGCCCCCCGTCGACGCTGTCGGGGTCACGGACCAGCGCCCGCACGGTGTGACCCAGGCCGACCAGGTGGGGCACCAGCTCCCGTCCCACGAACCCGTTGGCCCCGGTAACGGCCAAACGACCGGACCGGGCCGCCGGGGGGGAGCGCCGCTCCGGACCGGCCGCGGCGTCGAGGGTGGTCATCGGGGTCATCCCCCGGAGACCAGCAGGTCGCCGCCGACCGGGGGCGTGAGGTCGTCCACGTCGTCGAGCCACCCGGCGGGCAGTCGGACGGGACGGGGCCCGTTGGTGTGTCCCCGGGCTATGCGGAGCGCCTCGACGGGAAAGGCCAGGGTGCCGTCGAGTTCGTCCAGCAGCCGGTGGAGCTCGGCCAGGGAGCCGGCCAGACCGAGGGATCGGCGCACCGAAGAGCCGACCGGGAAGCCGGTCAGGTACCAGCCGGCGTGCTTGCGGAACTGACGGACCCCGAGGTCCTCGCCGAAGGTCTGGCAGAGCAGTTCGGCGTGGGTGCGCATCATGGCCACGATGGCCTCGAGGCCAGGGGGCGGCGACACCGGGCGGCCGGCGAAGGCGTCGGCCAGGTCACGGAACAGCCAGGGTCGGCCGAGACAGCCGCGTCCGACCACCACCCCGTCGCACCCGGTGGCGGCCACCATGGCCAAGGCGTCGGACGCCTCCCACAGGTCCCCGTTGCCCAGTACCGGGATGGTGGTCACCACGGCCTTGAGCTCGGCGATGGCCCGCCAGTCGGCATGACCGGAGTAGAGCTGCTCGGCGGTCCGGGCGTGCAGGGTGATCGCACTCGCCCCGCGGTCCTCGGCTATGGCCCCGGCCTCGAGGAAGGTGACGTGGTCATCGTCCACCCCGATCCGCAGCTTGACGGTGACCGGTACCGAACCGGCCGAATCGACGGCGGCCCCGACGATGGCGGCGAACAGGGCGCGGTGCACGGGGAGGGCGGCCCCCGCCCCTTGCCGGGTCACCTTTCCCGCCGGGCAGCCGAAGTTGAGGTCGATGTGGTCGACGCCGATCTCGTCCACCAGGCGGGTCACGGCCGCGCCCATCACGCCCGGATCGACGCCGCACAGCTGCACACTGCGGACCGACTCGTCGGCTCCGAAGGCGGCCATGGCCAGGGTCTTGGCGTTGCCCTCGACCAGGGCCCGCGCCGTGATCATCTCGCTGACGTAGAGGCCGGCCCCGAAGGTGCGACACAGCCGGCGGAAGGCCACGTTGGTGACCCCGGCCATGGGGGCCAGCACCACGGGGGGGTCGACGGCCACCGATCCCAGCTTGAGGGCCGGGAGCGGGAGCACGGGAGTACGGCCGGTCGGGTCCGGCCCGGTCCGGAGGTGCTCGCTCACGTGCCGGGCCCGGCCCACAGCTCGGTGATGGGGATGCCCAGGCGGGCCAGCATCGACCGCAGCAGGGGGAGCGAGAGCCCGATGACGTTGCCGGGGTCCCCGTCCACGCCGTCGATGAACGGGGCCGACCGCCCGTCGAGGGTGAAGGCGCCAGCTACGCCCTGGGCCTCCCCGGCGGCCAGGTAGGCGTCGAGCTCGGCGTCGGTGGTGACCCCGAACCGCACCGTGGTCCCGGCCACGTCGCTGACCCGGTGCCCGGTGGGCTCGTCGATCACGCAGTGCCCGGTGTACAGCGTGCCCGACCGTCCCCGCATGGAGCGGAGCCATGCCCGGGCCACCTCCACTGAGCCGGGCTTCCCGTGGGGCGTCCCGTCGAACTCGAGCATCGAGTCACACCCCACCACGACGGCCTCCCCGGACGGGTCGGCCACGGCGGCCGCCTTCCGCTCGGCCAGCGTCGTGACCAGGGACGGCGTATCGGGTGCGGTCACCCGGTCCTCGTCCACCCCGCTGACCACCACCTTCGGATCGAACCCGGCGTCGCGGAGCAGGCGCAGTCGGCCCGGGGAGCCCGAGGCGAGTACCAGCGTCCGGGAGGCCATGCCACGAGCGTAGGGGGCGGAGGGGGTCGGGCGGATCGCACCGGGCCGGGGAGTTGCGCGATCCTGGAGCCATGACCGATACCGGCATCACCGTCGCGCCCACCCAGGTCGATCCGGAGCTGGACGGGGACCACGAGCGGATGTCCCATATCGTGCTGGAGGGGTTCAAGCCGGAGAAGGGCGATTTCATCTCGGCGGGACCTTCCGTGGTGGAGGGCATGGTCAACGGCACGGCGGTCAAGGCCCTGTGCGGGAAGATCTGGGTGCCCGGCCGCAACCCCAAGCGCTATCCCATCTGTCCCACCTGCAAGGAGATCGCCGAGTCCCGGGGCTGGAAGGTGCCCGCCGGCTGACCCGGTCGGCGCCCCGTCGACCCGACCGGTCAGGGGAGCTCGCCGACACCCCGCACAGCCAGGTACACGGCGAAGATGATCTCGATCCCGACGCCTATCTGCCGGGTGTGCCGGCCCACGAACGCGTGGGTGGCCCGGAGGGGCGGGTCGGCTCGTGCCCCGAGGACGGTGACCGCCGTCACCGGGGCCAGGACGGGCAGGAGCGGGACGAGGTAGAGCACGGCGAAGGCCACGGCGCGGTCGGTGAGGTCCGCCGAGGATCGGGTGATCTCGTGCAGTGCCGGCAGGAACAGGACCAGGGTCGAGAAGTTCACCACCATCCCGATGGCCCCGACGCCCACGAACCACACGGTCGGGGCGTGCTGCAGCCGGCCGGCCGTCCGGGACTTGTGCTGCTCGGCGGTGGTGGGTCGCTTCCGCAGGGAGCGCACAGCCAGCAGGGCCATGAGCCCGGCGGCGGCGAACATGATGACCGAGTCCCTCAGGGACGGGTGCCCCCGGTGGGCGGGGTGGAGCCGATTCAACAGGGTCAGGCCCAGGACCGAGAAGGCGGCCAGCACCAGGGCGGCCCCGGCGGCCAGGGCCCAGGCCCGAGCCACCGGCCTGGTGCCACCGGTCAGGACCAGGAGTTGGAGGGCAAGGAGGGTGGGGCTGACGGCCGCCCCGATGGCCAGGGGCAGGATGGATGCCACCAGTGCCGCCATGGTGGCAACCTACCGCTGTGGTCCCGCCGAGCTGTCGATGGGCTGCACGGCCCCGGCGGTCAGGGTGAGACCAGCTCGCCGTGGTCGCGGCACCGGGCCCGGTAGCCGGCCGGGGTCACCTGCACCGTCAGCCGCCGACCGCACTGGGCGCAGAACCGAGGAGGATCCAGCTCCCGACCGCACCCCCCGCACCGGATGGACGCCGATCCGCAGCTGGTGCAGAACGTCGTCGATGCGGAGGGGGCCGACACGGTGGTTCAGAGCACACCGGTGAGTGCGCCCACCGGCATGCGCAGGTCGGCCAGCATCCGGAGGTCCTCGTCGGCCGAACGGCCCAGTGTGGTCAGGTAGTTCCCCACGATAAGGGCGTTGATCCCCGAGGTCATGCCCATGGCCTGCAGCTCGCGCAGGGTGACCTCCCTCCCGCCGGCGTACCGGAGGATCACGCCGGGGAGGCCCAGTCGGAAGAGGGCGATCCAACGGATGGCCTCCCAGGCTGCCACCGGCTGCTCGTCGCCGAGGGGGGTGCCGGGCCGGGGGTTGAGAAAGTTGAGGGGGACCTCGGTGGGGTCCAGCTCCTGCAGCTGCACCAGCAGCTCGACCCGCTGGGCGTCGGACTCGCCCATGCCGATGAGCGCACCGCAGCACAGCTCCATGCCGTGGTCGCGCACCAGGCGGCAGGTGTCCTGCCGCTCCTCCCAGGTGTGGGTGGTGACCACCTGGGGGAAGAACGAGCGGGAGGTCTCGAGGTTGTGGTTGTAACGGTGCACGCCGCCCTCGGCGAACCGACGGGCCTGGTCCCCGGTCAGCAGCCCGGCGCTGACGGCCACATTGAGCCCGGTCCGTTCACGGATCACGGGGACGAGCTCGAGGATCCGTTGCATGGTGCGCTCGTCGGGACCGCGGATGGCCAGCACGATGCAGAACTCCGAGGCACCGGCGGCCTTGGTCTCCTCGGCGGCCTGCAGGACCTCGTCGGTGTCGAGGAAGGGTGTGGCCTTGACCGGGGTATCGAACCGGGACGACTGGGAACAGAAGTGGCAGTCCTCGGGGCAGCCCCCGGTCTTGGCCGACAGGATGCCCTCCACCTCGACCTCGGGCCCGCACCAGGCCAGGCGGACCTGATGGGCCAGGGCGGCCAGCGAGGTGACCCACTCGTCGGGTAGGGCGACCAGGGCGGTGAGCTCGTCACCGGTCAGGAGGCGGCGCTCGTCCAACAGAGCCGTGCCGGCGTCGGCCAGCAGCTGCCGGGCGGCGGCCGAGTCGATGGCGACGCGTTCCGGCTCGGCCCGTCGCCGGTCGCGGTTGGGCGCCGAGAGGGTGACGGTGGTACGGATGGGGGTGGCAGTGGTGTCGCCGGGCATGCCGTTACGGTAGTTGGCCCGGGGAACCAAACGGAAAATCGACAGGAGCACCATCGTGGCATGGGACTTTTCCACCGAGCCGGAGTTCGAGGAGCAGCTGGCCTGGATGCGCCGGTTCGTACGGGACGAGATCTTCCCCCTGGAGACCCTCGACCTCTCCCATGAGGGGATGATGGAGGCCATCAAGCCCCTCCAGGCGGAGGTGAAGTCCCGGGACCTGTGGGCCTCACACCTGCCCCCTGACCTGGGAGGTGGCGGCTTCGGCCAGGTCAAGCTGGGCCTCATGCACGAGATCCTGGGCCAGACCCCCTACGGCCCGGTGGTGTTCGGGAACAACGCCCCCGACTCGGGCAACGCCGAGCTCCTGGCCATCGGGATCGAGTCGTCGGGACGGGACGACCAACGGGAGAGGTGGCTGCTCCCCCTATTGGACGGTCGGATGCGCAGCGGGTTCTCCATGACCGAGCCGGGGGCAGGGGCCGACCCCACCATGATCGCCACCACGGCCGTCCGCGACGGGGACGAGTGGGTCATCGACGGCCATAAGTGGTTCACCACCAACGGATCGGTGGCCGACTTCCTCATCGTGATGGCCGTGACCAATCCCGACGTCCATCCGTACGCCGGATGCTCGATGATCGTGGTGCCGGCGGACGCCCCCGGGGTGGAGATCGTCCGGGACGTGGCCACCATGGAGGACCCGGTCGAGCACTTCGGCAAGTTCGGTGGTCACGCCGAGATCATCTACCGCGAGGTCCGGGTCCCCTACGAGAACCTGGTGGGCCTGGAGGGTGAGGGGTTCGTTCTGGCCCAGAAGCGATTGGGCCCCGGTCGCATCCACCACTGCATGCGCTGGCTGGGACAGTCCCGGCGGGCCTTCGACATGCTGTGCGAACGGGCGGTGTCCCGCACCACGCACAAGTCGCTGCTGGCCGAGAAGCAGACAGTCCAGAACTGGGTGGCCGACTCGCTGGCCGAGATGACCGCGGCCCGGCTCATGACCCTGTACGCGGCGTGGAAGATGGATGAGCAGGGCGCCTCGGCCGCCCGGGTGGAGATCGCCATGATCAAGTACTACGGCGCCGGCGTGCTCTACAACGTGATCGACCGGGCCGTCCAGGTGCACGGGGCCCTCGGCTTCTCCACCGATCTCCCGCTCGAGTCGATGTACCGTCACGCGCGGGCCGCCCGCATCTACGACGGGCCCGACGAGGTGCACAAGGTCACCGTGGCCCGCCAGACCCTCAAGGGGTACGAGCCCACCGAGGTGCCGAGCGAGCACGTGCCCACCCGCCGGGTCGAGGCCCGCCAGCGCTTCGCCCACCTACTGGAGGTGGAGACGGCCGACCGCTGAGAGGGCCCCGGCTGGCCGGTACCCTGGTCGCCTCGTGGCCGTACTCGTCGATCTCCAGCGCGTCACCGTCCGGCGGGCCGACCGGACGCTGTTCGAGGAGCTGGCCCTCACGATGTCGGACGGGGACCGGGTCGGTGTGGTGGGCATCAACGGGACCGGCAAGTCCACCCTGCTCCGGCTGGTGGCCGGGGCCGACCAACCCGACGGAGGCCAGGTCCTGCGGGGGAGCGGTACCCGGG
>Ga0207933_1003100_pt1 | contig 10109 bp, 11 predicted proteins | sample NGESurdeep092012_4_FD_184488 | JGI IMG/M metagenome (GOLD analysis project Ga0207933, IMG submission 184488) | Arctic peat soil microbial communities from Barrow, Alaska - NGEE Surface sample F53-3 deep-092012 (SPAdes) | ecosystem: Environmental > Terrestrial > Soil > Wetlands > Peat ...
TGGTGGCCGGGCACTAAGTGCCCAGAGCGTCCAACACACCCACGCGCTCATCCGACGGCTCCTCAGTCAGGCCGTCAAGTGGGGCTGGTGCGCTGCCAACCCTGCTGCGAACGCTAGTCCACCAAAAGTTCGGCACCACGAGCTGCACCTGCCCACTCCACAACAGGTCGTAGCACTCCTCAAAGCAGCGAGGGACCGCGATCCAGACTTCGGATGCTTTCTCCGGCTGGCTGCCGTCACAGGCGCTCGGAGGGGCGAGCTGTGTGCGCTGCGGTGGAGTGACGTGGATCTCGATGCCGGACTCCTCGCTATCTCTCGATCCATCGTCGATGGCCGCTCCGACTCCCTTGTAGAGAAGGACACCAAGACCCACTCCAGCCGGAAGATCACCCTCGACCCAGGAACCAAGGCTGCCCTTGCCGGGCAGCACGCCCGTCACCTCGAACGGGCAGCCACCTTCGATGTCGCGCGCTCCACATCGGCCTTCGTGTTCTCCGACTCGCCAGACGGAAGCACGCCATGGCGCCCAGGGCGGGTCACCCTTGCCTTTGTGCGCCTCTGCCGGACAGTAGGCGTCTCCGACGTTCGCCTCCATGACCTCCGCCACTTCGCAGCGACCCGGATGCTCATGGCCGGAGTCCCAGTAAAAACAGTCTCCGGTCGGCTCGGCCATGCCAATGCAGCCACCACGCTCAACGTCTACGCCCACTTCGTGGAGTCCTCGGACGCCGAGGCAGCCGAGGTGCTCAGCGACATCCTCTCGGAGCCAACGCCAGGGAACTAGGATGGCCGCTGTGGACGACGACCAGGGCCTCACTGTCGGCAACATGGTTCTGACCCCACGCCAATATTGGCTGGACAACCCCAACGAAGTCGCCGATGCGCAAGAGCGGATCGAGGTTGAGCACTTCGAGATTGCGCAGAGGAGCCCTACCGAAGAGGCAGAGGCATTCCAGCCACCGCCCCAGCGCCTCACCCTCACGGTCGAGGAGGCTGCGGCCACGCTTGGGATAAGCCGAGCATCTGCCTACGAGGCCGTGCGACGCGGCCAGATTCCCGCCATACGGATCGGAAACCGCATCCTCGTCCCCAGGTCTCAGTTGAAAAAGATGCTCGGTAGCGACGAGCCGCCGGACGAGGAATCAGCGACCAGCTCAGCGTAGTCTCCACTAGCGCAGACTCAAAAGTCTCTGCGAACCGCCAGCCCTGCAAGGCATTCACACAACGGCAGTACTGCGAGTTGTTACAAAGTCATTGACAATTCCTCGCATCATGGCGGACACTCTGCACAGATCGTTGTAATTTTCGCAAGTGTGTAGTTTGCGCATTTGCGCATTCAACTCCAAACAAAAGGCTCGATCGTGCGACTGGCCATCACCAATCTTTAGGGTCGGGTCCAGCCGGTGCTTCCGCCTCGAATCAGATTTCGGTGGCTTCCTCGAGGATGTGTTGGGCCTCGAGTTGGGTGTTGTGCTGGCTTTGGGCGTGTTCCTGAACCCGGGCGACAAGGTCCTGGTCGGTTTCGGCTTGTATGATTGTTCCGCACGGCGGGCATGCCAGTTGCTTGGTCATTGTTGATCTTTCTGCTCAGTTGGATGGATGGTTAGCGGTTACTGCTGGGCTGGTGGGTGCTGGCGGCCGATGATGTGGCCGTGGCGGAGGAGGCTGTAGGGGTCGACTTGCCGGGACAGGTCGGCCAGCCGCTGGTAGGTGGCGGTGTCCCAGGCGCGGGCCCGGTCGGCTTCGTCGCCGATCGTGCCGTGGAGGTTGACCAGGGTGTGGCCGTTGGACCACGGCTCGACGGCGGTGATGACCGCGTCGACGGCGCAGGGCGCGATCTCGGCGGTGTCGGGAGTGAGGAGGCCGACGGCGAGCAGGCTGTAGGCGGCGTCGCGCCCGCCGCCGGCGTTGCCGCCGGCGGGGCCGTGGCGCAGGGCGCCGCCCATGTGTCGCAGCTCGCAGACCATGAGCGGGGCGGGCACGTGCGGCCCGCACACGGCGAGTAGGGCGTCGATGGTCTCGCCGGTCAGCTGGTGGAGGAGGGTCCCGCGCTGGCAGAAGGGCACGGGGTGGTCGGGGTCTTGGTGGATGCTGTCGACGGCCGTGTAGGCCATGTCGGCTAGGTAGTCGACCAGGGCGGGCGCCGCGGCGCGCATCGGCGCCACCAGCCGCTCGCCTTCGACGCGGTCGCCGAGGTGGCAGACCCTCAGGTGGGCGACGGTTTGCCCGCGGATAGGCTCGGGGATCTCGGGGGCGGGTGGCAGGCGGAGGACGGCGATCGACGTGGACGTGCGCTCGGGCAGGGTGGCGCACCAGTCGGGGTAGGCGTGGAGCACGGCGGGGATGTGGGCGGCGGGATAGAAGATGCCGCCGCCGTAGACGGTTGCCACCGGCACCAGTTCGATGGTCATGGCGGTGACAATGCCGAGGTTGCCCTTGCCTCCGCACAGCGCCCAGAACAGCTCCGGGTCGCTATTGGCGTCGACGTGGCGCAGTGTGGCGTCGGGGGTGACCACCTCGAAGCTCTGCACCCGGTCGGCGGCGAACCCGAAGGTGCGGCCCATCACCGGCAGGCCGCCGCCGAGGGTGTAGCCGACGGCGCTGACATCGGAAGAGGAGCCGTTGAGCGGGGCGAGACCATAGGGGGCGGCGGCGTCGATGACCGCTCGCCACCGCACGCCGGCGCCGACGGTGGCGGTGCGGCGTCCGGGGTCGATGGCGAGTTGGTCCAGGCGTCGGGTGCTGATCAGCACGCCCACCGCGATGGCTTCGATGGCGCCATGGCCGGTGGCTTGGACCCCGACCGGCAGGTTGTGGGCGGTGGCGTAGCGGATGGCGGCCTGCACGTCGGCGGCGTCGGCCGCCCCGACGACCAGGGCGGGCTGGTGGGTGACCGCGGTGTTGAACGCCGCCACCTCTTCCTCGTAGTCGGGCGTGCCGGGAGTGAGCAGTGGGCCGGTGAGCTCGGTGGCGAGCGCGGTGATGTGGATGGGTTCGGCGAGGCTGGTCATGGCGGATCCCCTTCGTTCGGATGTGGTTTTAGCGGGCGGCGGTGGCCTCGATTTCGATGAGCAGCTCGGGGCGGGCCAGCCGGGTGACGCCGACCAGGGTGGCCGCATAGCGGCAGCCGGCTTGGTCCAGCCGTTGCTGCAGGGCGGGACGGGCTTGGGCGTAGGCGTCGACGTCCGTGACGTAGGTCGTCAGCCGCACCACGTCGGCGAGCTGGTAGCCGGCCTGGTGCAACACGGTTTGCAGGTTGTCCAGTGTCGTCAGGGCCTGCGCCGCCATGTCGCCGGGGTGCAGGGGAATGCCATCGGCGTCGACCGCGGCCGCGCCGGCGCAGTACAGCACGCGAGCGGCGCCGACGGTCTCGTGGCCGTGCACGAACCCGGCGCGCTCCTGCCAGATCCACGGATTGACCACGCGCCGCTCGGTTGCGCCCGGCGGGTCAGCCGGCGGGTCGGCCGGGAAGGGCAGCGACAACGACAGTGCGATCCCGTCCGGGTCGTTGAAGTTGAGGATCGGTCCGGTCTTCATCTCCGCCACCCCCGAGTGGTGGACCCCGGCGGCGTCCAACCGGGCCGCCCAGGCGTCGAGGTCGCCTCGGGTGGCCGCGGTGAAGCACAGGTGGTCCAAGCCGGTGCGCTTGGGCGTGAAGGGTTCGGTGGCAGCGTCGGGAAAGGCGACCAAGCCGATCGCCACGTCCGTCCCCGGAAGGCGCAGCACGGCGGCGGCCCGTTCGGGGCGCTGCTCGCGGAACAGCTCGACGAAGCCGAGCACGTCGCCGTACCAGCCGACGCTGCGGTCCAGGTCGGTCACCGTCAGCGCCACGTGCCGGATGGTGGAGATCGACATCGTTTCCTCCCGGTACCACTCCTAGACCACCCTAGTATAGAATGGTGGAATGACATTACAGCATGCTCCTCCAACGAGTGTCAAGGGCCAGGCAGCATCCGTTGCGAAGCCGGCCCAGGCGCGCGCCGCCCGCCGCCAACGCAGCGCCGAACGGCGCGCCACCATCGGTGACACAGCGGCAAGGCTGTTCCTCCGGGATGGCTACTTGGACACCACCATGGCGGCCATCGCGGCGGAGGCCGGGGTGGCGGTCCAGACGCTGTATTTGGCGTTCGGGTCGAAGATGGCGATGCTCGCCGCCGCCCACGACGCCGCCGTCGTCGGCACCGGCCGGGACGTACCGGTGCTGGAGCGGTCGTGGGTCGAAGCGGTGCACGCCGAACCCGACGGGCGCCGCGCGCTGAAGGTTCTGATAGACAACGCCCTCGGGATCGTCGAGCGGGTCAGCCCCATCTACGCGGTCATCGCCGCCGCCGCCGCCGACGCCGAGGTCGCTGACCTGCTGGCCCGCACCAAGCAGCAGCGGCTCACCACGTTGCAGGCGCTGGCGGAGAGCCTGGCGGCCAAGGACGGATACGCCGCCGCTGTACCCGTCGCCCGGGCCGCCGACCTGCTCTACGCGGTCGTCAGCGACGAGCAATACCGGCTGCTGGTGGTCGAGCGGGGCTGGCCAGCGCCGCAATGGCGGGACTGGTGCTCGAGCATCCTGACCAACGCCCTGTTCCCCGACACGCCAACCCCGCCACGCCGGAAGGCGCGGCCTCGCCAGTCTGGAGGTCAACGATGAAGGTGCTAGTTGCCACGGTCCCCCAGGCGGGACACTTCCACCCCCTGTTCCCCCTCGCCGACGCCCTGCGCCACCGCGGCCACGACGTCACCTTCGCCACCGCCCCCAGCTTCGCCCGCCGCGCCGAGACGGCCGGATTCGCCGCCGTCGCCGTCGGCGACGAGTTCCATGCCTGGTTCGCGGAGCTAGCCCGCCGCACCTCCGGCCCGCCCGGCGAGGGGCTGGCACCCGAAGAGATCGAGTCGTGGTTCACCCCCCGGCTGTTCGGCGAGATCGGGATCGAACAGACCCTCGACGGCCTGCTCGCCGCCATCGCCGACCTCCGCCCCGACCTAGTGCTGCACGATCCCTACCAGTTCGCCGCCCCTCTCGCCGCCGCGATGGGCGGCATCTCCAACGTGGCACACGGCCTGGGCCCGCTGCCCCCACTCGAGGTCTTCGCCCTCACCGCCGAGGCCGTCGCCCCCCAGTGGGCCGAACGTGGGCTGGCCGTACCCCAGCTGGCCGGAATGTCGGCCCACGCACTCTTGACCATCAGCCCACCCAGCCTCGACCTCGATCTGCCAGACGCGTTCGCCGAGCAGGTACACCTGTTGCGGCCGGTCGGCTACGACGCACCCGGTGCCGCAGCCCCGCCCACCTGGCTCACCGAACTAGCTGACCGGCCGACCATCTACGCCACCCTCGGCACCATGTTCAACACAAACCGCGACATGTTCCGAGCGATCCTCGACGGCCTAGCCGACGAGGACGTCACCGTCATCATGACCATCGGCGACAACAACGACCCCAGCTGGCTCGACCCGATACCGGCCAACGCCCACGTCGAGCGGTACGTCCCCCAGAGCAAGCTGCTCGACCACTGCGCCGCCGTCGTCAGCCACGGAGGCTCCGGCACCATCCTGCCGGCACTCGGCCGAGGCATCCCCCAAGTCCTGCTTCCCCAAGGAGCCGACAACTTCACCAACGCCGCCCGGTGCCACCGAGCCGGCGCCGGCCTCACCGTGCTGCCCGAAGACGTCACCGCCACCGACGTGCGAGCCGCCCTGCGCCGCGCCCTCCACGAACCGAGCATCGCCGCAGCCGCCCGACACATCGCCAGCGAGATCGCCGCCATGCCTCCGCCCAGCGAGGCCGCGACGTTCCTCGAACAGCTCGCAGTGAACAGCAAACCTTGAATCACCGCGACGTGCCCCTTGCTTCGAGGGGGCGCCCCCTGTTGAAGCCTCGTCGGGTGATGGATCTGCTGGTCAGCTGCTTGTGGGTATGCAAGGAGGGCACGAAAGCACGAACCCTTGGTGGCGACGTTGCCATGTCCGTTGGCCGAGATCGCACCGCTGGCAACGACCCGCGCGGCCGTGTGGACCACCTGGTCGACGATGTCCTTGTCCACACGAACCTCCCGCCCTTCGCCGCCATGCCGCCGAGCGGGGGTTCATGACTCGGCCGAAGGGCCGCGTCCTGCCCTCGCTGCGGGGAGAACGTCCACAAGGGGCAGACGAAGTGCGGGAAGTGCGGCTACGACTACGCGGCTAACCTGCCCGCTAGCGGCGCCTCGTCGGGCTGAGGTGACCGGCCGTTTCTGGCGGCCGTAAGGTCGGCCTGACCGTCGTGTAGCGGCCAGGGCGAGCCTATGCTTCCGGGGATGTCGGTTCGACGCAATTCGGGACCGACGAGGCTTCTGTTCAGGGGCAGAGGGTCCGCTGCCGCGTGGGCGCCACTTGTCCTCGACCTGGTAGGCAAGGTGACGGCGGCGGTCCTGGTCGTGAGCGTTGGAAGTCGCATCCTCGTCCCAGATCGCAGTTGGAGAAGATGCTCGACGCTGACTCGTCCAGGACAGGCCCAGCGTAACCTCCACCAGACGCCACCCTTATTGGAGGTTGTACACTAAACTCCAATAAGGAGATTCCATGTCAAAGCTTTTGAAGCGCCTCTGGAGGAGTGACCTCGGCGGCTCGGGGCGTCCCAGACGAGACAGTCGCTCCTGCGAGTACGAAGTCTACGTGCCCGACCGTCTGCTCGGTCGGCAGTTCACGCTCGACGGGGACGTTGCCGCTGACATCGCCGATGCCGAAGCTGCAATCGTCCGATTGAACGCCGCAGCTAACGCGCTGGTTGACACCGAGGCGCTGGCACGCATCCTGCTCCGAGCCGAGGCGGTTGCCTCGTCTCGCATTGAGGGTCTAGTGATCGGGGCGAGACGTCTACTCCACGCCGAGGCCGTCCGCTCCGTCCACGAGCCATCCTCAGACGTAACTGCCACCGAGGTGCTCGGCAACATCGACGCCATGATCTACGGCGTCGAGCGGGTTGGCGTTGGTGACGAGATCACGGTGGACCTGCTTCTGGAGGTCCACCAGCGCCTTCTCGCCGGGAGCCGATTCGATTCATACGGAGGGCGTTTCCGCGAGGAGCAGAACTGGATCGGGGGCAGCGACTACAACCCGTGTTCAGCAGCGTTCGTGCCCCCTCCCCACGAGGATGTACCAGAGCTGGTGTCGGACCTCTGTGCGTTCTGCAACACCGACGACCTTCCCGCCGTTGCGCAAGCCGCGATCGCCCACGCGCAGTTCGAGACGATCCACCCGTTCGTGGACGGGAACGGACGAACGGGACGTGCCCTCATCCATCTCGTGCTGCGTCGTCGGGGGCTCGCACCCCGGGTTCTGCCCCCCGTCTCTCTCGTCCTCGCCACATGGGCACGCACCTACATCGACGGGCTCACTCAGTCCCGCTACGTCGGGTCCCCGACCTCAGCAAAGGCGACCGAAGGGCTCAATACCTGGGTCGCTCGCTTCGCCAGTGCTTGCGCCCGTGCTGTGGCCGACGCCACCACCTTCGAAGAGCGTGCCGCACGACTGGAGGCGGGTTGGCGTCAACGGCTGGGTACGATTCGTGCGAAGTCAGCAACCGACCGCTTACTGCGCGGCCTACCAGGCGCCCCGATCCTCACCGTGGACAGCGCAGCAACGCTCATAGGGCGCACCTTCAAACCGGCGGACGGCGCCATCCAACGCTTAGTCAAGGCGGACATACTGCGGCAAATCTCCATCGGTCGGCGCAATCGCGCCTTCGAAGCCCCCGACGTCATCGAGGCGTTCACCGCCTTGGAGCGCCAGCTTGCCAGCGACGCAGGCGACACCCGTACTTCGAAACCTGCCAGAAGAGTCCTGGAGCGAAGGCGGTAAGGAAGTCGCGTCGTTTAGGTCTTGACGACCTAACCGAATGAGAGGATATTGATATCTGTACTTGCAGCTATCTACAAGTGCGCACAAGCAGATATCTTCATATCTGCACTAGTACACAAGAAGGGCGTCTCCACATGCGACTTGCAATCACCAATCTCAAGGGAGGAACCGGGAAAACAACCACCGCGGTACATCTAGCGGCTGGCTTAGGGCGTCGCGTGCCGAGTCTGGCGAGTCCAAGGTGCAGCTTGCCAAGGAATACAGGATCAGCAGGGAGACACTGTACCAGTACCTTCGCCACGATCTTGAGCGAGCATGATGGACGGATGGGGAACCTGGACCGGCGTGCTGGACTGACCCGCTCGGGGTTCCTTCTGGAGGGGATCACTCTTGGTTGGAACGTGGTCGGAATCATCATCCTCGCCATCGCAGCCGTGGCGGCGGGATCGGTCGCTCTTGCTGGCTTCGGCCTTGACTCGCTCATCGAGATCGGTGCGAGCACGGTGGTCATCTGGGAGCTGTCGGGCTCTAACGAGCAGCGACAGCGAGTCGGTATGCGTCTGATCGCGAATGCCTTTCTCCTTCTTGCTGTCTACTTGGCCGTCCAGAGCACGGTCGTGATCTTCCTTGGCTTCCATGCGCACCCCAGCAACCTTGGGATTATCTGGACCGGAGCCACTGCAGTGGTCATGTTCCTCCTCGCTGCAGGGAAGGCACGAGTCGGGGGTGCGTTGCAGAACCGGGTGCTCCAGACCGAGGGGAAGGTGACTCTCGTGGACGGACTCCTAGCGACAGCGGTTGTCCTCGGACTCGCCCTAAATGCCTCACTCGGGTGGTGGTGGGCCGATCCACTCGCTGCCTACGTTCTCCTGATCTACGCCGCCAAGGAAGGAAGCTCTGCTCTTCGCAAGCCCGCATGACCGACCGGGTCATGCCAAGAACGGTTTACGAGAATGCTCGCTGATCTCAGGAATCTTCAGAGATAAGTGTCGCCACCGGCTTATCGGAAACCCTCGTTTGTGAGAACGGCTGCCGCTAACGAGGAGAGACGACTCCTTGATAGGCAAGTAGCGGCTTGCGTATGATGGAACCGTGGAAGAACTCTTCAAGGCGCTTGCCGATCCCACCCGTACGACGATTCTCGACGAGCTGACCGAACGAAACGGCCAGACCCTCTTCGAACTCTGCACTCTTCTCTCGGCCAGGCACGGCATCGGCTCGACTCGACAGGCCATTTCCCAACACCTCCAGGTGTTGGAGACTGCGGGGCTCATCGAGGTCCGTCGCGAGGGGCGATACAAGCTCCACACCATCAACACCGGCCCTTTAAAGCTCATTGTCGAACGATGGCTTCAATGAGATACAAAGGAGAACTCATGAGAATCGTACTTATGGGCATCTTCGTCCCAGATCAGGAGAAGGCACTGCGCTTTTACACCGACATTCATGGCTTCGTGAAGAAGACGGAGTTTCTCGTCGGCGCAGATCGCTGGCTGACTGTCGTCTCACCAGAACAGCCAGACGGCGTCGAGCTGTCGCTCGTGCCTGATGCACATCCCGCGGTTCGACCGTTCAAGGAAGCCCTGGTTGCCGATGGCATCCCCGTCACCTCATTCGCCGTGAATGACGTCCGCGCCGAGTACGAGCGCCTGAAGGAACTCGGCGTCCAGTTCACCTAGGAGCCGATTGATTTGGGACCGACCACGACGGCAGTGTTCGATGACACCTGCGGCAACCTGATCCAAATCGCCCAGAAGAACTGATCGCTCGGCGCCTGCCGATCACGGGTCCGTCGTTGCATCATCCAGGCCCAGCACCATGACGTCGATCGGGACGCTCCACTCGACGGACCCGATATCCCTCGTTTGCGAGAACAAGCCGCATGCCCTCACTAAACAGAGCGGAGCAGGAGATGTGAAGGTATTCCGCCTTGGCAGGGTAGTTCTTTGTCATCTCCTGACCGGACCCCCTTGAACTGATCAAGGGTATGTGAGAGTTTCTCAAGGGCCCAGCCGGGCCAGGAGGAACTCGGATGAAGGGCCGGAAGCACACGCCGGAGCAGATCGTGCGGAAGCTCCGGGAGGGCGAGCGTCTGCTGGGAGACGGCAAGGAGCTGGCGCAACCAGTACGGGGGCATGAAGGCCAACGACGCCAGGAGCTGCGCCAGCTGCGGGACGAGAACCAGCGGCTGAAGCGGATGGTGGCGGACCGAGAGCTGCAGATCGAGATGCTCAAGGAGATATCCCGGGGAAACTTCTGAGCCCGGCCAAGCGCCGGGC
>Ga0207933_1003101_pt1 | contig 10106 bp, 10 predicted proteins | sample NGESurdeep092012_4_FD_184488 | JGI IMG/M metagenome (GOLD analysis project Ga0207933, IMG submission 184488) | Arctic peat soil microbial communities from Barrow, Alaska - NGEE Surface sample F53-3 deep-092012 (SPAdes) | ecosystem: Environmental > Terrestrial > Soil > Wetlands > Peat ...
CGCCGCACTAGGTCCGTTCCTGCTGGCGATTCCCGGCACTGCGTCGCCAACACCAACACCGTCACCAACACCAAAGCCGACCAAGCACGCAGTAGCTGGCGCGACGTCAACGAAACCCGTCGCCACTGCGTCGCCTAGTCCGAAGCCAAAGCCGGCCGTCGAGCCCACGCCGAAGGCGAAGCACAAGGTCAAGCCGAAGCCGAAGCCGACGCACACACCGAAGCCGAAGCCGACGCCCACGCCCAAGGTCGAAAGCCTTTACATACACACGCCGCGAGTGGTGCACCTGCCCCGGGACCCGCAGTACCCGCCTGTGTCACCCATCACGACCGTGCACGGGCGTGCTGGCCGGGGCGGCGGGTCAGAACTACCTGCCTCGCTGAGCCTTGCGGCTATGAGCCCTTTTGTTCGATCCAGCTGTGGAACCACATGCGGTCGACCCAGCCACCCACGAATGGCACGGTTCGCGCGCTGAGGATCGGCCAGAAGTAGAAGAACATGATGGCCACGATGAGGACGTACGAGCCACCGACGATGGTGCCCGTTCGTCGTCTTCGTATCGACGCAGTCGCCGGGCCCATCATGTAGCCGATCGTGACGGCGATTGCGATGCTCAGAAACGGCAGTAGTGGCAGCACGTAAAATGAGAACATCGTGCGCTTGAACTGGTGCAGCCATGGCAGATACGAACAAAGGAACGGCAGCAGTAGTGCGCCGCCGCGCCAGTCGCGCTTCGTGATCACGTAGACCATGAAGCACATGACCGGGATCGACACCCACCAGATCGCTGGCGTGCCGAGGTTGTAAATCATCCGCGCGCAGCCGAGCCCGCCGGTGTGACAGCCGGCGGCAGGCGGATGCGGATACTTCGCGTAGTACAGCACGGGGCGCGCGTCGAATAGCCAACCCCACGCGTTGTCGCGGTACGCGTGATACGAGTCGAGGTGCTCGTGGAACTGCAACGCCTCCGCGTGGTAGTGCCAAAGACTTCTCAGTGAGGCGGGGATGAAGCCGAAGTCGGTGCCTCTTCCTTTCGCCCACTCGCGGTCGTAGGCGTACTTCGGTCCGTTCAGGAACCAGCCGGTCCACGATGCTGTGTACACCACCACGGGGACGGCGACCATCCAGCTCACACTTGGGAGCGCATCGCGCACCAGTGTTGCCCGGAAAGGCTTTTCGACACCGATTGCTCGACGCGCGCCCATCGTCCAGAAGAACGCGAGCAGGCCGAACGACGGGATGAGATAGGCGCCGTCCCACTTGGTCGCACATGCGCAGCCGACGGCCACGCCGCACGCAAGTAACCACCAACGCATGCCGGTACGCGGGCCGAACCTGCTCGTCTTTCGGCTGGTGTCTAGCACGCGGTCGGCGAGCCGGCCGCGCACCTGATCTCGATCGAGAATCAAGCAGGCGAAGCCGACCACCGTCCAGAACATCAAGAAGATGTCGAGCATCGCAACGCGGCTCTGCACGTACTCAAGACCGTCAAGGCTGAACACGAGACCCGCGACGCAACCGAGCAGATTCGACCGTGTCATGCGTCGTGCGATTCGAGCGACGATCAGGACGGCGAGGGTGCCGACGATCGCGGACATGAAACGCCAGCCGAAGGTGCTCGTGAAGTTCGGGTCGCCGACGATCCATTCGCCGAGCGCGATCATCCACTTGCCCAGGGGCGGATGCACGACGTAGCCGGGGCCGTTGTTCGTGTTGTTCAGCTCGACGCCGTAGTGGAACAGGCTCCACGCGTCGTGGGTGTAGTAGACCTCGTCGAAGACGCACGCCTGGGGACCGGTCGGCACCTTGCAAAGGGTGGCGAGGTCTTTGGCGCTACCGCCCGGGACCGAGAGCCGATTGAACCTCAGGAACCCGGCGAGCAGCGTGATCGCGAGCGGCCCGAGCCAGCCCCAGAGGCGACTGCCGGGGAACGGTGGCACGAGTCTTTCTCTGAGCGTCTCGCTGGGTGGGAGCGCCGGGGTCCGGGGGAGCTCGATGGAGGTGGCGGCCACGTCGCTCATCGTATTGGCCGAGGTTTGCTGCGGGCCGCGGCTCCCCGCCTTTCGACCGTTGGTCTTCAACGGCGGCAAGAACGACCGCTGAGAACCTGCACCCCTCGCCGTCCCGTCTCTGCTGCACCCCTCGCCGTCCCCGCCAGTCGACCGTTGGTCTTCAACGGCGGCAAGAACGACCGCTGAGGACCCGCACCCCTCGGGGATGGCGCGGATCAGGTGGGGTCGATCAGGCCGAAGGCGATTCCGGCGCGCCGAAGTTGAGTCTCGACGGCCTCGATGTCCACTCTGAACGCGATGCTGGGGAAGCGAAGGATGCGGTCGCCGCCGATGACCAGGTCGTTTTGCCGCTGGGCGTCGCTCCAGTAGTTCAGCGTTCGAAGATGCATGGCTCCGTCGACCTCGACTGCGAACGCGCCGAAGTCTGCGTCGAGATAGCGCCGTTTGCCGTCCGGGCCGTAGCGAATTGACTGCCGCAACGGCGGTGGGAGACCAACCCGGCGCGCGATCTTGGTGAAGTCGATCTCGGCGAGCGAGTCAGCGCCGCCTTCGATGTCGATCACGACAGTGAGCAGGTCGCCGCGATGTCGGATCGGCCCCGCTGTGAGGATCTCTCGTCGCAACATGTCCGCCGTTATGAGCCGCTGTTGGACCGATGCGACTAAGAGCCCGCAGGCAATCCGCGGAGACGTCGTCCATGCGGCTGCGTCGACGAACGCACGGGCGGGTTTGATTCTCGGCGGGTCGGCCGAAGGATGCACCTCGAACGCGTCGAATCGCTCCGACCGGTGCCAACACACACCCGGTATCGCAATGGGCTTGCTGCCCGTGGAGAGGACGACATCAACGACATCGGGCGCGAATCCTTTGAGCCCGTAGGCGCAAGTCGCCGCGCGGCCGCTGATCGCCGCGAGTCTCGGGGCACTGAGAACAGCCGCCCATTGCCGCTGCTGAGCGGTCGGTTCCCCGCTGTGAAGAACAACCGCGAGCCCGACAAGCTGCCATCGACGAGCGAGCGCCATGCGGGTCACGGTGTGTCGATCGAAGCCGGCCCGCGCGAGCTGGGCTCGGCTCGCGACGTCGCACTGGCCGCCTGCAATTGCGGCAAGTAGGTCGTGGCGCTGGTACTGCGACAGTCTTGGCATGACCGGCACTCTGGCTCGTGCCGAGAGCGCGAGTGGGGGGTTGGCCGTCATCTGTGGACAATCCAAGGGGTGTTGAAGAAGTTCAGCCAGCCGTGTGTCCCAACCTCAAGAGTGTTGGCCCTCAGCGGTCGCAAGAACGACCGCTGAGAACCAGCACTCTCGGGCGGGTTAGTTGCCTGAGGGCGTCGGCTCGATCGGGAACCCATAGGCCAGGATGCTCACCGGTAGCGAGCCTTCCGGGCGCAGCTCGGGGTGCACGGTGCGGTCGCGGTAGCGGAGGATGACTTCGAGGATGTCGTCTCCGAGCTGTCTGAGTTCGTCGGGCATCAGGTAGCTGATGTCGTGAAGGTCGCCGACAGGGACAAGGAGACCTAGTCTTGTGAACATGGACACCGATCACGATCCGATCAGCGGAGCTACGTATCGCACTCTGACGACCGAACCCGTGGCCCGGACCATTCACGTGTCAGACGTCATCATGGTCGACGTTGACGAGCACGGCAGGCCGGTCGGGGTCGAGTACGGCGTCGATCCGTCCGTCCTCACGCTCGGCGACGTCACATCGTTGCTCGAAGCGTTTCCGAACTTGCGCGACGCACTTCCCGAGACCACGGCAACGCAAGCCACCGGATTACGGCCCCTTTAGTGAAGTAGGGCTCCCGCGAGCCGGGTCAGTTCCGCTGCCGGGTCGACCGTCAATCCGCCGTGCACGGGGCCGGGCTGAAGCACCGTGCTCCGAGGTGCTGCGAGCCAGCCGAAGCGTTTGCCGAGATCGCCGGTTGCCGCCTCGCCGGCGCTCTCATCGCCGTGACAGATTGCCTCGATGCTGCTGAGCGCGGCGCCGAGAGAAGCAATGTCGACGTCCTCATCGAGTGTGGCGACTCGCTCAACCGGTAGGTGGATACGCGCATCGAGGTATTCGGCTGCCTGACAAAAGATCACGACGCCGACGTTGACGAACTCGCCCCGGTCAACGCGCGGCATGCAGCGAATTACGAAGTACTGGAACGGCATTCGCAACTCTGTGCTCATGACGCCTGACCCAACCACACACGGGGCGTCGCTGCCCTGGCGAGAAGGTAGTCGACGTACCAACCGCGCACTGTCGATGCAGCCTCGGGAGCATCGAGCCAGCTTGAGGGGACGTCGTCAAGAACCTCGACTAAGAGTTGCCGCGTCACCTGCGGCGCGAGCTCGCCATCGGCGACCGGTAGACCAGCTGAGTACGCGTTCATGATGTGTTTGTCGAAGGCGTATGCCTGCGACGCGAATCGTTGCGGCACGACGTCAGCCGCCGTCGTCCAATTGTGGTGAAAGTACAGCGCGGCGCCGTGATCGATGCACCACAGCTGGCGATGCCACACAAGGAGGTTCGGGTTCTGCCAAGAGCGGTCGACGTTGGCGACGAATGCGTCGAGCCAAAGGATCCGGGCAGCCTCGTCGGGTGAGACTGCGAACGACTTGCCGTCGTAACCAAGTGCGCCCGGCAAGAAGTCGATGCCGAGGTTGAGTCCGATGCTGGCGTTCAGCAGGTCTTGCACCTCTTCGTCGGCTTCATAGCGCGCGATCGCCGGGTCGAGATCTAGCAGGACGATGTCGGGCGTGCGCACCCCGAGGCGACGCGCGATGCCGTGCACGATGACCTCTGCGACGAGTGCCTTGGTGCCTTGGCCCGCGCCGCGAAACTTCATGACGTACGTGCCGAGATCCGCCGCTTCAACAATGCCAGGTAGCGATCCGCCTTCGCGCAAAGGCGCGACGTAGCGAGTGGCGAGCACCTGATCAAGCATGTGCGCAGCCTAGGTGATCAAGGGTTCTCTGAGTGGCCCAGCGTCGTCCGCGCCTTTCGCCCGTATCGTTTGCCCCGACTACTCGAGACAGGGGCTGTGATGACGGAGCCGCTGCTCGAGACCAAGCTCTACCTTCCGAAGCTGCGACCCGATGTCGTCGCGCGTCCGAGACTCAGCGAGCGCCTGCGTCGCGGCGCCGAGTCGAAGCTGACGCTCATTTCCGCCCCGGCTGGCTTCGGTAAAACCACGCTGCTCACCGAATGGCTTGCGGCGACCCCCGAGCGGGCGGTGGCATGGCTCTCACTGGACCAGAAGGACAGCAGGCCCGCGACGTTCTGGACGTACCTGATCACCGCGCTGCAAACAGTGGTGCCAGGCGTTGGCGCGGCTGCACTTCCGCTGCTCCAGTCGGCTGATGCGCCGATCGAACCGGTTCTCACCATCGTCATCAACGAACTCGGCGCCGTGCCGCACGACGTCGCGGTGGTGCTCGATGACTACCACGTCGTTGAGAGTCCCGACATCGAGGAAGGCATGATCTTCCTGCTCGAACACCTGCCCTCGCAGGTGCACATCGTCATCGCCACCCGCGCCGACCCGCGACTGCCGCTGGCCCGACTGCGCGCGCGAGGCGAGCTGGTCGAGATCCGCGCCGCCGACCTGCGCTTCTCCCACGACGAGGCCGCGACATATCTCAACGCGGTGGTGGGTCTCGACTTGACCGCGGCGAACGTCGCGCTCTTAGGCGAGCGCACCGAGGGATGGATCGCGGCGCTACAGCTCGCCGGACTATCAATGCAAGGACGAGCGGACGTCGGTGGGTTCATCGCCGGCTTCGCGGGCAACGACCGGTACATCGTCGACTACTTGGTCGACGAGGTCCTGCAACGTCAGCCCGATCACGTACGGACCTTCCTGCTGTCGACGTCCATCTTGGAACGACTGAACGGCGCGCTGTGTGACGCCGTGACGCAGCGGCACGACAGCAAAGCAATGCTCGAGAAACTCGAACACGGAAACCTGTTCGTCGTCCCACTCGACGACATCCGCGACTGGTACCGCTATCACCGCCTCTTCGCGGATGTTCTGCAGGCGCACCTGCTCGAGAGCCGACCCGACGAGATTGCGGCCCTGCACGTGCGCGCGAGCGCGTGGTACCAGCAAGACGGGGACACGTCCGAGGCGATCCGCCACGCGATGGCGGGTCAGGATTTCGACCGAGCGGCCGACTTGGTCGAGCTCGCGATTCCGGTGATGCGCCGCATCCGGCAGGAGGCGACACTGCACGGTTGGCTGAAGGCTCTGCCCGCCGACGTGATCCGGGTCAGGCCGGTGCTCAGCGTGGGCCTGGCTGGTGCGTTGCTTTCTGTCGGCGAGTTCGAAGGCGTAGAAGCTCGACTGCAGGACGCCGAGGGGTTGCTGCAGGGGAACGGTATCGGACCGGCGAACCGGCCCGCAGAGATTGTCGTGGCCAACGAGGAGGAATTCCAACGCCTGCCGGCGGCGATCGCGTTGTATCGCGCCGCTGGCGCGCTGGCGCACGGCGATGTGCCGGCAACGGTGGCGCATGCACAGCTGGTGCTCGACCTCTCTCCTGAAGACGACCACCTTCCTCGCGCAGCCGCAGCTGGCCTCCTGGGGATCGCGTACTGGATCACCGGCGACTCTCGACTTGAGGCAGGCCACCAGGCGTGGGCTGAATGCGTCGCCGGGCTCTACCGCGCCGGGCACATTGCCGACACGTTCGGCTGCTCGATTGGGATGGCCGACATCCGGCGCGTGCAAGGTCGTCTCGGTGACGCGATGCGTACCTACGAACAGGCATTGGCGCATGCGGGCGCGCACGGCGGACCCACGCTGCGCGGCACCGCCGACATGTACGTCGGGATGAGCGAGATCTGTCGCGAGCGCGATGACCTGCCCGCCGCGCTGGAGCACTTGCGGCACAGCCAGGAACTCGGCGAGCATCTCGGGCTGCCGCAAAATCCGTACCGCTGGCGGGTCGCGATGGCTGGCGTGCGGGAGGCGGAAGGTGATCTGAGCGGCGCACTCGAGCTGCTCAATGACGCCGAGCGCGTATATAGGGGTGACTTCTTCCCCAACGTTCGACCGATCCCGGCTGTGAGGGCACGGTTGTGGGTCACCCAAGGTTCGTTGGAGCAAGCACTCGCCTGGGCGCGCGAGCAAGGTCTCTCCGCCACGGACGACCTCAGCTATATGCGTGAATTCGAGCACGTGACGCTCGCGCGCGTGCTCTTGGCGCAGCACACGAAGACGCGCGACGCGGCAGCCCTGCAGAGTGCGATTGGCTTGTTGCAACGTCTGCTTGAGGCCGCGGAAGAAGGTGGCAGGACGGGGACCGTGATCGAGATCCTGGTGCTGCAGGCACTTGGTGCCGGTGCCGTCTCCGACGGCCTCGTGCCGCTCGAACGGGCGCTAACGCTGGCTGAGTCACAGGGCTACGTTCGCATCTTCGTCGACGAGGGACCGCCGATGGCCTTGCTGCTAAGAGCGGCGGCGAAAGACGGCATCGCCCGCGGCTATGTGAGGCGACTACTGGCTGCCCTCGCCAAGACCGAGACTGACCGGCCCATCGATCAGGGCTTGATCGAGCCATTGAGCGAACGCGAGCTGGACGTGCTTCGGCTGCTCGCCACCGACCTGAACGGTCCTGAGATCGCCCGCAGCCTCGTCGTGTCGCTCAATACCGTGCGCACGCACACCAAGAACATCTACACGAAGCTCGACGTGAACGACCGCCGAGCCGCCGTCCGCCGGGCCGGCGAGCTCGACCTGTTGCCTAAGCGCTGAGCCAGCCTGAATCACCACATCAATCACCACACATGGTGATCCGCGCTCATCACGTTCGCTCCTAGCTTTCCCTCCAGAAGAACTGGAGGAAATCAATGAGCGAAACGGCCGATGCGACCGAGGACGGCAGCTGGGATGACGCCGGCCAGTACGAGGTTCGCCTCAAGGGCCACCTCGATCCCCGATGGAGTGCCTGGTTCGACGGGCTGATCCTCACCGAGGACAGCGACGGCACCACCGTCATCCACGGCGCAGTCATCGACCAGGCCGCGCTTCATGGCCTGCTCCAGAAAGTACGCGACATCGGGTTGCCGCTCGTCTCAGTGACTCGTGTCGACCCCAACCACCCCGCCGTCCACCAATTCGACCCTCGCTAGACCCACCCACAACAGGAGACCGCAATGACAACCACTACACCGATGACGCCACTGAGGAAGAAGGCGCTCGTCGCCGGCATCTTCTACGTGGTCACGTTCATCTCCATCCCCACGCTCGCTATGTACAGCCACGTCAAAGGCGACCGCAACTTCATCCTCGGCACCGGCGGCCAGAACGCTGTGCTGTTCGGCTGCCTCCTCGAAGTGATCGTCGCTCTTGCGGGTATCGGCACGGCAGTCACGCTGTACCCGGTGATCAAGCGGCAGAACGAGAGCGCCGCGCTCGGCTTCGTCACACTGCGCGTTCTTGAAGCGGCCATGATCTTCACCGGTGTCCTGAGCCTCGTTTCGATCGTCACACTGCGACAGACAGCGGCTGGATCGTCGCCCGCAGATGCGGCCGCGCTTGTCACCACCGGCGCGTCGCATGTCGCGACCTACAAGACGACGATGTTGCTCGGGCAGACCCTCATGCCGGCGATCAACGGAGTGCTCCTCGGCTCGCTGATGTACCGGTCGCGACTCGTGCCACGCATCATCCCCACGATGGGACTCATCGGCGGACCGCTGCTCGCCAGCGCCGTCGTCGCAACGCTCCTCGGCCACAACTCGCCAAGCTCCGCATGGTCGGCGCTCGCGACCCTGCCGATCGCCGCATGGGAGTTCTCGCTCGGTGTCCGGCTGATCGTCAAGGGCTTCAGCCCGTCGCCGATCCTCGCGGACTACGCGCCAACTGTTGCCGCCGAGAAGGAGCTCATCGCGGCGTAAGTAGCGCCCTTCAATACCCCGACTTTCTAGATGGAGGAACAGCAATGATCGAAGTCGAGAACCTCAGTAAGAAATACGGTGACAAGCTCGCCGTCGACGACCTGAGTTTCACCGTTCAACCAGGAATCGTGACTGGTTTCCTCGGCCCGAACGGTGCAGGCAAGTCGACGACGATGCGGATGATCGCCGGCTTGGACAGGCCGACCAGTGGCCAAGTGCGAGTCAACGGCAAGGACTACCACGAGTGCCCGGCGCCGATGGCCGAGCTCGGTGTCTTGCTCGAGGCGAAGGCCGTCCACACCGGCCGCTCGGCTGGTAACCACTTACTCGCCCTCGCCCAGACCAATGGCATCAGCAAGCGCCGCGTTGACGAGGTGATCGACATGGTCGGGTTGCGGGAAGTCGCAACCAAGCGAGTCGGCGGATTCTCCCTTGGCATGGGTCAACGACTCGGGGTGGCGTCCGCACTACTGGGTGACCCCAGCGTCGTCGTGCTCGATGAGCCGGTCAATGGGCTGGACCCAGAAGGCGTGTTGTGGATCCGCACCACGCTCACCGCACTCGCCGCGCAAGGCCGGACAGTGTTCATCTCCTCGCACCTCATGAGCGAGATGGCGGTGACGGCGACCAGGCTGGTCGTCGTCGGACGAGGTCGGCTCATCGCGGACACGACGGTCACCGAGTTCATCGCCCGAGCCAGCGGAGGCACCGTCACCGTACGCACTCCTGCAGCTGCAGAGCTGCGCGATCTGCTGTACGGACCCGACGTGACCGTGACAAGCGAGCAGGTCGACGTCCTCGAAGTGCAAGGCCTTACCGCCGAGCAGATCGGCCACACCGCATGGCAGGCGCAGCTCCCCATTTACGAACTCTCACCCCAGCACGCATCACTCGAGGCGGCATTCATGGAACTGACCCACGACTGCGTCGACTACCGCTCCATCACCGCCACGAACACCGAGATCGTGGGCGCACGATGAGCGCCGCGGTCGCTACCCCGCCCGCCCTGCCCGCGCTCATAGGGCACGACGTGAAAGTCACTCAACGCCGGATCCTGCGCTCGGAATGGACGAAGTTCCGGTCCGTTCGTTCCACCGTCTGGACGCTGCTCATTGCGGTTGCGTTGATGATCGGCGTGAGCGCGTTGTTCTCTTCAGTCGTCGCCGACGAGTACCACACTTTCAACGCCAGCGAGCGGGCCAC
>Ga0207933_1003102_pt1 | contig 10104 bp, 7 predicted proteins | sample NGESurdeep092012_4_FD_184488 | JGI IMG/M metagenome (GOLD analysis project Ga0207933, IMG submission 184488) | Arctic peat soil microbial communities from Barrow, Alaska - NGEE Surface sample F53-3 deep-092012 (SPAdes) | ecosystem: Environmental > Terrestrial > Soil > Wetlands > Peat ...
TGAGCCGTCGCGCGGCTTCACGCAGCACCACGTCGCCCGTGGCGTGGCCAAAGGTATCGTTGATGGCTTTGAAGTGATCGAGATCTGCCATCACCACCGTCACCGGCGCGCTACGCCGCGAAGCGCGAACCAGCTCGCGCTCCAGTTGTTCGAGCGTCGCGCCGCGATTCAAGAGCTGCGTCAGCGAATCGTGCATGGCTTCAAAGCGCAGTGTTTCGCGCGCGGCCACCAACTGCTCCTGCAGCTCGATCACGCGCCGACCCGCACGCAGCCGGACTTTGAGCTCGAGCGGGTTGCACGGCTTGACGAGGTAGTCGTCCGCGCCGGCGTCCAAGCCTTGGATGATGTCGGACTTGTCGTCCTTGGCCGTGAGCAGCACGACGTAGATATAGGGCTCTGCAGGGCCGCCGCGGATTTGGCGACAGACTTCGATTCCGTCGACCTTGGGCATCACCCAATCGATGATCGCCAGGCGCAATTCGGGATCCGCCGCGAGGGCGTTCAGTGCGGCTTCCCCGTCGCGCACAGTAACCACCTCGTAACCCCAGCCCGTAAGCCAGTGCTCAAGCATGGTCCGAGCGATCGGCTCGTCATCGGCGAGCAGAATCTTCATCCCACACTCCGCGATTGCACACACATGCGAGTCACTGGCAGCAATCCTCGATGGACCTAACGGCTTCGCGGCACAGGGGCTTAATGCTGGGGCGGCGATTCCATTGAGAGCAAAGGCAACCAACCTTTGCTCCCCTAGCAAATCTCTAGAAAACCCCAGCGGTTGCGGGGGAATTGTGCCGACCGGCCGTGCTGGTTAGTGTGCCCCGACGTGCTCCGCTCGCTCCGCGCACTGCTCTTGTTTTGGACGATCATTCTCTCCTATGGCTGGGAGTGGGCGCTGGGTCGGGTGCTGAGCCCCGCCCGGGCCAGCCGTCGCTTGGAGCGTGCGCACCTGAAGAATGCCCAGCGCCTGAGCGCAGGGTTTGCCCGTCTGCGCGGCGTGTTCATCAAGATGGGCCAAGTGCTGAGCGTAGTGGGTACCTTCTTGCCCCCGGCGTTCGGCGAGGCACTGGAGACGCTGCAGGATAAGGTCCCCCCGCGGCCATTCGCCGAGGTCCTTGGCCGTCTGAGTGAAGCGTTCGGCGACGACCCCCTGGCGCGCTTTGGAAGCTTCGAACGCGAGCCGTTGGCGGCTGCGTCGCTCGCGCAGGTTCATCGCGCCACGACGCGAGACGGCCGCGCGCTGGCGGTGAAGATTCTGTATCCCGGCATCGAAACCTTGATTCGCCGAGACTTGGCCGTGCTCCGCTCGCTCTTGCCGGTGATCAAGTGGGTCGTGAAAGTCGGCCGAGTGGAGCGCGTGTTCGAGGAGCTCAGCGCAATGCTGGCGCGCGAAACCGACTACCGACACGAGCGCGCGAATATGGCGAGAATTCGCGATATATTCGCAGGGCGCAAGAACGTGGTCGTGCCCGAAGTGATCGCCGAGCTGACTGCGGGCGGCGTGCTCTCGATGAGCTTCGAGCACGGGCTCAAGATCAACGACTTCGACGCCCAGCGCGAGCAAGGCATCGACTCGGCGGAGGTCGCCAAGCTCCTAGTCGAATGTTACTTCACGATGTTGATCGAGCAGCGTGTGTTCCACGCCGATCCGCATCCGGGAAACTTCTTGGTTCGTCCGGGACCCGAGCTCGTAATTTTGGATTACGGCGCAGTGGAAGAGCTGACGCCCGCGCTGGCCAGCGGCATGAAAGTGGTCATCCTCGGCGCGCTCACCAGGAACGACGATCAGATCTTGGCCGGGCTCGAACGGATGGGGTTCGTCGCCGCGGGAGGTGACCGCGAGCTCTTGAAGCAAGTCGGCCGCGAATACCTCAAGGTGCTGTCGTCCGTGAAGATCGAGGACTTTTCGCGGCTCGATCGCCAGACCGTCGAAAAGCTCTCCGGCTACGCGCAGATCCGTGGCCGCCTGCGCGACGTGATGAAAAGCGTCGAGTACCCGGAAGGGTACTTCTACGTGGAGCGCACGCTCGCGCTGCTATTCGGCCTCGTCGCACAACTGTCGCCCAAGCTCGGCTTGCCTGGGCTCGTCATGCCGCACGCGTCCAAGATGATGCTCATGGGCCTTGGCTCGGCGCCCAGCGCCGCGCCGAAGCCCGAGCTCCGCTCCTGAGACCGCTCGGGCTGTGAACGCCGTGCACGGTAACGGTGGCTGGCGACGTTACCTGAACTCGAGCCGCCAGCGCACGTCTGCGCCAAGGTTGCCGAGCGTCGAGCTGGAGATGTCATTGACGTTGTCGTACGAGCCTTCGACGCTGACACGCGGGCTCAATTGCCACTCGACGTTGGAGCGCACCTCGCGCGAGTCGGCCACACCGCTCGTGACGTTGGCGCGGATGCGCTGTGAGAGCCGTTTGCCGATGGTGACCGTGGGCTCGGTGCGACCCGTGCGCGAGGAATAGGCGCTTCCGAAGCGGAACTCGTCAATTAGCGGCACTGCGTCGGTAACGGCGCGGTCCGCGCCGCTCAGCGAGCCGAGCGCCTCCAATGCCACGCTTTCCCCGACGCTGGCCGACTGCGCCTGATCGAGCTCGGCACGCGTCAACCCAACCGTGAGCAGCAGGAAAATGTCGTCCTGAGCGAGCGCCGGATCACTCGTGAGATCGATCTTCAGCTTGTCTGCGTCGCCGTGGGCGTGCAGCTGAATCCGCCAACGCCCGCCTTGCGAGGTTGGCGCGCTCGAGCCGCCACTACTCGGGGCCGTCGGCGCGCCCGAGGTCGCCGGGGCGTTGGTCTGATAGCGGCGATATTCGGTGACCGCAGTCACGTCGACCTCGGGAGCGATGCGCGTCAAATCGTCGAAGCGTACCCGGCCCTGCGTGACCTCGAACTCGCTGCGGCGTAGGAAGATCTTGCCGCGTGGGCGGAGCGTGACCGCGCCGCGCAAACCGAAGCGCCCGTTCGTGCCGGCGAGCAGCAAACCCTCGTCGGCCACGTCCAACTCGGCGTCGATCAGATTGTTTTGCAGTTTCATGGGTCGCAGCGAGCGCAGCCGCACTTCGAACTGCAGAACGTCATCCGCCGGGTCGTAGGTGTCGACCTCGGTACGCTTGCCGCGTTGCGCGAGCGAGGAGATGTCGGCCGTCATGGTGACCGGGCGCGTGTACTCGAACGTTCGCAGCGTGACGTCGCCGGAGACGCGAGGTAAGTCGTGGTCCGCGTCGGCCGACGACTTGAAGCTCACGTTCAGGTCTGCATCGGCGACGGCACGAATGCCGTCATTCATCGGCAATGCCAGCTCCCGGGCGGTAATGGCGAAGCGCGCCGCGCCGAGATTTAGGCCCAAAAGCGGCGCTCCGCCCGTCATCTGCAGCGACCCCGAACCGACCTTAGCGGTGGCCTTTTCGATCCTGAGCTCGTTGCCATCGATGCGCAGCGCAACGTCGATGTCCGACACCGGCAGCGGCAAACCTCTAATCGAAACCTCGCCGTGCTCGAGGTCAAAGCCGCCGGCGAAGCGCGGCGCAAGCAAGGGGCCGACGACTGCGAGCTGTCCCGACAGCACGCCTTCAGCGCGCTCGGCGCGCGGAATCACGCCAACCAAGCTCGCTAGTTGCATCGGCCGTAGCGTGAGCTTCGCGTCGATCTGCGGGAATGTGGACACGTTGAAAATCGAGCCCTGCGCGTCGAACGTGACGCGCTGCCCGCGCGGTGTGGTCGCGGTGAACCCGACCCCGGGCAACGAGAAACGGCGATTCTCGAAGACGATCGGATGCGACCCCGTGGCGAGCTCGATGTGATATCCGCGACGCGTCGCATCCCACTGCGAGAGCGCAAGCTCGACCTTGGAGTCGAGCGGGTTCTTCATGTGAAACTCGTGCAGCGACAAGCGACCACCGAGCTTGCCTTCGAGCCGCGTCTCGGAATCCCCCAGCGTGGGCGACAATTCCGCCAACACGCCCAGATCGAGCCCGGAAAAAATCACGTCACCGCGCACGACCTTGCCGCGTTGCCGCGTGATCGTCAGATCGTCGAACTTGATCTGGCTTCCGAACAGATCCCCGCTGCTGTGGAACGTGCCGGACGAAACATCAGAGTCGTAGTCGGCCCGCTCGAATGGGGCGCCTATTGGCTTACCGCAGCGAGTCGTACCGACCACCTTCTGCTCACGCACGGTGGGCACCAGGCGCACCTCGAACTTGGAGGCCGGCAGTGTGGCGCGGCCGACGCGCACCGGCGAAATCCGGCCGCTGGCGCTGAGCGTCATGGCGTCCACCGTGCCGCCGACCTCGGCAACGGCGCTGAGCTGACCGTCGGCGGCGCGCAGCAGCGTCGGCAAGGCGTCGAGATGCGAGAGCGGTACGGCGCTGCCCACGAAATGCCCATACACCTGTCCGCCCTGGCGCATCCCGAGCGAGCCCACCAAAGTGCCGCTGCCCTTGCGCAGAATGAGGCTGGGCACGGTCAGATCGACGCCCTGATAGGTCGCGTCGCGATCGGACCAACGAAAGTCGAAGTCGGCGTCGCCGGAGTCGTAGCGCTCATCGAACAGATCGAGCGCGCTCAGCCGAGCGCTGCCCGCGACTCGTAGATTACCGCCACCGCAGCGATCTTCCGAGCCGCCGAGCACATAGTGCACGCTCGCATCGAGCCCGGTTTGGCCGCGGATATCATCGAAACGCGGATCGACGTCGAAGTGCCAGATCGAGAAGAAGTCGCGCAGATCGAAGGCGGCGCTCTTGACGCGCGCGTCTGTGACCAGCGACGCGGGCCCATCGAAATTCAAGCGCGCACTGGGCACGAAGTAATCGCTCTTGCCCTTTTTCGCTTGTACGTCCGAGAGATCGAGGATGAGCGGCGTGAAACGCACTTTTGCGCTCGAGATATCGCCGAACGGAAAGCCGCCGAACACGAAGTCGCCCACCTTCAGGTTGCCGGTGAGCAGTACCGCCGGAGGCACTCCGCCCATATCGACGTCCACTTCCGCCTTTCCGGCGATCGGGATGCCGACGATCGGGCTCACATCAGCCAAGTCGATTCGGGAGCCCTTGAGCACCGACATTTTCACGGCCGCGTCCGCATAGGCAATCGACACCAATTTCACGTCGATCGAGCTACCGCCGAAATCCGTGCGCGTGTCGAAGATGTCGAATGACGTCGCGCGCACACCCAGGTGACCGCGCACCAGCGGCGCCTTCACGCCGATCATGCGCTTGCGGGCTGGGTTGCGAAACGAGACATCAGTGACTTCGAAGTTCCGGGTGTCCGCGTAAACCTCGGCGTCGATGTGCAACGGCTTGATCGTGCCGTTGATCTTGGTCACACGCAGATCGTTGAAGTCCCAATGAATCAGAGTGTCGTCGGTGACGCCGAGGTCGCGCATCAAGCCTTCGAAATCCATGCCTTTACTGTCGACGCGTTCGGCGCGCAGCACGACCCCAGGCGCGAAGGGCTCGATGCGTGCGTTCTTCAGCACCACGTCGCCGTCGGCGAACGCCATCTGATAGCGCGGGATGTTGATCGCGTCGTCCGCAACGTCGAGGTCGACGTCTAGCTTCTTGGCCAGCTTGAAGCGCTCGAATTCGACGCCTGCGCCAGTCAACTTGCCGTGCACCTCGGGTAGCTTGTGGCGGCCGTCATAGCGAACGTCGCCCGCAAACGACACGAACCCTTTCAGCGGACCCGCGCGCACGAAGCGATTCACGAGTGGCAGCGGCGCGCGCAACGCGACGTGTCCGTCGATCAGTGGCACTTCACCTTTGCGCAGGGCAACCCGTACCTGCGACAAGCGGAGCATCACGCGCCCCGGGATGTCTTCTTGAGCGAGATCGCAAGCCGGCAGCGTGCCCGCCTTGGGATCGAGATCGGCCGTGCCGAGCGCGGACAAGCGCCGCACCAGGATATCCCCGGGCTCGTAGCGTGCGCGCAGCTCGAGCCGACACAACACGTCCTCGTCCGACGCGACGGTGCCGGGCGGCGGCGGCGGAACGCCGCGCACTTCGCGCGCGCGCCAAATGTGCGTGCCGCTCGAACGCAACGCGACCTCGAAGGTCGGTCCCTGCTCGGCAAACACGTCTAAGTCGAGCTCGCCCGTGTCGACATGCACACCGTCGATGTCGAGATTGAAACGCGCGTCACCCACCGACAGCGAACCAAAGGGCGCTTGCTTCGACGGCGCGCGCGTGGTTTTCGGCAGATCCGGCAAGTGGTAGTCGAGGTTTTGAAGCTTGCCGTCACGGATGACTAGACGCGCTTGCGGATGGTCGATCTCGACATCGCCCGCATCGAGCTTCCCGGATAGCAGCGAGAAGATGCGCGGTGTCACTGCAATCCGACTCACCTGCAGGGCCGGACCCGCTCCGTCCGAGGCCGGCACGGTGAGCTCGTTCACCGTCAGCCGCAGTGGCAGCAACTTCAGCTCGACGCGATAACTGGCCGTCAGGCCGAGCTGTTCCTTTAGAACGCGCGCGGTTTCGCGAGCCGCCCACGCTTCGACCGAATGAGAGGAGAGGAAGAGACCAGCGGCCAACGGCAAGGCGCCGAGCAGCGCGAACAGGGCGCACACGACACGCGCCAAAATCCGCCCGAAATCGCGATTTCGGACGGGCAGCGCGAGCACGAGCCGACCCTGAGCCATGGCTCGCCTAGCCTATCGCGGCAGCCTCAATTGGGCTCGTTTTGCGCGCCTCGGGTCATTCTTCGTCACAAAATCACGGAAAATTGAGCCCGACCTGTCGCGTGCTACCCTCACGATTGTTCTTGCGCTCGCGGGCTTCCCGAATACAAAGAGGCTCCTTTTCTGGCCAAGGATCCGATGCCGCACGAGTCCGTTGCTCCCGCCGCCGACGCCGCCCGCGCAATTGACGCGCTCGAGCGTGCCGTCGCGTGCGCCGAGCGGGGCGAGCCTGACCGGCCAGTCGCCCTGGTGAGCGCCGCGGATCTGGACGCGCTGAGCCCCACGGACGTCCGCCCGCATTTGGATCGCGTGATGCTCGGCGAGCACGCCGACGGCGGTCTCGACTCGCTGCTCGTGAGCGGCGTGCTGGATTCGCTGCTACCGGAAATCAAAGCGCTGGTCGGCTTCGGCGACGGCGAGTGGCGCCACAAGGACGTCTGGAAGCACACGAAGCAAGTCGTTACGCAGAGCGTCCAGCGTATCGAAGTGCGTTACTCCGCGCTCTTCCACGACATCGGCAAAGTGCGCACGCGCTCCATCTCGTCCAGCGGCGAAGTGCATTTCTTCGGCCACGCCGAGGTCGGCGCGCGCATGTTCGACAAGCTCGAGCGCCGCGAGCGGCTGTTCTCCGCCGACGAGACCCTGCGCGACGAAGTGCGCTTCTTGGTCTTGCACCATTTGCGAGCCAGCCAATACGACGGCAAGTGGACGGACAGCGCGGTGCGCCGCTTCGCCAAGGAAATCGGTCCATATCTCGAGGATTTGCTGTGTTTGTCGCGAGCCGACATCACCACCAAGCGCCCCGAGAAGAAGCGCCGCGGCATCTCGCAAATCGATGAGCTGGGCGAGCGCATCTCGATGCTCGCCGCGGAAGACGCCGTTCAGCCGCTCTTGCCGACGGGCGTCGGCAACGAGATCATGGTCGCCTTCAAACTGCCGCCGTCGCGCTTGATCGGTGACATCAAGCGCGCGCTCGAAGCCGCGGTCGACGCCGGTGAAATCGAGGGGCGCTTGGAGTCCGGCGCTTACGTCGAGTTCGTCGGTCAGAACAAGCAGCGCTTCGGCTTGCCGTAACGCGCGCACGGCGCCGCCACGCGACGCCGAAGGCTGTGACGGCACGCGCCGTGACGCGTGAACATCAACCCAATGAAGACGGCCTCAGCCGCCTTCGTATTCGCAGCGTGCGTCGCAGGTCTCGTGCACGATCACACGTGTCAGCTCGGGCAAAGCCGGCTTGACGCGCTGCCACAGCCAATGCGCGAGGATTTCGCTGGTTGGGTTTTCGAGGCCGGGCACATCGTTCAAATAGTTGTGGTCGAGCACGTCGTGTAGCGGCTGCCAGATTTCGTCGAGGCGGCTGTAGTCGATGAGAAATCCGGAATCCGGATTCACTGGGCCTTCGACGGCCAGCTCAATCTTGAAACTGTGCCCGTGCAGGCGCGCGCACTTATGACCTTCCGGCACGCGCGGCAAGCGGTGCGCGGCCTCGAAACGCAGCTCTTTGATCAGTCGGACTTTCACGGCGCAGAACCTACCATTGTGGCTCGACACCCGCCAACTTGGCCAGCGTCGCAGGATGATACGGCGGCCTCGGCGTAATGCCCTGGCCTGGATCCCCACCGTGGCTCGCGAGCACCCGCGCGCACGCGGTCAGGCAGGATTTACCTTGGCAGACGCCGGTCCCGAAGCCCGTGTAGCGCTTGAGGGATTCGATGTCTTTATGACCCAGCGTGATGGCGTGCTCGAGCTCGTGCAGCGTCACGTCCTCGCAACGACAGACGAAGACCTTCACGCTTACAGGCTCGGCGCGATCTCGCCGCAGATACCGGCGAATGGGCCTTGGGCTTGGTGCTCGCGATACAGCACGCCGCACTGAATCGGGTCGTCGAAGCTGCGGGCAAGATCAAGGGTTAGAGCCGCGTTCCAGTCGCGACCGCCGTCCACGCGCGCGCGAATCACGCCGCTGCGATCGATGAACCAGGTCTCGGGGTACAACTTGGTGCCGAACTTTTCGGCCACCACTTTGGAGTCCGGGTCGATCATGACGACGAACGGCGGCTCTGCGCCGCCGAGTACTGACTTCAAGGTCTCGCGCGCGTCCTCCAGGGTGTCATCGGTGGAGATCGTGAGCAGCGCCATGTCGCCATGCGGAGCCAGGGCTTTGCCCAGACCCGCGATGCTCGGCATCTCCTCCAAGCAAGGGCGACACGTCTTGGTCCAGAAATTCAGGATCACGATCTTGCCGCGGTAGCTCGATAGCTTTGCGGTGCCACCACCCAACTTGGGCAACTCGAAATCAGGCGCAGCGCGGTTGCGCGCGGCGTAGTCGGGGTGCATCACGCACAGCGGCGTGCAGGCGCGCCGGGTTTCACCGTCACGCGCCGACGAAACGAAAGAATAGACGCCCGCGGCAGCCAGGCCAATACAAGTAAATTGAGCTATTTTCGCGAACAACACGGCGCGGCGAGCCTAGCACCGCATAGGCCGCCCCGGCATACCCAGAGCTTGCAGCAGCTCAAAATTCGCGCAAAGTCTCGGCCCCGTCATGGATCGCCTTGAAAAACGGATGCTTTCCGAAGTGGCCCGAGCCAGCCACGATTTTCGGCTGATCGAGCCCGGCGACCGCATCATGGTCGCAGTCAGCGGCGGCAAAGACTCGCACGCACTGCTCTACCTGCTGCGCCAGATCCAGCGCCGAGCACCGTTTCCGTTTTCGCTGTTCGCGCTCAACGTGGACCAAGGGCACCCGGGCTTCCCAGAGCAGGTGCTGCCCGAGTACTTCGAGCGCGAAGGCTACGAGTACCGCATCGTCAAAGAAGACACCTATTCGATCGTCAAAGAGAAGGTGCCCGAGGGTAAGACCTTCTGCTCGCTGTGCTCGCGTTTGCGACGCGGCATCTTATACACGGTGGCCGCGGAGATGGGCGCGACCAAGATTGCACTCGGCCACCACCGTGACGACGTGATCGAGACGCTGCTTTTGAATCTGCTCTATTCCGGTCAGCTCAAGGCCATGCCGGCGCGCCTGCGCTCGGATGACGGACGCAATGTCGTGATTCGTCCGCTCGCGTACTTGAGCGAGGCCGAGCTGGCTGAGTTCGCAGAGGCCAAAGCGTTCCCGATTATTCCGTGCGACTTGTGCGGCTCGCAAGAGAACCTACAACGTAAGCAGATCAAGAATTTGCTCAACGACTTGAACGCCAAGAACCCGAAGGTCCGCAGTAACGTGTTTGCGGCTCTGGGCAACGTGCGGCCGTCTCATCTGTATGATGTCGCGCTGCGCGCGGCCTTGGGTGTCGTCGAAGCCGACGAGACGCCGGAGGTCGGTGCGGCGCCGAGCGGCAATCGCGAGCGCGCCCCGGAAGTGCCGCTGTCAGCGCTGTTTCGCACGCGCTGAGCCTCCTCGGCGGGCCGACGCACTATTCGGGGAACAG
>Ga0207933_1003103_pt1 | contig 10102 bp, 8 predicted proteins | sample NGESurdeep092012_4_FD_184488 | JGI IMG/M metagenome (GOLD analysis project Ga0207933, IMG submission 184488) | Arctic peat soil microbial communities from Barrow, Alaska - NGEE Surface sample F53-3 deep-092012 (SPAdes) | ecosystem: Environmental > Terrestrial > Soil > Wetlands > Peat ...
GCGGGGTTCAGCCCGGTCAAACGCGACATAATAGCGCTGAACCACCTGGTGCTCGGCATCGTCATCTTCATCACGCTGCTCGTCGGTGGCCTGCTGGCGTGGGTGATATGGCGTTACAACGCCAAGCGCCATCCGGTGCCGACGACGACGAGCCACAATACCGTCGTCGAGATCGCCTGGACCGTGATCCCGATCCTGATCCTCGTGGCGATGGCCATCCCGTCGTTCCGCCTCGTCTATTACGAAGACCGCACCGACAATCCCGACCTGACGGTAAAGGTGACCGGCCATCAGTGGTACTGGGAATACACCTATCCCGCGTTGAAGAACCTCGACTTTTCCAGCTACATCATTCCCGACAACAAGCTGAAGCCGGGCCAACTGCGCCTGCTGACCGTGGACAACGACCTGGTGCTGCCGGTCGGCAAGAACATCCGCCTGCTGGAGACCAGCGGGGACGTGATCCACAGCTTCTTCATCCCATCGCTGGGGGTGCAGCGCTACGCGATCCCGGGCCGGACCATCGAGACTTGGGTGCGGATCGACAAGCCGGGCGTCTACTACGGCGAGTGCAACCAGATCTGCGGGACCAACCACAGCCGGATGCCGATCGTGGTGCGCGGGGTGACGCCGGCGGAGTTCCAGGCCTGGGTCGGCCAGGCGCAGAAGCAGTTTTCCGCCGATGCCGCCCCGCCCGCCGGGCCGGACGCCCAACCTGGGGGCGGGGTCTTGCTTGCGAGTGCGACGACAGAGGCGCGGCGCTGAGCCGGCTCAGCGCCAGAAGGAGACCGATATGTCGGTGACGACACACGACCATGCCCATGACGACCACTACCACCAGCTGGGGTTCTTCACCCGCTGGTTTTGCAGCACCAATCACAAGGACATCGGCACTCTCTATCTGATGTTCGCCCTGGTCGGCGCCACCACCGGCGCGATCCTGTCGGAGATCATGCGCGCCCAGTTGATGTTTCCGAATAATCACGTCGTCAGCACGGGGCAGGAGTGGAACACGATCGTCACCGCCCACGGGCTGCTGATGATCTTCTTCGCCGTCATGCCGGCGCTGATCGGCGGCTTCGGGAACTGGTTCATCCCGCTGATGATCGGCGCCCCCGACATGGCGTTCCCCCGCCTGAACAACATCAGCTTCTGGATGCTGCCGCCGGGCTTCATCCTGATCCTGACCGGGCTGCTGCTGGGTGAATCGGGCACCGGCTGGACGCTGTATCCGCCGCTCTCGCTCAGTACGTATGAGACCGGGCCGGGGATGGACTTCACGCTGTTCGCGCTGCATCTGGCCGGCATCAGCTCGCTGCTGGGCGCGATCAACTTCATCACCACGATCTTCAACATGCGCGCCCCCGGGATGACGCTGCACAAGATGCCGCTGTTCATCTGGGCGATGCTGGTGACGGCGTTCCTGCTGCTGCTCTCGATCCCGGTGCTGGCCGGGGCGATCACCATGCTGATCTGCGACCGCAATTTCGGCACGGCCTTCTTCGATCCGGCCGGCGGTGGCGATCCGGTGCTGTTTCAGCACCTGTTCTGGTTCTTCGGCCACCCGGAGGTCTACATCATGATCCTGCCGGCCTTCGGGATCGTCAGCCAGGTGGTCGCGACGTTCAGCAAGAAGGCGATCTTCGGCTATCTCGGCATGGCCTACGCGATGGTGGCGATCGGGGTGATCGGCTTCGTGGTGTGGGCGCACCACATGTTCGTCTCCGGGATGGACGTCGACACCCGCGCCTATTTCATGGCGGCGACCTTGGTGATCGCGGTGCCGACCGGGATCAAGATATTCTCCTGGATCGCCACGATGTGGGGCGGCTCGATCGAGTTCACGACGCCGATGCTGTGGGCGCTGGGCTTCATCTTCGTGTTCACGATCGGCGGGGTGACCGGCGTCGTGCTGGCCAACGCCAGCATCGACCAGATCCTGCACAACACCTATTACGTGGTGGCGCATTTCCACTACGTCCTCTCGCTCGGCGCGGTGTTCGGCATCTTCGCCGGCTTCTACTTCTGGATCGGCAAGATGTCCGGGCGGCAATATCCGGAGTTCTGGGGGAAGGTCCATTTCTGGCTCACGTTCATCGGCGTGAACCTGACGTTCTTCCCGCAGCACTTCCTCGGCGCCGATGGGATGCCGCGGCGCTATCCCGACTACCCGCAGGCGTTCTGGGGGTGGAACCTGGTCTCCTCGATCGGCGCGTATATCAGCGGGATCGCGTTCCTGGTGTTCTTCTACGTGTTGTTCCGGACGTTCACCTCTAAGGTGCATGTCCCGGCGAACTATTGGGGCGAGGGGGCGACGACACTCGAGTGGGCCCTTCCTTCCCCGCCGCCGTTCCACACCTACGAGACCCTGCCGCGGATTCCATGAGCAGCACCGCTGGGATCGGCTTCGGCGACGGGGAAGAGCGCCCCACGGCCGCCGCGACCGGCGAGCAGGAGACGGAGCTGCGCGATTGGATCGCGTTGCTGAAGCCGCGGGTGATGTCTCTGGTGGTGTTCACCGGGATGATCGGTCTGGTGATCGCCCCTGGCCGTCTCAACCCGGTCCTGGGTTTTACCGCGGTGCTCTGCATCGCCGTCGCCGCCGGGGCGTGCGGTGCCATCAACATGTGGTACGATCGCGATATCGACGCGGTGATGCGGCGCACCCGGAACCGCCCTATTCCGGCGGGACGGATTCCGGCCGGCGCCGCGCTGGGTTACGGCATCGTGCTGGCGTCGGGTGCCGTGCTGATCATGGCGCTCGCCACGAACCTGGCGGCGGCCGCGGTACTGGCGCTGTCGATCTTCTTTTATGTGTTCGTCTACACGATGTGGCTCAAGCGTCGGACGCCGCAGAACATCGTCATCGGGGGCGCCGCGGGGGCGTTCCCGGCCGTCGTCGGCTGGGCGGCGGTGACGGGATCGATCAGCCTCGTTCCCCTGGTCCTGTTCGCGATCGTCTTCTTCTGGACGCCGCCGCATTTCTGGTCGCTCGCGCTGTGGGCGAATGAGGACTATCGGCGCGCCGGCGTCCCGATGCTGCCGGTAACCGCAGGCGCGCGCGAGACCCGCCGGCAGATCCTGCTCTACACGCTGGTGCTGGTACCCGTCTCGCTCATTCCCTGGGCGATCGGGTTTTCCGGACGGATCTACGCGCTCACGGCGCTTCTGCTCGGCATCGGTTTTTTGGTCCATGCGTGGCGCGTGCTGCGCGATCGGCAGGACCCGACCGGCGTCAGCCTGACCAATGACGCCCCGGCGAAGGCCGCGTTCAGGTTCTCGATCGTCTACCTGTTCGTGCTGTTCGCCGCCCTGCCGATCGACCGTCTCATTGGCTAGGCCGATCGCGCCGCCCGACGATCCGGAGCGGGAGCGCCGGCGGCGGATGCGCAACATCGCCATGCTGATCGTGTTGCTCGGCTTGGCGGCGCTGTTCTTCGCGATTACCCTAGTGAAGCTGAGGCGGATTTAGCAGCGCGCCGGTGAGCGCGGCCCGCTAACTCATACTCCAATGCGGCGATCGCGCAACGAACCCTAAGCCCATTCCTGTGTTGCCTCGGTGATCAGGCTGGCGACCGTGGGACACTGGAGCAACAACAGCAAGCTCCAGTCGGCCACGATCTTCCCCGCCCGCGTGTCGGAGGGGTAGTGCAGGCCCAAAACCTCGCGGTTGCGCGATACGCGCTCGGCGAGGCGATCGAGCAGACTGCTCGGCTGCACGGGCAAGATCGGCGGTAGAGCCGCTGGTTTGATCTGCGGGTTGGCATTGATCGGCAACGGTGCCGTAACCGCCGCCGGCATTACCTTCGATAGCAGGCCCGACAGAAGATGGGTCTGAGTGGAATGGCCGCTCGGGTAGGAGGCATGGCCCGGGACGGCGATCGGCGGCATGAGGGCCGGCGAAAGTTGCGACGCGCGCGGTCGACCGAAGACCTTGTTTCCGGCGGCGTTCGTCCAATTGTACTTGTAATGCATTGCCTGGAACTCGCCGATGTGAATGGCGATGGACATGAGATCATTGGTGGCCGGGTGCGAGCGGGGCTCGCACATCAGCAGCCCTTGCCAGTACGCCTGGATTCCATTCATTTCGGCCAGCGCTTCCGTCATCACGCCGGGGCGGTAGTCGATCAGTTGGTAGAGTTCGTAAAGCTCGGCCTGTATCTGGGTGGCGGTGAACGTCTGCCAGTCCGCGATCGGTATCTGATTCCACTGGAAGTTATTGAGAGGGTTGGTGGGATCGGCGGCCGATGCCTGGACGAATTCACCCGCCACTGCGACGGAAAGGAAGTACGGGCTCCAACCGCGGGCGGGGAACTGGGACGGGGCGGCGTTGGTCCATGGTGGCGGCGGCTGGCCGGGATTGGCCCATACCAGGTCGGCCGGCGGCCATTTGTTGGCGCGAAAGAAATCCTCGCCCTGATTTTGCCAGAGGACCGGAGAAACCCCGATGGGCCGAATTACGGGGGAGGAGAGCGCGATGCTCCCACCACTCCCGGCGCTACCGCCCGAGTCGCCGGAATCGCCGGAGTCGCCGGAATCCGTGGTGCCAATCGAGCGCGCCATAGTTCCTCCTCCTCTCCTGGATAGAGCCGTGTGTAACCGCCATCATGGCGGAAGCCCCGCCATCGCGAGATACCTCATGAAGCGGCGCTTTATGGCTTCATCCCGAAATGGCTGCAGTGTTGTCCCGTAGACTCTGAGACTGAAGGTCGGGTTCAGCCGAATCAGGCATTTACCAACCTCTCGGGCCTCCCCTTTTTTTTCCAGGGCGACCAACGCCGCGATCAGGATGCGCAGATTGGCGGTGAATTTTGGGTTCTCGCTTGCCGACATTCTCGCCCACCTGACCGCTTCCTGGTAGCGACCGAGAGAGAAGCACGCCCACGCCAAGGCGTTGTAGTAATAAAACAGCAACTGGTCGGCGGGGGACAGTTTCAGCCCCTGTTCCCCATGGCGCACCGCCTCTTCGCCGCGGCCCACGTAGCTAAGGTGAGTCCGGAGAGTGCCCAGCCGAGAGCGCTGTTAGGAGACGCCGCGAGGGCCCTCTCAAAGTAGACCAGCGCCGTATCGTAGTCATGAAAGAGGTACGACTTCAGGTGACCATAAGTCGCGAGCGCCAGAGCGTTGCGCCGGTCGAGTTCGATGGCCTGGATCGCCAATTCCAAGGCTCGGGATGCATCCCGCCGAGGTTCATTCGACCAGCCTTGCCCTATTTTCAAGCTGTGCCATCGCGCGAACCAGGCCACCGGCATCGCGAAATCCCGGTCTTCGGCCATTGCCTTCTCCAGGTATTCGCTCGCTCTGCCGAAAGTGTCGGCATTCAGGTGATTGATGACGTCGAGCGCTCGCAGCGTATAATCATACGCTGTGAAACTCCCGGGTCGTTTCCGCATCGCCCGCCGTAACTCCTCGGCCCGCACGTTCGGGGCGATCCCGATCACGATTTGCTGTACTATTTTGTCCTGCACTTCGAAAAGATCGTCCAGCGACAATTCAGTCGTGTCGCCCCATAGGCTGGCGCCACTCTCGACGTCGGAAAGCCGAGCGGAGACCCGCAGTTTCCGGGGCGAGCGGCGTACGCTTCCAGTCAGGACGTAGCGCACCCCCAGCGCGCGGCCGATCTCGCCAAGGGAAGCCGCGGGCCGCCGGAGGGTCACAGTGGAGTTTCTCGAGATGACCATCAGCTCATGCAGACCGGCGAGCGAGACGTTGATGTCCTCGACGATACCGTCGGCGAAATAGTCGTCGGCCAGATCGCCACCAAGATTCTCGAACGGCAATATCGCGATCGAAGGCAAGTGGACCGGGCGCGGGCGCACCTGCGCCGGAACAATGCGTATCTCCGGCGGTAGCGCGTAGGCGTGCACCGGCCGTTCGAAGCTCTTGAGGTGCACCAGTCCCAGGTCGGTGACATTTGGGCCGACCTCAGCGGCCACTTGCTCGTGCACCTCGCGCGTCAGGACGATGCCGCCCGGTTCGGCGTGTTCCTGCAACCGTGCGGTCGCATTCACGCTGGAGCCGTAGATGTCGCCGTCCGTCACGATAACGTGGCCCACATGCAGGGCAATCCGCAAGAGGATCGCTTGCGAGGGAGTGGCCTCCGCCAACGCAACTTGCTGCGCGGCGCGCTGAACCTCACGGCTCCATCGCAGACCGTCGAGCGCGGTCGGGAACTCGGCGAGCACGCCATCGCCGATCAACTTGACGATCCGTCCGAGGAAATAGCTCGCCTGCGGGCGAACGACCTCCTGAAGAAGCTTCATCCAGCGTGCGTGGGTGCCGGCCTCGTCCTCCGCCATCATGATCGACGATCCGACGATGTCGACGAAAGCAATGGTCGCCATCCGCCGCACCGCGGGTGGATCGCCGCTCGCCCGGTCGTGGTGCGCCCCATCGCTCGACATTTCGACTTTCACCCTTACGCAATTGTCGGCTAGTTTGATAGTGGTTTCATGCGGTGCGGTGACGGTCGGGGTCGATTGATCCGGGCGACCAACGCCGGAGACGCCAAAGGGCCCGTGCGAGGGAGGTCGACGCAGTGCCGAACAGCCAGGTCCCGCATTATCTTCGATTATCGGCAACCCACGAACCGGCGCTGCGGCTTCGATATGAAACCGGTGTCCAGGCGGTCCAGGACTACCTGGATGGGCGGCTAGCCAAGCTACAGGGCCGCTTCCGCGTGACTTCACGGCCATCGAGCGACTGGGCGCTGGCCGCGCCACACGCTCCATCACCGCTGCTGTCGCTGGACCATCTGGTGATTCCCGTCCGGGTCGACGACAGCGCCCTCGATGAATTCCGCAGGGAAACCATCGCCTTGTACGGCGAATCCGCGATCGGGGCCGACCTCTCGGCCGGCACCGGCGAGTATTGGTGCCCCCGCACGCCCGATCAGGCCCTGTTCGGCACCCGTGCCCAGGCCGGCGACCTGATCCTCGCGGAGGCGCTAAGCGAAAACGGCCTCGACGGCGGGGCAGTGAATCTCGTCATCGTGGATCGCGGGCTCGATAAGGATTTCGTCAACAACTTTAACGGAAATAAGAACTTTCAGGGCGGATGGAAGCATACGAATCCGTACGACACCACGCAGGTCCATCTGCCCGGCGCGACGATCGGCGAGGAGGCTGCGCACGGGCGGATGATGGTACGCAACATTCTCGACCTGGCGCCGCGGGCCAACATCTGGGACTTGCCGCTGCTCCCGCCTCGTATCTGGGACATCGGGGTCTTCATCAGCGATGCCCAGGCTGCGTTCGACACCATGCTAAACGACATCGCAAATCATCTCGGCAAGCGCTGGGCGGGGCCGTGGATATTGGTCAATGCCTGGGCAGTGTTCGATCGCCGCTCGGAGACGCCGCTCGGCGACTACACAAACCGGCTGACGCACCCGTTCAACGCAACGATCGCGCAAGCAGTGGCGGAGGGCCGCGACGTGGTGTTTTGTGCCGGCAATTGCGGCCAGTTCTGCCCCGACGAGCGTTGCGGCCCGTGGGACATCGGCCCTGGCCAGGACGTGCTCGGTGCCAACTCCCATCCCGATGTCATCTCGGTCGGCGCGGTGCGCGTCGATGCGATGTGGCTTGGCTACTCGTCGCAGGGGCCCGGGCAATCGAACATGGCGCATCACAAGCCCGATCTCTGCGCACCCAGCGGCTTCGCGGAAACCGCCGACGCTCATACCGGCAACACAGGCACGTCCGCCGCGTCCGCCGTGGCGGCCGGGGTGGTAGCGGCCTTGCGCAGCCGACCCGCCTGGGCACCGGGCTTGGTGCCGCCCGGCACAGTGCGGCAGATCCTCAATCACACCGCCCGGAAGACCCAGGGGCCGCACTGGAACCAGGGGCTGGGTCACGGCATCATCGACGTGCGTGCCGCCGTCGGCGAACTGACGACGCTCTTTCCGTAAGAAGAGGGTTCAGACGCCCGGCTGCTCCGGCAAACTAGTTGGCGCGCAGCTTGCTCAGTAATCCCTCCAGCTGATCGGCGCTTGTGTAGCCGATGCGGACGACGCCGCGCTCGACCGATCCGGCGATCTCGATCCGCAACCCGAGCACCCTCGACATCTCGCTCTCCAGCGCCATCAGATCCGGATCATGCGGCCGCGGGGTGCGGTCCAGGTGCTGTGCGGATGCGAGTGCCTCCGTCGCCCGCACCGAGAGGCCCTTGGCGATGACGGTTGCCAGCGCATGCTCCGGCGCCGGATGGGCGAGCAGCGCGCGCGCGTGGCCGGCCGTTACGGTTCCCGCGTGCAGCGCCGCCTTGACGGCGGCGGGAAGGTTCAGCAGGCGCAGCGTGTTGCCTACATGGGCACGCGACTTTCCCACGGCCTGGGCGAGCCGCTCCTGGGTGAGTCCAAATTCCTTGATCAGGCGGTCGTAGCCCTCCGCCTCCTCCAAGGCGTTGAGGTCCTGGCGCTGGAGGTTCTCGACGAGCGCCACGGCGAGCGCGTCGGCATCGGTGAACGTCCGGACCAGCGTGGGGGCCTCGTGCAGTCCGGCGAGAGAGGCGGCGCGCCACCGGCGCTCCCCGGCGATGATCTGGAACCGGCCGGGAGACGCCGGATGCACTCGCGCTATCAGGGGCTGCAGGATTCCCCTTGTCCGTATGGACGCCGCGAGCTCCGCCAAGGCGGTCTCGTCCATGGCGCCGCGGGGCTGGAAAGGGCCGGGCTCCAGCAGATCAAGCGGCAAGGCCAGGACGGACTCGCCGCCCCCGGGCGCCGACGCCGATGCCTCGCCGAGGAGGGCGGCAAGTCCTCGGCCAAGTCGCGGACTTCGCTCGCCCGCGGTCACGCGTCTGTTCCAAGGTTCGCGCCGAGAGGCTGATCGTCCGCCCGGTCGCGCCGGAGGAGTTCGGCGGCGAGACGAATATAGGCCTGCGCGCCCGGGGAGCGGAAATCGTAGAGCAGAACCGGCTTGCCGTGGCTGGGCGCCTCGCTCACCCGCACGTTGCGGGGGATCACCGTCGCGTAGACCGTATCGCCGAAATAACCTCGTGCGTCCTGCTCGATCAGCCCCGAGAGGGCATTGCGGCGGTCGAACATGGTCAGCACGATCCCTTGCAGCCGCAACGTCGGATTGAGGGAACGCTTGATTCCGTCGATCGTGCGGACCAGCCCGCTGATCCCCTCCAGGGCGTAGTACTCGCATTGCAGGGGAACCAGCACGGCATCGGCAGCGACCAGGGCGTTGATCGTGAGCAGGCCGAGGCTGGGCGGGCAGTCGATCAGCACGAAATCGAAATGGGGTAGGCCCGCTCGCAACGGAAGAAGCGCATCCCGCAGCCGGTGCTCGCGGCGAGCGAATCCGACGAGCTCCACTTCGGCACCGGCGAGATCCGGTTCGGCGGGCATGACCGACAGGTTGGGAATTCCCGACGGTGCCGCGGCGTCGCCGGGGGGCGTGTGCAGCACGAGGACGCAATAGCTGCCGAGCGTGCGATTCTCGCGCGCCACGCCAAGGCCGGTCGAGGCGTTGCCCTGCGGATCGAGGTCGATCAGCAGCACCGCCTCCCCGGCGGCGGCCAGCGCCGTGGCGAGATTGACCGCCGTGGTGGTCTTGCCGACGCCGCCCTTCTGGTTCGCCACCGCGAGGATGCGCGGGGAACGCAGCGGTCCGGACGGGTCAGGCGCGAGGTGAGACAGGACATAGCTCGCTGATCTTGAGGACCACAACGCCGGGTTTCGTGCCGGGAATGCGCTCTACGCTCATGTGCCACTCGCGTCGCGCCGCCGTCAATTCGTCCTTGCTCCCGGCTCCCTTCGGAAGCAGCGCGACGCCGCCGGGCGCGAGTTTGGGGTGGATAAGGCGTAACAGTGCAGGCAGCGGCGCCAGCGCCCGTGCCGTCACGAGCGGCGCCGGGGGCAAGCAGGTGGCCTCGATCCGCGCCGCATGGACCGTTATCGGGGCGCCGGTGATCCGACGGGCTTCGTTCAGGAATGCCGCCTTGCGCTGATCGGATTCGACCAGATCGAACGGAATGCCTGTGGCCAGCGAAAGAACCAGGCCGGGAAACCCAGCCCCGGACCCAAGGTCGATCCCCCGGTCCGCCGATCCTGGGATCAAAGGGACAAGGCGGAGGGCGTCGTCGATGTGGCGGG
>Ga0207933_1003107_pt1 | contig 10092 bp, 11 predicted proteins | sample NGESurdeep092012_4_FD_184488 | JGI IMG/M metagenome (GOLD analysis project Ga0207933, IMG submission 184488) | Arctic peat soil microbial communities from Barrow, Alaska - NGEE Surface sample F53-3 deep-092012 (SPAdes) | ecosystem: Environmental > Terrestrial > Soil > Wetlands > Peat ...
GCGTTGCAGTGCGTTAAAATCGCGTTTTTGTCCTTTGGGAAATCCCATGCAAGATCAGACAGCATACCCCAAAATACGTTCACTTTATTATGCAGGAATCAATAGTCTTGTTGTCGCGCAGGGGCTGGCGGCTTCATTTTTGAAGCCACGATGGATTGCCATATCTTTGGGATTCCTGTCCTTGATTCCAGTTGCGGCGACGGTTTGGATAAATTCTCGTCCTGAACCAAAGCCACATTTTACAATTTCTTTGCAAATAGGAGATTCAGCCGATTCCACTGTCATTCTGACGAATGATTTTTTGTTTGCAGCGCATTTTGAAAACTCTAAAAATTTTCCCAATGGGCATTTCCTGTTCCGTGGCCGTGCCGATGGATGTATCGTGATTCCGGTGCAATCAGGAGAGTCGAATAAAGTTTTTAATTTTTCTGTCCATAACGATTCTTCCATCACAGTCAACGATCTTGATGTGGCTGTTGGATTTTCTAAAAACTTGGATTGGCTTGCTGACCCAAAATGGCATGAAAGTGTCGTTTCATTATATCCGCAAGGAAAATGGAAATTGGATATTACAAATTTACAGTCTTGGGTAATGCAAAGTCCGTGGGTTTTATTTCCATTCGACAGTTGGAATTTGCCACCTATAACGAATGATTTAATTTCTGCATATAACAGTTCCACAAATAATTTCGGTCTTCTCGAATTTCATGTCCGTTCGACAGACTTTGAGCGTTTAATTCTTGCAAACATTATGCTTGTTTCAGCTCCTTCAAATTTTTCAAAACCGTTTGTTGCTCCTCTAAAAAAAGGTGCGGATGGCCAATACCGCTTATCAATAACCGATGATGAAATAGAAAAGTCACAAGAATAATTTAATGCTTAAACAACCTTTCGTCTCACCGGCATTTCCCCTGCTTCGGTATCGCTTGCCTTGCCGGAAATAATTTTTTCCTGCCGTTCCTTGATATGCTTATCCGCCTCGGCACTCGGCAGGGCAAACGGCAACTTTTCATACACACGGGTTAAAAATGAAGCGGTCATTTCCTTCGGCGTGGGCTTTTTGGTTACGATTGGGGTCACGATATTGAATGGTGAACGCATTCCGACAAGCTTTGCGATGCCGTGCCGCTGCGCTTGATCGGATAATGCCGCCATTGCACGGAAGACTTGTTCTTCAAGGCTGCGGTATTGAACGCTCGACAATTCCTGCCCAAAGATCGGGTTCAAAAACGGCACGGTCGTTTTGCCTCTGCCGCTGCCTTTCATGCTGGTGTATGACGTGCCACTGGAAGCGGCGTTTGCGATATTCCACAATCGGGCTTCCTGTGCAGCCCCGTCACTTACCGCGCCGCCCGCGCTCTCGGTGTCCGTCTGGCCGGTGAATTCGCCCACACCATCACTCCAATTTTCACTTTCGCTCTCAATCGTGCGGGTCTCTTCCTTAAAATCCATTATTTTTCTGGAATACAACTGCAATTTGATTTCGTCCGGGTTCAATACGCCCATGAACAACGATTCCGCGAGTGGTTTCAAATTCTCCGTGCCTTCAAGACTGAACACCACTTTGCTGCGGGCGTTCGCCATGACTGAATCATACACCTGCGCTCCGTTTGCTCCCGCATGAAGAATTTGGCGGGGAAATTGATTGGCGAGCGTCAAATGCAAACCAAAGCCGCGCGATTGGTCGAGATTCTTGGCAATCGTCGGCGTGATGAAATTCTGAAATTCGTCCACATAGACATAAAAAGGCTTTATGTCGCCTTCCTCCATCCCTTTGCCGCGCTCCTTGGCCGCTGTCCAGAGATCGCTCAAAAGCAAAGTTGCAAACAGCGATGCGTCTTCTTCCGACACTCGCGCTCCCTCGGTTGAAAGATTGGCGATGATGATTTGTCCCTCCTCAAGCGCCTTGCCAAGATCAAGCGATGCTCCGTTCTGCCCGAACATGAGGCGCAATTTTTCAGTGTCGAGAAAATTGTAAAAGCGGTTGACGGTGCTCGAAAATTGCTGGTTAAAATCTTTCGGCGAAAGATTGTTGGAAAATTCCCAGCCGGAAGTGGCGGAATCTTTTGAAAGCCCTCCCGTGAGTTCGGTGCGAATGCGTTTGTTCGTGCGGTCAATCAAGTATTTCACTTCATTGAGCGTCATCTTCTTCTCATACACCGGCCACAAAACTTCTTTTGCCAGGCGTCCAAACAAAGGTGTGTTTTGAATTCCGTCTGCACCCCAGACGTATGACATTGCCTGCACGAAATTACTGATGAGGACGGAAGGGTCGGCCACGGTGCGCGGACGCATGACGTTGTATGCAATCGTCCAATCGTTTTGCCGCAAATCAATTGGAACGATGGGAACGTCTTTCAAATACTTCTCATTCCATGCAATCCAATTGATGAGGGAATTGTAAAGTGAGCCGTGCGGGTCAATTATCAATGCACCGCATTTGCTCTTGTGCCAGTTTTTGATGTCCTGCCGAACGAGCGATTCGAGCATCTTCGACTTGCCGGTGCCGGTCGAGCCGCAGCAATATAAATGGGTGGAGCGCATTCTCGGCGTCATTTCAAGTTCAACACCTTTGCCGGCCACGATGCCGAGTTTAAGAGGGTTTCCGGGGGCGCGTCGCATGGTGCGACAAAATTATCTAAAATTTCTGCCGCTGTGAAGACTTTTGGGGAACATTCGCTACCGATTATTGTGTCGCTCGGCGGTGACCCACTTTTTTCCGCCTGACATTTGATTTCCGTAATGATCGCGATTTCAAAAAAAAGACTCCACCAACCTTCGTTGGTGGAGGGCACTGGCCAGATCCCGGCAACTTAACCGTCTAGTGGGGGAGGCAATGATGAAGCAAAACAAGCTTCGCTCCCTATCGTTTTTTTGTCCGGCAGCCTCAACGGAGGCTCCGTAAACCGTAAATGAATGCTCATCTTGAAGCCAAATCAGCTTCGCTCAAATTACATCGAGTCTGTAATTTGAAAGTGGGGTGAAAGCAAAAATTGTTGCGCTTTCACTCAATCTGTAACTAATCACTGACATCTCTGTTGTCAGGCGATTCCATTATCACCAGTTCGCGTCTGGGGTGTTTAGTCGGCTTTAGGAATCTGTCATTTCCGAGCACAGTCTAAACACGGACTGTTTTTTACTACTTCCTTCCTTTTATTAGCAGCATCGTTATTAAGCTAATGATAGCCAATGCAACGCGCGGCTCCATGCTCACTACAATTTGTAGGCCTAACATAACTTTACTCCTTTCTTCCGGCCGGAAAATCTAGGAGTAAAGCCGACCTGCAAATGCACCAAGCACGAAAGAGAATAGCACATTTTTTAAGAAATGCAAAAACCCCAATTTAAGCGCTTAAATTGGGGCGGTTCAAAACAAGCGAGTGTTAGGCCTGCATTGCATCAAACCGATGATTAGCTTAACTTATTATATTTGTTTTGTAAATAGCCTTGAGCTTTGCGCTAATCGTTGATCTTCTCACGCATAATTTCGATTATCCAATGGATTGAGAACATCACGGCGTCAATGGATTACATCGTGGATCGAATTTGTGCATAAAAAGTTTCGCATCGGGAACCGCAAATCCTTCTCCCTGCCACCAAAAGCGTTCTTTCGGGGCAAAATCTTTTGCCATGTTAAGCGTCTCGCCACGAACCACCGTGCGGCTGCGCTTTAATCTGCGGGTGAATCCGCCGCCGGTCATTTTCCTACCGTCCTTTGAATACCACGTTTTTTTCGGGACTGATTTCAAACTCGGTTCAAATGTGTAGCTCACAATCTGCAAACCCTCAATCCAGTAATACACGCGCCCGAAATATGCGGCGTGAATCCACTTTTCCCAAAGACGCGGCGCGTAGCGTCCTGCGTCAAGCTGCGGTTTCCATTGCAAAAGCCAAAGCACATAGATTCCTTTTTGGTGGTAGTCAATCGTCCGGCGCATGATGGTGTCGAGCGAAAGCGAACTGATCTGCACTTCAATGGCAACCGGCACGCCATGTATGTATGCGTTCACGTCTGGCCGGTTGCTGCCAAGCGGACGCTCCATTGCGGCGTCGGTGACGCCGGGCGTTTGCGAAAGCGCCTCGTAAATTTCCAGTTTGCAGTATCGGTGCGCTTCGGATTCGCCTTCGGCGAAACGACACGCAAGGGGATTGATGTGGGCAAAATGATTTACCGTGCGCCTGCCGGATTTCAAAATCACTTCATCGCCGCATTCGGGACACAAAAACGGCGCGTCTGCTTTTGACGCCAAATATGCGGTGACGGTTTCGCCGGTGGATTTTTGCTTGGCGCAAAGCATGAGGGAAGTGCGCTCATTTTATCACGCAACGGGTTAAAAATAAAAAGGGCGGTGGGGAAATCGTGCGCCTCAAATGTCAGAAACTTTTTGAGGATAATGACGTTTAATCAATATGGGAAATCCGACAAAGAAATTTTGGGCTTGGGCGACAAAACTGATTCTTACAATGGCCTCTCTGTATGAGTTGGATTCAAAGCTCAATCTTTTCAAGGGCTTGCCCGGCGGTGATCTGGTTGCGTTCTATTTGGTAATCTTTGCGCTGACAGTCATTGCAGCACTTTGGTTTTTGTGGCGCGCAATTGACGGTTTCTGTTGGAAAATGGACTTCGTAATTGACGATGAACATCCCCGCTGGTGACAGACAAGAATTATTTCGACTTCCTGAAATCAGTATCCGTCCGGTAAACCGAATATCCCTGAATATCAAAATCCGCCTCAATGGTGGCGGAATTTGCACCCTCCATTTCCGGTGCCAATTCCATCCTCTTATAAAATTGAAGGGATCGGAGACGATCAAGCACCTCTTGCGGCAACGAGGAAAATGGATGTCCCTCCGGCATGAACAAATAAATGTCTTGGTTGGCTGACCGCCATACGTCCGCTTTCATAAGCGAAAATATAATTTGTCTAAATTGAAAGGCAAGCATCGGCTATGCCGATTCCATAAACCCCCTTGGGGGAGGTCTGCCGATGGCAAGGGGGTTTGGGGGTGTCGGGGACGCCGCCCCCCCCTCGCCAACCCGCATTGAAAACAAAAAACCTCGCGCCAAGCGGGGTTCTCTGCCTCTGTCCGTTATTTGAACGTCCAGATTGATGCGTTCACAATGTTGTCACTCCTGCGGCCTGTATCGCGGAAGATTCCCGACGCAAGCGCGTCGGCGGCGATGTCCTCGTTTTCGCTCCACGTCTTTGCGAAAAACTCGCCGTCGTAAAGTAGATGCGAACACTCCGGCATGTTGACCGAAAGCATCGCGATTTCCTCGCCGCTGTCGGCGACAAGCTCGACCGAAAGTTTTCCGCCGCGCTGGTAGGCGTTCGTAACGACGTTGGCCGTGCCGCACAGACGGGTGTTAAACGATAAGCCCGTTTTGGTATCCGCACGGTCGGCGGCTGTTTGTTTTCGTTTCATAATCGTGAATTATACCATGAAGGTTTAGCTAATAATCTAGGGTGTCTCTGCCAGAAAAGCCCCTTTCTGCATCGCCTCGCCGATGACGGTGATGCTCCGCGCGTAGAGTTGCCGCCCCGTAAGCTTTTGGATGCTGTTGTCAATGTGATTGAGGATTCTGAAACGTCCGTCGGGTAACGGGCTGATTGTCTTTCGCGAGTAGATGATTCCACCGCCCAAAAGCACGCGAAACTCACGCTGGCCTTTCTCAAGTGACTGACGCAATTCCTTGACGTTTTTGATTCGTTGCATGGAAGTGTGTTAAGCTAATAATCGTCCGGCAAAAGCACGGTGGTCGCGCTTCTGTCGCTCTCGGTGATAATCCAGAATTTCACGCCTTTGCGGTCGTGATACGCTGAAAACAGCCGTCCGCCGAATTGCAACGCCTGCTCGTTCGCGTCCTTGTCCTCGGCGCACAAGTCGCCCCAATCGCCGCTCAAGTGGCGATTGACGCAACGGTAACTGTCTTCGGGGTCAATCTTCGCATCGGCATTTGTTGTAACTACAATCTCTCCGAAACAAAACTTCGCCTCTGGGGCTGTGAATGCACTGTTTGTTTGCGTCATGTAATTTTATATTTTCTTAACCTGTTAATGTAGCGGCTCGCGACTATTGAGCCTGCTCGGGGAAACGTCGTCGGCTTTGCCCCTTACGGATAACCTGCGTGCCTTTCTTGCCCGCCGTTATGCCGTTTCGGTAGCTTTCGAGCACTTTTTCGGATGCCCAGCGAACGATGGCAAGTGTGTTGTCCGTGCCGTTGTCGAGCTTTTGTGTAAGCTCTGTTTCAAACTGCTGAATGAATGTCATTGAAGTTTTTTGTTGGCTGATAATTCGACCTTTCGCGGGTGGGCGATTCGCCGCTCCGCCCTCTGGACGCACCGCCCGAAGTCAAGGCGTATGCGAGCGCGGTGGAACGCCTTCGACCGGGAAAGAAAGCGGAGCGAATGCGGAGCTTTCTGGGCTGGAACGACCTTGACCGGGCGGTATAATGGGAAGAGGGCGCGGCGAACGAACCCGAATTTTGCATCCGAACCTAAAATCCGAAACCCGGATTCTGGCGAGGGGGGTGGACGGCGTTCTTGGGGAAAACAAAAATGTTCGCTGCAAGCCGAATCAATCTGGCCGCGCAGCGCCACTAAAAAATAATTTGACGGATTTGTAATTGACTGTCACTTGTTCTTATATGAGCGCAAGCAATGAATGGACAGAATGGCATCTCACTCCTCGTGGATGGGAAAGTGGTTCAAGAAAAACTGATTTCGTGGGCGATTCTGATGTTCCAGAACCACCGGATCGGGTTCTCACCTTTGCTTATTCAGAATTTATGTCGAGTGCATTTTCCAAACTTGAACGCAACTCGGAAAAGATTTGGGAAAGTCCAAATTCGACCCTTGTGTCGTCTCTATTAAAAAAATACGGAAAATGTCCTCAAAATATTTCGGTAGAAATCCGAAATTCGTCGCCTGAAAATCTATCAAAACCAGTATGAGCAGATCAGCGAGCGGGCGCGACATTTTTTGAAGCGCAGCGGAGAATAATGGCGTGCTGGCTCGCCTGCGAATTCCACCGGCCAAAGTCTTTCGGGTTCGCAGTCCTGTAGCGCGTGTTTTCGCCCTCGCGGCGGCACGCCGAAAGGCGAGAAGCCCGGGAAATCTTTGGCCGCCCCGCAAAGTGGATTAGGCGGAACGCCAGTGATCAGGATTGCCCTTATCCGTGTTTCTCACGCGAGCAACAAGCGGACTATGCCCAAGCCTTTTTGCATCGGAAACGGCCTCGTGTTGTGTGGGATAGTTGGTGTTCGTAACCCGTGCTCCGTGTGCATACTCTAAAACATAGTGAGTTATTGGAGCGTGTTCGTCGCGGCTTTTCGGCTGCGGTTCAACGTATACGTTTGCCATAATAAGTGTTTGTTAATTATTTTTGCTAGTCGTAAATTTTTACGTTAAATAAAAAAAGAAGTCAAGCGCGCTCGAATGCCGCGTCAGCGGCAGCGAGGAATTTGTCTCGGCTGAAAGCCGAAATTCATCGCTTGAATCCGTCAGGGCAGATCAAGCGGAGCGGATAACCATAAACTTGCAAATAAAAAAGGCGATTCCCAAATGAGAACCGCCTGTGTTGTTGCGTGGGGTCAGGCAAAATAGCCAAGCTCCCGCAAAGATGAATAATCCTTCGCCCTGTCTGCCGTGGCGCGGCCAAGAATCACATGATCCAAGATTTCGATTTTTAACAACTGTCCGGCCCGGATGAGGTCGCGTGTCACTTTGATGTCTGCATCGCTTGGCGTCGGGTCGCCCGATGGATGATTATGCACCAGGACGATTGCGGACGCGCGTGCTGCAATGGCTGAATTGAACACCTCGCGTGGATGCACCAGAATCGTATCGAGCAATCCTTGCGACACCTGCTCGACGCGTATCAATCGCCGTCTCGTGTTCAACATCAATATCTGGAACGTCTCGACGTTCTTCGTGCGGTTCTGTTCTCGCAAGAGGTCTGTGATGGCTTGCGGATTGTCCAAAACGGGCGACTCGCGCTGTAATTCTTCGGCGATCTTGCTCGCCAGCGCGAACGCCGCAACAAGCGTCACTGCCTTGTCCCGGCCAATGCCACGGATGCACTGCAATTCGTCCACGGATGCCCGTGCCATTGCTCCGAGCGAACCGAATCGTTGAATCAGTTGTTTTCCGATGTCGAGGGCGTTGACGCCCCGCAGTCCGGTTCTGACCAGAATGGCGATGAGTTCGGCTGCGCTCAAAGCTGCTGCTCCGTGCTGAACCAGCCGTTCGCGGGGACGTTCGCCTGCGGGCTGGTCTTTGAGCCTGCTGCTGCCAACAGATACATTCTGTGAATCTCCATAATTCACATTCATATTTTTCTTTTTTAATTGGTTGAGGTTTATTTTTTGTGGGGAACACTTCTGGTTGGATATTTTACCATGAACTGCGAGCTGGCGGCGGGCTTCCGAACGCTTGCAGGAAAGCCCGCGTCTGCTCGCCTGCGGATTTACCGGCCAAAGTCTTGCGGGTTCGTAGTCCTGAAGTGCGTGTTTCCGCCCTCGCGGCGGCACGCCGAAAGGCGAGAAGCCCGGAAGTTTTTGGCCCACCCCGCGAACGATTTGACAAAATTGATGTTCAGATTATTGTGTTGATATTCCAGGTATGAAATTTAATAAATGGACTATGGCCTTGGCTTCAGTGTCAGTGACTTATTATTATTTGAAACCTTTTGTAAAGCCTGCTGCCAAATTTATTTCTAAAAATATTATCGAAGCTTGGATTAAGCGGCGTAAAGATGCGAAAAAGGGTGTGATTATAACGTCGCTGACGGATGCGGAGAGGACGGAATTCAATCCAGAACTCCGCAAGTTGAAGGAAAAAATCAGTAAATTGCCTCTGTGGATTATTTTGCTTCTCATATTGTTAATGTGGGATGCAAGCCCGATTCATCTAATTCGAGGCTTACGACGAGACGTGGAAATTCTGATTGCGATAATAATTTGCATCATGGTTTTTGTAAAGAGCCTTGCTGCAAGTTCACGCAGGTCGTCTCGTTCCTGATCAGTTCGTTTTCACCCCGCGTGCAACTTTTGTTGCGCGCGGTTTTTTTATTCCGACGAATGCCGCGCCAGCGGCAGCGGGGAACACGTCTCGGCTGAAAGCCGAAATTCGTCGCTTCAATCCGTCAGGGCGGATTTAGCGAGTGCTGGCGGGTTTCTGAATACTTGGAAGAAAACCCGCCTTTGCTCGCCCGCCCGTCCCGCCAAAGTCTTGGGACGTTTCGAGCACGGCAGGGGTGTCCGCCGGAGAGGGATTAAGGGGGCGTAGGCGGACATTCCCCGGACGGCGCAGACAACTCTCAAGTCTTTGGCGGTGCGCCGTCCCTCGGAGCTACCCGTTGCACCCGTCTTAACCCGTAACCCGTCCCCGGCAAAGGAGTCGTTTCGCTCCTGCTGCCAACTCGTTGCACCCGTCCAAAACCGTAAAGGACATTCCCGTCCTTTACCCGTAAAACCAGTCCGTCGGTGAACTCGTTTTCGCGTGAGCGATGAGGGAGGTTTTTGGCGAGCGCGGCATCCAAACATATACTGGCCGCGCGAGCCATAAAACCGACCGAAGTCGGGGATGCTGCACAGCAGCCAATTCACGACAAAACGCAGGTCAACAAAGGACGTTTTGATAACAGGGGGTGTCCCCGCCGTGGGGACAGGGGTGGGGATACCCTAAACGGCGGGATTTTCATCGAAAAATGTTCTGACTTTGTCCGATAGCCACCGCCATTCTGACTTTTCGTGACTCGTGGTGACAAGCTGTGAGTCACCATGACTTTCGCTAGTGTTTTCAAGGCTGTTTTTAGTTTTCAACTCCCTCTTTTTAATGACAGGCTGCGACACCGTTTGACCTGTCGGGCCTAAATTTCGGGAGTCTATTCGGGAGTCACCACCAAATGACGGCAACGTGTCCATCACTTCGCGCAACGGCAGTTGCCCGGCGTCCGTGTAAGTCTTCATCGTCAGCCGCATATCGCTGTGCCGCGCCAGTTCCATTGCCAAGCGTGGATGCACTTTCATGGTCGAGAGTCGCGTGATGAAGGTAAGCGGCACGCGGAGCACCTATTGACAGAGCAGCG
>Ga0207933_1003108_pt1 | contig 10090 bp, 8 predicted proteins | sample NGESurdeep092012_4_FD_184488 | JGI IMG/M metagenome (GOLD analysis project Ga0207933, IMG submission 184488) | Arctic peat soil microbial communities from Barrow, Alaska - NGEE Surface sample F53-3 deep-092012 (SPAdes) | ecosystem: Environmental > Terrestrial > Soil > Wetlands > Peat ...
TTTGACCCAGGCCGACGCCTTCGTCTGGCACGCCGATCGCGGCTGGCTGGAGCCGGTGCCGCGCGTCAGCCGCGTCGATCTTCATCTGCTGCAAGGCATCGACCGGGTCCGCGACATCCTCCTCGACAACACCCGGCGCTTCGCCGAGGGCCTGCCCGCCAATAACGTGCTGCTGTGGGGCGCGCGCGGCATGGGCAAGAGTTCGCTGATCAAGGCCGCCCACGCCACCGTCAATGCGCAATATCCGCGCCGGCTGATTCTGGTGGAGATTCACCGCGAGGACATTCCCTCGCTACCCCATCTGCTGACGCTGTTGCGCGATACCGAGCGGCGCTGCGTGCTGTTCTGTGACGATCTGTCGTTCGATGCGCAGGACACCAGCTACAAATCGCTGAAGGCGGTGCTGGAAGGCGGCATCGAAGGCCGGCCGGAGAATGTCGTGCTCTATGCCACCTCCAACCGGCGCCATCTTCTGTCGCGCGACATGATCGAAAACGAACGCTCGACCGCGATCAATCCCGGCGAGGCGGTGGAGGAAAAGGTCTCGCTGTCCGACCGGTTCGGGTTGTGGCTGGGCTTTCACGCCTGCGATAACGAGACCTATCATGCCATGGTCCGCGGCTATGCCGCGCGCTATGGCCTCGATCTGCCGGCGGATCAGATGAAAGCCGAGGCCAGCGAATGGGCCATCACCCGGGGCGCGCGCTCGGGCCGGGTCGCGTGGCAGTACATTCAGGATTTGGCCGGCCGGCTGGGCAAGAAAATCGGCTAATCGTCCATCGCCACGGCGGTGGCTTGCTGGATCGGCGGCAGATATTGCGTCGGATCGACCGGGTTGCGGCCGGCGCGCACCTCAAAATGTAGTTGCGGCTGGCCGACCTCGCCGGTCGCGCCGACCCGGGCGATGGTCTGGCCGCGCGCGACATGCTCGCCCTTATGCACCAGCAGCGCCGAGTTGTGGGCATAGGCGGTGATGTAGCCGCCCTCGTGCTTGATCAGCACCAGATTGCCATAGCCGCGCAGCTCATTGCCGACATAGACCACCTCGCCGGCCTGCGCGGCATAGACGGGGGAGCCGGCACGGGCGGCGATGTTGATGCCGTCATTATGGGTGCCGTTGGCGGCGATGCCGTAACTCTCGACGATGCGGCCATGCACCGGCCAGATGAAGCCGCGCGCGCTTGCGACGCCGGATCGCCCGGTTTCCGCGGCGGGCGGGGGTGAGAACGTCGCCGCGGCCGGGCGCACGGCGGCGGGGGGCTGCGGGTGGACCGGGACTACTTCCGCGACCCGTGGCGTCGGCCGGTCGGAGGGCGGGCCCTCGCTGGACGCGATGCGCGGGCGCTCTTCCGCGGCGGCACTCGACGCGAGCGCGCGGTCCGACCGATGGGGCGCCGGCGGCGCTTCATAGGCCCGCGACGACACGCGCGGCCGCGCGGCGGCGGAGGCCATCACCACCCCTTGGCGGGGCATCGGCGCATCCTCGCCCGGCAGGGTCAGGATCGTGCCGACCTCTAGCCGATAAGGCGAAATCAGGCCGTTAGCGTCGATGACCAGCCGCACCGGCAGATTGTAGCGGCGCGCGATGCCAAACAGCGTATCGCCGCGCACGACCCGAACACGAATGGCGCTGGACTGGCCACCGCCCCAACGGGTAACCGGCGCGAGATCAGGCTGCTGCGCGCATCCGGCGACCAGGACCATGAGACCCAGAACTAGGCTGATACGGGACTTCATAGACGCAGTATAAACGATTGAGAAGCCTTCGTCATTCTCGATTTTCGAGAATCCCATCTCGGGGCAAGCCCCGGACCAGGGGCACGAACCGCACGCCGCCCAGTTCCTCGAGATAATGGCCGTCACCCATGCGATGGACCCGCACCAGGCTCTGATCGCGCCGCTCCGGCCCGACCGGCGCGATCATGATGCCGCCGTCGCGCAATTGCTCGACAAGGCGCAGCGGCAATTCCGGCGCCGCCGCCGTGACGATGATGCGATCGAACGGCGCCGCCTCGGGCCAGCCCTTGGTGCCATCGCCGAAGCGGCTGGTGATGTTGTGGAGGCGCAGCGCGGCGAACCGCTTGTCGGCCTCGCGCAACAGCGGCTGATGGCGCTCCAGCGTGAAGACGCGCCGGCACAGCCGCGCCAGCAGCGCCGCCTGATAGCCGGAGCCGGTGCCGATCTCCAGCACCCGATGCCGCTCCTCGAGCTGCAACTGCTCGGTCATCAGCGCGACGATGTAGGGCTGGCTGATGGTCTGGGCGCGGCCGATCGGCAGCGGGACATTTTCGTAGGCGCGATCCTGGAATGTCGGCGGCACAAACAATTCGCGCGGCACGCTCTCGACCGCTTTCAGCACCCGCTCGTCGGTGATGCCGGCGCGGCGCAATTCGGCCAGCAGGCTCAGTTTCTTGTTGGAAAAATCGAGCGGCATGCGCTCACTCTCCCGCGCCGATCGCCACGCGTCCGCCCATGTAGGGACGCAGCGCCTCGGGCACCGCGATGCTGCCGTCGGCGCGCTGATAATTTTCCAGCACCGCAACGAGGGTGCGGCCGATCGCCAGCGCCGAGCCATTCAGTGTCGCAAGAAGGCGCACGCCCTTGGCGCCTTGCGGCCGAAACCGGGCGTTCATGCGCCGCGCCTGGAACTCGCCGCAATCGGAACAGCTCGAGATTTCGCGATAGGCATTCTGGCCCGGCAGCCAGACTTCGATGTCGTAAGTCTTGCGCGCCGAGAAGCCCATATCGCCGGTACACAACAGCATCACGCGATAAGCAAGACCTAAACGTTTGAGTATCATTTCCGCGCAATCCGTCATCCGCGCATGTTCATTCGCCGCCAAATCGGGATGAACGATCGACACCAGCTCCACCTTCTCGAATTGATGTTGGCGGATCATGCCGCGGGTATCCTTGCCGGCGGCGCCCGCCTCGGAGCGGAAGCACGGCGTCCACGCGGTGAAGCGCAGCGGCAGGCGCGCCTCGTCGAGAATCTCGCCAGCCACGAGATTGGTCAGCGGCACCTCGGCGGTCGGGATCAGCCACAGGCCGGTGGTGGTCTTGAACAGATCCTCGCTGAATTTCGGCAGCTGGCCGGTGCCGAACGCGGTCTCGTCGCGCACCAGCAGCGGCGGATTTATTTCGGTATAGCCGGACTCGTTGGTGTGGAGATCGAGCATGAACTGGCCGAGCGCCCGATGGAGCCGCGCCAGTTCGCCCGACAGCACCACGAACCGCGCGCCCGACAATTTGCCGGCGCGGGCGAAATCCATCCCGCCCAGCCCCTCGCCCAGCGCGACATGATCCTTGGGTGCGAAATCGAACACCGGCGGCGTGCCGACAACGCGCTCCAATCGGTTCGCCGTCTCGTCGGCGCCGTCGGGCACATCGTCGGCGGGGAGATTGGGATAGGTCGCGAGCTGTCCGTCGATCTTAGACCGTCGTTCAGTCACTCCCGCCTCAAGCGCAGCTTGCGTCAATTTGGTTTGAGCCGCCCGGCGCAAGAGATCGCCAATGTCTTCGCCTCTTGCCTTAGATGCTCCAATCAATTTGGCTTCTGTGTTTACGGCGGCCCTGGCTTGTTCAGCCAACGTTTGAGCTGCCCGCCAGGCGCTGTCTTGCTCAAGAATAAAAGCCGACATTGGTGCCAACCCTCGCCGCGACAGGCCACGGTCGAAGGCGTCGGGATTGTCGCGCAGCCATTTGAGATCGTGCATCGGGCCGTCACACCATCAAGCGAGGGGCCGCGTTATAAGGCGATTCGCCCGCCCCCGTCCAATGCTAGTCGAGGGGCGCACCGCCCTCATGGGCCGTCGGCGCCGTTGCATGGGGGCGGCCTTGGCAAGCGCGCGCGGTCTGCATAGATTCATCTCAATACATCGAGGGGAACCATCATGTCGCACGACACATTGCTCGAACCGCAAACCGGCCGCGACCAAGTGGGCGGCTGGGTCGCCGCGAGCATGAACTATCTCGCCGATCTCTCGATCAAGCCGGTGACGCGCAACCCGCCGCAAGGTACCGGCCAGCCACTGCGCATCGGCAATTACCAGAATTTCCCGGTGCGGGTTCACGATGCCCGACCGATCGCGGGATCACTGTCGCTCGACCGGCACGGCTTCGCGCTGACGCGTCACGACACCAGGGTCGCCGATTTCTACAATGAGGACGAGGTCCGCCGCGTCTATTATCCCGAGATGGACGCGCTGGTGAAGCGCGAGACCGGCGCGTCGCGGGTCGTGGTGTTCGACCACACCCTGCGCCATGCCGACCAGCCGGTGGCGCGGGGCTTGCGCGCGCCGGTGCAGAATGTCCACAACGACTACACCGAAAAATCGGGGCCACAGCGCGTGCGCGAATTGCTGGGCGACGAGGCGGCGGCGCCGCTGCTGAAAAAACGCTTCGCCGAATACAATGTGTGGCGGCCGATCGCTGGCCCGGTGCGGATGTGGCCGCTGGCGCTGGTCGATTCGCAGACCATGGCGCCGCAGGACCTCGCGGTGTGCGAACTGATCTACACCGACCGCACCGGCGAGATTTACCTCGGCGTCTATAACCCGGCCCATGTCTGGCATTACATTCCCAACATGGCGCGCGAGGAAGCCATCCTGATCAAATGCTATGATTCGGCGCGGGATGGCCGCGCGCGGTTCTCGCTCCACTCCGCCTTCGCCGACCCGACCACGACGCCGGACGCGCCGCCGCGCGAGAGCATCGAGATTCGCGCCTTCGCGTTCTTCGACTGATCGTCGGGCGAAAAAAATATTATTCCGGCGAAAGGAACGCTAAACTCCAAAAAATATTTCTAAAAACATTGGAGGAAGCGATGGACGAGGAAATTCCGGTCCTGATCGCCGGCGGCGGACTGGTCGGCCTATCGACCGCGATGTTCCTGGCGCGGCACGGCATCTCGTCCCTGGCGATCGAGCGGTTGCGCAATGTCTCGCCACTGCCGCGCGCCGCGCATTTCCATATGCGCACGCTTGAGCTCTATCGTGCCTGCGGCATCGAGGACGAGGTCAAGGCGCAATCACTGGTTGAGTTCGAGCCGGAAGGCGCGGTCGCCGCGTTCGACACGCTGGCGGGCAAGCAAATCGCCGCCTTCGTGCCCAGCCTCAACGAAGGGGTCGAGGCGGTCAGCCCGTCGCGCCGCCTGTTCATCACCCAGCCGGGGCTGGAGCCGATCCTGCGCCGCCGCGCTGAAAAGGCCGGCGCGCGGGTGCAAGACGGCACCGAGATTATCGGCATCGACCAGGATGCCGACGGCGTCACGGCGACGGTCAAGGATGTCGATACCGGCAAGGAGCAGAAAATCCGCGCCAAATATCTGGTCGGCGCCGACGGCGCGCACAGCGCGGTGCGCGATCTTCTGCGGATTCCGTTCGACGGGCGCGGCGTCTTCTCCAACAGCATCACGATCTATTTCCAGGCCGATGTCGCGTCGCTGATGGCCGGCCGCAATGTCAGCGTGCAGTACATCCTCAATCCCCGGCTCAGCGGCTTCTTCCGCCTCGACAAGGACATGAAATCCGGTTTTCTCTGCGTCAATACCGTCGGCGATACATCGAAGCCCGAGGCGGCCAACGCCGCCGCCGATGTCAGCGAGCCGCGCCTGATCGAGCTGGTTCGCGACGGCGTCGGTGTCGCCGACATTCCGGTCAAGATCGTGGGCGTGTCGCGCTGGCGCTCGGTCTCGGATGTCGCCCGCCATTACCAGGTCGGCCGCGCCTTCATCGCCGGCGATGCCGCTCATCTGATGCCGCCCAATGGCGGCTTCGGCGGCAATACCGGCATTCATGACGCGCACAATCTCGCCTGGAAGCTGGCCTATGCGCTGAAAGGCTGGGCGCCCGATCTTCCCTCAACTTATGAGGCGGAGCGCCGGCCGGTCGGCAAGTTCACCGTCGAGCAAGCCTATTCACGCTATGTCACGCGGTCGGCCGCTTATCTTGGCGCCAAGGATTTCGAGCCGGTGGCCCATGATTTCAACATTGAGGTCGGCTATCTCTACCACTCGCCCGCGATCCTGTCGGAGCCGGGCGACGACAAGCTTCACGAATTGCCCAGCGAATCCTTCGGCCGCCCCGGCTCGCGCGCGCCGCATCTCTGGGTCGAGCGCGACGGCCAGCGCGTCTCGACGCTCGATCTCTTCGGCACCAATTTCACCCTGCTCGCGGCGCCGGACGGCGGCGCCTGGGCGGCGGCGGCATCGCGCCTGTCGAACCCGCCGGTCGATGCGTTCGTGGTCGGCCGCGACGTGACCGACCCGGGGCGCCAATTCGCGGAGGCCTATGGCCTGTCCTCGACCGGCCCGGTGCTGGTGCGGCCCGACGGGTTCGTCGCCTGGCGCGCCAAGGACGCGGCCGCCGATCCGGACCAGGCGCTGTCGGCGGCGATGCGGACCCTGTTGATGCGCTAGCATGCGCCGCCACCCGGCGTAGAATGGCGGCGATGAGCGAGAAAATCCTGGTCACCGGCGCGCTGGGCCAGATCGGCGCCGATCTGGTGCCGGCGCTGCGCCGGCATCACGGCCAGACGGCGGTCGTTGCTAGCGATATCCGCATTCCGCAGGCCCTTGGCGCCAGCGCGTTCGAGCCGTTCGAGCTGCTGGACTGCACCCGCCTCGACCAGTTGCAGGAGGTCGTGCGCCGCCACGAGATTCGCGCGATCTATCATCTGGTGGCAATGCTGTCGGCGACGGCCGAGGACAAGCCGCAGGCGGCGTGGGCGCTCAATATGGGCGGGCTCTACAATGTGCTGGAAACGGCGCGGCAGAATCATTGCGCCGTATTCTTCCCCAGCTCCATCGGCGCGTTCGGTCCCTCGACGCCGCGCATCGCGACGCCGCAAGACACGGTGCAGCGCCCGACGACGCTCTATGGCGTCAGCAAGGTCGCCGGCGAATTGCTGTGCGATTATTACGCCAGCCGGTTCGGCACCGACGTGCGCGGCCTGCGCTTTCCGGGCCTGATCTCCCACACCGCCGCGCCGGGCGGCGGCACCACCGATTATGCCGTCGAGATTTTCTATCAGGCGGTGCGCTATCGCCACTACACCTGCTTCCTGCGGCCCGACACCGCGCTCGACATGATGTATATGCCCGACGCGACCCGCGCGATCATCGCGCTGATGGCGGCCGACCCGACGCGGCTCGTGCATCGCAACGCCTTCAACCTCACTGCGATGAATTTCACGCCGGAGCGGCTGGCGGCGGAAATCCGCAAGCATGTCGCCGACTTCGTCATCGAATACGAGATCGATCCGGCGCGGCAGGCGATCGCCGATTCCTGGCCGCGCTCCATCGACGACAGCGCGGCGCGGCACGAATGGGATTGGGCGCCGCGCTACGATATCGCGGCGATGACCCAGGACATGCTGGAACAGATCGGCGCGCGCCTCAAACGCGCCCGCGTGACAGGCGGTGACGATGCCCCATGATCGGATCGACGCGCTGTTGCGCGCGGAATTGCGGACACTGCACACCGAGGGCCGCGCCAAGGGCGCCGAGACCGTGCTGGCCGGCATCGAGGCGGCGCAAGGCGACCGGGGCCCGCGCTATCGCATCGAGGGCGAGGGCGCGTTTCTGCGCATGAACGCCAATAATTATCTGGGCCTGTCGCTGCGCGACGAGATCGTGCGCGCCGAGCATGACGGCGTCGGCCGCTTCGGCGCCGGGCCGGGGGCGGTGCGCTTCATCAGCGGCACCTGGACGGCGCATGTCGCGCTGGAGCGGCGGCTTGCCGCCTTCCATGGACGCGAGGCGGCGATGGTGTTCAGCTCCGCCTATGCCGCGATGATCGGCTTGCTGCCGCAAATCCTGCCGGCGGACAGCGCCGCGATCAGCGACGCGCTCAACCATAATTGTATCATCAACGGCATGCGCCTAGCGCGGCCGCGCGAGCGCCACGTCTATCCGCATCTCGATCTCGTGGCGCTGGAGGCGCGCCTCGCCGAGGCCGCGAAACACTGCACGCGCGCGGTCGTCGTCACCGACGGGATTTTCAGCATGCGCGGCGACCACGCGCCGCTCGACGCGATCGCCACCATCATCCGCCGCCACGATGCCGATTTCGCCGAGAATATCCTGCTGGTGGTTGATGACAGCCACGGCGTCGGCGCATTCGGCGCGACGGGGCGCGGCACCGAGGAAGTGACGGGCGCCCAGGCCGATATTCTGGTCGGGACTCTGGGCAAGGCGTTCGGCGTCAATGGCGGCTATATCGCCGCGAGCCAGCCAGTAATCGACTATCTGCGCGAGACCGCGCCGACCTATGTCTATTCCAACCCGATCTCGCCCGGCGAGGCGGCGGCGGCGGCGCGCGCCGTCGATCTCGTCGACAGTGTGACGGGAGGGATGCTGCTCGATCATCTCCATCGCATGGCGGCGCGGTTTCGCGATGGCCTGCACCGGCTCAGCTTCGAGACGCTGCCCGGCGCCCATCCGATCGTGCCGCTGTTGGTGCGCGACACAGGGCGCACCAACGCGCTGGTCGCGCATCTGCGCCGCCACCAGGTGCTGGCGACCGGCCTCGCCTATCCGGTGGTGCCGCGCGGCGACGAGGAAATCCGCTTTCAAATTTGCGCCGACCACACCGAGGCCGATATCGACGAGACGCTGTCGGTGCTGGAAACATTTTTAGGGAGCGCGCCATGATCGTTCGCAACGAAGACGGCCAGACCATCCTGATCGCGCAGACCGACCATTCCCGGCTGGTCGGCCAGTTCGCGGCGCATTGGGGCAACGGCGACTTCGCGACGCCCCGCCCCTATGAGCCCGTCGCGCGCGCGGCGGCGTTTCACGATTACGGCTGGCTGCGCTATGAGACGGCGCCGCTCTACGATGCCGTCAGCGGCGAGACGCCCGAATTCCGCAAGGCGCCCAACGATGGGCGCCAGCTCGATGGCTATCAATGGTGCGTCGATTGGCTGCTGGCCGACGATCCCTATGCCGGGCTGATCGTCAACATGCATCGCACCGGCCTGTGGCGCGGCCGCTATGGCGCGATTGCGCATCCGGGGTTTGGCGCGGCGCGCGGTCTGCCGGCGCCGGTCGAGGAATTCATCGCCAAAAACGAGGCGCGGCAGGAACGCGAGCGCGCCACCGTCGATGCCGACGAGGTCTGGACCAATTATCGGCTGCTGCAGGTCTGGGACCTGCTCGGCCTCTATTTCTGCTGCCAGGAGCCGTATCGGGATTATATCGAGCCGGTGCCGACGAGTTACGGCGGCGGCAGAGGCGATGGCGTGCGCCTGACCCTTGACCCGGTCGGCCCCGGCACGGTTGCGTTCGATCCCTACCCGCTCGACATCCGGCCGCTGACCATCCAGTTCACGCGGCGGCGACTGACGCGCGGCCCGTTCGCCGACCAAGCGGCCTTCCGCCGCGCCTATTTCCAGGCGCGGCTGGAATTGGTCGAATTCGAACTGGTCTAACTATTCCGCGGCAACGCGCGGCGCCTCGATGAACTGCGCGATGTGGCTCTTGCGCTTGAGCAAGCCTTCGCGATAGAGCGCTTCGAACTCCGCCGGCGGAAACGAGTGGGTCGAGGGCCGCGCCGCCAACGCATCCCGCCACGCCTTGAGGCGCGGGAATTTGTCGATGGCACCGGTCGGCTTGATGCGCTCCAGCATCGAATAGCGCTGAAGGAACGGCGCGTAGGATGCATCCACCAGCGAAAACGCGGCGCCGTTGAAGTACGGCCCGGCGCCCTGCTTCTCCAATGCCTTCTCCAGCCGGTCGAACGCCACCGGCACTTCGGCGACGGCCTTATCGTAGCCGGCTTTATCCATGGCATAGCCCGAGGCTGTTACGCCCTGCGCGAAGGTCGGGACATAATCGGTCCACGCCCGGTTGATGGCGCGCGCCACCGGATCGGCCGGATGGAGGCGCGGCGCGATGGTCTCGTCGAGATATTCCGCGATGGCGCTCGATTCGAACAGCGAGACGCTGTCGTCGATGCGCAGCACCGGCACCTTCTTGTGCGGCGACATGGCGAGGAACCAATCCGGCCGATTGTCGGGCTCGATATGGCGGAACTCGAACGCGATCTTTTTCTCGCGCAGCACGATGGCGGCACGCTGTACCCAGGGG
>Ga0207933_1003109_pt1 | contig 10088 bp, 9 predicted proteins | sample NGESurdeep092012_4_FD_184488 | JGI IMG/M metagenome (GOLD analysis project Ga0207933, IMG submission 184488) | Arctic peat soil microbial communities from Barrow, Alaska - NGEE Surface sample F53-3 deep-092012 (SPAdes) | ecosystem: Environmental > Terrestrial > Soil > Wetlands > Peat ...
TAAACATGGCTAATAATTTTAGCTCAAATATACTAATATTATTAGCTTAAAACAAATACTATTCAATTCATCACGACCTATCTGCTTTATTCTAAAAATGTATATTACATTCTTATAAATAAGATTATGCGAATATTCTTTGACTTTGAAATACAAGATGGATTTAAAGAACGTAAAATAAATCCATCGGTAACTGATATGTTAGAAGAAATAAGAAATGAAATTATTGTTAGGTTGAATGTTTTTGAGGACATTATGGAAAAGCAAGAGGAAAGATTTGATTCTTATGTTGTAATTACAATTTTAACAGAGAAACCGCCAATGGTTAGATTTGTAAATTACGCACCATCACTAACTAAAAAAATGGTTGATTGCTTTTCCCCAGAGTTCTATACCTATCTTAATTTGAAATTGTCGGATATATTCTCCAGTTGGGTCAATTAAAGGCATACTATTAGGGAACCCATTTTTTAAATCTTCCTGCATTTGAGTTATTTGTTTAGGAGTAAGTTTTTCTTTCTTTCCAGTAGATAAAATATTTTCCATACTGATTATTTTTTAGTAATTTTATAATCAGTAATTGATAATCGGAAAACATTTTAATAGAGCCAGTTTCGCCAAACTGGTTTTTCTATTTGTATAACTGCAATTTACAATAAAAATTACTTTTTACCTGTCAAAGTTTTCCAATCTAATCTACCTTCAATTTGTTGCATTGAATTAGTGAATCGTTGGCTATCTTTTATTTCCCTGCTATTATAGCGATAGGAAAATTCATCGCAATAACGTTGCAGGTGTTTGTAGCTGATCTGGTGATAAATCCCGTAAACGCCTCTTTTCATAACAGACCAAAAGTTTTCTACTCCGTTAGTGTGAACATTGCCTCTTACCCATTCCTTTTCGCTGTGGTTAACTGATTCTCTTTTGTAGTTACTTAATACTTTCCTGTACTTCATGCTTTCATCGGTATTTAATAAAGCATCGGTATCTACATTCTCTTTTACGGCCTTTTCTATTGCTGTGGCTTTCGCATTAAATGAAGCCTTTACAATGACATTGCCGCCTCTTTCTTTCATTCCTATTACTGCTCCTAAATTCATTTTCTTGCTAACTAAATTATCCATCTTTGCCACTTCTTCCGGCGGTAAGGCTTTATAATCACTTCTATATTTTCTACTCATGTATGTTTCATCAATTTCAACAGTTCCGATTAATATCTCTTTTGGAATGTGGCTCATTATTTCTCTTAGCCTATGAAGCATAAACCAGGCACTTTTTTGTGCTACTCCAATATCTTTTGCAAGTTGATAAGAAGAAATTCCTTTTTTATGTGCAGTAGCTAAATATAAAGCCATAAGCCATTTAGTCAAAGGAATATTTGAACATTCAAAAACAGTTCCAACAGTAACAGAAAACTTCTTATAGCAAGTTTTTGAAGCGCATTTATATTTCTTGCCACCTTCAATGATGTAAGCCTTATTATATCCACAATGAGGGCAAACAGGTTTACCGTGCCAGCGTTGTTCCGCAATGTATTCCCTGCAAGCATTTTCATCCGGCATACTGGTAATTAATTCTCTTAGATTGTTAAACATAATTTGTAATTTTAGATTGTTTCAAAGCAACTTAAATGATAAAAAAATATGACTTTAGAAAAAGCAGATAAAGGTTTGCGAGATGTAGTAAAATACGTTGGTTCAAAAAAGGATAATGTAGATTTCCCTTTTGAAGTAGAAAAAATATTGATACTCCCAACTGGTAAAACAAGTTTAGAATTGATAGACCGCATAAGAATGATTAATAGTAGTTCTAAATCCATTGCGCAAGTTTTAAAAGATGAAGGGTTTGGCAATTTCGACGTTGATTATTTTGTTTATTCAGGGAAGGAAGGAGAATCATTTTCGATTACGCATTTTATGCCGCTAAATGATTATATCGCTTTGATTTAACTCTTTTAATACTCCCCCAACATCCATCAGAGTAGTTATTCTTCCATTTTCTTCAATGCTAATAGCCAACCATTTATCAGGTCTTGGTATTCCTGTTGCTGCTATTAGTTTCTGAACTTCTATGAGTTTTTTTCCCCATTTTTTTTCAAGCTCCCATAAATTCTTTAATATTACTTCTTGTCCTCTATTAGTAGTTGTTGCCAACCAAAATACTTATGTGTACAGGGTAGCTGCTGGGAGGCAGGTTGGTTTACTGTAGATAGGAAGATAAATTTAATTGTTCCTGTAACCTGGTAACTTAAACCACTAAAGCTTATAAATCTTTGTACACGCAATGTTCTCTAAGGAGAGATATTGCTAAGAAGAAGATTTTTTTATTGTGTGAATACTGTAAAAACTCCGATTGGAAGGAAACACAGAGGTAATTGCTATCATGGGGTTTAGTTTACCTGTAAAGTTCGCTACATTAGGCTACCTTTAATTGTAGTAGGCATAAAGATGCTTTTTAATTCCTCTATTTATTCAGCCAAAACTCTTATGGAGGAATTTTAAAACAAAACATCTTTGTATGGACAAGTTATGGATAAACGAAAATCGGATGAGTTAATTATTGCTAACAAAGAAATTACTTTTCAGGATGAGGAGAAAGAAAAACGGGCCGCAGAGTTAGCCATTGCCGACAAAGAACTTGTTTTTCAAAATGAAGAGAAAGAAAACCGGGCAGCAGAATTAATCATTGCTAACAAAGAACTTGTCTTTCAAAATGAAGAGAAGGAAAAACGGGCCGCAGAATTAATCATTGCTAACAAAGAGCTTGTTTTTCAAAATGAAGAGAAAGAAAAACGGGCAGCAGAATTAATCATTGCTAACAAAGAACTTGTCTTTCAAAATGAAGAGAAAGAAAAACGGGCCGCAGAATTAATCATTGCCAATAAAGAACTTGCCTTTCAAAATGAAGAGAAAGAAAAACGGGCCGCAGAGTTAGCTATTGCCAACAAAGAACTTGTCTTTCAAAATGAAGAGAAAGAAAAACGGGCCGCAGAATTAATCATTGCTAACAAAGAACTTGCTTTTCAAAACGACGAGAAAGAAAAACGGGCAGCAGATTTAGTCATTGCTAACGAAGAACTTGCTTTTCAAAACGACGAGAAAGAAAAACGGGCAGCAGATTTAGTCATCTTATCCGGAGATTTAAAAGCTCAGCAGGAGGAATTAAGGAGAGCAAATGATGAACTTCATGAAAAAGCTCAACTGCTTGAAAAACAAAAAGAAAAAGTAGAGCAGATTAATAAAGAAGTGGAGGAAGCCCGTCGTTCTCTTGAAGATAAGGCAGAACAGCTTACTTTAACTTTAAAATATAAGTCGGAGTTTTTGGCAAACATGTCGCATGAGTTACGTACGCCATTAAACAGTATGCTGATCCTGGCGCAACAATTATTTGAAAATCATGACGGAAATTTATCTGAAAAGCAGGTTCGTTATGCAAAAACAATATATTCATGCGGAAATGATCTGGTCCTCCTGATCAATGATATCCTGGATCTTTCCAAGATCGAATCCGGAGTTATTTCGGTTGATATTATACCTGTTGATTTTCGTGAGATCATTTCGTTTGTTGAAACAACCTTCAGGCCAATTTCTGACACAAAAGATCTCAGCTTTAAAATCGAAATTGATGAAAATCTTCCGGATAAGTTGGATACCGATGTTCAGCGACTATCCCAGATATTAAAAAATCTGCTTTCAAATGCTTTTAAATTTACAGAGAAAGGCGAAGTTAAACTGAACATTCACCGCCCATCTTTAAATCTGAAAAGCAACGTTGCCAGAGATTCGTTCATTGTATTTTCTGTAGAAGATACGGGTATTGGTATTCCGGAGAAAACACAATCGTTGATTTTTGAGGCATTCCAGCAGGCAGAAGGTTCAACCAGCCGGAAATACGGCGGCACGGGTTTAGGTCTTTCTATCAGTAAAGGATTTGCAGAATTATTGGGAGGCACCATCTTGGTTGAAAGTCAGCCGGGTAAAGGAAGTATTTTTAGTTTATGCCTTCCGTTAAAATATAACAAATGGAATAAACCTTTTAAATTTTCACCCGCTAAGCAACTAAATTCGCCTGTTGCGGCACCCCGCATTATCATCAAAGATATTGATGAAGTGGCAATCGGGGACGACAGATCAAAAATAAATTCCATAGATAAAGTTGTACTGGTAATTGAGGACGATCTTCAGTTCACCCACATTCTGTTGGATAATGCCCATGCTATGGGGCTGAAAGTAGTAGTTGCTATAAGTTACCTTGAAGTTTTTGAATGTATTCAGAATTATAAACCTATAGCTATAACGCTGGATGTAATTATGCCCGAATCAAATGGATGGAATATTTTAAAGTTATTAAAAAGCAATACAAGTATTCGTCATATCCCGGTGCATGTTATTTCCGGAATTGATTACAAGGATATGGCCTATGAAATGGGCGCGAAAAGTTACCATGTAAAACCATTATCCGCCGGATCTCTCCAAAATTTATTTGAGCAGATGATAGCGTTTAATAACCGCAAACTTAAAAAGGTTCTGCTGATTAATGCCCATGAAAATGAAAGAGAAAACTTTACAGAACTTCTGAACAACGAATTTATAAGTACTTCATATCTATCATCAGCCAAAGAAGCATTAGCTGAATTAAAAGTCCAGGAATTTGATAGTGTAATTACTGATTTTATGTTACCCGAAGTGATGGGTTTGCTGAAGTTCCTGAAAGCTGAAAGATTAGAAATGCCGGTAATAGTTTTCACAGATAAGGAAATCGAAACAGATGATCTTAAAGTTTTAAAAGGCCGGCACATCAGCATCCTGGAAAAGTCTGAAGAATTCTATGGAAAACTTTTAAATGAGGCGCTTATCTGTATGCATGTAAATACCAATACGCTTGATGATGAAAAAATTCATCTTATAGAAAAAGCAATGGGTACAGAAGATATCCTTGATGGTAAAAAAGTGCTGATTGTGGATGATGATGTTAGAAATTTATTTGCATTAACTGCGGCATTTGAAAGATCTAAACTGGAGGTATTGACGGCCGATAGTGGTAAGGAGGCTCTTCAGATTCTTGAAAATGAACCGGGGATAGATATAGTTTTAATGGATATTATGATGCCTGATATGGATGGGTATGAAGCTATTCAATGGATCCGCAAAGAGAAAAAAAATAAATACCTGCCTATAATTGCTGTAACTGCAAAAGCAATGAATGGCGACCGAAAAAAATGCATTGCTTCGGGGGCATCAGATTATATTACCAAACCTGTTAAAACAGACCAGCTTTTATCATTAATGCGGGTATGGCTTTACAAACAGGAAATTGTGCGAAAATAAGGACAGGAAGGTTTAAAATATTTAAAATTGGATGATCCTCAAATGATAGAAATTCTTTTAGTTGATGATAATGCGGATAACCTGATGTCAATGGAAGTTATTCTCGAAAAAGAGGGATACACTTTTTCAAAGGCTCTTTCAGGCAAAGAAGCGTTAAAAATTCTTTTGAAAAAAGATGACTTTACTCTCATTCTTCTTGATGTTCGCATGCCAATTATGGATGGATATGAAACGGCTGAATTTATTTACCAGCGGGAGAAATTAAGGCACATCCCCATTATTTTTATTACCGGCCAGGATTATGAAGATGCATCTGTATTTAAAGGATATAAAACCGGGGCGGTTGATTACATCCGTAAGCCGGTTAATCCGCAAATATTGCGCTCTAAAGTAGGCGTTTTTGCAGAACTTTATAAAAAGAACCAGCTTTTACAACTACAGGAAGAAAAACTGATCAGGATAAATGATGATCTTCTTCATTTTAACCAGGATCTTGAGAAACGGGTTTTTGAAAGAACCTCCCAACTGGAAAACCTAAACCATGAACTAAAGGATCTGAATGTATCAAAAGATAAGTTTCTATCGGTTATTTCTCACGATCTGCGTAATCCCTTAACAGCTTTACTGATCGCATCAGATCAATTAAGCAGCGATACAGAAAATCTTGCTTTTGACAAGATCCAGCTATTTGCAAAGATTATCCATAGCTCCTCTCATAATATCCTGCAGCAATTGAATGAACTGGTTGAGTGGGCCAAAATGCAACAGGAGAAAGCAACTTTAAATCCTGAAAAGCTTCATTTGGCACTCGTAGTAGATCATAGTTTTGAAATATTAAACACAAATGCCACGCAAAAAAATATTATTCTTGAAAACAAAGTGCCATTTGATATTTATATAAAGGCGGATGCATTAATGCTTCGTTCTATTCTTCAAAACCTGGTTACAAATGCAATTAAATTTAGTCAGCATGGTGGATTAGTAAGCGTAACTGCTGAGCGTATAGATAAGATGGTGGAAGTTTGTATTATTGATTCGGGTATTGGAATGGAGGCAGAAGCCAGGGAAAATCTTTTCACAAAATCTAATTCTTCCCCGGTGGCGGGTACCAATAATGAAGTAGGCTCAGGGCTGGGTCTAATACTTGTAAAGGATTTTGTTACCCAACACGGAGGCAACCTTCGTGTTGAAAGCGAAATAAAAAAAGGAACCTGCATTTTTTTTACCGTACCCGGTTATTAAACATACCTGTTTAGAATATTTTGCATGCGGCAAAATGGATGATGCCTTTTATATCCGTTATTAAACATACCTGTTTAGAATATTTTGCCTTATCTCCGGTTGTTTGAGTTTTCAGCTCTTTTTCCGACAATGTCTCCCAACGGGTATGCTGCATAAATGAGTAAAACAGGAATTGTTATTTTTTATTGGTTTACTGCAGATTTGGCGTCCCGCCGACAGACCTTTGATATACCTTAAAAGAATAACCTGTTGTGCGGTTAGGCTGCCGTTGCCGTGATACTAATTGCCGATACCTAATGCACTAATCTCGTTGCAGGCAGTATAGAATTTTGCACATTTTTTGGAATAGTATTTAGTATTCACTGTAGTGTTAAGGTTAAGATAGTTTACAATGTTTTTCTTTATAGCATTGGTAACATTAGTAAATTTATCATCTTTCAACTTGAACAGCCAAACACTGTAGGTTTCATCTGCAAGACTGTATTCACAACTTTTTGTGGGCTTGCCGGTATCGAAGTCCATATCTTCAGGGTGTATTTTTTCTTTAGAGAGGCGCTTTAAATTAAAAGCATAATGTTGCAGTATAGTATCAAAGCTTTGTACAAATAACTTTTCTGCCTGTGGTGTAGGCGACTTAAATCTTAAAGCCTTCAACGGCCCTATCTTTGGCAATGCACGAATAAGAAAAGATAGCAATTTTGCAGAAAAACCCGGTCGTTTATACCCTTTGCCGAATTGCTTATCATATTGTTTCTGGCGCATTTTATATTCAAAGTGTTTAGCGGTAGAGCCATTGTTTTTGGTTTCAATGTTTTTTTTCTTGGCCGACCATGCAGCTTTAGTTATGGTCGGAAATATATTGGCTATGATCCACCTGAATGTTTCTACTGCTAAATTAAAATGATTATTAAATACCTCATCAATGCTTAACTCATACGTTTCAAAAAAGGCTTTGGATAAGACAGCAGTGTCTATTTTAAATCCGATGAAATCGTGATATGCCTGTGAGGCATAATTCCCCTTTGCTACCTCAATCACATCAAAGCCAAATTCCATTCGCATGTGCGCCACTTTATTATCTTCATAGGTTATAACCGTGCCATATTTTTTAGCGAGCTTTGGATACAGAAGTGGAACGCTCAGGTTTGTTGCCATAGGATGGCCGTAGTTATCAGCTTCGTAATGGGATAGAAAACCTAATGCAAAAGCATATTCATTTATGTTGGTCGCATCTCTTAACAAGGCACTTACCATGTCGCCGCTGCGTACATAATGCACCAGGTTTGTAAAAAGTTGGCTGCCAAAAGGGTAATAACCCATGTCAGGCGCAACAGCTCCGCCATAAGCATAGGCATGTGCTTCTTTTTGTTCATCGGCAGTTGAAGCCGGATATTTTTCTTTTAATAAAGGCAGAATGGAATTGTCCCATGAGGCATCAACAATAGCTTCGTGGGTCAACACTCCAAAAGCTGCCACGGAAAATGGAAGAGAAAAAATTAGAAAAGCGAATACAATTTTATGATAAAAAGGTGATTTCATTTCTTAGATAAGGTAGCACAATCTATGCCCTTTTTTACAGGGAGCTCTCATAGGATGTAATAGTCATCTGCCCTGGTTCGGCACACGAATCAAAGCAAGGGGTTCAAACAAATTAAAAATATCAAATAAAAGTTCGTTTACTGTGCCATTTCAAAAAACGGAACACTAAAAATTAATTTTCTTTATTTTTATTCAACTTTAGTATGCGTAATGTTTTTTAATATCTGCGAAAGAATAAGCTCATAAATTACGAAGCCTGTAAAAACTATATAACCCGGTTGCAGAGCAGTATTATTAGTAGTAATGCTGGTAACGGTTTCATTATGAATGTTGAGAGACGCAAGCTGACTTTCAAGTATACCATTAAAGCCGATAAAAGTCATCAGGATTGCAACTACCATTACATCTGTCATACTCCACTTTCCCGATTTAAAAGCAAAGTATTTTACGTATTTATTTTTTGTCCATTTCTTTTTACCAAGTAAATAAATACCGGTGGAAAGCAATTTGGCAATAGGAAACAAAATACTAAAGCATAGAATAAGAATGCCGACAATAATTGAATCATAATGCCCTGTTTTAAGAAGAATATTTACCACGTCAAGAATGCTTTTACTTTGGAAAAAAAGTACCTGGTTATTGAAAGAAATATTTTTGCCTAGCAGATGAAAGTTTAAAGTTTTTATGCGGGCATCTACTTCAATCATAGTGGTGGTAAGCCCGACTAACAATAAAACCAGGGCAAGTAGAATAGACATTATATATAGTGCAGTGTAAAGGGATTGATTATTTCTTATCAGCCGCCAAATACCCAGCACAATAAGAACACAAATAAGCATACCAAATGCATACAGATAGGTATCATGAACCAGGGCAGCAATTGAAGAAGTGGTTTTCTTTTGAAAAGCAGCCTTATTGTTTACATGGTATTTATTAAAAATAGCATCTATCGCCATTTTTTTTGCATGGGAGGCGCTGTCGTACGTTTCTTCTTCAAGTTGGTTTATTTTACTTTCGATAAGATTAGCGAGCCTTTCTTTACTTGAAGGCTCCTTTATTTCCTGCATTATTTTTTTTGCAAACGCAGGTACCTTCTTATGCAAATCATCTTCATTAACTAACGCTTTAAATGCCAGTTTCCTTATCTTGCCACCTAATGATTTTTTAGGCTTATTTATAATGCGTACCGCCTTGTCAATTAAAGCATTTAAAATTTGCTCAATTTCTTTTTCAAGTTCAGCTTCCTGCGTTGGGGTGAAATCAAAATTCTGCAACCGATTGGTAATTATTGTATCAATTTTATCCCGCCATTCACTGATTGACAGCATACCAAAAGATATATTGTTTACTACACTATAATCTTCTTTTAATTGTACCTGCCGCCCGGAAAGATGATGAACCTTGTATCCGCAAAAAGCGGTAATAATCAGAAGCAGTGAAACAACGGCAATAAGGACTGCCTTTGATATTCTTAAAGGTGACTCTTTTATATTTTTTTGTGTAGCCACTGAGCGTATTTGATGCAATCATCTTTATACCATAAGAATCAGGCCAATATTATTATAACAAAAACGATAGGGGCTATTGATGGAGGAAATAAAAATACCCGGTAAAAGCCGGTTTACGTAAGAATAAAATATCCTGGTCATCTTCGGATATTAAAAATACATTTATCCCGGTTATTTTCCGCAGTTGTCGGTGTTCGTGTTGATGACTTGGACGCAGGGCAATCACCAACAACATTTACAAATTAAAAATACCGAATAAAAGTTCCTGCCCGAATTCCAGCCCGAAAGATTCACTCCCGTCCGACCAGGTCATCCGGGCGGCCTGGCGGGGACTTGGTCAGGCGGGTGTTTACTGTGCCTCTTCAAAAGAGGGAACACCCACAGGGGCTAAAAATTTTCAATTTACAGAAAGTTTTTTTTAATTGGATTCCAAAATTTTTAGAACAATTTTTTCTTCAGGGGCGAGATCAAT
>Ga0207933_1003110_pt1 | contig 10083 bp, 8 predicted proteins | sample NGESurdeep092012_4_FD_184488 | JGI IMG/M metagenome (GOLD analysis project Ga0207933, IMG submission 184488) | Arctic peat soil microbial communities from Barrow, Alaska - NGEE Surface sample F53-3 deep-092012 (SPAdes) | ecosystem: Environmental > Terrestrial > Soil > Wetlands > Peat ...
TTGGGTGGGGGCGATCGAAGCCCACATCGGGACTTGGCTTTGGCATTGCTGGCGGGTTTGAGAAGGGCGGCTATGTCGCGACGTGCGTTGAGGTCGAGGTCGATGCGGCAAGCAAGAAGATTCAGCTTCGCCGGATCGTCGAGGCATGGGAGTCTGGCGCAATTGTGAATCCAAACGGCCTTCAAAACCAGATCATGGGCGCAGTGGTGCAGGCGATTGGTGGAGCGCTGTTCGAAGCCATTGAGTTTAAAGATGGCCGCATCCTGAATCCCCATTTTGCGATGTATCGCGTGCCGCGGTTTGGCGATACTCCGAAGATTGATGTAGTGCTGATTGACCGGAAGGATATCCCTTCTGCGGGAGCGGGGGAGATTGGCATTGTGGGTTTGGCGCCGGCCGTGAGCAATGCCATTTTTTCTGCCACCGGGATGCGGTTGCGCAAGATGCCGATGGATCTGGATGGCGAATCTGCAAGTTGATTGCAATTGATCGGGGTGTGGTTAAGCGCTCCATGGACGTATACTGTCTCTATTCGGGCTACATCCGCCAGAGGCGGAGGGGCACTGGAGGACATATGAGTCACACACAGGTCCAACTTCAGGACACAGGAGCCTCTGCGCGCAAGATCACGGTGCGGACGTTGCTCGAGAAGAAACGCCAGCGGCAGCCCATTACTGCGCTTACCGCGTACGACTACCCCACGGCACGGTTGATTGACGAGGCAGGGATCGATCTGATCCTGGTGGGCGACTCCGTCGCGATGACGGTGCTGGGCTATGAGAGCACGCTATCGCTGACGGTGGAAGAGATGCTGCACCACGCGAGGGCCGTTCGACGCGGGGTGAGCAGGGCATTGCTGGTCGTTGACATGCCGTACGGAAGCTATCACGTCAGCGCGGACGAGACGATGCGGAATGCGCTCTGTTTTATGAAGCAAGGCGGCGCGGAGGCTGTGAAGATCGAAGGCGGGCGGCGGCGGGCGGCGACCGTGGAACAGTTGACCTTGGCGGAGATTCCTGTCGTTGGCCATATCGGGCTTACACCTCAATCGCTGCACAGTATGGGCGGATACCGTGTGCAGGGACGCTCGTTACCCGAGATGGAAGAGTTGCTGGCGGACGCTGCTGCACTGGAAGATGCCGGCGCCGTGGCTTTGGTGCTGGAGGGGATTCCGCGCGAACTGGCGGAAGAGATTACGGCGACTGTGACGATTCCTACGATTGGCATCGGGGCGGGGCCCGGGTGCGATGGCCAGATTCTTGTGTTCCACGATCTGTTCGGGATGACGTTCGGGCCGCTGGCCAAATTCGTGCGCAGTTTTGGGGATGCGGCGGAGTTGATGCGAGAGGGTTTGGAGCAATATCGCGCGGCGGTTCTCGAGAGAAGCTTTCCTGCAGACGAAGAGAGTTATCACCTTTCCGCGGAGATGGCTTCCGGATTGGAAAAGCTGGCGGCTCCTGTATCACTTGCTTCATGAACCGGCCTGAGCTCATCACCTCTGTTGCCGGGATGCAGGAGGCAAGCCGTAAGACAAGAGGGCGCGGCACTATTGGGCTGGTTCCTACAATGGGCGCGCTGCATGAAGGGCATCTTTCACTTGTGCGGGCAGCCAGGGAGATATGCGATTCGGTCGTCGTCTCGATCTTCGTCAATCCTGCGCAGTTTGGTCCTCATGAGGACTTCGAGCGCTATCCTCGCGCACTGCAATCCGACGTCGACCAGTTGGAGCGTGAGGGCGTTGCGTCGGTCTTCGCGCCTTCGGTGGAGGAGATGTATCCGGACGGAGAGTCGACATTTATCGAGGTTTCCGGGGTTGGAGATCGCCTTGACGGCAGGTCTCGTCCCGGGCATTTCCGGGGCGTGGCAACGGTTGTCGCGAAGCTATTTAATATCGTCATGCCGGATCTGGCTTTCTTTGGGCAGAAAGATGCGGCGCAGGTTGCTGTTTTGCGGGCGATGGTGCGCGACCTAAATTTTCCGTTGAAGCTGATGATCTGCCCGACGGTGCGCGAGCGGGATGGGTTGGCCTTGAGCTCTCGCAATCGCTATCTCACGGACGCCCAGCGCGCACAGGCTCGGGTGCTGTATCGTGCGCTGCTCGCGGCTCAAACGGAGGCTGTGGGGGGAGCCCGCGATGCAGCTGAACTGCGCGGCGTGATGCTGCATGAGTTAGAGCGAGAGCCTGGTGTACGGATCGATTATGCGGAGGTCGTCGATCCCGATACGCTGCTGCCGGTTGAGGATATTGGGCGAGGCGTATTGCTGGCGGTCGCTGCATGGGTAGGGAAGACGCGTCTTATCGACAACCTTCTGCTGCCAGAGATGAGGGAGAGATCATGAGAGTGTTCGTCGGGGTTTGTGGAAGCATCGCGGCCTATAAAGCCGTTGAACTGGTGCGCGTGTTGCAGCAGAACGGGATCCAGATCGACGTTGCCATGACCGAGGCGGCTACGCGATTCGTGATGCCCCTGACCTTTGCCTCGTTGACAGGCCGCGCGGTTTTCACTTCTCTTTGGCAGCCTTCGGGGGAGTACCGCGGCGGAGAGTCTTCGGAGTTTTCGATCGAGCACATCACCGCGGTCGAAGATATCGACGCACTAGTCATCGCCCCTGCTACTGCAAACGTGTTGGCGAAGATGGCCCAGGGTGTCGCCGATGACTTTCTTACAACGATATATCTCGCTACAAAGGCGCCTGTGCTTGTTGCACCGGCGATGAATGTAAATATGTGGCAGCATCCGGCGACCCAGGCCAATGTCAGGGTTCTGGCAGATCGTGGTGTGCGTTTCATCGAGCCCGAATCGGGGTATCTGGCCTGCGGCATGACCGGCGATGGAAGACTTGCTTCCGTAGAAATCATCGCTGACACGGTCGTATCTGTGCTGAGCACGCGGCGGGACTTTGCAGGTGAGACTGTGCTTATTACGGCGGGCGGCACACGAGAACCGATCGATCCTGTTCGCTTTCTCGGCAACCGTTCCAGCGGCAAGATGGGTCATGCGCTTGCAGGAGAGGCAGCCGAGCGCGGCGCACGGGTGATTCTTGTGACCGCATCCTCTTTGCCCGTGCCAGCCGGGTGTGAGGCGGTGCATGTTTCAACTGCCGAGGAGATGGCAGCGGCTGTGATCGAGGGTCTTCCCGAGGCGACCGTCGTGATTAAGGCTGCTGCTGTAAGTGATTATCGGGCTCGCACTTTATCGAGTTCGAAGTTGCGACGCCAAGGACCGATGATTCTGGAACTGGAACCGACCGAAGATATAGTTGCAAAGGTCGTCGCGCAGCGGCGCAACGGTACGTTGGTGATCGCGTTCGCGGCGGAGATTGAAGACCATGAGACAAATGCGCGAGCCAAGTTGCTCCGGAAGGGGGCGGATGCGATTGTCGTCAACGATGTTTCGACAAGAGGCTTGGGCTTCGAGTCCGATCGGAATGCGGGCAAATTTCTAACGGCGGATAGCAGTGTGGCTCTGCCGGAGAGTTCGAAACGGGTGATGGCAGGGAGAGTCCTGGACGAAATTCTTGCGCTGCGAGAAAGAGGCTCGGTTGCAAAGCAGACCGTCTATGACTCCGCAAAGATTCGCTGATTCTGATCGACTCGTGGGTGATCGATATTCGCCTTGTGGCGGATAGAGCAGTAACCTATATGTAGGCGGTTTCGCTTATCTTCTCTTCCTCATCGGGATGAGTAAGAGACAAAATCAGGGCTGTATTCGGGAGATAGAAGTGCGGTCGATTGATGAAACGATCCAGCTGATTCACATCGGTGAACGGCCAGAAGGCAGTGCAGGTTCAGTGTGCTCAGCCGGCCTCGCCGAGAGTCCGTGGGAGTTCGATGAAGGGGCTGCGGGCTACGGTCCTGGCGCTTCGACAGGCGACGTTCTTCCTGCTGGGGCTCCCCGCCAGACGATGTTGCCGCAAGAGTATCGTCAGGCGTCGAAGGAAGAGATCGACCTCCGGATACGAGCTGCGAAGGTGTCGCTGGGCGAGCGGCTGGTGATCCTGGGGCACTACTATCAGCGCGACGAAGTGATTCGGTACGCGGATTTCGTTGGAGATTCCTTTCAGCTTGCGCAGGCGGCGAGGTCGCGGTCCAAAGCTGAAGCTATCGTCTTCTGCGGTGTTCACTTTATGGCAGAGACGGCGGATATGCTATCGAAGCCCGATCAAGCTGTTATTCTGCCGAACCTAGCGGCGGGATGTTCCATGGCGGACATGGCTGACATCGATACTGTGCGCGATTGCTGGGAGGAGCTCGAAGAGATATTTGGTTCGGCACCCGGCGAGGATGGTCGCGCTCCAGTCATTCCAGTTACGTATATGAATTCTTCTGCCGCGCTGAAGGCTTTTTGCGGCGAGCATGGCGGCACTGTTTGCACGTCTTCCAATGCGAGCAGTGTCTTGCGTTGGGCCTTTGAGCGGGGTAGGCGCGTTCTCTTTTTTCCGGACCAGCATCTCGGGCGCAACACCGCCAAGGCCATGGGGATTCCGCTGGAGCAGATGCCTCTTTGGGATCCGCACAAGACGATGGGCGGCTGCGATGAGGAGACGCTGCGAAAGGCACGCGTGATTTTGTGGCATGGTTTCTGCTCGGTGCATAAGCGATTCACTGTGGGGCAGATCAAGCTCGCGCGATTACGCCATCCTGGCGTGCATGTCATTGTGCATCCCGAGTGCACGATGGAGGTGGTGGACGCGGCGGATGAATCCGGCTCGACCGATGTCATCCGAAGGCGCATCGAGGCCGCGCCGGCCGGTTCCGTATTTGCTGTCGGGACGGAAATCAATATGGTGCAGCGGATGGCGAACGAACATCCAGAGCAGACGATCTTCTGCCTGGATTCGATTATCTGTCCGTGCTCGACGATGTACCGCACTCATCCTAGCTATCTGGCGTGGGTGCTTGAGGCTCTGGAGCGAGGTGAGGTGCTCAATCGAATCAGTGTGCCAGAAGCGGTCGCTGAACCGGCGCGCATTGCTCTGGAGCGCATGCTGCGTCTGCAGCCAGGCAGCTCCGCAACGGACCGGGCATGAAGCAGCGAAGGAAAATTCTTGTTATTGGCAGCGGCATCGCGGGACTGATCGCGGCGCTCAGGCTTAGCCAGGAGCATGAGGTAACGCTCGTAACAAAGTCAGAGCTTGCGGAGAGCAACACGCGCTGGGCGCAGGGTGGTATCGCGGCGGCCATGTTTCCCGACGACAGCATTGCCGAGCACATTGCGGACACGATGCGCGCGGGCGCCGGGCTATGCAATCGCGAGGCGGTCGAGGTTCTTTGCAATGAAGGGCCGGACCGAGTTCGTGATTTGATTCGTCTCGGTGTCGCTTTCGATCATGACAACGGTGTTCTTGCTCGCGGACTGGAGGCCGCGCACTCGCATGCAAGAGTCTTGCACGCGCAAGGCGACGCCACTGGATTATCGATCGAGATGACGCTGGTTCACGCGGTGCGTGCCGCAAATATTCTTGTGCTGGAGCACACCTTTGCGTGCGATCTCGTGCTTGAGAAGAATCGTGTCGCGGGGCTGGAGGTGATCGGCGCGGACGGGAAACGGCGAGAGATAGAGGGCGATGCGGTGATCCTGGCCAGCGGAGGCGCTGGACATCTTTATCTGCACACAACGAATCCCGCAGGCGCCACCGGCGACGGCATCGCAATGGCGTTTCGCGCCGGCGCGCGGGTTGCCGATGTCGAGTTCTATCAGTTTCACCCTACGGCGCTGGCTGTGCCTGAGACCTTTCTCATCTCGGAAGCGGTGCGTGGTGAGGGCGCTGTGCTTCTGGATGCACAGGGCCGCCGCTTTATGCAGAGCCTTCATTCTGATGCTGAATTGGCGCCGCGCGATGTGGTGGCGAGGGGAATCGCCATGCAGATGGCCGCACAGGAAGGACGCGCGGTCCTGCTGGACGCGACCAAACTGGGTGCGGATTTTCTTCGGCAACGATTCCCCAGCATTGATGCGGCTTGCCGCAGTCGCGGTTTGGATTGGGCCAAGGAATTAATTCCCGTTACGCCGGCGGCGCACTATTGGATGGGTGGTGTTCGTACAGAGTTATGGGGACGCACTTCCATTCCTGGGCTGTTTGCGGTCGGTGAAGTGGCGTGCACGGGAGTTCACGGAGCCAATCGGCTTGCGTCGAACTCGTTGCTGGAGAGCCTGGTTTTCGCGTGGAGATGCGCGGACTTATTCTTGCAGGAGGATTCGTCTGTCTGGCGCGATGAGAACTGGCCAGCTTTGGAGCCGGAGCCGCAGAACGCTTTCAATATTAATGCAACCGATGAAAGCTCATTGGTTCTCCTCGATCGAAAACAACTGCAGGCGCTGATGTGGAATGCCGTGGGGATCGAGCGCAATGGAAACGATCTCAGAGTGGCGGTTGAGCAGCTCAATAGGTGGCGCGTTGATGGCACGGATGTGCAGGCGCTGGAGACGGGCAATCTGCTCTTACTTGCTCGCGTTCTGGCAGCGGCTGCGCTGGCACGGCGTGAATCGCGCGGCGCACATTTCCGTGAGGACTACCCGGAGAGTTCTGCAATGTGGCGGCATTCGCTCGTCTACGAGTTGAAAGATCAAAAGATTGTGGTGGGATGTTGATGAAACCCGATCCGCAGGCTGTCGGGGCACTGGTCCGCATGGCGTTGCTGGAAGATGCGCCATGGGGCGACCTCACGTCGCAGTTGCTGCTTCCGCCTGATCTGCAGGTCTCGGCGCAACTTGTGGCTCGTGAAGATGGGATCCTGTGTGGCGAAGATATCTTCACGGCGGCGATGTCGATGACAGGCCCAGTCACTACCGAGTTTGCGATACATGATGCAGAACGTTTCGCCAAAGGCGCTGTTCTCGCTAATGTGCGCGGCACGGCGCGGGCGGTGTTTCAGGCCGAGCGAGTCGCGCTGAATTTTGTGCAAAGGCTCTCCGGCATCGCGACGGTGACGGCGCAGTTCGTGGCGGAGACGTCAGGGACGAACGCTCGCATCGTCGATACGCGGAAGACTACGCCGGGGTTACGGTTGCTGGAACGCTACGCGGTTCGTTGCGGTGGAGGATTCAATCACCGATTTTCTTTGTCGGATGCTGTCATGGCCAAGGACAATCATCTGGCTGCTCTTACGAAAAATGGAACCAAGAACCTGACCGATGAGCTCCGGTCGGCATTCGCTCGCCTTCCGCACACGGCGCACATAGAGGTAGAGGTCGATCGACTAGATCAGATCGACGAGGTGATTGCAGCCGGCGTCGACACGATCATGCTCGACAACTTCACGATTGACGAACTTCGCAAGGGTGTTCGGCAGGTCGCAGGTCGCGCACTGGTCGAGGCCAGCGGGAGAGTGAGGCTTGATCGCGTGCGTGAGATGGCCTCCACTGGCGTGGATATCATCTCGGTCGGAGAGCTCACCCACCGCGTGCGCTCGCTGGATCTAGGACTGGATATTGAGAGCGATTGAACTCCACGGGACACTACCGGCCAAAACCTGAGAACGAACCATACCGCGAATGCATCTAAGGTTGACGGGCCAATCGGGCATTAGGGATTGATCAGCGGAGGATCGCGACCGAAGCCCGACGAACGTTCCTGCGTGAGGTTTGATCGTGTACGCCTGTCTGATTGCGGTGTCGGTCCCTACAGGTCTTGCTGTGTTGGGCATTGCGGCGTTGGCACTTTTGTCGACAGTTCTGCTTGCCGGGATCTTCGGACCCATGCCGCGGTACAAGATCGCTTGCCCGGATAAGTTGCCCCCGAACGACTCGCAGGAATTCCTGAATCTGGTCGAAGCGTTAGTCGACGCCAAGGCTAACCGGATGGGGAGCTTTGAGGTGCTGACCAACGGCCCGTGTTTTTACCCCGCGGAGCTGGAGGCGATTCGCGGCGCACAGCAAAGCGTCAACCTGGAAGCGTACATCTTTCAAAAGAGCGAGATCGGCTCGTTGTATTTAGAGGCTCTGACGGAGAGGGCGCGCGCGGGCGTTCAGGTGAATGTGGTGCTGGACGCCTTCGGTAGTGTGGGTGTGACCAAATCATTCTTTCGGCCGCTGATTGAGGCGAAGGGCAAGGTGAGCTGGTACAACTCTCCGGCATGGCACCGGCTGATGCAGATGGACAACCGTACTCACCGGGAGCTGTTGATTATCGATGGCAGGATTGGTTTTATCGGCGGAGCTGGAATCGCGGACCAATGGTTTCGCGGAGTACACGGTCATGGGCGATGGCGCGATACGATGGTGCGCGTCGAAGGCGAAGCTGTCCCGAATCTTCAGGCGACCTTTGCAGAGAACTGGCTGGCGGCGTGCGGGGAGATTCTGGTCGGGGATGCGTATTTTCTTGAGATCGACTGTTCAGAGCAGACAGCAGCGCTGGTGATCAATAGCACACCAACCGTTGGAGGATCAACGCGTGCCCGGGTGTTGTTTCAACTGTTGCTGGCATCTGCAAAGCAAAGTATTTCAATTACGACGCCGTACTTTCTGCCCGATAGGGGACTGACGGAGGAGTTGTGCCGCGCGGTTCAGAAGGGTGTCAAGGTGCGCATTTTAGTGCCGGGGCGAAAAAGCGACCATCTGTTGACGCGCAGCGCCAGCCGCGGCGGATATGGTCAACTGCTGAAGGCAGGCGCTGAGGTATATGAATATCAGCCTGCGATGATTCACGCGAAGGTTTTGTGTGTGGACGAGCGGTGGACGGTGGTGGGTTCGACGAACTTCGACAACCGCTCGTTCGGTCTGAACGACGAGGTGAACCTTGCGGTTCGCGATGCCACGCTTGCTGTGCGGATGGAAAGGGACATGGCGACTGATCTTCAGGAGAGCCGGCAGATTTCTCTAGAGGAGTGGAGACGCCGGCCAGTGACCGAGCGCGCGCCGGAGCTGCTGGGATGGATCTTCGAGCGGCAGCAGTGATGGAACGATCAAACCACTTACGGGTGGCGACCTACAACATACATAAGTGTCGCGGATTTGACCGGAAGACGTCGCCTGAACGCATCCTTGACGTGATCCGTGAACTCGATGCGGACATACTGTGTCTGCAAGAGGTGGTGAATGCGCCCGACGGCCCGCGCCTCTTCGATCAGGCAGGAGAGATTGCAAGGGCACTCCCTGGGTATGTGTGGTGCTTCGGAGACAATCGACCGCTTCGTGGAGGCACGTATGGAAATATGACCTTGACGCGATTGCCATTGCGGGGCTGGCGCAATCACGATTTGTCGTGGCGTCGTGAACGACGTGGCGTGTTGCAGGCGGAGATTGAGATTGGAAGCAACGAAACGCTGCATGTGTTCAACGTGCACCTGGGCACGAGCTTCATGGAACGTCGCTATCAGGCGAGGAGACTGGTGAGTACGGAGGTGCTTGCGCAGTCGGAATTGCGCGGGCCACGGCTGGTGATTGGGGATTTCAACGAGTGGACGCGCGGGCTGACGACCAAGCTGATGCGGTCCGGCTTCCAGAGTTTTCGACCCGAACACGCGCTGAGGTTTCCGCGCACATTTCCCGGGATGCTGCCGGTGCTTACGCTGGATCATTGCTACTATGAACCTCCTTTGGAGTTGGAGGAGACTGGATTGTGGCGGAGCAGCAGGGCGCTGATTGCTTCGGATCATCTGCCGCTAATTGCGAATTTTCGTGTTGGTGAAGAGAGATAATCGCTGCATGCGGTTCACGCCTGACGATCGTGTGTTTGTACTTACGGGCGCAGGGATTTCCACGGAGAGTGGGCTGGCTACGTTTCGTGGCTCGGAAGGGCTCTGGAACGGCTATCGCGTCGAAGAGGTGGCGACGCCGGAGGCATGGCATGCGAATCCTGAGTTGGTGTGGCAGTTCTACTCAAAGCGCCGGCGCGATGCGCTTTCGGCGGAGCCGAATGCTGCTCACCGCGCGCTCGCAGCGATGGAAAAGACGATGGGAGAGCGTTTCTATCTTTGCACGCAAAATGTAGACGATCTGCACGAACGCGCGGGTTCACGGCGCGTCCATCATATGCATGGTGAGCTGTTTCAGTCGCGATGTGTGCGCTGTGACGTGCCATTTGCAGATAAGGCGTTCTACGAATCCGCGGAAGAGCTTCCGGGATGTAACGAGTGTGGTG
>Ga0207933_1003111_pt1 | contig 10083 bp, 11 predicted proteins | sample NGESurdeep092012_4_FD_184488 | JGI IMG/M metagenome (GOLD analysis project Ga0207933, IMG submission 184488) | Arctic peat soil microbial communities from Barrow, Alaska - NGEE Surface sample F53-3 deep-092012 (SPAdes) | ecosystem: Environmental > Terrestrial > Soil > Wetlands > Peat ...
CGGCGGTCTTCCACTGGGAACGGCGGCTGCGCGTGTTGCTGCGCGACATTCTCCGCTTCGGAACCGGCACGGCTAGTTCTCCTGGTCTTCGTCGATGCGTTGGCGGTCGTCGGTGTTACCTGATGTTCGAGTGGTACCCACTGCTCGCAGGGCGGCCCATCGGGGGTCGACCTCGTCGTGCCGATGCCCTGGATCAACGTCCGCGAGCCGCGCCCCACATTGGGGGCACAGGCCCGGGCAGTCTTCCCGGCACACTGGCGCGAGCGGTAGCGCGAGCACCACCGCGTCACGCAATACCGGCTCCAGGTCGACGTAGTCGTCGACCAGTTGCCCGATCTCGTCGTCTTCGTCGTCCTCGTCGATCTCGTTGCCGGGATAGACGAACAGTTGCTGGATGTCGACCGCAAGGTGCGAAGTCAACGGATCCAGGCACCGTGCGCACTCCCCAGTCAGCATGACCTGGATCGTGCCGGAGACCAAAACGCCCTCGCTGACCGACTCAAGACGCAGGTCGAGAACGAGGTCGCTGCCGGGAATGGGGCCGATCAGTTCGCCACGGACATCTGCTGGTGCCGGAACAGTGCGGGTGACCGTGCGCATCGATCCCGGACGCCGCGGCAGGTCGCGGGTATCCACGACGAGCGGAGCGCGGGGGTCAAGGCGCGTCAGGGTCTCCTGCTCCCTTCAGGCATGCCGAAACCGCTTCGAACTGATCAACGCCGATCCTTCCCGGCGAAACCGTGACGAGGATACCCCGCGAAACGGATCAATGCGATTCCAGCCCCACTGCGAGGCAATCGCCGGGTCGACGCAGCCTCAGCCGCCGGGCAGCGGCATCTCCTCGCCGTGGACATCGGCCAGCTGCTCCATCTCGTTGCGGCCCTGAAGCTTCTCGCGGCCACGCAGCACCGCCGTGAGCGTCTTGTTCAGCACAATCTCGAAGTTCGCCAGCTTCGTGTCGACGTAGTCGTCGACCTCCCGGCGCATCTGCCGCGCTTCGAGGTCGGCATCGTGCAGCACACGTTCGGCCTCGGCGAGCGCCTCGCGGTGCACCTCGGTCTCGGTCACCAGGCGGTCGCGCTCGGCGTGGGCAGCGGCGATGATCTCCTCGGCTTCGCGCCGGCCGGCCTCGACGACGTCGTCACGCTCGTGCAGGAGGGATTCGGCGCGCTGGACCTCGGCGGGAATGAGGTCGCGCATCTCATCGAGCATCGCGAGCACCTGGCCGCGATTGACGATGCACGACGCCGACATCGGCATCGCCCGCGCCGATTCGACGTGGGTGACGACTTCGTCGAGCTTGTCCTTGAGTTCCACGGTGCGGGCATCTCCAGCCGGTTAAACGATCGTCATATGAGTACTAGTCGCCTTGCAGCCGCTCACTTAGGCGCTTCAGCACCGTCGGCGGCACGAGGCCGGACACATCTCCACCGTACGTCGCAACCTCCTTGACGAGGCTGGACGACAGGAAGCTGTACAGCGGGTTAGTCGACAGGAACAGCGTTTCGACGCCGTCGAGGCTGTGGTTCATCTGGGCCATCTGCAACTCGTAGTCGAAGTCGCTGACCGCTCGCAGACCCTTCACGATGACCTGGATCCCGCGCTCGCGGCAGAAGTCGACCAGCAGTCCGCCGAAGGACTCGACGACCACGTTGCCGTAGTCGAGTGTGGTCTCGCGCACCATCTCCATGCGTTCCTCGAGGGTGAACATCCCGCTCTTGGACTTGTTCACAAGCACGGCGACATAGACCTCGTCGTAGAGCCTCGAGGCTCTACCGAGAATGTCGAGATGCCCGTTGGTGACCGGGTCGAACGAGCCGGGACACACCGCCTTGTGCACGCGTGAACCTCCAAAAGTTGCCTCTATGGCCCCGGCAGCCACTATGGCCACTAGAGCAGAGTGGGGTCGAACGTCGCGTAGTGCAAGGTCGCGTCCCCGTATTTGCGATCGTGGGTCGCCGCGTAGCCGAGCGGCCAGGCCCACTTATCGCGGGTTGCCCGCTCCGCGACGATGATCGCGCCGGGCCGCGGCACCCCCCGCTGAGCCAGGGTCGCCAGCACTCCGACGACCTGAACCGCGGGCAGATCGTAGGGCGCATCAGCAAAAACGACATCGAAGGCGGACGCCGGGAGGTCGGCCGCCGTTCGCTCTGCTTTGGCGGCCACGACGTCGATCTTGCCCGCCGGCCTGGGCGCATGCGATGAGCGCAGGTTCGTGACGTTCGTACGCAGCACCTTCACGGCGGCAGCCGCGGATTCGACCAGGACCACGCGCGCGGCCCCGCGCGACCACGCCTCGAGCCCGACGGCCCCCGAGCCGGCATAGAGATCGAGAAACCGGACGCCGGTCAGGCCGTGGAGCGTTGCGTCGAGGCTGGAGAACAGCGCCTCGCGGGCACGATCGGACGTCGGGCGGGTCCCGGACGGCGGTACCGCGAGGCGCCGCCCGCCCGCCTGGCCGGCCACGATCCGAGTCACCTCGTCATCATCTCAAGCGCGGAAGGCCTCAGGCCTTCTCGAGGAAGTCGGCGTCCTCGTTCGCGACCAACCGGTTGACCGCGGCTGCCAACGGCGGGTGGTCGAGCAGTCCGGGATCGCCGTCGACGATGCGGGTTGCCTGTTCTCGCGCCGACCCGATGAGGTCGCGATCGCGCACCAGCGAGAGCAGCTTCAGATCGCTCCTGCCGTGTTGATCGGTGCCAAGAATGGTTCCCTCGCGTCGCAACGTGAGGTCGAGTTCGGAAAGCTCGAAACCGTCAGAGGTCGCGGCCACGGCGTCGAGTCGCGCGCGACCCGGATGCCCAGGGGGAAGCTCAGTCACGAGCAGGCACCTGCTCGCCGCGGACCCCCGGCCAACCCGACCCCGGAGTTGGTGAAGTTGCGAGACACCGAATCGCTCGGCGTCCATGATCACCATGATCGTCGCGTTCGCGACGTCAACACCGACCTCGATCACGGTGGTCGCTACGAGCACGTCAACCGCACCATCGACGAACGCGCGCATCGTGGCGTCCTTGGCCTCACTGGGCATTCGACCGTGCAGGATTTCGACCCGGAGGTTGCTTAGGTAGCCGTCGGCAAGTTGTGGGCCGAGTTCGAGGACGCCGATGGGCGGGAGCGTCGGCGGTGCTGCGGGTCGGCTACCGGTGCCGCCGCGCGATCCTTCGGTAGCGCCGAAGTCGAGGGTGTCCGTCTCGGTGTCATCCGGCCTGAGCTCTTCACCGGAATCGTCCGGCTCGTCGGGCTCGTCGCCGCCGATCCGTGGGCACACGACGTACGCTTGGTGGCCGGCCGCAACCTCGTCGCGCACACGCTGCCAGACCCGCTCGGCCCACTCAGGCTTACCTGCAAGCGGTGCTACCGCCGTCGTGATCGGTGCGCGGCCCTTCGGTAACTCCTCGAGGGTCGAAACATCAAGATCGCCGTACACCGTCATCGCAACCGTGCGCGGAATCGGCGTAGCCGTCATCACGAGAACATGGGGCCGCCGATCGTCGCGCGCCTTCGCGCGCAGTGCGTCGCGTTGCTCTACTCCGAACTTGTGCTGCTCGTCGACGACGACGAGACCAAGGTCGGCGAACTGGACCTTCTCTTCGAGCAATGCGTGTGTGCCGATCACGATGCCCGCCGCGCCTGATGCAGCGTTAAGCATGGCTTTGCGTCGAGCCGCCTGAGACAGCGATCCGGTCAGCAACGTCACGGTCGTTGCGTTCTCGGCGCCCCCGAGTTGGCCGCCCAGTGCAAGGTCGCCGAGCATGTCGGTGATCGAGCGGAGGTGCTGCTGCGCAAGCACTTCGGTCGGTGCGAGGAGCGCCGCCTGGCCTCCGGCATCGATGACGGCAAGCATCGCGCGTAGTGCGATGACCGTCTTGCCAGAGCCGACCTCTCCCTGGAGCAAGCGGTGCATCGGATGGTCCGCCGCGACTTCTTTGGCGATCAGGTCGCCGATGCTGCGCTGCCCGTTGGTGAGTTCGAACGGCAGTCGCGCGTCGAATGCGGCGAGCAATCCGTCATTGACCGGACGTCGTGCAGTGGCCGGCAGTCCCGCGGCGGCGACCCTGCGTTGGGCAAGGACGATCTGCAGGATGAAGGCTTCGTCCCACGCGAGCCGATCGCGAGCCCGGTCTCTCTCATCGAAGGTCTTCGGTCGGTGGATGCCTTCGAGCGCCTCTCGGTATCCGATGAACCCGAGCTTGTCGCGAATCGCTTGCGGCACTGGGTCTTCGGGCAGATCCAGAGTGTCGAGCACGAGCCTCATGCAGCGGCGAATCTTCACCGTGTCGGCGTCTTTGACACCTGGGTAGACCGCCAGGATCCCGCCAGCGAAGTCGGATCGACCGACAACGTCGTCGTCATCGACGATGTCGACTTCGGGATTGACGAGTTGCAGCTTGCCGTTGAACAGTTCGACCTTGCCCGAGAAGAACGCCGCTGCCCCCTCTGGGAAACGGTTCTGCTGCCAGACCCTTTGATTGAAGAAGGTCAGCACGAGCTTCCGGGTGCCGTCAGTCACCGTGACGTCGGTCTTATTGAGGCGCTTATTGGTCTTCGTGACGATGTTCTTGCTGGTCACCCTGGAGATGACCGCGAAGATCGTCGCGTATTCGCCTGGAATCAGATCGCGGAAGTCGGTCAACTCCCCGCGCTTGTCCCAACGCCTGGGATAGTGCCGCACGAGGTCACCGACCGTGTGCAGACCGAGCTTGTCACCCAGAACGGCGGCGATCGCGCCGACAACGGGGCGCAGCGGTGCATCCAGGCCAGCCATCACTCCACCCCGAGCCAGACCACCGATGGCAGCGTTTCGACGCTCAGGTGATTCACGTCGATGTCGGGCCGAATGGCTGCCATCTCGTGGGCGATACGGCCGCCAATCCCCTCCGCACTGACAACCGTCACCAGGTCGCCGCCATCGACGAGCAACTGCGAAATCGCCCAAACGGCATCGGCAGTCAACTGATCATCGGTCGCCGGACCTACGACTGCACTGCGCGTGCTTGCGGCAGCCGCCTGCATCGCGGCCGCGTCATCGGCGAGGGATCGGTGCGGATCATGGACCGCCATCGCGGAGAGGAATTCCACCGGCGCCGCAACACCGAAAGCGTGGGCGGGTAAGCCAGACGTTTCGACCACGCCACGCACGCGCTCGACGAGCGATCCCTGCTCCTCAACCAGGATCACGAGCTCTGAAGCTCCCAGCTCGACCAGCTCGGCTGCTTCGACGATGTACGCGCCGGAACGGGTCAGCAGGTCACAGATCGGCAGCGCCCCGGACTCTGCTGCGAGGACCACCGCGACGACGCGGCCAGCGACGACGCTGTCGGGGGTGCCGGGCGATCCGTCCCGATCGCGGTGGTTGCCGATCTCGGTGACCCTCACGTCGTGCGGCCGGCCGGCGGCCGCACCCAGTTCGACCGCAGCAGGCGCGTCGTCGGTGTGGACGTGCACGTTCCAGAGTCCGTCTCCCCCAGACACGACGACGGCTTCGCCGATCTCGTCGAGTGCGGCGCGCAGAGCGGGCACGCGGGCATCATCGGTGTCGATGAGATACATGACTTCGTACGCGGGAGACAGCCCGTCGACAGGCTCGCAGGGGTCGAGCCGTGGCGATGCGAGCCGCGACTCCGGCAGCACGACTGTGCGCTCGGCGACCACTGCGTCAAGGACATCGAGCAGCACGACGAGCCCTCGACCGCCCGCGTCGACGACCCCTGCCCGACCGAGGACGTCGAGCTGCGACGGCGTCCGGGCGAGCGCGTCGCGCGCACCCTGCGCGGCTGCCTGCACAACGACGACGAGCGAGTCGGACGCCGCGGCGCGGGCCGCCTCCGCAGCCTCCCGGGCGACCGTCAGCATGGTTCCCTCGACCGGTTGGGCCACCGCCGCGTAGGCCAGAATTACCGCCCGTTCGAGGGCAGCTGCGATCACTCGACCGTCGGCCAGCCCCGTCTGCGCCGTGACTACCTCCGCGATCCCACGCAGCAACTGGCTCAAGATGACCCCCGAGCTGCCCCGGGCGCCGCGCAGGGACCGCCGAGCGATCGTGGTCACGATCTCGGCGAGGTCGGCGCCCTCGAAAGCGAGGTCGGTGTCGCCGTCCGCCACTGCGCCTCGATCCGCTGGCTCGGCTGCGCCTCCCTCTGACACGGGCTCGGCTGCGCCTCGAAGGGTCATGAGCAGGTTCGTCCCTGTATCGGCGTCGGCGACCGGGAAGACGTTGAGGGAGTCGATCTCGGCACGCGTCGCCTCAAGCGCGGCGAGGCCGGACCGGTACCACCGGCGGACCGCGTCAGCATCGAGGACCTGCAGCACCCCGGCGTCCCCTCTCTACGCTTGCCTGGCCCGGCTGTCCGCCTGCTGGGACGAGGCTAGCCAGCTGTCATGACACCTCGCCGGTTGGCGCGACCGGCGACCCTTCGGATAGTCTCGTGCGGTTGCCCGAGTCACGTTCTGCGGCAACTGCCCGCCCACCTCGCGCTTGGAGAGTCTCCCGTGTCTGCTGTCTGCGATGTCTGCGGCAAGGGTCCGGGCTTCGGCATGGCCGTGTCGTTCTCGCACCACCGCGCCCGCCGTCGCTTCAACCCGAACATCCAGACCGTGCACGCCATCATCGGCCGCGGCACCCGCAAGCGCCTGAATGTCTGCGCCTCGTGCATTAAGGCAGGCAAAGTAACCCGGGGCTGAGCGTCACCCGCTCAGGGTCACCCGCTGAGCGTCACTCGCTAAGGGTCCGCTGCAGGGCCGCCAACATGGGCAGCCAGATGTCCTCGGCCTCTTCGTCGTCGTCCGGATATTCGATCTCGTCGACGTGCAGCCGTATCGTCACGCCGCCCGGGCTCGGTCTGATCAACCAGGTGAGGTAGACCGGCGGATCATCAGGACCGGCCTGCACGAGGTACGACAGCCGCCGGTGCGGCTGAACACAGACCACGCGGCCGGTCAGGGCACTCTCCCCTACCGATTGAAACTCGATGGGTGCGTCGATCTCCCACGTCGAACTCGCCGACAACCCGTACATGAAGGCGCCGGTGTTCCGGGCATCGGTCAATGCCGCCCACACGCGGGCCGGGTCGGCAGCGACGAAACACGCGAACGCCCGGGGCGTCGGCGACGAAGCCCGCACACCCTCGATGGCGCTCATGTCACCAACCCTCAGGCGCTGGCGAAGCACTGGGACTATCGGCGATTCGCAGAGGGTACCTGCAGTCAGTGCAGCTGTCGATCATCAAGGTCAGCGCTTAGACGCCAATCAGATCCTTCGCCAGATGTCGGGCGAGTGGGGCGCCGGCGTAGTGCCCGAACGGTTCGCCATCGACGTAGCCTGCGCTCGCGTACAGCGCGAGCGCCTCGGGCTGGTGGAGCCCGGTCTCAAGCCGTAGCCGTGTCGCACCAAGTTGGCGCGTCTGATATTCCAGGTGTTCGAGCAGCGCTCGCGCGATGCCTCGACGACGGGCGGCCGGGATCACATACATGCGCTTGAGCTCACCGACATCAAGCTCGACGAGACGCACGCCACCGCACGCGAGCGGCTGACCGGCGTCCCGCCCGATCACAAAGATGCCTTGTGGCGGTGTGAATTCGGCGACCGCGAGCTCGGTGACGTCACGACCGCCGTACCGCACGATGTACTCCTGTTGCACAGCCTCGATGAGCTCGAGCGACTCCGGTGCATCGAGCGCTGCTGCGCTGAATTGGATGTCTGTCACGAGCGCGACCGCCAGCCGTGATCGACCGGGCCGATGCCGCGACCGAGCGCAAATCCGGCCGCGATCGCTCCCGTGACGTAGTCCTTCGCGAGCTGCACTGCGCCGGGAACCTCATGCCCAAGAGCGAGAAACGACGCGATCGCACTCGCTAGCGTGCAGCCCGTTCCGTGCGTGTGCGTGTTGTCGAGTCGGGGCGCGCGGAAAAGGTATTGCGTTGTCCCGTCAAACAGCAGGTCAGTGGCATCACCGTCGAGATGGCCGCCCTTGACCAGCACCCACTTCGGCCCGAGTGCGTGCACGGCTTCGGCGGCTTCACGCAGCCCCGCCTCGTCGTTCACCTTGATGCCGGTCAGCTGGGCAACCTCGTACAGGTTCGGCGTCACCACTGTTGCGACCGGCAGCAACTCGGCCTTGATCGCACCGACCGCATCGGGCGCCAGCAGTGAATCGCCGTGTTTGGAAACCCCGACCGGATCGACGACGACGGGGACGTCGAGGCCCACAAGTTCCTTAGAGACAAGCGAAACAAGGCCGGACGACGCGAGCATCCCTGTCTTGACCGCGTCGACGCGGATGTCGCTAAGCACCGAATCGAGCTGAGCCTGGACGGCGTCGGCTGGCAACTCCCAGTAGCCCTGGACGCCGAGCGAGTTCTGAGCTGTCACAGCGGTCACCACGCTCATGCCATACACGCCGCAGGCCAGCATCGTCTTCAAATCGGCCTGAATGCCTGCCCCACCGCCGGAATCGGACCCCGCGATCGTCAGCACGCGCGGCACGGTCATGCGTCTATTCTCCCCAATTACTCTGCGGGCATCGAACGCGTGCCCGACCTGATGACCAGGGCGAGCCCGCCCAGCAATAGGAGTGCGGCCGGGATCTGCTCGAGCCGAACGTGCTGATGCAAGAAGAGCGCAGCGATCAGCGTCGCGCCCGGCACTTCGAACAGGATCGACAGGCTCACAATCGTCGCACTCGTCGTCTTGAGCACGCGATTGAAAACCGAGTGACCGAGCAGCTGGGCACCGGCAGTCAGCGCGACGATACGAGCCCAATCGGCGCCGCTGTAACCGTGCAGGCTTTGCCGTCCAATCAGGCAGACGACGAGAAGCAACACCGCGGTCACCGAATAGCAGAGCGATGTATAGCTCGTGGTCGACACGGTTCGCCGCACCGCTGCACCTGCGGTCACGTAGCCGGCCGCCAACATGCCGCCGATCAACGCCAACAGGTCGCCGGTCAAGGCGCGCCCCGACACGCGAACGTCGAGCCCGGTCAGCAGGGCGGCCGCGAGCACGGCGATGACGATCCCGACCCATGCCGAGCGGCGGATCATTGCGCCTTGAGTCCGCGCCAGAAGGGCCGCCCAGACAGGTTGAGAGGCAACGAGAGCGGTAGACGATGCGACCGATGTGTAGCGAAGGCTGGGAATCCAGGTCGCGAAGTGCGCGGCGAGGAGCGTTCCCGCAATCACGATCAGCCGCCATTCGCGGCGGCTCAGACCTCGTAGCTCCGACCGGTGCCGGGTCACGGCAACGGACATCATCGCGACCGCACCTAGGCCGTTGCGCCAAAAAGCCAGCGCGAGCGCAGGCGCGGCCGTGGCCACGATCAGAGGACCAGACGTCGAGACCGCGGTCACGGCGATCGCGATCAGCGTGAGGTCGGTCCGCGACGGCATTGCCAATTCGTGCGCCGGCCCGGGTGTCGCCTCGCCCTCGCGCATTCCGGTCATGATGCCAGCGAAGCGGCAGATTACGAGACCTTTCAAGCGACCGCTCTTTAGTCCAAGGACCGGACCATACTGTCCAGGTGGCACCCGAGGCTCCGGAGTCGACCGACGGACCCGACGCACGTGCGGTCTTTCGGCCGGACTGGAGTCGGCCCGCCGTTCGCCGGGCGAGCATCGGACTCGTCTTCGTCGTCGGCGTGTTCGTCGTGGTTCCTATTGTCGCAATGCTCACCGCGGCGAACTGAGGCAGTAGGGCCCGCTAGCGCTCGCTAGCGCTCGCTAGCCGAAGTGGTCGAATCCGCCTGGGGTGTAAGGCTTTCCGTCGACGGTGACCGCGCTCTCGCCGGTGCCGTCGAGCACCGAACCGATGATCTGCCACCCAGCGGGCAGCTCTGATTCGGGCCCAAACGTCGCTGCCAGCGCATGGTCTTCGCCGCCGCGCAGGATCCAGGTCAGCGGATCAACGCTTAGCGCCGACGCCACTTGGCTCAGCGCGTCTGGAATCGCGAACGCACTCGACTGCAGATCGATGCACACTCCACTCGCGGTTGCGACGTGCCCAAGGTCGGCGACCAGGCCGTCGCTGACGTCAATCATCGACGTCGCGCCGGCCTTCGCCGCCTCGGGGCCGGCTTGATACGGCGG